>PDWI01000932.1_pt1 | contig 47552 bp, 39 predicted proteins | sample 1430891 | NCBI WGS metagenome assembly PDWI01 (sample SAMN01162508, study PRJNA174530) | Oral metagenome, whole genome shotgun sequencing project. | biome: Marine environment; feature: Marine mammal; material: Swab sample of the gingival sulcus; isolation source: swab sample of gingival sulcus...
AATGAAGAGCTCCTATATTGTTCCCTACTAATCCATCATTAAGGTCATAAGTCTTAAAATTGATTCCATCAAATCGTCCTAATCCTGCTTCTGTACCAAACCAAATAAATCCAGATGAATCTTGAATAATTTCCCAAACGGTACTTTGTGGTAATCCATCATCAGTAGAATAATGCTGGAAATTTAAACCTTGAGAGAATAACTCTGTGGTAAAAACAATTATAAATAGTATGTGAATAATATTTTTAATATGATAACACAAAATTTATTTTTTTACAATTATTATCGATGTTTTTTTTAAATCTATAAATCTAATTAACTTTCTCATCCTTATTAAAATCTGTAAATCCAAATTTTGGAGATGCCTGACCTTCAACATTAATGTTGCCAAATCTCTTTTCAAATTTGTCTATATTATCTTGAAGTGCATTTAGTAACATTTTAGCATGTTGAGGAGTTGTAATAATTCTTGCATGTACTTTTGCTTTTGGTGCTCCGGGTACAACACGAGTAAAATCTATTATAAATTCAGCCGGTGAATGTGTAATAATTGCCAAATTAGAGTAAATTCCCTCAGCTTCCTTTTCTCCTAATTCAATATTAATTTGTTGCGATTTATTTTCTGTTTTATTCTCCATAATAACCCTCAATTAAATGAAAAGCCCATATTTTGTCAAGCTGACAATTAATGGGCCATATTAAATATTTGAATATTTAGTTTAATTTATCTATAAAGATCTGCTTTTTCAAAAGCTTCTTTCGATTTATCAGTCATACCTAAATTTGCATAAACTTTACCTAATAAATCCCAAACAGCACCTTCATCTTCTTTTATTGATAAATATTTTTCCAATAATGGAAGAGCTGCTTCAAATTTTGTTTTATATTCATCTGACTTTATATCTTGTGCTTCAGCTTCTTCTCTAATAATAGCACCCCATTTAACATATGTTACTGCAAGATTATAAATTGCATTTTCATATTCAGAATCAATTTCTAATGCTTTTTTTAACTGAACGGCAGCTTCTTCAAATTCATTAGCATTTAATAAAAGTGAGCCATAATTATATCTATAAAGTTTATTTTCAGGTTCTTGTTTAACACCTTCTTGAAATGCATCTTTCGCTACATCTAATTTATTAGCAGCTATATATGAATTAGATAATAATAACAAAATATCTCCACTTTCAGGATGTACTTCTTTACCTTTTAAGAGAATTTCAATAGCTTTCTCAAAGTTTTCATTTGCTTCATCAGTTTTATCTTCAGATTTAAGCATCAATCCTTTTTGCAAATAAAAATCGCCAACTTGAATGTAAGCAGCTTCGGCTTTTTTAAGTTCAATAACTTTAGTAAATGGTTCTATTGCAGATTCTCTATCACCTTTATTTAGGTAAGCAAATGCTAAATTATTATATGAATCTGCTGAATCCGGTTCACATTTAGTAGCAATTATAAACTTATCAATTGCTTGTTGGAATAATCCATCAGCTTTTTCACTTCCACCTTCTTTAGAAGCACTATTAAATATTTGAACACCTTTGTTAAATGAATCTGCCCAATGATACTTTCTTGATTCTGCGATTTGTTTTGAAAATTTATTACTAATTGCACTAGATTTTGCAAAGTTTTCTAACATAGCATCAATATCACCTTGTTCACCCAAAACATAGCCTAGCAAATAAAACCCTTCGTCACTTTTGGGATTTTTTTCAACTTCTTTTTTAAGAGATGTTAAAGCTTTGTCAAAGTTTTTTTGTTGAATATATAACTTTGCACTTGTTAATTCAGTTGATGAGCATTGAAACGCAGAAAAACTTAAAGCAATACTCAACAATAAAATAATACTAAGAAACTTCTTCATTAGTACCTCACTTTTTTGATTTTTGATTATTTATTAATAATTAATACTAAAATTTACTAAAGTTGGATGAACTTTCATACGATAAAAGAAAGAATATTACTTTATCCTGATTAAAATCATTGCTGTTCAAAATAATAAGTAGTTGTTAAAAAATAAGTTAAATTGTACAGATATGACTAATCCAATAAATAATACTTCATATTTTTGCAGCCATCATAACTATCTGTAAAATCTCTCTTTCTTATTTTTTGTACGGAATTATATATTACTTGTCCAAAATTTTGAACTTCTTCTCTTGTTACTTTTTTAATACATGAATAGCTATCATCTCTCAAAAACACCAACCATAATTCAAAAAATTGCATGTTACAATATTTTTTTTGTAAAATATAAGAATAAAACATTAATTGGTTTAAGTATGTTTCTGTTTTTTCTTTCGCATTAAGTTTATTTATTTTATCTGATTTATAATCAATAACAATTATTTTATCATTATCAATAATCATTTTATCTATTATTCCATATAAATAATAATCACGCTCTCTTAAATAGAACTCTGCTTCATTAAGAAAAGAAGAAAATTTATTTAATTTTTTATAACTATTCGATTTATAAAAAGATTTAATTAGAGCAACTATTTCTTTAACAGAATTTTCTTTTTGAATATCAGAATAATTTACAGCTTCACCTTGTTTGCTAATATAATCTCTAACATAAAATTCTAACTTATTTTCTGAAATATTTTTTTCCAATACTGAGTGAGCAGCATTGCCAACAATATTTCTCGGAATAATTTCTTCATACTCTTTTTCATTAAATTCAAAATCATTAGCTGACTTAAATAATTTTGTGAGTTCCCCATACCCAAATTCATATGTTAATTCGTATTTCTTTGGACAGTTTAAGAATAAACTTATTTTGGAAGCAGAAACAATTTCGTTTTTTTCATTCGATGAAATAGAACTAATATTTACGAATTGTTTGTCTCGCGATTTTATTTCAGTTGTAATAAGATTGTTAAAATCGTCTTCAATAAAATTTATTATTTCTATTTTCTGTTCGTTAATTTTGTCTTCAGTAACATACTTTTCTCCATTATATTTCATAAATTTTAACGGAGTAGATAAATCAATACTATTTTCAGTACCTTCACATTTGACCGAATCCAAAATCATAGCAGCAAAAGAAGATTCTGATAATTTCCCGTTATTCCTACTTGCCGAAATTATTAAATGCTCTTCCGCTCTTGTAATAGCCACGTAAAGTAATCTTTTATCCTCAGCTAAACTTTTCTTTTTTTGGATATAGTTATACAATCCAATAATTGGAGCACCTTCATATTCTTCAAAATATTTTTCATCAACAGGAAGCTTTGATAAGATTCCATAATTTTTATCAACAATTATATCTTTCGATTTTAATGTTTCATCAAAACTCTTTTGATTAGTTTTATATAAAATTACAACTTTAAACTCTAAGCCTTTAGATTGATGAATGGTCATAATATTTACGGAATTTTCACCAGTATCAATATCAGCTTGTCCTTCATCTTCTTGATTATTTATAGCTTCATTTAAAAAAGAAGTGAAATCGAAAAGTGTATTAAAGCCTTGTTCATTTAAAGAAATTGCTTTTTGAATTAATTTTTCCAAGTTTGCAATTTCTTGGGTGCTATTTGATTTTGAAGATAGAAAAGACCAATAACCAGTTTCAACATTTATTTTTCTAATAAGTTCATTTGGTCTAAGTAACTTTGAATCTTTAATATGATTATTTAACAGAGAAATTATTTCCAAGTAATCATTGTTATTACACAGTTTTTCAAATAATGAGCATCCTTTATTTAATGATATTTTAGTAATTTCAACATCTGACAAATTGAAATAAGGTGCACGCAAAATTGCTGCTAATGCAAGATCATTTTTAGGATTGATTAAGAAAGAAAGATAATTATAAATATCCAAAATAATTTGTTGTTGATAATATCTAGTTCCACCAACAATAGAAAAAGGAATATTTTTTTCAGAAAAAACTTCTTCCAATTCTAAAAAGTTTTTTCGCTTTGAACAAAGAATTGTAATATCATTAAAATTATATTTTTCTTCATGTAGTAATAAAATTTTTCGTGCAATTAATTCTGCTTCATCAATTTCTTCTTCATCAGAAATTAAAAATTCTACCTTGCCTTTTTCATCATGTGGATAAGCACAAACAAGCTCATTATATTCAACTTCGTTAAACTTTATATTTGGGTTTTGAAATAATTTTCTAAAAAGCTCATTTGTAAATTGAGCAATATTTGGTGTTAATCTAAACGAATGTGGCAACTCAAGTAAGCTTGCACTAGTTTCATTGCTCGCAATTACATTTCTGGTTTTGTTAAACAGCTCTACCTCAGCTTCTCTAAACATATATATGCTTTGTTTTTCATCACCAACAACAAAGAGATTGCCTGATGCAAGATTATTTAAGATAGGCATAAAAATATTATACTGAGTTTCATTTGTGTCTTGGTACTCATCAATCATAACATATTTATATTTTTCCGAAAGAGATTCTTTAACATGTTGATTGTTTAATAACTCTTGAGAAATAAGTAATAGGTCTTCAAAATCCAGATAAGACTTTTGTTGTTTCTTATTTGTATACCTATCTCTAATTTCAGAATAAAATTCTGTTATACTTTTTCCAAAACTTGCCAAATGATGATTTAATTTTTCATAAGAATCAGTCAATGTAAAATCTTTCAGTTCAGCAAAAAGAGAATTTGTTTCTTCAATTAGAACAATATTTTCTTCAAATTGCACTTTTGAAAGATACCCAGTTTTTTTAATTGTACTTTTTTGTGTAAGTATCGTTTTTCCTATCTCTTTAACTAAAATAGATTTATCTATTAATTTTTCTTTTGCGTGTATTTCATTAAGTATTCTCTCAACTTCTATTTTAGCTTCACTATTTTTATACTCATCAGCTAATTTGTTTATTATTTTAATATTATAAATTAGCTTTTCAATTGATTCACTAAATAATTCAGTAAATTCTTGAATAAACTTGTCCTCAAACCAATTAGAAATTGTTTGAACATCATTTTGATATATTGAAGAAATCAATTTTTCTGTAGATTTTCTTTTTCCAAAAAGTTGTTTGATTCTTTTTATTAACAGTGATTTATTACCAAATGTTCTAATAAGTTTTTTTACCAATTTTGAATCAGCTACTAGCTTTGCTCTAATTACCTCATCAATGCTTTGCTCAAGTAATTCATCAGAAGTTCTAGCATCTACCGGTGAAAAACTAGCATCAATACCGGCTTCTGGAGCATAATCTTTAAGAATATCAATACAAAATGAATGAATGGTCGAAATTTTTGCCGATACTAAACTTCTTCGTAAAAATTCAAGACGACTTTTTAATTTTTTATCCGCCTTTTCTAATTGCTCATCAAATTCTCTTGCTATTTTCGAATAGAGCTCACTTGCAGCTTTTTCGGTAAATGTAATTGCAACAATATTATTTATTGAGATTTTTTCATTAACTAAAATCTCTACAAACCTTTTAGAAAGAACTGTAGTTTTTCCGGAACCCGCATTTGCCGTTAAAGAAATATGCTTATCGTATGAAAGTGCTGCTATTTGGTAATCAGTAAGTTTACTCATAATTTTTTCAGAAATGTTAGCTCTATAATTGTTCCTTCGTCTGAAGTTTTTTTAATCAGTATATTTCCCCCTGTACTTCTTAAATATCGTTGTGCCATACTCAATCCCAATCCCATTCCATCTTCCTTGGTTGTAAAATTAGGTTCAAATATTCTTGCAATATTTTCTTTTGATATACCTTTACCGTTATCTTCAATTGTTAATTGAAAAATATCATGGCTTTCGCTAAGTACAAATTTTATTTCTTTTGCTTCTGCCTGAATTGCATTTCTTACAAGATTGATAATTGTTCTTTTTAATTGCTCACTATCGCCATTAATTAGTGCAGGAGAATTTGGATGAGTGAAATTAATTTCTACAGTCTCATCAGTAAATAAATTGATTGATGAATTAACTACTCTAATACAATCTATTATCTCAATTTTCAATTTCGGCATTCTTGCAAAATGTGAAAACTCTGTTGCAATATTTTTTAGTGTTTCAATTTGACTAAGAATTGTTGTAGTAACTTTATGAAAAAATTTATCAAATTTATCTGACTTATCATTATACGCAGTAATCAATTGTTGCACACTTAATTTCATTGGGGTAAGTGGATTTTTTATTTCGTGAGCTACTTGCTTAGCCATTTCCTTCCACGCTTCTTCTCTTTCAATCTCCGCCAACACTTTTTGATTTCTGTTTAATTCTTTTATCATATAATTAAAGCCAGATTCTAATTCACCAAGTTCACCTTTTGCATTTGTATTAATTTCAAGACTTAAATCTCCTGCAGCAACCGATTTTGTAGCAGAAGTAATTTTCCTTATTGGCGAAGAAATTTGATTTGCAAAAATAAAACTGAATATAAGAATCATTATTGCAGCAAAAAAATAAAATCCGAACAAAAATACATCAACCTCGGAACCACTAAGAGGCAAACGGATTTTGTTAAAGCCATCTGAAACTTTTAAGATAATATCTTCACCATTTACAGAAGCTTTATAATAAAATGAGTTATACTTAAATTTATCAATTGATTCAGAAATAAGAATTTCCTGAGAATTTTCTAATTGCAATTTTTTATAAACTATTGGATCGAGTTGTTTAGAAATAAGACCAATATCATAAAGTAGATCCTGACTACTAAATTCTAATTGCCCATCTCTGAAAAAAGAATAATTTATATTAAGATCATTTGCTGCTCTTGCAAATATTTCATTATTTAAAAATTCATCACTATTTTCATTGAGGTAACTTTCTAAATTAAAAGCTCGTTTCCCTAATTTATAATAAATTGCATCGCTATTTTTTTCTTCGGTTAAATTTCTAAAATAATATGCTGTTAAAATAAGAGGGATAAGCGAAATTATTAAAAATGCCGTAAGTAATCTTGCCCTTAAATCATACTTATAAATATGTTTCTTATTAAAAAAAGAAATTATGTATACAAACATTATCAAAAGCAATACAATTGCATGAGAAAAGAACACTTTAAAAAAATCAAATAACCGGATTGAGAGCTCTTTATCTCTAAGAGCAATAGCTAAAACTCTTTCAATTTTATTTGTTATTATTTTTTTTACATAAATAATATATTCTTGGTTATTCACTTCAATATCAAGCCATGAATCATTTCCTTTACTAAATTCGGTATTAAGAATTGATTCATTTAAATTTAGGTTCGGAGTAATTCTACCATAAACCGTTTTTAGATCTCCATTTCTAAAATCTAAAATATCAAGTTTATCTAATTTTAAGATTGCTTTATCATTTAACTTTCCGGTTGAAATAAATTCCGGATGAGAGCTAAAACCAAATTCATTTAGATCTGAAAGTATTGAAACATCAAGATAACCCAAGAACGAAAAGTCATCTTTTATAGGAAAAATTCCTCTAATTATTTTTTGTGATTCATTTTCAGAATTTTCTTCAAAAATGTGTATTTCTTCAATTACGGAATTTGTATCAATAAAACGATCTATTTTTACTTGAGGATAAATTGAACCAAATCCTCCGAGTAACTCTCCAGAAAAACTTATAAAATTTACTGATGAGTTAATTGACTCGTCTTGAAGTTTACTTTTACTCCAAATTTTAAATGCCGAACTATTAAAATTATTTTCAGGTTGACTAAAAGCTATAATTGCTTCTTTTCTACTAAATTCTTCAAGCAATGTTCTTTCAATTAAACTCTTATACCAATTATCATCAGCTCTTGCTATTATATTTGCCGTTGTCTTAAGAGATGCTTTTTCTAGTTCGCTATTATATTCTAACAATGAAATGATAGAAATAATAGAAGCTGTTACAAAAAATAATGTTATTGTAATAATCTTACTCAAATTTATTTTAAGTAAATAATATGTAATAATAAATACAATAATTATCTGAATACTCTTTATTAAAAGAGTTAATTGAGGATGATTTTGAATAAGATCAAAAATTATATTTCCACATATATAAATAAGTACAATAGCTGAGAAAAATATTGAAGCACTATTTATTTTTCTAAAAAATCTACTAACCATTAAAATAATTGTTACCGAACCAAGTAAACTAATAAGTCCCAAAATTAGCACATTTACATGCATTACAAAGTGTGGAAGTGTTAATGTTAAAGAAGAGTCTTGGAAATACCTAAGGCTTGTATCAAACACAAATCCTCTAATTCCTGCAGCAAATCCACGTAATGCTAATAAATAAATAACCATTCCTATAAAAACAGAAAAAACAATAAATAAAAGATTCCTATTTTTTACCTTTTGCTCTGTTTTAATAAACTCTAGCGTATATTGAAAAAGTTTTCCAAAAACAATAAGAGTTAAAAATAGTGTTATCAATAAATCAATTGGTGATTGTGCAATTCCAAAACCAAAATCGGAATAATAAAATTTTGAAGTTAAATATTCTGATGAAAATAAAGTCTGTGGAAATTTTAAAAATATTAGTAGATAGCGTAAAACTATTGCATAAAATAAAAGGGAAATAAATTTTAATAAACTATTTTCATACTTTCTAATTACACTATAAAGACTATAACCCAGTAATAAAAATCCTATAATTGTTAATAAACTTTGAATAACAGTAATTGTATTTTGAAGATCTTTAACAGCATTTTCTCTACTATATTTTGAGAATGTTCCAATACCAATAGAATTACCTAAATTACTTGGGATTATAAACGAATGCTTCCTACCGTCTTTATTCAACTTTTTTATTGGTGAAAATTCAATAGAAAAATCAGTATTAATTTCATCAGTAATATCAGCTATAACACTTTTTTCAGAAAAATAATCCTCATTTAGTTCATAGTGTTTTTCTATAATCTCAGCTAATAGCAATTTAAAAGAATTTCCAGATATGCTAAAAGTATCTTGTACTACTAAAAATGAATTGATTCGGGAGTTTAAGAAATATGTCTCTCCAAACTCAAAATTTGTAGTATCATTTAGAAAATCTTGCGAATCATAATTTTTACTCCAACAAATTAATTCATTATTCTTCTTAATAGAAGCTATAATACTATTTGTAGAAATAGTGGTTATAACTTTATTAAATTCTTCAAAATTTGGATTCTCTATTGATTTTAAGTTTTTTAGAATTCTCTCTTTTTCATTTAGAACATATGTTTGATGAGTTTTAATAATTGATAAAATTTGGTGTTCAACTTTATCAATTCTTTCAGGATTTGCTTCTGCCCAATTAGAAATAGTATTTTGAATTTTTATATCACCAACTAAACCAATAATAAATATTAGCGCTATTACAGAAACTATAACTAAAAGAAGTCTATCATTTGCAAAGAATTTCAAGAATTGCATAAATATTATAATTATTTTTGATTACATCAAAATAGTTAAACAAAAATAAAAAAGCACACTTGTTAGGTGTGCTTTTAATAAAGTAATTATTATAGGAACTACCTTTTCAAAATTCTGAATTTACCAACTTTTTCTCTCGTTCCTCTATTTGTTTTAAGTTGAGGTTCACCTTCTAGTAATTGATAAGCCCAATCAAAAACAATTCTTTCGGGTGTAATTAAAGATATTCTAATTTTTGCAAAATGATTGTCATAAGTCCAAATTATATAAGTATGCCCTTCTTTGGCTTCTACATATTTTATATTTTGTTCTTGTGTTTCTTTCTCTTTCCAACCTGCTAAAGGAGCATAGGTAATATCATATAAGTTTTCGGTATAACCCATATCTTGAATATCAGCATCATCCCAAACATTTATGTAACTTACACCTTCTTCAATATCAAAGAAAAAGTCTGTTTCCCAATCGTTATAAGATAAAACTAAATATTTACTAAAATCATAACCTGCTGCATCAGCAAATTGATTAGCATTAAAAACTGCTTGATTTAGTCCTTCAGGCCTTGCAACACCATAAACTTTATCATAACTTAATTCACTTTCATTTCCATCATAATCGTAAGCAGCTACAGCATAATAATATAGTTCGCCATTAACTGCATCGTAATCAATAAAAAAAGTTCCGCTCGTGTTACCAATCAGATTGTATGTACCATAATATGAATTGCTATAATAAACATTGTAACCGGCAACATCTCTTTCACGATTATTTTCCCAAGAAATTTCCACCATTTCATCACCAACAAATGTTTGAACATTTTTAGGTGGAGAAGGTGGAGTGCTATCATAATTTTCTACATTATAATCACAGTTTGTAAAAAGCAGTATAGTAGCCACAACTAAAACCAAACCAAATATTTTTTTTTCTAAAGTCATCTTATCCTCCACAATGTTTACTCTAATAAAAGCAAGCAAAGTGCCAAAGTAAAAATGCTCTTTTTAGAACAAAAAAGGCTAAAATATCTTCATCATCATTAAATGTGTACAAAAAACTACAGCTAATTGTAGAAAAAAATATACAGTTATTTAATCAAGTACAGAAAATTTTCCATTAACATAAATCTGTTTATTGTTAATTACAGCTACCGATTTACCTGTTAACAATTTCTTATCAAAAGGTGAATTTTTAGATTTTGATTTAAACTTATTAATATCTACTGTCCAAACTTCTTCAGTATCAATAATTGTAAGGTTCGCTACTTCACCTTCCTTAATTTGAGGAACAGAAATTTTTAGAATTTTTCTCGGATTAATAGATAATTTTTCTACTAATTGATTTATGGTGAGATGATTTTTATGAACTAGTTCACTAATAGCAATGCCTAATTGAGTCTCTAATCCTAGAATTCCATTAGGTGCATAAATAAACTCAGCTTCTTTATCTTCAATTGAATGAGGAGCATGATCACTTGCAATACAATCTATAGTCCCATCTTTAAGGCCTTCAATCATTGCAAGAACATCTTCCTCAGTTCTTAATGGAGGATTCATTTTATAATTTGAGTCATAAGTAACTAATTCTTCATCTGTTAATGTAAAATGATGAGGTGTTACTTCTGCGGTAATTCTAATGCCCTTAGCTTTTGCTTGTCGCACCAAGTCAACAGCTTCTTTAGAACTAATATGTGCTATGTGAACTTTTCCATCTACATACCCTGCAACGGAAATATCTCTCATAACGGTAAGATCTTCGGCAATTGTTGGAATTGCAGGTAAACCAAGTGCAGTTGAAACAGTTCCTTCGTTCATCGCACCATCGTCCATCGATTCATCTTCACAGTGCTCAATTAAAGGCAGATCATACATTTTAAGATATTCTAATGCACTTCTAACTAAAGAAGCAGTTTTAACCGCAACACCATCATCAGAAAATCCAACAGCACCAGCTTCAACAAGCTCAGCAATAGGAGCTAAACTTTCACCTTTTCTTTCTTTACTTACAGCAGCAATTGGATGAACGTCTACTAAATGATTTTCAGCTTTTTGTTTTATATAGTTTACTACCTCTGCAGAATCGATTGATGGAGTTGTATTTGGCATACATGCAACTCCAGTAAAACCACCTTCCGCAGCTGAGTTAGAACCAGACTGAACAGTTTCAGTATCTTCTTTACCCGGTTCTCTTAAATGTACATGCATATCAAATAAACCCGGCACACAAATTTTCCCTTCCAAGTTCATTATTTCACAATTATCTAAATCTTCGCTGTTTAATTCACCAACTTTTTTAATTATTCCATCTTCTATTAATAAATCTTTCGATTCATCTAAATTTTGATCCGGATTTACAAGACGCAACCCTTTTAATGCTAATTTCATTTTTACCCTAATTTTATTATTTATTTTGTACCTAATAAATAAAGTACCGCCATTCTAATTGCCACACCGTTAGTAACCTGATCTAAAATAACTTGGTAAGGACCATCTGCTACTTCCGAAGATAATTCAACACCTCTATTAATGGGTCCCGGATGCAATATTAGAATATCTCTATTATTTTTCTCAATTAAATCGCTATTAACTCCAAAGTAATTTCTATACTCTCTTAATGTTGGAATAGTTGTACCGGCATCTCTTTCAAGCTGAATTCTAAGAACATTTAACACATCATTCTCAGCAATAGCTTTGTTAATATCATGATAAACTTTAACACCAAAACTTTCAATATTCTTTGGAATCATTGTAGGAGGTGCACAAATTGAAACTTGAGCTCCCATTGTTAATAATCCATAAATATTTGAAAGTGCTACCCGGCTATGTGATATATCGCCAACAATACATAATTTTACTCCATTCAATTTTCCTAACTTCTCACGAATAGAATACATATCTAACAATGCTTGCGTTGGATGTTCATGCCTACCATCACCAGCATTTATAATTGCAGCATTACTTATTTTAGTTAAATACAATGGTACGCCGGCTGATTGATGCCTAACGACAATCATATCAATTTTCATTGCTTCAATGTTTCTAACGGTATCTTTAAATGTTTCACCTTTTTTTGTACTGCTCGTAGATGTAGAAAAGTTTAAAGTATCAGCAGATAATCTTTTCTCTGCTAATTCGAATGAGAGTCTTGTACGAGTAGAATTTTCATAAAATAAATTTACAACAGTTGTACCTTTTAATGTTGGTACTTTTTTAATTGGACGATCGAGAACTTCTCTAAATGTTGTAGCAGTATCTAAAATTAATTGAATATCATTTTTTGATACATCTTTTAGTCCGAGTAAGTGTTTAATATTTAAAGCCATTTCTCCCCTTATTATTTTGGCGATTCAATTAAATAAACTGCGTCTTCATCATCTATTTCTTTCATTTTTAACTTTACTTCTTCATTAACAGATGTAGGAATATTTTTACCAATAAAATTAGCTCTTATTGGCATTTCACGATGACCTCTATCCACCAACACACAGAATTGTATTGTACTTGGTCGCCCTAAATCCATTAAAGCATCTAAAGCTGCTCTTGTAGTTCTACCGGTATATAATACATCATCAATTAATATTACATCCTTTGCGGTTATATCAAAAGTAATATCAGTAACAGAAACATCAGGTTGTTTTAGTCTTGTTCTAAAATCATCTCTATATAAAGTAATATCAAGAATACCAAGAATTGGTTTACTTCCATCTATTTCTTCAATTTTCTTTTGAATTCTATTTGCTAAGAATTCACCCCTCGTTCTCATACCTATTAGAACAATGTTCTCGCTCCCTTTATTTTTTTCTATAATTTCATGAGCCAATCTGGTAACTGTTCTTCCTAGACCTTGTTCATCAATTATCTTTGCTTTTATTTTCATATATAAAAAATCCCCCTTGATTCTCATCGCGGAGGTCTCCATTATTTGTCGTTATGTATTTTCCATTCCTTGCTATCTCTCGGATAAAGTTAAAGGATTTATTTAAAAAAAATACTATAAATATTTTAAATGACAAAGCTCTTTTTTAATTTTTCTTACTTATTTTAAAATATTCCTAAGTTTTAGTAATAAATCTATAGAAAAACCGATACAAAAACCTATCATTGCAAATGTTATATCATAAAGATTAAGATTAAACAGAGCATTACTAGAAAATAGAAATGTAACTAATTTAGTTAACATTACAATAGTAAAAAGAATTGCAAAAATAATAGTCCCAATAAATATAGGCCTAATAACTATAGATTTTATTTTTTTCAAAGTTGATCTCTTTGAAACATTTTCTAATTCAAGAGATACTTCAAATGATCTCATATTTTATAAATCCTTTTAAGAATATAGTAACTTTATAGTGAAATATTACTTATAAATTATGCTTAATGTAATACATTTAATGATTTATATAACTACTTCTAATATAACAAGTTAAGAACACTTTTCAAAATTTCTATATAAATTTTTCATTTTGAGAATCATTTATGTCTCAAATTTGTTTCCAATCACAATTGAGGAGACATTATTACTACTTATTTGTATCATAATTTTTAAGGAAAGTATATGAACAACAATTTATTATTTAGTAATACCGAAGAAAGACAAGAAATTATTAGCATAAAAGAATTAAAAAAGATATTTAATGATAGTTTATTCTACTTTGGAGTTTTCTTAACTGCTTTTATTTTATTACAATTTTTCCCTTATATTTCCGGAATTTTTCAAGATTTTACAATTGGTATAAATGAAGTTTTAGTAAGTACTCTTGGTTTTGCTAATGTATTATTTATACAACTCTTTAATAAAATATTTTGCAAGAATAACTAGAATGTTACAAAATAAGAATGCCGTATAATTCGTGATATAGATCACATTAAACTAATTATTAAATCGTATAATTATATTATGGATAACAGAATAGTAGAAGTTGAAAAAAAAATAAAGAATCTAGAAAAAGAATACAATTTTATTTATTGGATTAGTAGATTTATATTTAATCCCTTTCTTTCTGGTATAACAGGTTTTGCCCTTTTCTTTTTATTAGCAATCTTATTAGACTTTTTTGTAAATTTATTTAACCCTGATAAAGTGCTTTCAGTTGATATTTTTACTGTATTAATTGGCTTTGCGGGATTTTTACTTGCTTTCGGATACAGCATTTTAGAATCTATACAAAAAGATTATCCTTAAAACCTACAATATCCCCTTAAAAAAAAATCTTATTATTTATAATTATTTTTTTGTTTTTATTGTTTTATTTGCTAACTTAGAGTTTTCGCAGATATATATTTAATAATAATAAATAAAAAGAGTTTATTTTTGGAAAATTTACACAACAAAATATTAAGCATTTCAATGAATTATCTTAAGGCATCAGTAAGAATTCATGAAGAACTGGGAAAGACTAATAAGATAATTAAAACAGTTATGAACTCTTTATATTTAATTATTTTAACTCATCTTATAAGCAAACTTCTATAATATTTTTTATTTAGTCGGAGTACTTCCAATAATTAAATATTGAACCCACTATATATAGCGGATTCAATATTATATTTTGTTTAAATTTTATTTCAAGAGAATCATTTTCTTTGTACTTTCAAAGTTCCCAGCTTCTAATTTATAGAAATAAATACCAGTTGTTAACCCTTCACTATTAAATTGCACTTTATAATTTCCAGCCTCTTGTAAACCATTTACTAATGTAGCTATTTTTACACCAAGAGAATTATAAATCGTTAATCTTGTAAAACCATTTCCGGGTAACGAGTAGGAAATTATAGTTGTAGGATTAAAAGGATTAGGATAATTCTGATTTAATTTATAACTGTTAGGAATAATTATTTCTTCTTCATCAAGAGAAGTAGCGGAAGAATTTATTCCAATTACTACTTTTGAAAAATGCTCAAGATGAATTTCTGCATATTCCATCGTATCAAATGACCAATGAAATGAAATTCCTTTTAAGTCTTCTTCTAAATCATGATCAACGAACCAAGCCATAATTTTTTCAATTGTCATATTTTCATTTGTAAGGAACGTCATTAAATTAGTTGACTTTATTTTTATTATGGCTTTTTTTCCTGCATTAAAATGATAATAATCTAATGGTAAATGCTCTCCGGTATTGCTGCCAATAACCACGAAAGTTATCCCGAATAAATGTTTAAAATTTATATCATCTACATCACAAGGGAATGGATTTACAACTATCTTAAAAGTAACATCTTCATTTAGAGTACCTTCCGGAACTTCAACAATAGTTCCTTCAAATAAATCTAAGAATTTTTGAAATTTTTGAGCAACTTGATATTCCTCCGGAATTGTATATTGAGGAAATACAATTTGTTCACCTTCTTTAATTGACCCTTCATCAATAAAAACAACACTATTTTCATCACAATTATATTGAAGATCTATACTATAACTAATTGTATGTAATTGAGCAAGTATTGTAGTAGAAATAAAAAGGATAGTTGAAAACACAGTAATTACAGTTTTCATCTTTTCTCCTATAAATATTAGAAATTAAACTAGAATTAACTTTAACGCAAAGTATATAAATATTTTATTTATATCAAGTTATTATTAAATTGGTGCACAAATTATTTTATTTTTGGAGAAAAATTATGGCTCAAAAATTTTCATTTGATATTGTATCAGAAGTAGATTTTCAAGAAATTGATAACGCACTTAATCAAGCAAAAAAAGAACTAATGCAGAGATATGACTTAAAAGATACCCAAACAACAATAGAATTAAATAAAAATGATAAAACAATTTTACTCAATTCTAAAGATGATTATGGATTAAAAGCTACTATTGATATTTTACAATCCAAATTCATTAAAAGAAAAATTTCATTAAAAGTTTTAAGACCAAATGAAGTTGAACCTGCTGCTAATGGAAGAGTAAAACAATTGATCGATTTACAAAGCGGAATTAGTAAAGATAATGCTAAAAAAATAACAAAAATGATAAAAGAATTAAAGTTGAAAGTTAATGCCCAAATTATGGATGAACAAGTTAGAGTACAAGGTGCAAAGAAAGACGACTTACAAGAAGCTATGAACTGTGTAAGAGAAGCTGACCTAGATTTTCCGGTACAATTTACTAATTATAAATAATTATTTTTGCTTAGGAATTATTGCTAATTCTACATGTGTTTTTTTAAGAAATCTTTTTGCAGATTTAGCAATATCCTCTGTTACAAGATTACTATATCTTCCCAAATCAAATTTAAAGGAATTTGGTTCATTAAGAGAACAATTATAACTATTTATCTGATTAGTCATATTATCTAAATTCTGTAAAGAATAAATAAATGAAGAACTATATCCATTATAAGATCTCTTTAATTCTTTTTCAGTTATTCCTTCAGATATTATTTCTTCAATAACTTCAAATATTTTTTCACTTACAACTTTACTTTCAACTCCTTGTTTAATAGTGGTTACTATAAAAAAGACACCATTATATTTAGCCGAATATTGAAAAGCTGAAATATCTTGAACAAGCTGTAAATCATGAACTAATTTTTTATATAATCTTCCGTTCTTAGAACCTGTAAGTAAATCTGCAAGAATATCTAATGCAGCATCGCTCAACCCATAAGCTTTATCAGAATGCCAAGCCAGGTATAGTCTGGTAAGTTGTACATTATCTTCATGAACTATTTTTTTATTTTCAGAAAGTTCAATATCCTCCGTTACTAAAGGAGGAACTGCATTCCCTTTTTCAATTAAACCAAAATATTTAGCAACTGAATCTTTTGCATGTTCTTCATCAAAATTACCTCCAATAACCAAACTTGCATTATTAGGCACATAATATTTTTTAAAAAACGATCTAACATCATTCATTTCAAAATTTTCTATATCTTTCATCCAACCAATTGTAGGCCAGTGGTAAGGGTGATTTTCAGAAAAAAGATTTGAAAATAATATTTCCCAAGCTAACCCATAAGGCTGATTATCATAGTTCTGTCTGCGTTCATTCATAACCACATCTTTTTGATTAGCTAGTTTTTCTTCTGTAAGTGCGGGAAGAAGAAACCCCATTCTATCTGATTCTAACCAAAGAGCAAGCTCTAAGCTATCAGAAGGAAGAGTTTCGTAATAATTAGTTCTATCCATACTGGTTGAACCGTTTAATGATCCACCGGCTTCTTGAATGTATTTAAAGTGCATTTCTTTTGCAACATTTTGCGAACCTTGAAACATCATATGCTCAAATAAATGTGCAAAGCCTGTTTTATTCGGTTTCTCATTAGCTGAACCAACTTTATACCAAATATTAACAGCTACTGTAGGAAATGACAAGTTGGGATACAATACTACTTCTAATCCATTTTCTAATGTAAATTTTTTATATTCTATTTCTAATAATTCGCTCATAATTCTCACTTTAAAATAAATTCTATATTTTCTATTTTACCATCAATATTAGATATTGGTTCAATTCCAAATATTTTGCATAGCAATGGGTTTATATCAATATTAAACAAGGTGCCACATTTATAACCGGATTTGAAACTTGGACCTTTTGCAATAAAAACTCCATGCATATCCATTTGATGGTTATCATAACCGTGATTACCTTGCGATTTCATTCTTACCATTCCATCTAACCATTTATCTTTAACCAACGACCATCCTATATCTGCAACAAGAATAATTGGATAAATATAAGGATGCTTATTAAAATGAAAATACTCTGGTAAATCTTCTTTTAAATAAACCTTATAGTGATTTTGATTTTCTTTTAATAGATTAAACACTTTTTGAAAATCTTCTTTAGAAGGATCAATCATCATTACAGGTTTTGAACCATCAATTTTAACTTTATAGTTCTCCAACATCCTTTCAATATTAACTGTTCTTTCCGGACTAATTTCTGTCATACCATGATCTGAAACAACAATAATATTTGTACTATCAATTAAACCAATTTCTTCTAACTTAGAATTAAGTTCCCCCATTAAAGTATCTAATCTTGATATTGATGTATTTACCTCCGGTGAATTTGGACCATAATTATGCCCATAAGTATCTGTATCGTGAAAATATAGAGTTATGAATCTTGGACGTTCTTTTAATGGTAATTTCAGCCATTCAATAACGCCTTCCACTCTTTCAATATAAGGTTTATTATGATCGTACTTTTTATAATAAACTGGTCTTCTGTAATCTAAATTTAACTCGGAACCAGGCCAAAAGTAACTTGCAGTTTTTATTCCATTACGATTTGCCGTTTCCCAAAAAGCTTCTCCTAAATACCATTCGGCATTTTTTACTTCTTTACTATTACCAATTCTATATTTTTTACCGTTATTAGTATTAGTAAAACTATTAAATATTATTCCGTGATTAGCTGGATACATTCCTGTAATTATTGAATAATGATTTGGAAATGTTTTAGATGGAAATACAGGCTGTAATGAAACAGCATGAACCCCTTCCTGCTTAAACGAATCCAAATTAGGAGTTATTCCCCTTTCACAATAATCCCAGCGAAAGCCATCAAAAGATATTAAAATAACATAAGGATTCTTTTGAGCAAATAATATGCTTGATAGTATTAAAAGAATAATAAAAATTTTTGTTTTCATTTAATTACACCTTTATTTATACAAACCTTTTGATATTTATAAACTTTATCAATTATACCAACACCAAAAGAAAAATTTAAATTTCAAGTAGATTTAAAGTAAGGGACTCTTCTATTATTTCGTTACTACTTATCTGTATTAATCCTTTTAAAGTTTTGGGTTTCAGTATAAAATTCTTATCTTAACTTAGCACATTAATAAAGACAAAATATATTTAGTAGGCTTCATGAAAAGAAATTACTTAACAAATATTTTTATAACAAGAGTTGCCGGATTATCTACTTCAAAATTAGAAGATTTATCTAATAATTATATTCTACAAAAGTCACTTAATGAATTTCTATCTTTAAATAAATCACTTGATGAATTAACTGAAAACTTACTTGAAATAATTTTCAATTATGTATCAGAGTTAGAGGATAAAAATTTAAGAACTTTTTTAATTAAGTTAAAGAGAATTATTTACAACAAAAAGGAAATCCCTAATGATTTTACCATAAAATTAAAAACTTTAAACTTATCTTTTGTTGATAAAATTGAAGAATATATAGAATTAAATAAAAGACTTAAAAACAACAAGATTTCTTTTTCTAAGAAATATAATGAATCTAAAATCAAAATTAGAAATAATTTTAAAAATATAGTTAAAAACAGTGATTTTAAAAAAGGTTTATTAATTTCTAGTCCTAAACTTTATAAGCTAATTGAAATTTACACAAAAATAGATGTAGTAAAATTTAATAAAAAATATCTACAAATTGAACAAGGACTTTTGAAATATGCATCAAGGATGATTATGAAGTCAACCCCTTTTGGTAGGTTTTGTTCAATAATTCCCGGAATGATTGATAGTTCAAATAATAAGTGTACTTTCACCAATAATCCACAAGAGAAAAATAGCATTATGTCTTTGAATAAAATCTTTTACAACATAATTAAAAGATTTTTACTTCAAAATGATAGTATTAGACAACACTTAAATATTGAATTAAATAAGACTATTTTTAAAGAATATGGTAGTTTTGTTTATTTAACTGAAATAAAAGGAAAAGAAATTTTTCAAAGATTAACAGAAAATGAGGTATTAAACTTATTTTTTACAGAATTATCTAACAAAGATTCAATCCCTTTTAATGCTCTAGTAACGTTAGTATCTGATCTGCCTAAATTAGATACAACAGAAGATGAAGCTAAACAATATTTAGATAAGTTACTTGAAATTGGTTTTTTAAAATTTAAGATAGGTGTTTATGAACAAGATGAAAACTGGATTGAAAAAGTAATAGAACTCTTAACTAAAATTAAACATATTGAAGCTACTCAATTAGTAAGATTACTTGATAAAGCTAACATAACTATAAAGAAGTATAGTAAAGCAACCGCACAAGAAAGATTGATATTATATGAAAAACTAAATATTGATTTTATAGAAGGGGTAAAAACCCTAACTAAGAATAATAACTTAATGATAAATACTCCATTTTATGAAGATTCTACTTCAGATTCTAAGTTAATTTTATCACAAAAGTTCATTTTACCTTTAGAAAAATTACTAGATAAATTTATTAAGTCTACTATTAAATTAGCTAATCCTCGTTTAGAGCAAATTACTATGAGACATTTTTTTGATAATTTTTATACAAAAGATATTGTTGAAGTTCCATTATTAAAGTTCTATGAAGATTTTTACAAAAATTTTTATAAAGATTTTTTAGAGAAACAAAAGAAAATTAAGGCAGATGAAAAAGATGAAGAACTAGAAAATTATGATCTTAGTAATCCTTTTAAGTTAGAGGCAATAGAGAAAATAAAAAGAGGATATAACAATATTGCATCACTAATTTGTAATAAATGGGCGAATTCTTATGAGAAAGATGAAATCAATATATCACAGTATGAATTAGGAAAAATATTGGAAGATGTTCCCAGCATAATGAACCCAAAACCTGTTTCTTTATCATTATTTGCTGAAATTGTATGCGATACCACTGACACAAATAAAAAATTAGTTTTAAATAATGGAAAATATCTCTTAGGCTTTGGTAAATACTTTTCAAGATTTTTAAGACTATTTGATGATGATATACAAAGAGATTTTTATAAAAAAAATAATTTTTCAGAAAAAAAATATTTATATGCCGAAATAAGTAAAGACGATGATTTCAATGCAAATTTGCATCCAAAATTACTGAAGTTTGAAATCTCTTATCCTACTAGTGAAGTTGGTTTTGCTGATAAACAAATCATGTGTACAGACTTAATTGTACAAAGAAATCCCGATGATGCTTTGTCTTTATTACTGATTCACAAACCTACTACTGAAATTGTAATTCCATTAGATCTAGGCTTCCTTAACCCAATGATGCGCCCTCCATTATTTCAACTTCTTTCAAAGTTTTCACCACCATCAAACTTCTCAATTAATATTCCAAATAGCCCCAAAATGAACAAAGATAGGACAAAAAATGAGGAAATAATTTTTAGACCTCGTATAATTTTTGAGAACAGAATTGTTATTTCAAGAAAAACTTGGATTGTTAAGTCTGAAGCTGTTCCTAGCCGAAATATTGGCGAAGAAGATTCAAACTTCTTCCTAAGATTAAACTTATGGCGGGAACAAGAAAACATTCCTGATGAATTATACTTTAAATTAATACCAAACTACAAGGGGAAGGTTAATACTTCTAAGAAAGCAAAAAAAATACCCAAGGATTTCTATAAGCCGCAATACATAGACTTTAATAATCCTCTTATGGTAGAACTCTTTGAAAAACAAGCAACCAATATTAAAAATTGCAAAGTAATCTTTGAAGAACGTTATCCAAATAAAAAACAAATAATAAATTTTAAGGATAATAGCTTTGTAACAGAACAAATTTTTCAATTTAATATGGATTAATATGGTACTACCTGATAATAAAGTATGGCTAAGTGTATGTATATACTTTTATGGAAGTATATATGATGTAGTTGCAGATAGAATTATTGTTGATACTTTAAATCCTATAATTGAGCATGCAAATAGACATAATTGGTACAATAAATTTTTTTTTATTAGATATACTGATAATAAATCACATATTCGCCTGAGATTCCTTGGGGATAAAGAGACCATTCAAAAAGAATTAAAGACTTTTATAAATAATTATTGTTTAAGCAATAAATTATCATTTAAGTGGTCTGTCTATGAACAAGAAATAGAAAGATATGGTGGCAAACAGGCTATTGAAGTAGCTGAAGATTTCTTTTATACCTCAAGTATAATAGCCATAAAACTGGTTAAATCATTTAGTCAGCATAAAGTATCTAAAAATCTAAGGTTGGGTAAGGGTTTAATTTGCATGTTGATTTTTATTCATATCTTTATAGAAGATATGAAAGTAGCAGCTAATTTTACGAAACACTATTCTAATGGTTATATAAATTTACTGGTAAGTAATCAATCAAATTTAAAAGATGATATAAAAACTTCATTTGAATACGGATTGAAAAATCAAGATGAGAACATGATAAAAAGCATTGGCTATATCTGGGTAAATTTCTCTCAAATTATTCAAAACAATGAAATATTTGCAGAGTACAAACAAGAACTTGAAAAACTAAAAATGAAATTAGGTAATTTAATATTTAATAAAAAAATATATAAAAATGGTATGACAATAAAAAATTATACTGATTTCATTTATAATATTGGCTCCAGCTACATTCATATGATGAATAATAGATTAGGCATTTCAATAAAAGAAGAAGCTTACTTAACTTTTCTCATCCATAATTCTTTAAGATTTAAAGGTAAAATAAATGAGTAATTTTGGATTTTTAACTGTTGCAGAATCAATAGGTAAAAAGATATGTGAATCAGCTAAATGGTCAAAAAATTGTTGTAGTTGGAACATTAGTAAACCAACAAATAAAAGAGACAGAAAAATACTTAAATCTTTAGCTGATGGTTCTGTTTATCAAGGAACTTCTGGAATAGCACTATTTTTAATGGAGCTCTATAAATATATCAATAAAGATTGTTTCATTAGTTCAGCTAAAGGAGCAATTAATTATGCTCTAAATGAAGCAAATCAATATCCAAATAATAGTTTCGGCTTTCATAGCGGACGTATAGGCATAGCTTATTCAACTATAAAATTAGCAGAAATTTTAAATAGTGATACCTATAAAAAGAAAGCTCATGAAATCGTTACTCCTTTAGTAGGTAATGAGAGGAATGATGAAAGGATAGATGTGATTGGTGGAGCTGCTGGAGCAATACCAGCATTGTTATACATGAATCAAGTAACATTGGAAAAAGAATATACAGTAATGGCTATCAACTTAGCAGAAAATTTAATAGAAAAAACATCTATGGAATTAACAGGATGGTCTTGGAAGTCAAGTGATTATAGTTACAGAAATTGGCTTGGTTTTGCTCATGGAACATCTGGTATGGCAAATGCTTTTCTAGAATTATATAAATTTACTGCTTCATCTTACTTTTTGTATGCTGCTGAACAAGCTCTCCTTTACGAACGACAGTTTTATAATACAGATCTTAACAATTGGCCTGATTTTCGATATAGAACATTAAGTGATTTTATATATTATGGTGAAATTGAAGCACTTGTTGAAACATTGAAAAGTAATAAATTAGAACCTTATAATACTAAGTATATGAGTGCATGGTGTCATGGTGCCCCGGGGATAGGCTTAACACGTAATACTGCATACAATATAACAAAAAATAAAGTTTACCTAAAAGAATTAAACAATGCTATCAAAGGAACAATAAGAGCTCTAGAATCAGAAAAAGGACAAAATTATTCACTATGTCATGGCATAAGCGGTAATTGTGACCTTTTGATTGAGGCAACAAAAACCTTAGGAAATCCTAAATACCTCAAAATAGCAGCAAAATATGGAGAAATTGGAATTGAGAAGTATTTTAAAAAAGATTTAGAATGGCCATGTGGGACAAGGGATAATGTAAGTGATCCTAGTTTGATGTTAGGAGAAGCTGGAATAGGTTATTTTTATTTAAGATTATTTGATAGCAATATCCCCTCAATATTATCAATTAGCCTTAGCAAAGGTAAGAAATACAATTTCAAAAAAAATTATAAATATTTACAAAAAAAATATATCAATCATTATTTCTCAAACTCAATTAAATCTATAAATACTATTCTAAATAAAAATATTTCTATTAAATTCAAACTTGGTGATTCAGTCTCTGATGTTACTAAAATATTTAATAAGATAAATAAAATTACTTCGCAATCAAAAAATTGTCTATTAATGGATTCTACTAAAATTGAATTTGCAAAATATTATAATTCAATAAATCTATCAAAATTTTACTTAGACTTCATTGATAATTATATCAAGAGAGATATTACATATGATGGCATAAAAAACAGTATTATAACTTTGAACGAAAAAACTCAAGTATTTTCTACTGATTATAATTGGGATAAAATTAAAAATAATAATATTATTGACTTACAAAAAGACAAAAGATTTCATATTGTTTTCAGGAAAGAGAATGTTGTTGCAAGTATTCCAATTTCTCTTTTCTCTTATGCGATATTATCTTCAATCAATAACGGTTTAACATTCGAAGAGTTAGTAGAAAGACTAAAAGGTTTACTTGATCCTAAAATATCTCAAGATATATCAAAATTTCATAAAAAAATTGCTCAACAATTATTAATTTTTTATAATCAGAAATTTATAAGCTTTAAGTTTAAGGGAACTTACGAAGATTATATTTTAAATATTGTTAAAGAGTCTGTCAATAATAATGTTATAGATTCTATATATGATATTGCAAATAACAATATTTTGCAGATTCTAAGAACTTATTCAAAACATCTTTCTAAAGACGATAAATATTATAGAATTTTTCAAATTGAAAAGTATTTTTATCAATTAGTAAAATCTCTTAAAATTTTGAATTTAACTCATTACTATTTACCTACTATTGATAAGTATAAAAAAGAAGATTCCGATAAAAGAGAAATGATTTTTAATGAATTTATAAGTATATTAAAACGTACATTTTTTAATAACAGTTTTCACTATATTATTAATCAATAATGGTATAAAAGATGTTTGATAATTTAGGAAATATGGATGACAATCATATTAAATGGGTTAAACATTTATCTGAAAAACTACATACCACATTTCCTGATAGCAGTATTGGAATATCCGGTTCGGTCGCCTTCAATAAACATACAAAAAAAAGTGATGTTGATTTTTTAATATTAGATAAAAACTTCAAGAAAAATAAGCAATGTGTATTTTTTAAAGAAAATAATATAGAAACTAATTTGCTTTGCTTAAATCCGTCTTTATTATTTCCTCAATATCAACATTGGGAAATAACATTTGATGGACAACATTTGAACTATATTCTTAAAACTCTCCCACTCTTTGATAAAAATCAATATATTAAAAATCTAAAAAAAAAATTTCAAGAAGTATTTATAATATTATAAATAAAGATATTAATTTGATCAATAGAATTATTGAATTTCTTAATTCAATAAAACTTAACAAAGATTTAACAAATAAAATTGATATTTTATACCCCTATTTAAACTATTGGTTTACTAGTAATGGGCTGAAACTTAGTAACAAAAAAGAACATAGAAAAGCTTTCAAATACATTCAGAAAAAAGATCCTAATTTTCATAAACTAATTTTACTCATTATACAAAATGGTTTTGATAAAAAAGTATTATCTAAAGTTCAACATAAGTTGAATTTAGTAAATCATACAAATAATTCATTTTGAGGAGGTACTCTGATGAAGAAACTAAAACTTAACCTTGATGATATTAAGGTTGAATCTTTTGAAACCAGTGCGAATAATCTTTCAGCTGTTGGAACAGTTAAGGGTAATGCCACCCTGACTGAATATGTCACTTGCAATGGATGTACACATATTACATGTGGTAACACTTGTGGTAATACTTGTAATGGTAATACTTGTGATGGTAATACTTGTGATGGGACTTGTGATGGTAATACTTGTGATGGGACTTGTAATGTTTCTTGTTTTGGAACTTGTAATGATACTTGTGACGATCCAGTTACTTATCCTTGTTCTGCACCGCCATATTGTTCTTAATTTTTATTAAGTGTGTTCGTCTAGTGGAGTTTTAGGACGCTACGTCTTCAACGTAGAAACGGAGGTTCAAATCCTCCACACACTACAACTATTATGCAAGAAAATATTCCAAACTTAAAAAAAGCACTCTTATACTACAAAAGATTGTTATACCTCATAAAAGATTATTGGGTTAAATTATTAAAAGGGTTTTCTCTAGGTATCATAATAGGGGTTATTGGTATGATTGCACCCTATTTTACTAAGCTACTAATTGATAAAGTTTACCCTACACAAAATATTTCTTTAATGCATGCTATTGTTTTAGGAATATTTATAATAGGGATTGCAAATCTTTTCATCAGTTCAATACAGGGTTATTATACTTTATTCATAAATTCTAAATTGAGTAATTCATTAAGTTTAATGTTTTACAATCACCTACAACATCTAAAGATACGTTTTTTTGATGAACATAGAACAGGTGAAATATTAAGTAGGTTTGGTGATATCAACAAATCTTTAAGTTCCATTAATAAAATTTTTCAAACTATTTTTGTTAACGGTATCTATATAGTTTTAGTTCCACCATTTTTGTTTTTTCTACAGTGGAAATTAGCCATCGTTTCGTTAATAACTATACCTTTTGTAATATTAAGTATATCTATCTTAGGTAAATTTTTAAGAAAATATTGGAAAAAGGCCTCAGAAGCTTTTGCAGAACTAAATGCTTTTCAATTTGAAATGTTAACGCATATAAGAACAGCAAAAACAATGTGCTTAGAAAATTTCATTTACAAAGAAAATAAAAAACAATTAGAAAATGCTTTTACATTACAAATGAAAGCTTCTGGTTTTTCACAAATATTAACTATCATTAATGGAATACTTAATTCCTTAAATACAACCTTATATACTTGGCTTGGATGGACTTATATACTAACTAATGAAATGACGTTGGGAGATTATATTGCCTTTTCAGCATATATAGGTTACTTATACGGTCCCATTAAACAGTTTGTAAATCTGTTTTCCGAACTTCAACGTTCTTCAATAAGCTTACATAGAACCTTTGAATATTTAGATGAAGAAACAGAATTTTCACCCAATGCTTCTTTCCAAGAAAACTTAATTACTAAAAATTTAATAGGTAAAATTGAACTAATTAATGTGTCATTTGGTTATAAAACTGATTTTATGGTATTAAAGAATATAAATATGGAGTTTAAGCCGAATAGTATAAATGCGATAATCGGTCCGAGTGGTTCCGGAAAAACATCCTTAATAAGATTATTAGTAAATCTAGAAAACTCTCAAGAAGGAAAAATTTATTTTGATAATATAAATCAAACTATGATACCAATTAAGACACTAAGACAACAAATAAGTGTTATATGGCAAGAATTTAGTTTATTTAAAGGGACAATATATGATAATTTAACTATTGGTTTAAACAATATAAATAAAGAACTAGTTAATAAAGCAATAAATATATCTCAATTGTCAGAATTAATTGAGTCATTACCAAACGGCTTACTAACTGAAGTGGCTGAATGGGGTTCTACCTTATCCGGCGGACAAAAACAAAGATTAGCTATTGCAAGAGCCATCATAAGAGATACTCCAATCATAATATTTGATGAAGCGACATCAAATATTGATATAGAAACTGAAGAAAATATATACAAAAATATTTTTACTACTTTGAACGATAAAACTATAATATTTGTTACTCATAGAATAAATTCGACAATCTTAGCCGATAAAATATTCTTATTAGAAGATGGAGTAATAACAGCTCAAGGTACACATAAAGAACTAATTTTAAAAAGCTCTACTTACTCTAAAATGTTCTCTTATAATGAAAAATTGTAAATAAAATAGTAAAACTACATGCCCGAGAATAAAGAAAATTTTCAAACAAGGTTACCAAATATCACTACTGATAAAATATTTGGAATGAAAATATTAGAGAATCTAGTCTCTAGTATATTTTTTATAGTATTAGTTTTAATTGTACTTACTCTGTTATTAACTTATTTTGTTAAGATTGATATCGCTATTGATGCAAAAGGTATTCTCGAACCTTCCATTATTTCAGATATACATATGCCGGAATCAGGCTCTATAAAAAAACTGTTTATTAATTCCGGTGATACTATTTCAATAGGTACAACCATAGCTATATTGGACTCAACTGATTTAAAGAAATCACTTGAAGAAATAAATACAGAAATTTTTACTGTGAGGAATAGATTAAATAAATTAACATCTCAAAATATTTTCGATAAACAAATCAATAAATATCAATTAAAGCAAGCTCAAGCAAAGTTGATAAAAGCAAAAGCTACATTTCGTGATAGACTAACCAAGTTTTATTTTAAACCTAATTTAGATTCAATATATAATAATTACAAACTTGGTACTAATATTACAATAGATTACTCTATGGCAGAAATAATATCTACAGAAGCTGAAATAAAAACCATTGAACTAAAAAATGAAATGCAAAAAATAAAAGAATTTGACTCTAATGAAATAAAATTTTCATTAGATAATTTACTTATTAAAAAAAAATATATTATTAATAAACTAAATAACTTAGTAATCCTTTCACCAATTTCAGGAATAATTCTAACTGAAGACATAAATAAATTGCAAGGAATGTTTTTTGCAAAAGGAGATTATTTTCTTTCAATTGGGAAAAGTAATAAATGGTTAGCTAATCTTTTTATAAAAGAAACAGACATACATAAAATCAAAATTAATGATAAAGTTAAAATCAATTTACAGGCTTTGAAAAATACTAATAAGTTTGAATTTTACAATGCTTCTATTATTTCTATTTCTTCCGAGAAAATAAAAAAAAATGGGAAATATTCTAGTTTTTTTGATTTATATAGAGTTTCAGCTATTATAATAGATAATAATCTTGATACTTTAAAACTAAAATATGGATACAATGTTAATGGAAGTATTATTACTGAAAGAAAGAGTATTATAAATATTTTTTTTGATAATATTATAAAATAATGCAAAATAAAAAACTTAGATATTTTGACGGTGCATTCTGCTTATTCAGAAATAATTTAATAAATACGAAATTTGGTCATTGCACAGGTAAGAAAGTAAAAGTTTGTGTTATCGATAGTGGGTGGAATAAAGAACTCAAAGATACCAGAATAAAAGAAGGTATATCTTTTATTGATTCTTCTTTGGAATTTAAATTAAACATAAGTGAAAATTATCATGATAATATTGGACATGGCACATCTATAACTGACTTAATTTTGCAAATTGCACCGGATATACAAATAATTCATGCAAAAGTTTTTGAGGATAAGCTTGAGACATCAATAGAAATATTAATTGAATCTATAAAATGGGCAATAGATAAAAAAGTTAATATTATTAATTTAAGTCTCGGAAGTGAAAAAAAATACCATATTAAACCTCTCTATAAAATATGTGAAATAGCCAAAGAAAAAAATATTATAATTGTAGCTTCTAATTCCAATACCCAAAAATACAATTATCCAGCCATATTTGAAAATTCCATTGGGGTTGGCTCTTATCAAACTGATATCTTCAATTATTATTATATGGAAGATAGTGCAATAGAATGCCTTGCGAAGGGATATAATCAATACGCAATGACTAAAAACGGTAAAAGAGAACTTCTATCAGGTAACAGTTATGCTACACCAGTAATAACAGGTATTATAGCACTACTATTTGAAAAACATCAAATATCAAATATATATCAACTTAGAACATTATTAAAAGAATACTCCAAAAAAAAAGCCGTCCCAAAATTGAGACGGCTTGCGTAAATTATCTTGAATCTTAGAATGAGTATCTCAATCCAAATTGCATTGCCCATCTAGAACTTAAATCAGATGGATTAAACGGAGTATTCTTATCATTTTTATTAAAAGAATATACTGGTTTATTTGAACTAGCATCAATACCTTTGTAGTCAACTATTTCATAATTGTATGGTGTTAATTCATTCCAACCCCATTCACTATTAAGTAAGTTAGCAACATTTAAAATATCTAGTGATAATTGAAAATGCCCCATTCCCCATAGATCTGGAATATCTTGAATAACTTTCATATCAATGTTATTAAACCAAGGATTAACTGCACCATTTCTTTCAGACATTTTTCCTTTATTCTCGCTTAAATAATCATCATTCTCAATAAAACTAAACAATGCATCATAATCTTCTTGTGGAGCCGCAGTATATACACCCTGTCTATCCACTTCACCTAACAATATTTCTGATTGATCCTTAGGAATATAAAATAAATCATTTCTATCGAATCCATCATTATTTACATCACGATAAACTATGTATGAGAATGGACGACCAGATTGACCATTATAGAATAAAGAGAATGTAGTTGGAGCATTTTTAAAGAATTCATGTTTATAGCTAACAGAAGCAAATATTCTATGCTTTAACTCAAAACTAGAAGTTGTAAGTGGAAGATTATTTGGATCACCGGACATTGCATTATATCTCATTTGAGATCTTGCCTGCGAAGATGTTACACTATTTAAATCTTCCGCCTTACCATACGTATAAGCAGTATTTAAAGATAATCCTCTAGCAACATTTCTTTGTAATTGAAATGTAATGTTCATTTGAGAACCTTTATCTGTATTAGTTAATTCTAATACATCATAAAAGTTACGATTACCACTTTCTGTACCTTGATAAACCTTTCTTCCTTCACCAGATATAGTAAAATCAACATCTTTAAGATTGATTTTTCTATATAGCATATCATTAACTGATTTAGAGTATAGGAATTCTACAGTTCCAACAAAACCATAAGGTAGTTCTCTATCTACAGCAGCATTAAAACGTAAAATTTGTGGAAATTTAAAATCTTTATCTACTAAATCAACTTCAGATCTTAAACTTGGTGAACCTGTACCGGGATCACCAACTCCGGGTTGATTATTTGGATCAGCAGAAAAACCTAACTCTGTTCCAGATCCTCTAATTTCAGCATATAGAGTTCCTGTATTTCCATAACTATTAGACATCCAAACATAAGGGATTCTACCAGTAAAGATTCCAAGACCACCACGAACTTGAGTAGTTCTATCACCAGAAACATCCCAGTTAAACCCTAAACGTGGTGAGAATAGTAAATTCCCATCAGGAATATTCTCTGTAGAATAATTAGGGAAGTATTTTGTAAGTGAGTCATTTCTTGCCGGAGTATCAGGTAACATTGGAATGTCGACTCTAATACCACCTGTAATTTTTAAGTTTGGAAGAACACTCCACTCATCTTGAAGATAAAAACCTAATTGACCAACACTAAACTCTGCTGCTTGCTTTGGATCATTTGTTCTTGAATATGATCTTTGGTATCGACCAACTTTTTCATTCTCTAGATCTTCAATACTATAAAATGTATAAGCCCCAAAGAACGAACGAATGAATAAATTTCTAAATGAAAAGAATTCATTATGTGTTCCTAATGTAATTGCATGATCACCAACTAAATAGGTAAAGTTATTTGTAATTTCAAAAATATCTTGATCTAATTCATTTGCTGAAGAATATTTATCAGGTCCAGCAAACAATCTAATGTCATCTCTTACTTCAACAGCTGGTAAATCTTTCCCAATTCCGCCACGTCTATCTCTAATTGTAGTAAATCCTAATATTAACTCATTTGTAATGTTATTACCAAAAGTAGAATTTAGCTGTGCAACTGTTGAATTTGTAATACTGTTAATGTTATAATTATAGCTATTAAAAGCTAAACTATTACTGCTACTTCTGCTTCTAAGTATGTCCATGCTTGCATCAACAAAATTATGTCTTAATGTTAATTTATGATTATCTGCAATGTTATAATCAAATCTGACAAATAATTTATTGCTTGGACGCTCTGAATCCATTTCCCCATAACCTTCGGGATCAAAACCTTTACTCAATAAAAATTTCGACATTCTATCAGCCAATGCTTTTTTCGCAGCAACATCTCCTGTTTTAAGAGATAAATTAGAAACTGGTTGAGTTCTTCTTCCTAATTCGCCAGTAACAAAAAAGAATAATTTATCTTTTATGATTGGACCACCAATACTAAAGCCAGTTTGCAACTCACTAAAATCTGCAAATTCTTTATTATCATCTAGAAAACCAGCATCTCCAATAAAATTTTGATTTCTTCCATATCCAAAAACAGATCCATGAAATTGGTTTGTACCACTCTTAGTAATTGCATTTATACCGCCACCAGTAAATCCACTAAATCTAACATCATAAGGTGCAATTACAACTTGAAATTGATCAATAGCATCTAAACTAATTGGTGTTGTTCCAGTTTGTCCACCAGGAGTTCCCGAACTACCTAAACCAAATAAATCATTATACTGAGTACCATCTAATTGAATATTATTAAATTTATTATTTCTTCCAGCAGCAGATGAACTTTTCCCTGAAAACTGAGGAGCAAGTTTAGAAAAATCTTGAAATCGTCTCGAAACAGTTGGAATAACTTGAATATCTTTTGCAGAAACATTTTGTGCTGCACCAGTTCTACCTTCACTAAGAATAGCATTTTTTTCTGCAGTAACTGTGATGTTTTGTAATTTTACAGTTTCACTAGACAATTTAAAGTCTAATTTCAAATTTTGTCTCAGTTCAAGAAAAATATTTTCTAATTTTTGCGGGGTGTAACCAACATATGAAACTTTAACAGTATATGGTCCACCTGTTTTTAAAGAGAGAAGATTATATCTCCCATCAGCTCTAGTAGACACACCATATTGTGTACCTGTAGGTTCATGTAAAACAATAATGTTTGCACCAGGAAGACCTTCACCTTCCAAGTTAGTAATTGTACCGTTAATAGCTGCAGTAGTTGTACCTTGTCCATAAATGAACGTGGATCCAATAAGCATTAACAATACTATGAATAAGTATTTTTTTGACATAGAATATTCCTCATGTTGTTAAAACAATTTAATTTATTTATTGCAGCAATAATAGAAAAAGACATTTTAATCTCAAAGCTTGTACAACAAGTTAACATAAATTTAATATTGGTTTAATTTGGGTTATATAATTGGGTTCTCTTTGCCTTAAAGGATATAAGACATTACTTAATGTGAAACTATTAAAAAAGATTGCTTCCATAATTACATGATTAGATGTATTAGTTAATAAAATTATGAAAAAATTTTAACGTTCTAACTTCACTAAATCCAATATAAGCAATCATTTTAAAAAGTAAAAAGATTTTGAACTTGTAATTGTTATAAAAATTTACCTAATAATTTTAGGATTCTGCTATCCCCTTTTTTAATAATTAATTACAATTTTCATTTAATATTTTGCTTTAGATAATATTTTTTTTATTATTTTGAGTTTTTAAATCTGTAAAAAAAATTTGCAAACTATTATGAATCTTACTAAACACCAGATTGAAAAAATTAAAAATATTAAAGTAGTTATTACAGATGTAGATGGAGTTTTAACTGATGGGGGCTTGTATTATACTTCTGAAGGATTAGTGATGAAGAAGTTTAATGTAAAAGATGGAATGGGTATGAGATTACTTCGTTTATCCGGAATTAAAAATGCAATCATAACTACTGATACCTCAGATTTAATTAATATAAGAGCAAAAAGGTTAAAGGTCGATTATCTATATCTCGGTGTTTGGGATAAAGATAAAAAACTATTGGAAATTTGTGAGAAAGAAAAAATATCTCCTAAAAATATTGCCTTTATTGGTGATGATGTAAATGATAAAGAAATTATTGAAATTGCCGGTTTATCAGCTTGTCCAAATGATGCTGTTGATTTAATAAAAGAAAAGGTAGATATAATTCTTTCTACAAATGGCGGTGATGGTGTTTTTAGAAAATTTGCAGAATTAATAATAAAATATAAAAGTGATATAAATCACATTGATTCTTAACATGATGTTATTGCTATAATTATGTAGTATTTATCATGTAAATCATTAAACAATGTTGGTATTTATTTGTTTTTAATAAATAATAATACTATTATTTATGGATAAAATAAAATAATCTTTATGATTAATTAAAAGAATGAGGACATTATGAGAGCATTGCTAACCTTTTTTTTATTTTTATCAATGTTAATTCAAGCTGAAACCGATAGTACGGAAGTTTATAAATCCGGTTGGTATTTGGGTGCTTCAGCCATATATCCCAGATATATGAATATAACAAAAACATCAATTGCAAGTCATAAAAACTTTGGTATTAGTTTACATCTTGGCTGGAACATCACAGAACACTTCGGCTTTAGAATTACCCCAAATTATATTCATCTCCATTCTTTTTATTACGATTTAAATAATAAAGGTCTTGAAGTTGATAATTATCTAAATATGGGCACAATTAATTTAGAGGCTATCTACAATTTTGTACCATGTGGAATTGTTTCACCTTATTTTTTAGTCGGTTATGGTGCAACTTACTTTAAATCAACAAATCCATATCCAAGTGGTAAAATAAAAGGAGTTCATAGTGAGTATCAAGCTGAATTAGGATTAGGTGCAGAATTTAAGTTTTGGGATGATTTTACAGTAAAAGCTGAATTTGACTATGTAACTGCATCAAATAATAGAATTGATGGGAATCAATCTCAAAACGAAAGCAAAGGAATACTATTTAGTAATGGTGATTCTTATATGACGTTAAACCTAGGTATTAATTGGTATTTCTTTAGAGGGGAGAGATCAAAAATTTGTGATCCATTTAGTATAAAGGAAGTAATTACAGAAATTCCTGTTGAAGTTGAAAAAGTAATTATAGATACAGTTTACATTGATAGAATAATTGAAAAAGCAATTGCTGAAAAAGAATCTTTCGTAATAGAAAATGTTCGTTTCAAATTTGATCAAGATTTGCTTACTGACGAAGCACAAATTATTCTAAATAATGTTGCAAAAGTACTTAACAAATTTCCTGAAGAAAAAATTGAAATTCTTGGTCATACAGATAATTGGGGAACTGACGAATATAATCTAGATCTTTCTAAAAGAAGAGCACTTGCTGTAAAGAATTATTTAATTACTCATGGTGTTGATTCAACAAGATTAATGGCAGCCGGATGCGGCGAAAGAATGCCAATTGCAGATAACAATACTTCAGATGGACGAGCAATTAATAGAAGAATTGAATTTGTAATTTATGAAGGCGTTAGTAGTAGCTGTGTAGAAGTAGACGAAAATACTAAAATAAAAAATAGTCAGACTAAATTCTCAAATCAGCAAGAAGAAGAAATGGCAAAAGCCTTATTAAAAGGAGAAAATTTGTCATTTACAAATATACGCTTCAAAACAGATAGTGCAGAAATTACCGAACCATCTAAAGAAATTTTAGATAATCTAATTGGTGTTCTTAAAAGATTAACATCTTTAAAACTTCAAATTCAAGGTCACACCGATAGTGACGGAACAGAAGCACATAATCAAGATTTATCTAAAAGAAGAGCTTACTCTGTAAAAGTTTATTTAGTTAAACACGGAATAGACGCATTAAGATTATCTACTATAGGCTTTGGAGAATCTAAACCTATAGCTTCTAACAAAACAGCAGAAGGAAAAGCTAAGAATAGAAGAATTGAATTCAAAAAAATAGATTAGAAAATAGAAAAAATTGTTTAATAAAATCCCTATTTTGCAATGCAGAATAGGGATTTTTTATGATAAACAGAAAAATAAAACCAGAACCAAGTGGCGAAATAAAATTTTCGCTACCACAAATAAATATATTTAACCTTAATAATTCTATTAAGGTATATCATATACAGAAAAAAACTCTTCCAATTGTTCAAATAAACATACTTGTTCCTGCCGGAAGTATTTTAGATTCTGAAAACAAATTAGGTACAGCCATATTAACTGCAATGTTAGTTGATGAAGGTGCGGGAAATCTTACAGGGCTAGAAATATCCGATAGAATTGAATCCCTCGGAACAATTCTTGACATTAACACAAATAAAGAATATTCTACTTTCTCAATTCTTTCTCTTAAAGAAAATCTTAATGATTCATTAAATATATTATCTTTAATTCTTAAAGAACCTACATTTGCAGAAGATGACTTTGAACGAGAATTACAAAAGTTAAAATCTAAAGTAATTCAATTAAATAATGAACCTTCTTATTTGGCTTCTAAATATTTTAATAAGGTACTGTATGCAAATACACCTTATCAATTAGCTAGTCACGGTACGCAAGAAACTCATGAACAAATTGATAACTCATCTGTTATTGATTTTTATAATAATAACTTCCCTACGGATAAAATTAAAATTATTGTTGTTGGTGATTTAGATAAGAATGAAACAATGCAAAGCTGTAATGCTTACTTTGGAGATTGGAATTTAAAACCACATAATTCTGATTTTAATATTCAACCTTCTAAAACTAATAAAAAGATTTTACTAATAAATAAAGATGATGCTGAACAATCTGAAATTAGAATGGGATTTCTCTCAAAGGGCAGAAAGTCGGAAGATTTTTATGCAAGAACAATTCTAAATTCTATTATTGGCGGTCAGTTTTCAAGTAGACTAAATTTAAATTTACGCGAAGATAAGGGATACACTTACGGTGTTCATTCAAATTATAATTACAATAAACTTGGTAGCTCATTTAATATTTCAACTTCTGTAAAAGCTGAAAAAACACTTGATTCCATAAAAGAAATATTTTCTGAACTTGAGAAAGTAATAACAACAATAAAAGAAGATGAAGTAAAATTTTCAAAATCGTATTTGGTTAGAAGTTATCCTTCATTTTTCGAAACATATTCGCAACTTGCAAGAAACTTATCTCTGCTGCCAATCTTCAATCTAAATAAGGACTATTTTATTAATTATACTAATAAAATAAATTCTACCTCATTTAGTGAGGTAAAAGAAGCAGCAATAAATAATGTTTTATTAGATCAGTTAGTTACAGTTGTAGTGGGAAATAAAAACATTATTGAAGAAAGTATAAGAAATTTTGCAGAAGTTACAAATTCAGATTTTTTACTTATTGACTAAAAAATATAAGTTGGAAAAACAATTTTATTTCCTTTTTTCTGATACTTAATTATTTCACCTTGAATTTTAAACCAATCTTGTGCACTAATTCTAAAGACCTTAGTATCACCAAAAGCAAGTGTGTTTAAATGAAAATTTATTAAGGAATGTAAATCTTCAGAGTTTTCTCCTTTTATAAGATTATATTGATTTGTATACTTTATAAATCGTCCTCTTTTTTTAAATCTTTCAACAATATAATTCTGTATGCTTTCATTAAAATATTTTTTATTCGGATTTATAAAGAAAGCACGCGGAGAATTAAAATGAGAAATAATACTATTAACATTTTCAGTCAACCTTTTTAAACCAATATCTTCATTCAACTCATAATCCATATCATCAACATCATTGTTCAGTTCAATAAAATATTGTTTTTTATTTTTTTTAATTTCACTTGCTAATATTTGCTTATTGGCTTCTAACTCCAAAATAATTCCACAAGGAACAGGAATACTATAAAATTGTTCTCTTTCAATTTCATTTAATGATTCAAAATCATCAATTAAGAAAGCTGCTTTAGAAAAAGCTCTCGAAATATCAGAAGAATAATTCATCTTACAAATAAACTTTACAATATTATTTGAAAAAACTGTAAGCTTAGTTGAACCATCAGATTTTAATTCAGAAGATTCTATTTTTACTGTTTGGTTAGCAAATTGTTCGTTAAGATCTTTTATAATTACAGGTATTGAAACAGCTACGGGTACTTTCAAGTTATAAAAATGTTTTAAGGAATCATATAATCCTTTTTTTACTATTCGCTTCTCTATCCACTTTTGCTTAAGTCCAAAATTATTGAACACATTAAAAAATTTTTTTTCAATCTGTTCAATTGTTTCTTCATTTTTTTTAATAACTTGATTAGGTGCTTTTGTTAGACTTGCAATTAAAACGTTTAGCAGTAATAAAAACACTACAAATGAAATTAAAAAATTTATAACTTTTCTTTTATTCATAATTACAAAAAAAAATCCTCGTTTAAATTTTATAAACGAGGACAAAAATTAATATTAAAATTTATTTATTATTAAACTTTGGTTTTCTTTTTTCAAGAAAAGCCGAAGTTCCTTCAAAAAAGTCTTCAGTTCCACAACACTTACCAAATAAATCAGATTCAAGTTCCAATCCATTCTCTTGTGTAAGATTATTTATACTAACAATTGATTGAAGTACATATTTAATTGCTTGCTGCCCTTTAGAAGCTATTTTATCAGCTATTTCAAATGATTTTTCCATAAGCTCTTCTAATGGAAAAACGTGATTCACCAATCCAATTTTTTCTGCAACATCAGAACTAAAAAGATCGCCAGTTAAAATTATTTCTGTTGCTCTTCCAGTGTTTACTAATCTTGCTAATCTTTGTGTTCCACCATACCCGGGAATTATTCCAAGATTAACTTCAGGCTGCCCAAATTTTGCATTTTCAGAAGCTAGTCGTATATGACAAGAAAGTGCAAGTTCACAACCTCCGCCAAGTGCAAAACCATTTACAGCAGCAATTACCGGCTTACCTAAATGTTCTATCAAATCAAAAACATCTTGCCCTTTCTTTGCAAACTCTTTTCCTGTATCTTTATTACACTTGTTTAATTCACTAATATCAGCACCAGCTACAAAAGATTTTTCACCGGCTCCTGTAATTATAACCACATAAATATCGTTATTATTTTTTATGCTGCTAAAAAGTGAATGTAACTCTGTAAGAGTTTCATTATTAAGAGCATTTAATTTTTCAGGACGATTTATTGTTACTAATCCTACTTTATCCTTCACTTCAAAAAGTAATGTATTAAAATCCATTTTTAACCTTCCTTAAATAATTATACCAACTGGAATTGTAAGACGAAGATTCAAAGAAAAATATTGATTACCAGGAAAATAATTGTAAATACCAACCAAATCCATTAGAAAGAAAGAAAAACCTCCACCCAAATGTACCCCAAATTTTGAGATTCCTTCTAAATTACTTTTTCTTCCGGTATCAATTTTATATTGATGATATTTTTCCATATAAGCATAACTTATACCGGCTTCTAAAACCGGCATAAGCAAAAACATGTCTTCAATAAGTGATTCGAAGAAAAATCTGCCACCTGCATGAATAGAAATAATATTTGTTGTAAGCGATGAATGGGCAGAAATTCTATAAAAATCATAATCACCGGGGTGATTTTGATAACCAATATTTAAATAATAAAATAATGGCACATTACTATCATCTGTAAACGAAAGCATTGCATCGAAACCTGCTCCAATTGCTTGTTCTGAAGAAAAATTACCAATTGGGAATCGTGGACCAACACCAACTGTAAAAAAAACTCCTTGCACTTTTCCGGGCGTACCCAATTGAGCAAAAATACTAACTGCAAAAAGTATATTTATAAGATACGTTTTTAATAAAAATTTCATAAATATTTTTTAGTTAAGAAGATTTGTACCAATTCCAAATTCATAAACAAGTCTGCCACCAAACTTTGCTGCTTTGTATAATAAATATCCACCACTTATTGCAAAAATAGTAAATAAAAATTGTATAAGTTGATGATTTTTTCTTTTCAGTAGAAAATAAACTTTACAAATAAGCAGAAAGAAAAAATACCATAAAGTTAATGATGCAAATAATTCATGTTTATCTATAAAAACTAAATGGTACGGAGTAATTGAATTATTAGTTAACAAATTCTGATATGATAAATTACCACTAATTACTGAAAATATTCCACCAATTACACCTAAAGTTAATATTATGATTGATAGTTTTCTCAAGTTTTCGTTTTTAACAAATAGGTTTATAACTTCTGTAAAAATATATAAGAAAATAAATGCTATTGGAAAATGAATAAATATTGGATGATTAGCCAAAAACTCTACTCCAAAATTAAATTATGCAAATAATAAAAGAAAAATAAATATAAGGAATTAAAATAATGGAAAGATTAATACTTTACTTTAAATAAGAATAAACCTTTAGCCGGTGCAGATTCACCTGCAAAAGTTCTGTTACGTTCTTCTAAAATTTCTTGTAAATAGAAATCTGATTTATTTTCACAAGCAGCTTTTAATAAAGTACCAACAGTAGTTCTTACCATTCCATGTAAAAATCTATTAGCTTCAATTTTAAAAACTATTAAATCTTTATGCTCTCGCCACTGTATTTCGTAAATATTACAGACTTTGTTCTCTGTATCCGTTTGGGTTTTACAAAAAGATGTAAAATCTCGTTCGCCCAATAAAACATTACTTAATAATTTAAGTCTAGTAAAATCAATTTTAGAAATCTGAGGATAGTAGTATGAATAATTATAATAAAATGGAACTTTTCTTTTGCTTATAATATAAAAATAACTTCTAGTTATTGCATCAAAACGTGAATGGAAATCTTCTTTTACCTCACAAATATCTTTTACCGAAATTGTTACAGGCAACATTAAGTTTAATGAGTGCTTAAATCTAAAAATATCTAAAGGTTTATCAATCCGGAAATTAGCAACTTGTGCCCACGCATGAACACCCGAATCGGTTCTACCGGAACCTATTAAATTTATATCTGTTTGCGTAATTTGCTGAATTGCTTGTGTAAGTTTATCTTGAATTGTATTACCATTCGGTTGGGATTGCCACCCAAAGAAATCCGTTCCATCATACTGTATGGTAAGTTTATAATTTGGCATAAATAAAATTCTGAAAAATTATTATTATCAGAATTCTAATTCAATTCATCAAGAATTTCTTCTTTTACAATTGGATCAATTTCACTTTCAGTTTTAAAACTATGAAGCAATACATCTACTTGCTGTAATATACTTTTCTTGAAATATTTTGGTGCAAATACAGATGCATCTAACATATAAATTCTTCTTGTTTCTTCATCATAAAAAGTATAACTCAAATATGGACCTCCGCCACTTTCATCACTAAATTTCCATAGTCCTTGAACATGAATTGAATATCTGTTATTAAAATTAACCTCAGAGTTCATTTTAAATGTATCGTAAGAAACAACAAAGGCTGTATCATCCGAAGTTCTGTAGTACTTTTCGGTAAGTCTGTCTCTTTCCTTTGCAATTGAATCCGGATGTAGAAATTCAGGACTTGCATCTTCAATCCAGTGAACAAAAATCCATCTTTCAATATTAGAATTTACACCTCTTCTTATCCAAACAAAATTATCTTCCGGTTTTTCCATAGCAAGTTGGTAATCAGCTTGGGTGTAAAGCATCCAACCGTATTTATTAAGTAATTTTGCTTCTATATCTTTTTGTTCAAACTTTTTATTATATAATCCTGCAGCTAATCTTTTATTAGAAGCTTCTCTAAAATAATAGAATAAGTCATCTTTTTTCTTTAGAATATTTTGCTCAATTGTAGAAATATCTTTTCCGGTTAAAATCATTACCAATTGATCTTTAGCCCATAAATCATATTTGTTTATCACAAAAACAGAATCATCACGAATTAGTTGTTCAACTGTAGTATCAATAATAGATTCTAAATATTTTGAGGTATAAGAACCTGAACCAATTGGAGCTAAAATGAGAATATTTTTCTTCAATTTTAATGAATTTAATTTATTAACACTATGTCGTTGAAATAAAAATAATTCTTCAGGTTGTGGTGTATGAATGACCTTACTAAATGTTTCAGCTAAAGCATCTTTAACTGCCAAAAATTCTAGGGAATCAGCAATCACATAGATTTCATCTTCAGGACCTTTAGCTTTCTTTTTAGTAGAACAACTTTGAACAAATAGTGAAATAATAATAAATAAAGATAAAATTGTAAGTTTTGTTTTCATAGAGCAAATATTTGTTTTAATAATGTTACTTTAACAGAACTCTTGATGATTAAGTTCCAATTATTTTATAGAGTTAAACCAGGTAACAAAATAGAATAAAGTCCCCACATAGTTAACCCTATTGAAATAGGAATAGTCAGATTATCATCTGCCCAACCGTAAGATATATTTTCAATTATAGCACCAACAGCTCCGCCAACAATTCCAATTAGATATTCAAGTGGAAGCCAAGATACTTTAGGAGCTAATAATACAACAATTATGGCAAAAACAAAAAAAGCTAAAGTACCTTCCAAACTTTTAGCCAAAAATTTGTGCTTTCCATATTTTCTTCCAATTAACGCTGCGGCTATATCACAAATAATTAACATTGCAAAGGCAGTAATAAAAATAATTTTAGGAAAAATTAGTAACGATATTGTTGCACCAATAAAAACGTATGAAGCCCCATTCAGATTTTTTTGTTTCATATCCACTTCATGTTCTCGCATAAGAAATCCAAAAACTTTGTGGATAAAGGTATTTAAAGGTTTTACAAAAAATCTAGAGAAATCAATTATAACACTAATTATTGTAATAGGAATAAGAATACTGAGTGCTGTTTTTTTAGTTATAAAAAAATAAATAATTGGGATGGACAAAGAACAAAAGTGAATGCTCTTTCTGAGCAATTCACTTTTATAATCAATTGTTCCGTTATCAATCTGTGTCATTTCCGCCTTCAGGCTTTGATGAACTTGGTTCTTGACCTTTCTTATTATTTAACAGTTTCTTTACATGTTCCGGCATTTCCTCAGCACCATTTCTTCTAGCAGGAGGAAGTTCTTCACCTTTTAATATTTTATGAATTTCATCTGCATCTAAAATTTCTCTTTCAAGTAATTCTTCAGAAAGTTTATGCAATTCATCAATATTATCTGTTAGAATTTTTTCTGCTCTTTCCATACCTCTATTAACTATACTTCTAACTTCATAATCAATTTCTTGTGCAGTTTTCTCGCTATAATCTTGATGTTTAGTAACTTCTCTACCTAAGAAAAGCTCTTCTTCATTTTTACCATAAGCAAGTGGTCCAAGTTTTTCACTCATTCCCCATTCACAAACCATTTTACGAGCAATACCGGTTGCTTTTTCAATATCGTTTCCGGCACCTGTAGTATATTTATTAAAAATTATTTTTTCGGCTGCTCTACCACCTAAAGCGTAAGCAATCATTGCTTCTAAATATTCTTTAGAATAAGTATGTTTCTCATCAACCGGCAAATAAGTTGTAACACCAAGTGCACGACCTCTTGGAATTATTGTTACTTTATGAACCGGATCAGATTCTGGAATTTTGAGTGCTACAAGAACATGACCAATTTCATGATAAGCCGTAGTTTTCTTTTCTTTATCAGAAATAATCATACTCTTTCTTTCCGTTCCCATCATAACTTTATCTTTAGCATCTTCAAAATCATCCATATTTACAGTTTTTTTATTTTGACGAGCCGCTAACAAAGCTGCTTCATTAACTAAATTTGCCAATTCGGCACCAGCTAAACCAGGAGTTCCTTTTGCTAATACTTTAAGGTCAACTTCCGGAGCCAATGGAATTTTTTTAGTATGTACTTTTAATATACCTTCTCTTCCTTTTACATCAGGTCTATCTACTACAACTTGTCTATCAAATCTTCCGGGTCTTAATAGTGCAGGATCTAAAACATCAGGTCTGTTTGTAGCAGCAATAATAATAACACCACTATTTTGTTCAAATCCATCCATTTCTACAAGTAAAGCATTTAGTGTTTGTTCGCGTTCATCATGTCCACCGCCTAAACCGGCACCTCTATGACGTCCAACAGCATCTATCTCATCAATAAAAATTATACAAGGAGCATTTTTCTTTCCTTGTTCAAATAAATCTCTAACTCTACTTGCACCAACACCTACAAACATTTCAACAAAATCAGCACCACTAATTGAGAAGAATGGTACACCGGCTTCACCGGCAACGGCTCTAGCCATTAAAGTTTTACCAGTTCCCGGAGGTCCCAACAATAAAACACCACGTGGAATTTTACCACCCAATGTTTGAAATTTTGATGGTTCTTTTAGAAATTCAATAATTTCTTCCAGTTCTTGTTTTGCTTCATCTGCTCCGGCAACATCTTTAAAAGTTATTTTAATTGAAGATTTTGAGTTTAATTTAGCTCTACTTTTACCAAAATTAAATATTCCTCTTGTTCCTCCGGTTCCGCCGCCGCCTTGCATTCTTCTCATAATAAGTATCCAAATACCTATCATAAGTACCCATGGTAAAAAGCCAACAATTACTGTAAACCATTCATTGGAATCTAATTTAATACTAAATTTTATTCCTTTTTCCTTCCAAATAGCTTGCTGTTCTTCAATCATTTTTTCAATAACAACTACACTTATTTTATCTGTAACTATTGATGAAGTTCCAACTCTTACAGTTTCTTCTCCAATTAATTCAGCTTCTAAAATATAATTGTTAATCTCTGATTTTATAATTGTAGCTTCTTTTACCTTATCATTAACTAAAAGGCTTTCATAAACATCATAGTCAACTTCAACAGCTTCGCCTTCTCCGGCATTTAGAAATTGCATTACAATTACGGCTGCAATTATTACAGCACCCCAACTAAAAACTGACTTAAGAATTTTAGACCAATCAAAATCACCATCAGGTTTTTGAGGTCCAAATCCTTTGTTTTTTTGATTATTATCGTTTTCGCTTGACATATATAATTTATTAAATGGTTTAAACATTAAAGTCTCCATTATTCGCTTAATGCATAAATAGAATTTAAATTTCTGAATTTCTGTGCATAATCTAGTCCGTAACCAATTACAAACTCATCTGGAATTTCAAACCCAATATAATCAATTTTCACATCATATTTAAGGCTGTTTGGCTTAACTAAAAGACTTGCAACTTTAACACTTGCAGGCGAATGTGCCTCTAATAACTCGTTTATAAATTTAATTGAAAGACCGCTATCAACAATATCTTCAACAACAATAATATGTCTATCATTTATATCAGCATTCAATTCTTTTAGAAGCTTAACCTTGCCGGAAGATATTTTTTCATCACCATAACTTGAAAGCTTAAAAAAATCTATTTCACAATGTAGTTTAACCTGTCTTACAAGGTCGGCCAAAAACAGAAAGGAACCATTAAGAATTCCAATAAAAATAGGCAATTTCCCTTTATAATCATTGGTTATTTGTTCGCCCAATTCTTTTATTCTGGCTTTTATTTTTTCTTCGGGTAGTAATGTCTTAAATTTCTCATTACCAACAATTATTTCGCCATTTTCTTCTTCAAGTCTAAACATATTTTTAACTTTCTCTTTGTTGTGGTAGTTATTTTATATTTCTCGCTAATTCTTTTACCAATTAGCCAAATAATTTCTTTATTGTTAACAAGTACCAACTGCTCTTTTCTTTCTTTAGTCGGTATTTTTAAATCAGTTAAAACATCTGAAACTTTTTTAGTTCCTGACATTCCGAGTAATTGAATTTTATCTCCTTCCTTCCAATTTCTAATTGTAAGTTTAGAAATAATTTTATCCCCGGAAATGTACTCAATTTTTCCAGATTTATTAAATTTTAATGGTAAATTATTTACTTCTTCTATAAGAAAATCTGATGTACCTAAGCTTATTTTCTTTCCAATTTCTACTTCTATATTTGTTTTTTTGCTCTCATAATTTGGTACTATAATAATTTCATTTCTTTCTTTAACTGCTATTAAATTTTTACCAATATCTTGCGATGTTCCCACTTGAGATTTAATTAAATATGAGAGCTTTTTAAATTGAGAGAAATTATAGTCAGCAAATAAATAATTTTCGAATATTTTCTTTAATATTTCACCTAAAATCTCTTCAGGATAATTTACAAGTTCCGAAATATTTATTATTAGTTTTGTACCATTTTTAACAACTACTTTATTTAGTAAATCAGCAATAAAAAATTCAATTATTTTATTTTGATTTCTAAAAACTTCTGATGATGTTAAAATTACTTTATCTAAAGAAGGATTAAGATTTTCTTTTAATTCCGGTACAATTTTTTGTCTCAAAAAATTTCTGTCAAAATCCAAATTTTTATTAGAACTATCTTCTACAAATTTAATTTCACCTGTTTTTAAGTAAGAAATAATATCTTTCTTTGAAACACATAAAAAAGGTCTTATAAACTTCCCTCTTTTAGGTGGAATTCCAGATACACCTTTAATGCCCGCCCCGTTAACAATATTTAAAAGAACTGTTTCCGTATTATCATCATTATTATGAGCAGTTATAACAATATCGGAATTACTTAACTCACAATATTTTTCATATTCCTTATATCTTAAAATTCTTGCAGCTTCTTCTAAGGAATATTTATTTTTTTTTGCAAACGTTTTCACATCAATTATTGAAGAAAAAAGTTCAACCTCTAATTTTTGACAAATATTTTTGCAAAATTCTTCATCATGATCACTTTCTTCATTTCTAAGATTGTGATTAACATGAATAGCTGCAACATCAATTTTATATTTTTTTTTGTACTTTAAAAAAAAATGAAGAGCAAATATCGAATCAGCTCCTCCGCTTAAACCTATTAATACTTTTTTTGCACCAGAAAGTAAATTAAGTCTCTTAATAAAATTTATAATATTTTGTTCTATTGTCTTCCGATGCTTCATTCATTAATTTTAGGTTTCTTCTTTTATAATACTTCTATACAATCAAATACAGAATTTTACATAAATACTCGATATAAAATATTTTTATTATCTCAATTTTAGCTAATATTCAATATTTCGAACTGGATAACTCCCGCAGGAACTTTAGCATCTACAATTGTACCTTTTTTTGCTCCCATAAGCGCACTTCCAACCGGAGATGTTATAGCAATTTTACCTTCTTGTAAATTTGCTTCTTCTTCAGAAACCAATGTATATTTATAATTTTTACCATTCTTAAGATTCTTAACTTCTGCTGTTGAAAGAAGACCTACCTCATCAGTAGGCAAGTCAGATTTCTTAATAATTTTTGCTTTTGCAAGCATTTCTTCCATTTTGCTTATCTTTAATTCTAAATGTCCTTGTGCTTCTTTTGCAGCATCATATTCAGCATTTTCAGACAAATCACCATAAGATCTTGCTTCAGCAATTCTTTGAGCCATTTCTTTTCTTCCGGTAGTCTTAAGCTCCTTTAATTCCTGTTCCAATTCATGTAGCTTCTCTTGACTTAAATACACAAAATTTGACAACTCAATTCTCCTTTTTTATGGCTATATAAAAAAAATTGCCATCGCTTTCGCAATGGCATAGTTAAACATAATAAAATTTATAAATGAATCCAATTTTGAAAGAGATATTTTATTTTTTTTTACTTAGTTAGCATCATCTTTTTACGAAATAATTTAGTTTTACTTTTAAGTATGGGGTAGTTTTCTCCTGTCGGTAATTGAGAAATTAAATACTCTGTATTAAAATAAAGTAGTGCAAAGGCTTCACTTGTTAATACTGTAGAACTATCTGCAACACAATCATTTAGTACAAATTGTAATTCATTTCTTGCAGCAGAACTATCGCCTTCTGTTAAATAGTTCTTTGCTGTAGT
>PDWI01000933.1_pt1 | contig 47549 bp, 34 predicted proteins | sample 1430891 | NCBI WGS metagenome assembly PDWI01 (sample SAMN01162508, study PRJNA174530) | Oral metagenome, whole genome shotgun sequencing project. | biome: Marine environment; feature: Marine mammal; material: Swab sample of the gingival sulcus; isolation source: swab sample of gingival sulcus...
TGGCACCAATGTTTGTATAAAAGCGATAACTACTACGGGTGATGTTTTGGATGACGATGAGGGCTTTGAAGATGGATTTGGCGGACTTCCAGTAGATGCCGAAGCGGAAAAATTCTTCTTTCTTGAGGGTAGAAGTGGTTTCCTAAAAATGAATCATAAAGGAAAACTTACTAATGTTATCTATCCTGAGGGATTACCTGAGCAAGAAGTGGTTTATACTTCAAGCAACGAAAAAATCGCCGTTGTTGATGAAGAGGGAATAATCAAGCCAATTGCGGTGGGAAAAACCAAAATTAAAGCAGAAATCGAAGTGTCCGGTGGTGTTTTAAGAGAGGAGTTTACCTTGAAGGTAAAACCTGCGGATTATGTGAGTTTTGAAAAAGAAATTCCTGTGATTTCTTATAATGATGGATACGAACCTGATCCAGATGATCCAGATAATCCAGATCCGGAAACTGTTGATATTCAGTCGATTATTGTCAGCAATCCGATGGTTACAATTACGCGTGGTGAAGGTTATGATTTAAAGAAAATAGTTTCTGTATATCCAGCTAATGCAGAGGGGGAACTGTCTTTTGAGTCATTAGACGAGGAAGTTGTTGAGGTTGATGAAAACGGAGCAGTAACGTCTATAGGAAGTGGTATAGCAAAAGTTATTATCCGTTCTGAAAATGGCGTTAGCGCGGAAGTGGACATAAATGTAGTGTCGAATCCAGATGATTATGAAGTAGTGATTCGTGATATAGGTGTGAGCAAAAGGCAATCTGGTGTATTTACAGTGTTTTTTGAGGCGATCGTGAATGGGGATAGGTATAGCGGACCAGTTAATGTTATTACAGTGGCAGATAGGGAACTTGAGGACTCTAAAAAACAGGAAGAAACCGTATATATAAAAGACGGTAGAGGTAGTGTAAAGTATAACGGATTTGATTTCGGTGTATGGCGTACGGAATTTGATACAGAAATTGGAATTAAAGGACACAGTTCTAAAGTGAAGTATCATTTTTCGAAGGAATCTTTTTCTCCATCTTATGTAGAAGGCGTGGAGGATAGAAGTGTTGTTAGGTATTATGGTGAGTGTAGTATTGATGATATCGAGATTACGAATCGCAGAGGTGCTACATTTAGCGTAAAGGCAAAAGCATCAGTGAATGGGCAGCCTTACACAGGATTGGGTATTATTGATGTCGAATCTGATGGCAAGTGTATTTCGAGAACAGTATCTTTTTTAAACGGTGAAGCGACTATGAAGTATAATGGGCTAGATTTTAAACGATCTCAAAAAGATTTTATAGTTCGAGTGATGGCGAAAAATTCAAAGAAAGAAATCGAGCATCATTTTGAGTAGTGCTTGAGGATTTTCAAGTGGTTTAGACAAATAATCTATAAGATTGCTTTATGATTATTTGATTCAGTTGGGATCAAAATATTTAGAATATAAGGGAGGTGAGAAAATCTTTTGGTAACTAATTTTTAGAATTAGTATTGTCGGTTAGTGCGGAGGGTTGAGAAGTTTTGTAGTATGGATTATGAATTGACGACCGTGCCGTGCAGGATATGTCAGATTTGTATGTTAATAATTAAATAATTAGCGATTCTTTGGATTGCGTTGTTTATAAAATTATTGTACATAATGGCATATTGAGTAAGTAGAACTTCTAAATGAAAGATAAAATGTCTCCTGACCTAAAGAAGCGTTTTAACAGTAACTTTATGGAAGTTCAAATGAAACAATTTAAAAGAAACAAAGGAGAACACATGACAATTTTTAAGAAATTTATGGTTGTATTATTGGCGGTGGTACTTGTTTTTGGACAAGTAGGATTTACAGCAGTTAGTTTTGCTGGACTAAATAATGATGATGAGGATAATTCGGATTATACACTTAGTGGCGCAGATGAATATTTAAAAGAAATTAGAGGATATCGAAATGCGGTAGAAGCATTTACACCTGCAAATGAATCGGAACAACAAATTGTAGATGAGTTTATGGAGTCATCTGCTGAGCTTGAAGAAGCAATAGAAATTTTGGGGAATCCAGAAGCACAAACTGGACCAGAAGCAGCTCTTGTTATTGCGAAGATTTTGGAATTATATCCACCTCATACAATTATAAAAAGAATTGAACTTCTTGCTCAAACTGTTGATATCATAACATTTGCTACAACAGAATTAAGAGATAAGCCAGTTGAAATTCAGCGTTCTGTTGCTGAGTTTGCGATTAGAGGTCTTGCAATCGCTGTTATGCCTGGAGATATTAATGATGCTGCCGAAGAACATTTAATGGCTTTGGATGAAATGAAAGAGTATTGGTCTAGTGCAAATGATGCGAGTATGGAAGATGCTGCTAATATCTATCATAAATCAGATTTAGACAAACTGTTGGCAGAAGCAAGAAAAATGAAAAATAAACAGCTTAAGAATAAACCAACATATGTTTGGGCTGAGTTAAAAGCTGAAATTAAAAGAATTACAAAAGAACGATTAGAAATTGGTGTTACTAAGGGCGAAATTCTTAAGCTTAAAAATCAACTTCAAGCAGCTATAACAAAAGCATTGGAAAATAGAGATAAAATAGCTACAAGGAGTGAAATTAAGACATTAAAAGGATTGGCTTTAGAATGTAGAAGAGCAGCTAAATATGCCTTAAAACAAAATAATAACGCAGCTTATAGAAAACTAATCGGCTTGGTTCGCGAAGCGAAAACTGAGTTAAAAATTGGTAACTATAAAAAGTCGCAAGACAGAGTTTTGGGTCTAATTGATTCTATGTTAAAAGAGCTTGGCAAATAATGTTTAGTGAGTAATAGTGTGTTTTCCCCGCTCTCTTGTAGCGGGGATTTTTACAAAATTCCAATTGTAAAAAATATGTAAAATTATTTTTTAGAAAATAGGTCTTGATGTTGATCTCAGGTGAAGTATTCTAACTATACATAGCTTAAAAATATAAAATATTTAGATTATAAAAATCAGTGTATTAGAAGATTTGATATGAGATTAGTATGAGGGAAGGGAAGAATCTTTGGATATTTAGTGGGATGTTGTACTAAATATAGTAGTAGGAGGAAACATGAGACGTAAAATAATGTCATTGCTTTTATCGTTTCTACTAGTTTTTCAGTTTCTAGCGCCTATTCAGTCGTTTGCGATTGAAAATGATTTGAATGGAGAGAATCCACAGGATGGATTTTATTTAGAAGGCGATTTTTTAGTAGATGATTTAGAAGTTAATGAAGCGCCAATTAATGAAGAGTTTCTTGATTTTGATGTAAGGTCGATGGAGCCGTCTTCAAGGCAGTCGTTATTGAAATGGAAAAGAGAAGGTGGAAAAGGATATAGGCCAGCACCTTTAAAAATTAATACCAATTATGATTTATTGGATGAACAGATGGGAGAAAGAGGTGCGGTATATCTTTCTTCAAAATACGATCTTCGAAATGAAGGAAGGGTTACGCCTGTTAAAGATCAAGGTCCGAATGGTTCTTGTTGGGCGTTTGCAACATATGGTTCGGCAGAATCTATTCTACTTCCAAAATTAAGAAAGGATTTTTCTGAAAAACATTTAAGAAATACACATGGATTTGATTGGGGACCTGATGACGGCGGAAACAATCTTCTTTCGAGCGCGTATTTGGCGCGTTGGGGAGGCCCTGTTTTGGAATCTGAGGATCCGTATAGTCCGTACGATTATAGTTCTCCATCTTATCTAAAAAATAATATGGAACTGGATAAAGTGTATTTTTTCCCAGATGTACGGAATGGAAATACATCAGCGTTAAAACAAGCGATTACAAAATACGGTGCTTGTTATACAACGGTTTGCGGTGATAAGCAATTCACAAACTTTACGACAATGGGTCATTATGACGGCGGTTATGGAAGTCCTAACCATGCGGTTACCATTGTGGGATGGGATGACAGTTTTAGTCGATACAATTTTAAATACAAGCCACCAGGAGACGGTGCTTGGATTGTAAAAAATAGTTGGGGTGCTGACTGGGGAAGATTAAATGGATATTATTATGTTTCCTATTATGAAAGCTTTATTGGAAGGAACAATGCCTTTTTCTTCTTGAAAGAAAAAGATGCAAATAAGTCAAACTGGTATTACGATCCACTAGGTTATACTTCTGATATTGGGGGTAGTGGGTCAACCGCTTATTTTGCCAATGTCTTTGGACCAGCGAAAGAAAATATTAATATGACAGAAGTGGGTTTCTTTGTTCCATCTAATGGAGCGAGTTATGAAGTCTACATTAGTACTGGCGTAGGTGGAAGCAATGGTTTCAATAATCGAAAATTGCTGACATCTGGAACGATGCCATATGCTGGGTATGTGACAGTTCCTGTTCCTGCTCAATCAATAAAGGCTGGGGAGTATTTTTCGCCGATTGTTAAATTGACAACTCCTGGACACAATCGTCCAATTCCTATTGAGAAGCCGATTTCAAGATTCGCATCAAGGGCGCGTGCAGGAAGAAACGAATCGTTTATTTCATACGACGGAAGTCGCTGGATGGATTTGACGAATAAAGTGCGTAATGCCAATGTATGTTTAAAAGCGTTTACTGTTCCAGCAGGATATGTGCCAGATCCAGATGATCCAGATCCAAACGATGTATTGGTTACATCGATTACGATTAATGCTGGACAGACATCGTTTAAAGTTGGAGAAAGTGCTGTTTATAGCGCGGTGGTGAATCCTATTAACGCGACGAATAAAACCGTTACTTGGAGTTCAAGTAATAGCAGTGTATGTACTGTAAATGGTGGAAACGTTCAGGCTGTAGGTGCTGGAACGTGTGATATTATTGCCAGTGCGTCGGATGGTAGCGGCGTGTCTGCAAAAGTAACTGTAACGGTTAGCGACGGGATTATCCCAGATCCAGATCCGAATAATGTGTTGGTGTCTTCTGTTAAAATACGGGCAATGCAGACTTTCTTTACAGTTGGAGAGAGTGCGATTTATGACGTTCTAGTAAGTCCAGAAAACGCGACGAACAAGGCGGTAGCTTGGAGTTCAAGTAATAGCAGTGTGTGTACGGTAAATGGCGGAAATGTGCAAGCTGTTGGCGCAGGAACGTGTTATATTATAGCTAGTGCAACAGATGGTAGCGGAAAATCAGATCAGGTATCTGTTACGGTAAAAGAAAACATTGTGCCAAGCGTTTTTGAAGTGAGTGTCAATCCGCAGTCAAAAGAAATCGGTGGTTCTGAAACACAGATTGTTTACATTTATTGTATGGCAGGAGAGCAGGTTGTTGCAGATGCTGATTTGAATATAAAAGTAAAATATCCAGATGGGCAGGTTCGAGAAAGTAAAGCAATGACAGGACCGAATGGTATGAAATTCTACCATTTCATACCAGGAAGAAAAGCGCCCCTTGGTATGTACACCGTTGAGGTAAGTGCTAGTAAGTCTGGAGAAGGCTCAGGTGTCGGCACGGGTACTTTCGAGGTGGTGAAGAAGCCAAATAAGTATCGTTTGAATGTTGAGTATGCTTTTGATAAAGAAGAATATAAAGTTGGTGATACAGCAAAAGTGACTGTTCGAGTTACCAACCGATTTGACAAAATTTTCAGAGATGTCAGAGTGAGCAGTACCATTTTAGGAAATGGGGTAGAGAAACAGTTTAGTGTAAAAACGGACAGACATGGAGAAGCGCATTTTGACTTTACAGTTGACGAAAATGGAAAAGCTGGTTCGTACGATATTCACTCTAAAGTACAGCGATATTACTTCTTCCATATGTACCGCGGAGAAGGAGATGCAACAGTTGTATTTAATGAGGTGGAAGATCCCGATGACCCAGATGATCCGGACGACCCAGATCCTAACCCTGATGAAGTGATTTATGAAATGATTGAAACGGATGAAGGGCAGCGGATGATCGAAGAGAACAAAGACAATGAAGAGTTTATTCTTCTTGATGTTCGAACCAAAGCGGAGTACCTTGAGTCTCATATTGATGGCAGTGTATTCAAGAATTTCTATGATGAGGACTTTGACAAATATTTAGACAGCTTGGATAAGAAGAAAGTTTATCTTGTATATTGTCGAACTCAATCGCGTTCTGGAAAGGCCGCTAAACTTATGAAAGAAAAAGGATTCTACAATATTTACTGGATGAACGGCGGTATGACAAAGTGGTTGAAAGAAGAAAGGCCGTCGGTATTCCCAGAGTATGAAAAGATTTTAGATGCTGAGATTATTCCTGAAAAGCCATTCTGTAATGCTGGAGAAACCGCGAATGTGATCGTTTCTGTAAAAGATGTTCAAGGAAATGAGATTCGAAAAGGAAAAGCATATATTACAGTTTATGATGAATTGGGCAACCAGTTAGCGGAAGAAGAGCTCAAAATGGGCAACGACGGAACAAAGGAATATGCTTTTGACATACCATCAGATGCTAAAGGTAAAATCAGATTCTTTGCAGAGGCTAGCCATAAAGATTTCAGACCTGCAGAGGCGTTAGCGGTTGTTAGAATTGGAAGCGGAGATTCGTTTGAGTCCTTTGAAAGTAGAGAAGCGAAAGGTCAATTTAAACACCTAGATCCAGAAAGTGCGGAGTATAAGGCGCTTAAGAAACACTACGGACAAAATATTTACAAGTACATGGTTATTGATGGTGAGCAGAACGATAAACGCCTTGAAGATGTTGTAGACTACGATAAAAATACAGTATTGGTGTTTGGTTATCCGCTTTGTGGACCTTGTGTTGAAATGTGGATTAAAATGGCGAAGCTACCACATGAAAAATATAGTTTTGTAGAAGTCGTTACTAGTGTTGGTGATGATCCGCAAATAATTATTGATGCTACCAATAAAAAGTTGGAAGACAATAATATCCCTGAGTTTAAGGAGCATATTTACTACGATGCGACAGATGGTATTTGGGCACAGAGACTTGGTTTCTGGACTACTCCAAATACAGTGTTTATTGATAAAAATGGACGTGTTGTAAATGTTGCAGGGGCACTTGATAAGGAAGCGTTGTATGATTTATACTATAAAACATTTTATGAAAGTGTAGATGGTACAACACCAGATCCGGACGATCCGGATGACCCGGATGATCCAGATCCTGAAGAACCAGAACTTAATATGACGTTTACCATTAATAAAGACACGGTAAAGGTAGGGCAGAAGATAAAACTGGTTACGAAGATCAGAGATAAAAACGGGAAAATGTTAAAATACGCTCCAATTGAGTACACATTTACAGGACCAGATGGGCATACAATTTCATATGATGAGCGATTGTCAAAGTATGGTTTTAATGTACTCAGTGTTGCTCTTGATAAGAGTGAAAAGAGTGGAATGTGGACGGTTAGTGCAGAATACACTGGTGATAAATATCCAAGTGTAAAAGAAGAGCACCAATTTGAATTTATCAATGATGCGCCACCGGAGCCAGATGATGTTCTTGTTTCTTCTGTCGAGATAACAGCGAATGACACTGAGCTAAAAGTGGGAGACAGCGTTATTTATACAGCGGTTGTAACACCAGTTAATGCGACAAATAAAGTGTTGAGCTGGCAGTCTAGCGATGAGCGCGTTTGTACGGTAAACGGTGGTGTTGTACAGGCTGTTGGTGAAGGTTCTTGTACTATTGAGGTGTGTGCGACAGATGGCAGTGGAAAAGCAGATCGTGTGGTAGTGAATGTTACTGATGCAGATCCAGATGATCCGAATCCAGACCCAGATCCAGAGGTTATTTTGGTTTCTTCTGTTGAAGTGAAAGCGGAACAGACAGAGTTTGAAGTTGGACAAAGCGCGACTTATACTGCTAAAGTAAGTCCGAAAAATGCGACCGATAAGCAGGTTAGATGGAGTTCGAGCAACACCTCTGTATGTACTGTAAATAATGGAACGGTTAATGCGGTCGGAGAAGGAACGTGTTACATTTATGCACAGGCGGTGGACGCAGGTGGAAAATGGGGCGCGGTGGAAGTAACGGTGAAGTCGGCTGACCCTGATGATCCAAATCCAGATCCAGATGATCCGAGTGCTACTGAGAAGTCCTATGATGACCGTTATAGAAATGGTGAGTTTAGTCACATTAGTGGAAAAGATTTAGGCAGTAGAATGAGAGGTGTATATGGCACGAATGTGATGGATTACACAATCTATGCATTGAATGGAAGTAGAACCAGTGTAAGATCGGTATTGGACGGAAAAAGACCTACTATATTGGTTCTAGGTAACCCTGGCTGACCAGGCTGTAGAAGTTGCTGGAGGCAACTATCAAGCCTAGATACATCTAGTTGTAATTTTATTGAGGTAGTTATGGATGACGGTGCGAGCACTGTAATCAGTACTTTAAATAGTATAGGATTATCTCATATGCAAGATCACTTCTATACGAATGGTCGTCCGATTTTTAGTATCGTAAGTTCAGATTATATTCCGCTCATTGTCTATTTGGATAAAGACGGAAATATTTCGAATCTCAGTTATCAAATTTCGAATCAGGAAATACTGAATATTATATCGAACATTGAAGGTACTACTTCGAAATAGTGCTGAGAGTAGATTGAACAAAGGGAGTGTTGAAAAACATCCTTAAAAAAGGAGCTGTTGCAAAACGCGTGAACATCAAAGCAACAGCTCTTTTTGTATTTTATATTAATCTCAAGTGAATTTAAGAGTGATATAAAATGTTTAAAGAAGGCAGAAGTGCTTTAGCAGAATTTTTCATTGGCACCATGACCCAGTGCATTTCAAATTCTCTAAATCCCTTCTGCCTTCTTTAAATAAATAATAATGCGTTTTAATTTGAAAATGGAATTAAATTCTTTTAGAAATTATTAAAGCGCTATAATGTTTAATTGAGACGGGTAAAAACTTGACAAAATTGCTTTTTCAGAGTAGTATAAGCAAGGAAATACAAGTGATAACCATTCTCAATAAAACAACTTCCTGCACCTTTAATTTAATAGGAAGTGTCAGTTGGGATAGTTTGTTTTGTTAGCTTTCGTATTTTGGTATTGCTAACTAAAATCACGGTGATTGCTTTTAACATAAAGGAGGCTCTTAATGAGCAAAAGAAAAATTTTTGGTATTATCATTGCAGTACTTGGTGTGGTTATGGCACTTTTGCCAAATGTTATCGCACCAGTTTGTAATGTTTTAAATAAAATGGGAATGCCGATGAGGTGTATGTACACAGGTCATATTGAGGTGGCAGTTGGTGCTGTTATTGTCGTGATAGGACTTGTTATTATTTTGTCAAAAGATAGTAAAATAGCGTATGGGGCGGCGATTCCAGGCTTGTTTTTGGGCACTATCCCTTGGCTTTCGGCGGTTAAGTTAATCGGTATGTGTAAAAGCCCTAAAATGGGATGCTTGATGTATAATAAGCCTGCTGTAATTCTTGTGACTGGATTGATTGAACTGATTTTTGTTATCTATTTGATTTTAGAATTGAAAAATGTAAAAAATAGCCAAGCGTAACGGATTGTTACTTTGATGGGAGAGCACAAGGGCAAGGAGAATATATGAGTTTAATAAAAACGGAAAATTTAGTAAAGAAATTTTCAAGAGGTGACCACTCATTTAACGCAGTAGATGGAATTGATTTTGAAATCAATAAAGGAGAATTTGTTCATCTTATTGGGCGTAGTGGTAGTGGAAAATCGACGTTTTTAGCCTTGATTTCTGGTATTTTGACACCAACTAGTGGAAAAGTATTTACTGATGGAAAAGATATTATGTCCTTTACTGACGCGGAGTCGAGCAAATACCGAAATGAAACGATAGGATATGTTCCGCAGATGATGGGGACTCTTCCGAATTTAACAGTGGGTGAGAACGTAGAACTTCCTTTCCACTTATTTGGAAGGACAGGAAATCCCAGTGAGAGAGCGTATATGTTACTCGAAATGATGGGGATTGAACATTTGAGAGATCAGTTCCCTAGACAACTTTCGGGTGGAGAGATTAAGCGAGTGATGTTGGCGAGGGCGTTAATGAATGAGCCAGAGATTCTTGTTGCAGATGAGCCAACTTCAGACCTTGACGTTGATACAACCATTGAAATCATGGAACTTTTGAAAAAAATTCACAAAGACGGTACAGCGCTTTTGATTGTGACACATGAAGCTGATATTTTGAGGTATGGTGATCGAATTGTGAAAATGGAAAAAGGGAAAGTTTCAAACTTTGATGATAAATCGATGGCATAGCGATGATATGTTCTTCGGATTTAAAACAATTTTCGTTATTTTAATCAGTTATTACGATAACTTAAATTAAAAACAGCTGAAAATGATGTAGAATAGTATATGTTTGCTAATTGATATTGCTTCTCAATATCAATATGCGCTTTCGGAGGCTATGGTAAATACTAGCCGTTGTCGATGAGTTAGCAGTTTTGCTAAATTGTTCAGACGACGTTAGGTGTGTAGTAAAAGAGTAGGACGGTTATGGAATTAAAGAATATTTTAAATAAAGTGATGATTTTGTTACTTGCCTTTTTATTGGTGAGCGCGTCTTTTGTTTCTTTTGCGGACGATGAGATAGAATATAAAACGTGGACTGAGGTAGCTGATGGTATGGCTGTTCACTTGGATAAAGCGGTAGAACTTTATGTTGAGGGCGATGCTGATTCGGCGAAGGCGGCGAAAGAAAGTGTCAATGTGGCGTATTTCAAGTTCTATGAAAAACTTGGTTTTGAGAAGACCACCATGGGAGCGATTTCTGGAAAACGCGGACGTACTGTAGAGTATCAGTTTCATACTGCGAAAACCAAACTAAAAGATGGTACAAAAGAAGAATTTGCAGCAGAGATTGAAAAGCTAAAAGGGATGCTCTATGAAGATGCAGAATTTTTAGATAATAGAAATAAAAGTGATTCAACAGAGACGGATGCTTCGGCGAATGTAGGTTCTGTTTCTGATGCGGCGAATAAAATTGTAAGTGATGCATCTGCAGCTTTGGCGCTTTTGAAAGAAGGTAAAAAAGAAGATGCAATGAAAGCGTATGAAGTGGCTATGAATTCATATGGTGAAATGGAGGCTTCTCATAAAGCGGTCGGAGAAAAACTAGATGCACTTTCTGCGATTATAGAAGAAGGAACGCCAGAAGAGATGGAAGTGGCGGTTCAAGAACTAAAGAAGGCGGTTGGTTCTTTTGAAGCGAATGCTGCGCCTGTTGAGGCAGAGAGTTCAGTAGGTGCAAGTAATGGTTGGATGACATTCACAGCGGTATTTGGACTTACCATGCGTGAAGGTCTAGAAGCAATTTTGGTCATTGCCGCGATTGTTGCTTACCTATTGAAAACAAACAATAGAAAACAGTTGAAAACAGTGTATGCTGGAGCAATATTAGGAATTGTGTTTTCTATTCTGCTTGCAATATTATTTAATTATATTGCAAAAGTGGCAGGAGATGCACAATCTGGTTTCGGTCAGGAAGTGTTTGAGGGAATGGCGATGTTCCTTGCGGTTGCGGTTCTGTTCTATGTCAGCAACTGGATGCTTTCAAAATCAGAGACAGAAATTTGGTCCAATTATATTCAGGAAAAAGTGGAGTCTTCTGTCAGCAAAGGAAGCGCGTTTGCCCTTGCGTTTTCAGCGTTTTTAGCGGTTGCTAGAGAGGGAGCAGAGTTGATTTTATTCTTCCAAGGGATGAGAAGCAATATTTCAAATGATCCTTCTCAAATGTGGATGGGACTTGCCCTTGCGTGTGTATTGCTGGTTGTGATATATATTGCGATTGCAAAATACTCTGTTAGACTTCCGCTTAAGCCGTTCTTTATTGCGACATCGGCATTGATGTTTGTGATGTGTATTTCGTTTTTAGGAAAAGGCGTCTTTGAACTTCAGGAAGTCGATGTAATTGGACGAACAATGATTCCGAATTTTCCAGATTCTGAATTCTTGGGATGGTTTGGAATTTACGGTAGGTACGAGAATTTTGTACCTCAATTAATATTACTTGTGGTTACTATTATCTCAGTAGTTATGCACTCTAAAAATAATAAAAAGAAGAGGGCTGCTCTGGAGATGAAGAACAATAAATAAAATACGGAGGTATTTCTTATGAAGAAAATGTCAATCCTTTTGGCATTCGTTATGGTTCTATCATTAGGACTAGTAAGTTGTGGAAATGAAGCTGCAACAACAACTGCGGCTCCTACAACTGAGGCAGCAACAACTGCGGCTCCTGAAACAGAAGCTGCAACAACGGAAGCTCCTGCAGAGGAAGAAGTTGGCGGTGGTTTCGAAGAGTTCGATATCGGTGATGCGATTGAAACTGAGTTCCTTACTGTAGCTGGTGTGTATTTCCAACCAGTTGTTATGGAACCAGCAGGAAACTCTATTCCTCAAGAAGAAGCTGACTGTCACATCGAAGCTGACATCGCAGCAAACGAAGGTGGTACAACACTAGGTTATGGTCTTGGTGACTTTGTACCTTGGCTAACAGTAAAAGCAAAACTTCAAAAAGAAGGATCTGACAATGTTCAGGAAATCGCATTTATGCCTATGAACGCGTCTGATGGTCCGCACTATGGTGCAAACATTAAATTTGAAGATGGTTTTGGTGTTTACAATGTGAAATTTGAAATTTCTGCTCCAGGTAATGATTACCTTCTTCACGTTGACCCAGAGACTGGTGTAACAGGAAGATTCTGGACTGAGCCAATCATCGTAGAATGGCCTGAGTTCGAGTGGAATGGACCACAGTGGTAAGATAATTATTTTTGCAGACAAAGAGGGTAACCTCTTTGTCCGCATTTTTGGAGGTGTGACGTTCTTAAGTTATTTGTGAAGGTTATGGAAGCTGGAATGGTGCTCTCACTGATTACCACCATTGTCTTTGCGTACTATAGAACAGAAAATTTATCCAAGAAACGACTGATGATGTTTGTCAGCGTGACATTGGGAATGATAGGTGGGATTGTTTCTTCAATTTTGAGGGCGATTCCTCATTTGTTGAATAGAGCAGATTTTAACTATTATAGTGCAATAGCACTTGTAGTGTCTGCTATTTTTTTGATTGTATCCATGATTGTTTTTGAACGCGGTAGAGTAAATATCCAAAAAGAGGCGAAGGATAGAGGCGCTCGCTTATCGGCGTATGGCGATAATTTATATGAACTAAATGATGTAGAAATCAAGAAATCCATACGATTAGAAAATCGTTTATCCATCGCGGTGGGACTTTATACTTTTGTGACTTTCTTTTATTATTTGCCAGCGGTTGCTGTGGTCTCTCATGCGCTGGTATATTACGGCGAAAGTATTATCAGTACACTTGTTTTGTATCGAGTAATCGGGTTTCTCACTGGGATTTTAGTGCTTTTAATTTCAGGGGTTGCCGTTTATTCTGGAAGTACGAAACTGGAGCGAAAGCAGCTCTTTAGTTTGACGCTAGGCGCTCTTGTTATTATAGGGATTACTCAGATTAATGTCATAGTTCAAAGGCTGTATTCTCTTAGAGTTATTCCAAAAAATAGAACGGTTTTTAAAACGATTGCATTTATCGGAAATAATTTTAATTATTTTTGTTTTGTGGTAATGATTGTGCTCGCTGTCGTGCCTATTATTTTGATTTCAAAGAACCTCAAAATTACACAACTTTATGATAATCGCGCACAAAAGCGCAAAATACTCTATATTATGCGTAAGAAGAGAAGAATTAGTGTCTTTTTAATCTTTATGTTGGTGTTTAATACGCTTTCTATTACGGCGGTGAAAAGTTATGCGTACCGTGAAATTCCACTTTCTGCACCAGAGGATTATACGATTGAAGGCGATATGATTATATTGCCACTAGAAGAGTATGAAGATGGCTTGCTTCACAGATATGAATACCACTCCTCAGGTGGTATGAAGATGCGATTTATCGTGATTAAGAAAGCAGAAAATTCTTATGGAGTATGCTTGGATGCGTGCGAAATATGCGGTCCATCAGGGTATTTTATGCGTGGCGATGATGTCGTATGTAAGCTATGCGATGTCGTGATGAACAAAGGGACGATTGGTTTTGCAGGTGGTTGTAACCCAATTCCACTCAATCATATGATACACGATGGAAAAATTAAGATTCAGCTAAAAGATTTGGATGAAGTGGAGCATATATTTAAGTAGGTAACGATGTTTTTTAAGATGATTATTGGGGCGTTATTTCGCCAAAAGGGCAAAATGTTTATGGTGGCTTTCACCATAGCGCTTGGTGCTGCTCTATCGGTTGCTATGTTAAATACGATGCTTGGTGTTGGTGACAAAATTAATATGGAACTGAAATCATACGGCGCTAATATTAATGTGCTTCCGAAAGACGCCTCGCTTTTAGATGATATTTATGGGCTGTCTGTCGATGATGCAAAGTCCCATAAATATCTGAAAGAAGATGAGCTTACTCTTGTAAAGACAATCTTTTGGGGATTTAACATTGTCGATTTTACCCCTTATTTTAATACGGAATGTGAGATTATCAGTATTAAGAGACCTTGCCAGACCGTTGACTATGAAAATTATGTCGAAGGTAGTAACGCGATGGGAGTTTCTGGTAACAATCAGGGCGAAAATTCTGAAATAAACGACCAATCCGATAGCGATTCAGAGGGTTTGTTATCGGGGGCAGATGAACAAAATCAAACCTGTCAGCCGATTGATGACGATTGGGTTCCCAATGTGGAAAATGGTACCGACCTTGGTACGGTAAAAGTAATTGGCACATGGTTTAATACGCACCTTGATATTCCGACTGGAGAAAGCATTGATACTGGTATGCAGCGTCTAAAAAATTGGTGGAAGGTTCAAGGTGAGTGGACTGCTGATGACAGTAATGATGGCTGTATGGTTGGTATTCTTTACGCTATGAGAAACGTTGTAGATGTTGGCGACAAAGTGGTGCTGACAGGTGTTAGCGGCGAAGAGAGAATGTATACCGTCAATGGTATTTTTGATTCAGGTAGTGACGATGATGTTACCATTTATGTGCCTCTACACGAAGCGCAGGAACTTGCTGGAATTGAAAATGCGGTCAGTAGGATTGAAGTCAGTGCACTTACAACGCCTGATAATGAACTATCGCGAAAAGCGGCGAGAAACCCGCTTCTTTTGACGTTGAAGGAAAAGGAAATTTGGTATTGTACCGCCTATGTTTCGTCAATATGCTATCAGCTCCAAGAGGTGATAACAGACTCTGTGGCAAAACCGATTAGGCAAGTTGCGGAATCGGAGGGCGATATTTTAAACAAAACCACATTGCTTATGGTGCTTATTACGATACTCAGTATGCTAGGCTCTGCGCTTGGTATATCAAATATTGTGACCGCTGGGGTTATGGAACGTCGCGCGGAAATAGGACTGAAAAAAGCGCTTGGTGCAGGAAATCTCAGCATTATACTATCAATGCTTACAGAGATTGTGATAACAGGTATTATCGGCGGTGCTGTTGGTTATGTTGTCGGACTTGGAATTACACAAATCATCGGATATAGAGTGTTTGGGTCTTCTATTCCGATTGCAGGAATGGTGATTCCGATTGTTGCCATTATGATACTGCTCGTGAGTATTATTGGCAGTATTCCGGCGATAAAGTATCTGCTAAGACTCAACCCGACAGAGGTTCTCCACGGTAGGTAGGATCAAGAATTGCGGAAGGATATGAATATAGTAGTATGAAAAGACGAAGAATGTATCTAAAAATGGTGCTCAGTTCGCTGTCTAGGCGTAAGTCTAGGATGTTAACAGCGATTCTTGCGATTGCAATAGGGGCGACCATTCTTTCGGGGCTTGTGACAATTTACTATGATATTCCCCGTCAAATGGGGAAGGAGTTCCGAAATTACGGGGCAAATATGATTATTTTGCCGGTGGATTCAGAGAAAAAAATTAATGATGAACAGCTTGCAGAGATTAAACGGATTCTTCCAACCGAAAAATTGGTTGGGATATCACCGTATCTTTATTACAATGCAACTGTGAATACGCAGCCGTTTATCATTGCAGCGACTGATTTAGAGGCAGCGAAAAAGTCGTATCCGTACTGGCTTATTCACGGTGAGTGGCCGGTTTTTGGTAAGACGACAGCGGACGGAAAGCCGATTAGAGAGGTGCTTCTTGGCAGTGAAATTGCCAAGAACATTGAGAAGGCTCCAGGGGACAAAATTGTTGTGACGACGATTAACGATGGAGAAGAAAAAGTTAGAGAATTTACGATTGCAGGAACTGTTACGACTGGCGGAAAAGAGGAAGAACTAATTTTCATGCAGATTGATGACATCAAAGGCGGTGGTGCTTCGGGTTTTGTTGCCTACAGTGACTATGATGTTGTGGAGTGTAGTATTGAAGCGGATCACGATGAATTGGTGATGTTCGCAGAAGATATTGCCAGTATTAGTAAGGATTTAGAGCCGCGTGTTGTCCGTAGGGTGACGCAGTCGCAGGATACGGTGCTTGCGAAACTTCAAGCGCTTGTGTGGATTGTCACCGCGGTGGTTCTGATTATTATGATGATCTGTGTATCGACGACGATGATGGCGATGATTACAGAGCGCAAGAAAGAAATTGGACTAAAGAAGGCGCTTGGCGCTTCCAATAAAGGGGTTGTCATGGACTTTTTGGGAGAAGGTGCAATGCTCGGCGTATTTGGTGGAATTATTGGCTCAGGACTGGGCTATGAGTTTGCAAGAACGGTGAGTATCAGTGTTTTTGCTAGAGAAGTTCATTTCTTGTGGATATTGGTGCCTATTACGATTTTGGTATCTGTTGTGATATCTGTGCTTGCGTGTTTGCTTCCAGTTCGAAAAACGGTGGATATTGATCCAGCGTTGGTGCTTAGAGGGGAGTAAATGGTAGTAATCGTTATGTTGGATTGAAGAAAATTGCGACTTTTAATTTTGGAAATGTACTGAAATTTTGATATTTGTGCGAAGGAGCGGTGAACATAGATGTTTTTGAAATATAGAATACAAATTAGGCTATTTAGGTGGTTTGTTGAAGAAGATAAATCAAGTAGGAAACAAAGATGAAACCTTTGAGAATGATTGAGAATATGAAAGAAAAGAAAGTGAGAGCGGAGGGTGATATGAGTGATGCGAATAATCAAACTGGTATAAATAAACCAGATAACGCTAATAAAGATGATAATTTGATGAATTCAAAAAATATACCAGAGCAGGAAATGAAATCTGATCACATACTAACCCTTACTGAAGTGTCAAAAATTTACGGTGAACTAAAAGCGCTTGATAATATTAATTTGTCGGTTGAAAAAGGGGAATGGCTTGCCATAATGGGGCCTTCAGGTAGCGGGAAAACGACGATGATGAATATTATTGGGTGCATGGATAGACCGTCCATGGGCAGTGTGGTTTTAGAGGGTACGAATATTGCGAAACTTCAGCCAAAGGATCTCACGGAAATTAGACGGGACAAAATTGGCTTGATATTTCAGCAGTTTCACTTGGTAAACTACTTGACGGCGGTTGAAAATGTGATGATGGCTCAGTATTATCACTCGATGCCGGATCAAGAGGAGGCAATGGAAGCACTGGAATCGGTAGGTCTGGGCGATCGCTATAAGCATCTTCCAAATCAGCTTTCGGGTGGTGAGCAACAACGGCTTTGTATTGCTAGAGCGCTGATTAATCATCCAAGTATTTTACTTGCCGATGAGCCAACAGGGAACTTGGATGAAAAAAACGAATTTATTGTAATGGATATTTTTGAGAAACTTCACAATACTGGAAGTACGATTATTGTGGTGACCCATGACCAAGAAGTTGGGGATGAAGCGGAGCGAATTATTACGCTTGACCATGGAAGAATTGCAGGTGAGGTGAAGAACAAAAGACAAAGACCTGTGATTAAAGGAAAATCAAGAGGTTAGATATTTGTTAGTAGATGGGCGGAGGCAAAATAGAATGGAGAATATAAAAATGATAGGAGGATTTATGTCTTTTAAGAGAAATTTATATAAACAACTGTTGTTGGTAGTGGTGTCAGCTCTTTTGCTAGTAGGATTGACGGCTTGTGGTGGAGCGTTGGTTCTCAATGATGGAGAATACAGCGCAAAAAGTGAATCTGATGAGAGAGGCGGTTATGTCGAAGTGTTCGTTACCGTAAAAGATGGTGAGGTATCTGCATGCTCTATGGTAATGTACACGAAAGAGGGAAATGTCAAGGATGAGAACTATGCGAAAGAAGCTGGGGAGCCGTATTATTCCACAGGGCAAGCAGCTATCAAAGCCGCTAGTGGCTATCCAGATTTGCTGGTAGAAATCGGTGATATTGAGGAAATGGACGCGATTTCTGGTGCAACAGAGTCCTTTAAATCATTTAAAAATGCAGTAGAAAAAATATTTAAGGAGGCGGGTGTTGAATAATTCAAAAGCCAATCAAAAAATGACAACAAAAAAAATTGCTTGGCGTAATATAAAGAATAAGCCTCATCGTACCTTTGCGATGATGTTTATGACAGCTATTATATGTCTTACCCTATTTTTGAGTAGTTTTACTATTATTTCGCTGAAAGGTGGAATTCAGTCGCTATCGAGTCGTATGGGTGCTGATATTATTGTTGTTCCAGAGGGATATGACTCACAGATTCAAGGGGCAATTCTTCGTGGTGAACCAAATACATTCTATCTTCCTGAAAGTGTTATGGATCGAGTAGCTAAGATTGAAGGGGTTGAAGCGGTGACGCCTCAACTTTATTTGGCAACACTATCAGCGGGGTGTTGTAGTTTCCCAATACAGATTGTGGGTATTGATACGGATACCGATTTTATGGTGTTGCCTTGGCTTAAAAAACAGGTTGAACTGCCTATTAAGGACGGGACGATTTTAGTTGGAAGTAACATCGTAGGTAATTATGATGAAACAGTTAAATTTTTCCGTCAGCCTTTTAAGATTGCGGGGCGTTTAGATCAGACAGGTATGGGATTTGATAATACTGTATTTACCTCAATTAAAGAAGCTAGAAGACTTGCCAAAGAGTTTGAGAAAATTTTGGGAAATGAGGACAAAGACCTTGCCAATAGTTACTCTTCTGTTTTGGTAAAGATAGATCCTGCGTATGACAGTGAAGAAATTCGCGATAAAATTCGACAAGAATTTGAAGGGGAGCATATTTATGCTCTAGTGTCAAAGCAGATGATGAGTGAACTTTCGGAGAACCTTCACCATTTGCTTAAGTACTTATATATTCAAATAGTGATTATTTGGCTTCTTGCATTCTCTATTCTTGTGATTGTATATTCGTTCTCCATTAAAGAGCGTAAGAGAGAGATTGCGACGCTTCGTATTATTGGTGCTACTAAGAAGAAAATGAGCAGTATACTGTTTTCAGAAGTGCTGATTATTAATTCAATTGGTGCAGTATGTGGAACGCTGTTTGCATTTGCTTGTTCCGTTTTATTTGCAAGTGCGATTAGTGAGGCGCTGAATATGCCATTCTTAAATCCTGGCATTGTTCCAAACTTAATTTTGTTTGTTTGTGTATTTATTTTGGGAATATTGTTTGGACCGCTTGCATCATTCCTTGCTATTAAGAAGATGACAAAGACGGAAACACAGCTCTTGCTTCGCGAAAACGATTAACACAAGTTTTTGAGTATTCTAACATACTATAATAAATCATAAAAAATTGATAGGGGGATTATATGGAAATCATGATTGTTGTGGCGATTTTGTTTGGGATAGCCTCCTTTTTGATTAGTTCTGATGCAATATTTACCGCCGTTTTGGTAATTTTATCGGTATTTTGGGAGATTTTCTTTGAGGATTCGATAGGTTCGGTTGTTGTATTAACTTTTATGGTTGGTGTGATTGGATATCGTATTATGTTAAAGATTGATGATAAGGCGGAGATTTTGCTGAAACGGTTACAGACAGAATCTGCACTGAAAGAAACTCAAGAGAAAGAGGAGGATACGCAGGGGTTCGTCTGATATAGATTTAGATATTTAGTTATGTAATCATATTATGTGAGAGTATGAAGTTAAAATTAAAAATCCCCGAGATTTAATCCTGGGGATTTTTTTACATTTTATACCATACTATTGATTACAATTATTCAACTACATGCATAATCTTGGTTCGCATACCTGCTGGTGGGTAGTCTTCGTGAGTTTTACTATGGAAGTCAATGGGGTTAAATAGTAAGTAGAACTGGTCACCGACCTCTAGGGTTTCACTTAGATTTACAGTTAGCGTAGCGTATTCTTCAGGAGTTAAATTCATCTTGAAGCAATCTTTTCCGTTTAGGGGGGCGAGTTCACCATTTACAAATAGGAATAGTACATATTCACAGCTTTTTTTGTCGAACAAGGCAATTTCATAGTCATTTTGTAAATCGTCAATACTTACCGTGTTTTTCTCTCCGTCAAATAATTCGCTTTGAATTAAAGATTTTGGTTCATCGTGTATCTTATACTTTATTTTGGTGTCTATGTCTAGTGGTTTCGATTCAATCGTACTGAAGTTGTTGTAGCCGAAATCATTGTCGCATTTGTCATTTGGATAGTCAAAATGATGTTCTGAGGTGTGTACCCATTTTCTGTCTAAAACACTTTCATCAACATCTCGTGGAGGGTTTGATGGAAGCACTTCGAAATGGCATGTAAAAGCGTGTTCGTCTTCGTAGGTTACCCCTAATTTTCTGAGACTTTCAGGAATGTCCTTATACCTTAATTTATCAATGTCTACGGTAAAGTGGAATTCTTCTTCAGCAAATTCTTCGATGTGAATTTCGTGAGTGTATTTTGTTTCACCGTTTAGCGTAGAAGGTTGAGGATAATCATCAATGAATATCATCGCTGTGTACTGATTGGTTTTTCCGCCATTTTTGAATTTATAGTCGTAGTGAATGGATTTTTCATCGTCACTGATTACGGATTCCCCTTCCATAACTCGTCCGCTGTGCAAAAAATATTTTGAGTCTTTTGCGATTGGCATAATTGCGTGATTGCAAGCTGTAAGAAGTAGACACATTGAGATTAATAGCATCAAAGATATTGTAACCTGTTTTTTGTTTTTCATAGTTTTCCTCCTGATTAAAACTATAGTGTTGGGGGATAAAATATTTTAGGTGGTTGAACATTTTAGCTGATTAGTATTATTTTTAAAATATTAGTATTATTTTTAAAATAGTTTTTATTTGTATCCCCATATTACTTCTATGACAATTTTATCATAATAAGTAGAGAAGAAATATTAGAATAAGATTAGAATTTGGTGAGGGTTTAATAAACAATAATGTGTTCGCATATAGATAAATTATATTGAATTCATAAAAAGTTATAAGAGAAATGAGGGGGGCTGGAAATTGATAATATTTTTAGTAAAACGTTTCTTTCGATAGAATATTAACCGTTTATATACGCCAAAATTCCTATGACGGTCTTGCCTATCATAGGAATTTATTTTATTCTGTGGTTTTATCCGTGGTTTTATCCAAAGTAGCGGATTTTTCTATAAATGATGCAAGAATCTAGATTGGTAATAAAAACGATTTATATTACCTTACTGAGTCTTTTATCAATTATTATTTTAGGACAATATCATTAGATATTATTTGAACATACCGCCGATTTTGTCCATAGCACCTTCCGCAGCATCTTCTATATCTAGACCACGAACAGCTTTTCCTGCCATTGATTTTGCTGGCTCAGGAAGTTTTTGTTCCAAAAATGAAGCCACAATATCAACCACTTTGCCAGCAGCCATTTCGTCTAAATTAACGCCATCCATTATTTTCTTTACTAAAGGGTTCATATTCCTCCTATTCTTCCACTTCTACAATTTCTGCAACTGCTGCATTTTTCTTAACTGATTCAATGCCTTTCATACAACCGTCTTTTGATGCGTATGATTGTCCTGTAGCTACAACCTCTCCATTACCTGCTTTTAATCTGAAACGATATTTTCCGCTCTTGTCTGCGTATACTTCAAATTTTGCTGCCATAGTTCCTCCTACTATTAAATTTTCTTATGACTATTATACCAAAATACGCCCTCTAAGGAAAGTAATTTCATTAATTTTAATTTATTTTCTAATTTTAAGACGTATTTTTTACAAATTACACAAAAATAAAGATGCTTTTTATTCTTTAGTGTACTTTTAAAAACTTAAAAAGAGTCTACAATTTTTGAGATATTGAGATATAGATATTGAGATATATGATGGAGGTGAAATAAATTTTTAAGATTGATAAGTCAGTTCGAAAGAGAGCAGTTTGGAGTCTGAAAGCTTCTGGTGCAGAGTACTACCTAGGAATTTGTAAAAATTTAATTTTATGTAGCGTATTGACTATAAATTAATACTGTTCTCAAATTAAAATGCATGTATTAACTTTTTGAAGAGGGCAGAAGGGTTTTATAGGATTCGGAATGCACTGGGTTATGGTGCCAATGAAGAATTCTGCTAAAACCCTTCTGCCCTTTTTTTAACATTTTATACCACTCTTAAATTTATTTGAGATTAGTATAAGTTCTTAGAGCCACTAAAGATAGTATAAATTTAAGTTGATAAATTTACTTTGATTCAATGATTAATTAGTTCATATTTTTGTAATCTAATTTTAATCAAATACTTATTGATAACCATTATCAATTATGATAAAATTTATTTGCTGAGTTAGTGAAATGACTCCCCTCATTAATACTACTTAGCTATACTGTCCCTTATTAGTGCTGTGTTTATACAGCGGTAAATGTGCCTCTCCCTTAGGCACAACAAGGATTATGATTCCTAAAATTAGCCTTGGTTATTTAGTAACCAAGGCTCTTTTTTTGCATAAAAAACCCAGAGGATAATTTCTGGGCTTTAATTAATTTTGGGCTTTAATTAATTTTGGGTTTTAATTATTATAGTATTTTATTGTGTTTTTTCTTTCAGCGATTGAACATCTTCCATTGTATATTGCAATCTCTCGCTGATTCCTTCAATACCAACAATGGTTTTATCAATTACTTCTTTGCTATTTTCCGTATTTGCTAGTAATTCTTCACTAAACGCAGAGAAATGTTCCACACTATTTGCAAGTTTTTTGTTATCCTCTTGAACACTTTGCATGAGAGCGCTGTTGGTGTTGATATCGCGGCTAAATGACTCAATATCCTGCATAATGCTTTCAAAACTCTGATTTGTTTTTTCGATTAAATGGTATTGTTCTTCATTCGCTTTATTCAATTTTTCTACCGCATCATTTGCTTTATTCGTTTCAGATTGGAGCTGATCGAGAAGACCTTGTATTTCTGAGGTCGCTTCTGTAGTATCTGCTGCAAGCTGCTGAATCTCTCCAGCTACTACTGCAAAGCCACGTCCAGCTTCACCAGCGCGTGCTGCTTCAATACTAGCGTTCAACGACAAAAGTCTCGTCTGATCCGCGATACTATTGATAAGATCTACAATTTTATAAACATCATTCATTTTTTCGCTCAAGATATCAACTGACCTATTCACGGTTTTTCCAGAATCATTAGTGAGAGTAGCACTATCATTTAGTGAGTTCATGATATTCATACCATTAACAGCATTTTCACGTGTTTTATGGAATCCTTTGACAATTTTATTGGTCATATCAAAAGACTGGTTAACTTTCTCAGAAACCTCGTTTGTCATCAAAAGCTGAGTCTGAACCATATCTGCACTTTCTTTCGCTCCCCTCATAATTTCTTCTGTGGACATACTTACCGTACTTGAATTTTCACTGAGAACTTTAGACTGTTCATTTAAGGAATCAATATTTTTAATAACAGAATCTGTAGTAGCAATAATTTCTTGCAACAAATCATCTGATTTATTCTTTTCAATTTTAACATTATCAAGTTGATAATTATTTATTTTTTTGAGGGTCTTAGCAGCATAGTAAGAAAATCCACAAATAAGAACTACCGCAGCTATCGCGGTTTTGTAGACACCAACATCTATCGGTTTATTCATACCCAATCGTCGATAAGAATAAACGACATCTATAATGTTCATGAGGGTAGCAACAATACCGACATTGATAAAAATTTTGTCGTCCATATACAGTGTTGCGACAGCAATAACAGGAAAAATAAACGCAAATGCTGCTGGCGATTTCGAAGTGATTAACAAGAAAAAATAAACTAATCCAAAACAAATAGCAAGAATATGACGGATCGCTACTGATTCATTATTTTTCTTGTATACCAGAAGACCGGCTATCCAAGCTATCCAATATCCTCCTATTACAATCGCAAGATCTAAAACCGTTCGTCCACCTTGCATAAATTCCGAAAAATAGGCAAGGCTAAGTACCCCAATAATAATTGCCCAACAGACAATTACGCTTTTGTTTACTTCTTTTGCTGCAGAAAAATTCTGTAATGATGATTTTTTATTCATATTCCCCCCTATAAAATTTATTGTTGTACATATATTTTATTACATAGAATTAATCTTAACTGGATTATAACACAGAATTTCGTTTGTGCAAATAAAGAAATGAGTTTTTTGAAATTTGAGAGACTATCTGCAGGGTGAAGCCCGAAGCCACGTCTCTTCGAAAAGTTTGCGCTATTAAATAGTATTAAAAAAGAGCGAGCGCCATACAATTTTGAGACGATTCTGCAGCGACACGAAGTTTTCAAAACATATAATAAAGAAAAAAGGAGCGAAGCCCAAGTCGAAAAATTCGTATGGGAATCGCTCTTAATTTTATCACTTTTCTAATTAAACCGTAAACTTAGAGATAATTTCATTGACCTGCTCAATATTCATACGTAATCTATTGTTTTGCTCAATCATATCCGCAAGTTCACTGCTGAGATCCATGTTTCCTTCTGCAATATCCGATGTTCCTTTTGCACCTTCATTTGTCGCTGTAGCAATCTGATCAACCGATTCATTGACATGGGTAATCGTAGCATACAGTTCTTCAGAAGTTGCGCTGAAGTCGCCAATCATATCGTCCATGGTATTCATACCATCGGCAAATCGTTCGGATGCAGTTTTCATATCATTGTAATCCACAATTACGGTATCGCTCATAAACTGAAGCAATTCATTGGAATTAGATGCTAAATTTTCAACAGAACCAGTCACTCTTCCTGTCACATTCTGAATCTTTGTAACAGTATCTTTTGACTCTTCGGCAAGTTTTCGGATTTCTTCCGCTACCACGCTAAAACCGCGTCCTGCTTCACCAGCTCGTGCCGCTTCAATTGCAGCATTTAGAGCAAGTAGGTTTGTCTGTTCACTGATTTCCAAAATAGAATCTGAAAGCAGATTGATTTCTTCTACCGCTTTGGACTCCTCTAAAGCCATATGTAGTTTTTCTTTGATTTCATTAAAAATATTATTGGCGTTTTCGATTGCTTTTACAAGGCTGGCGTTCAGTCTGTCTGTATCATTTTTAATCTCACTTGATTTTTTTGCACCTTCTTCTGCACGTCTTGCAATGGATTCTGTAGCACGTCTAGAATCATCGGAATTATCTTTAATCTGATCGGATACAGCGGCAGTTTCCTCCATACTAGCGGAAAGCTGCTGTGTTGTCGCAGATACATTTGCCGAAATACTATTGACATTATCCATTTTTTTATTTAGCGCATCAATGGACATATTGACTTCTGCGTTTGCTTCTAATATGGAAGCAACAATCTCTCTAATATTTGCAATGAAATTGTTTACGCCATCTGCAAGCTGTCCCATTTCGTTTTTAGCCTTGACGTCAATTTTCTGAGTAAGGTCACCGCCTGACTTAGCTAGTTCATTTAGTTTTTTCTTTAAGAGGTTGATATTTGAAAGAACTGTCTTAAACATCATGCGAATAGCAAGCAATATCATCACAAATAATACTGCCACCAAGGCAACAATCAAAATCATAAGAGATTTCATTCGCTTTTCAGCAGCCAAAACATTTGCATTACAACGATCTTCTAATTTCCCGAAAAAGTCATTAATCGGTGACATAATACCAGCTTTATTAATCATATACTGCTTGTCGTGCATAATTCGAATTGCAGCCTCTTGAGGCGTTTCGCCAGATTTCATAACAGCTTTTTCTGCATCGCCAATCTTTCCATCGACTAAGTTAAATGCCATCACTTCGGTATTTACAAGATCCATGGAGTTGTCATTTGACTCTTTTAAAAGTGCAAATTCTTCCTCTGTAACACCAAGATTTTTTAAAATAGTGCCAAGGGAAATCGTTTCATCGGAATCGGGACGTGGATTTTGACCTGTCACTGCTGCTAAATCCCAGAAAATTCGGTTGTAATTAACTGGTCTAGGTGCTTCACCACTTTTAATTTTCAAGATGGCATTATATTCTCTGAGATACTCTGCCGCTTGATCTGGTTCTGAATTTTTTGTCAAAACATAAAGTCTAGCGAGCCTAGTAAGATCATCTGATGCCTGTCGAAGCTCATCCGCTGCTTGGTAACTTAAATACCGAACCTCATCATCTTTTATCAATTGTTCTTGAGTCTGATACAAAACAAAGATAGAACCAACAATTATTGCTACCATCAAAACGATAGCAATTGAGCCCATAGTAAGCTTTTTTTTAATCGACATACTTCCTCCAAAATGTTTCTTAATATATAAACACCTAGTTATACAGCGAAATTTTGAAAACGAATAGCATAAAACACAGTGTTAAAAACTCATCAAAGACTGTAGTTAAAACACAACTATTCCTACTATATCTATACGTTTTTTTGTTGTATAGTATATTTAGTTATCTTTATAATATCACAAATATGTATAATTTCAACATTTACTTTAATATTTAAGTCAACTTTTTCCGATTTTTAATTTTTTATTATATAATAAACTTAACCCCTATATATATATATATATATAGGGGTTAAGTTTTGTTCTTTTTATTATTTAATTTTCGTAAAACATGAAACAGTAAAGCAGATTTTTAATGAAACGCTGCAGCTGTTCCAGTAGGTTCTGGGTCTTTAGAATTTGACGATTTTTTAGATGCCACTGCTGTATTGGCTGCTTCTGCAGGAGTAGTTTCTACAGTCTCCGTATTAGAATAATCCATTTTCGACATTCTGACATAACCTTCATATCGATCCTTAGCTTGTTCCTCAGCTACAGCAAACAATTCATCGGCAAGCTTTTCATCTTTTTGTAGAAGCATCGTAAATCGGTTTTCACCCATGAGGAAGTCACGGAAACTCTTCTTCGGCTTTTTAGAATCCAAAATGAAAGGATTTTTACCTTCTTCTTTTCTTCGAGGATCAAATCGCCACAAGTGCCAATATCCTGATTCAACAGCTAGTTTTTCACGCGCCTGAGTAGAAGTCAATCCTACCTTAATACCATGCGCAATACACGGAGCATAACAGATTACAATCGATGGTCCATCATAACTTTCCGCTTCTGCAATCGCTTTGATAAATTGCTGTTGATTCGCGCCCATAGCAACCTGTGCAACATACACATAACCATACGTCGCACAAATCATACCAAGATCTTTTTTCTTCACACGCTTACCTGAAGCTGCAAATTTAGCAATCGCTGATGTTGGTGTTGATTTAGAAGACTGTCCTCCCGTATTCGAGTACACCTCCGTGTCAAATACCAAAATATTAATATTCTCACCAGAAGCCACCACATGGTCGAGTCCACCAAATCCGATATCATATGCCCAGCCATCACCACCAACAATCCATATAGAACGTTTTGTAAGGTAGTCTGCGTTATCAAGTACATACTTCACTTCATCCGTTTCGTCTATGGTTTTCAGTGCTGCAATAAGTTCATCTGGTTCATAATCATTGTCTTCACATTGTTCAAAATAGTCATCAATCGCAGCAATCAAATTCGAATTAGAACCCGCTATCTCTTCCTTAACAAACTTTAATTTATCTTTAATATTATCTTGTATCGCCATGGCTCCAATCGCCATACCATAACCGTACTCAGCGTTATCTTCAAAGAGGGAATTCGCCCACGAAGGTCCTTGACCGTCGTCATTTTTCGTATACGGTGTTGCAGGTGCTGATGCACCCCAAATTGACGAACAACCAGTCGCATTGGCAATCATCATACGTTTACCAAATAGCTGTGTAACCGCTTTAATATAAGGCGTTTCACCACAACCCGCACAAGCTCCCGAGAACTCAAAGAGCGGCTTAACAAACTGAGAAGTTTTCACAGTAGTAAGTGGAAGAATTGGCGCTTTTTCTGGAAGGCTAATCGAATAATCCCAATTCTCCTCTTCTTTTTCAACCTGTGTATCCAGCGGTTGCATTTCAAGCGCCTTTGTTGGACAAACTGCAACACAGTTATTACAACCCGTACAATCTAACGGAGATACCTGAATTCTGTATGAAAGACCTTCCATACCTTTCCCCTTGGCTTCTTTCACAGTGTATCCCTCTGGCGCGTTCGCCATTTCTTCGTCATTGAGAAGAACTGGTCTAATCGCAGCGTGCGGACACACGAACGAACACTGGTTACACTCAATACACTTATTAATATCCCACTCTGGCACATCAACTGCAATTCCACGTTTTTCAAAAGCAGCAGTACCACTTTCAAACGTTCCATCTTCATAGCCGTTAAATGTACTTACAGGAAGTCTATCACCATTTTGTGCATTGACAGGTCTTAAAATATTTGTAATAAACTGAGTATCTTGCGGTTTGAATCCCGAGCACCCAGAACAACCAGAAGAGCTCGCATTATTAATTTCAGCAGAGGATTTCTTTGCTTCCTCTTCTAGTGACAAATCCGCCCATTCACTAGGTACCTGAACTTCCTCCAAACGCTCCATTCCGGCATCTACCGCTTTGTAATTTAGCGCGACAACCTTTTCGCCTTTTTTACCATAGGTCTTAACAATCGCGTCTTTCAAATACTTCACAGCGTCGTCTTCCGAAATAACCTCCGCTAATTTAAAGAAGGCACTCTGCATAACGATATTAATACGCGCTCCAAGACCGACTTCTTTCGCGATACCGGTTGCATTAATCGTATAGAATTTAATATCATTTTCCGCTAAGTATTTTTTTATACTAGCGGGCAGATTTTCGTCCAGTTCCTTATCATCCCATTTGGTGTTTAGAACAAAAGTTCCGCCTTTTTTTAGTCCTTTTAACAAATCATATTGATGAACATAACTCTGATTATGACATGCAATATAATCCGCCTCATCAATCAAATAAGTACCGCGAATTGGCTCTTTTCCAAATCGAAGATGCGACACGGTGATACCACCAGACTTTTTCGAATCATATGCAAAATACCCCTGCGCATACATATCCGTATTGTCACCAATAATCTTAATCGCCAATTTATTCGCACCGACTGTTCCATCACTACCTAAGCCCCAGAACTTACAACGAATTGTGCTATCTGCTTCCGCAACAATCTCTTCTTTCACTTCTAGTGAAAGTCCAGTGACATCATCGTTAATACCAATGGTAAATTCCTCAGCTGGATCGTCTTTCGCAAGTTCTTCATACACTCTAGCCAAATGAGAAGGCGTGGTGTCTTTTGAACCCAAACCGTAACGACCACCAATAATAATTGGTGCATCTTTCTCACGATAGAACGATGACATAACATCCTTAAATAGTGGTTCTCCGTCGCTTCCTGGTTCTTTTGTTCGATCAAGAACGGCAATTTTTTGAACGCTTTTTGGAATAGCTTCAAGGAAGTGTTTCTTAGACCAAGGTCTATATAGACGAACTTTCATAACGGCTACTTTTTCGCCGCGTTTATTTAAATAATCAACGGTCTCTTCTAATGCTTCACACACAGAACCCATTGCAATGATTAGTCTATCTGCATCTGGTGCACCATAGTAATTAAATAGTTTATATTTTCTGCCTGTCACAGCATTTATTTTTTGCATGTACTCTTCTACGATTTCAGGGAGACGCTCGTAGTATTTATTGGACGCTTCTTTCGCTTGGAAAAAAATATCTGGATTTTGAGCAGTACCCCTTGTCACAGGATGATTTGGACTAAGAGCATTATCTCTAAACGCCTTAATCGCATCGTAATCAAGCATTTTATCAAATTCTTCATATGGAATAACTTCAATTTTTTGAATCTCGTGTGATGTGCGGAATCCATCGAAGAAATGTAGGAAAGGTACTCTACCCTTAATCGCTGCTAAGTGAGCTACACCAGCCAAATCCATTACTTCTTGTACAGAATTGGAAGATAAAATCGCAAATCCAGTCTGACGAACTGCCATAACATCGGAGTGATCCCCAAAAATAGAAAGCGCGTGTGTTGCAATCGCTCTTGCCGACACGTGGAATACCCCTGGCAATAATTCACCAGAAATTTTATACATATTCGGTATCATGAGTAATAATCCCTGCGATGCAGTAAATGTTGTGGTAAGTGCCCCTGACTGGAGTGATCCGTGCACTGCACCAGCTGCTCCACCCTCAGACTGCATTTCAGACACTTTAACCGGTCTTCCAAACAGGTTTTTCTTTCCATTAGCAGCCATTTCATCAACATTCTCCGCCATATTAGACGACGGTGTAATCGGATAAATCGCCGCTACATCGGTAAATGCATACGAAACATAAGATGCTGCCGCATTCCCATCCATGGTTTTCATAATCTTATTCATACTGTCCCCCTTAACTATCCCCATAGTTAAACATATTTATAAGTACATCAAAAATAGTATAATTTAAAAATATACCTAAAGTCCCTAATATAATTATACGCTTATATTTAAAAAATTCAAGGAAAACACTTTACGGAAAGAAATTTAATAAAAAACACCCAAGTTTGACACTTGTACAACACGAAAACTTGCCAAACTATTTATTTAACTGAAGTTTAGCAAGTTATTCCTCCCTTACACTAATCTCAGTTTAATTTGCATATACTGAATCGGTTTTTTTTATGGTTTTTTAAGTAGACAAGGCTATGCAGTCTAATTTGAGATTAGTATTAAGTGTCAAAGATGAGATTTAAAAAATTCAAGGACTCCCTCGCTCGTGCTCTGCACTACGCGCTGGAATCCTTTGAGGTAAATAAGATTAGTCCCTTATATAGTAGGTTTTCGTTTTGTGCGGCCACGCCTCAGCAGGGTCGTTGTCGTATCCAACAGGGAGGAGGAGGAAGTAGAATTGGTCACCGTTTTTTAAGGTTTCGTTAATGTCAAATGGAACGGGTTCAGTTCTTTTATGACCTTTTATCAAATATCTTTGAGAGATATCGGTGAGAACAAGTTTTTCGACATCGTCGTCTTCGAAAAAGGCTTTCTTTGGTATGGGTTGCACTTCGTTGTTGACGATAAAGAATAGGTTGTAAGTTCCTTCTTCTGAACTTGAAATTTCGATTGATGTTCCGTTTTTGATGTCATTCATTTTGATGATTGGGATGTTCATGCCGTCGCTTACAATATCGGTTTTGATTTCAGTGCTTTGAATTGTCGCATCAAGTTCTGAAAAAGGGTCTTCTTTTGAAAATGAATTATTGAAAGAATAAAGTTGTTTATCGTTCTTTTTAAAAATAGATTCTTTTTTAGGAATGGTTAGGTTTCCGCATTCAAGTTGAACCCCCTTAGATATATACTCAAATGAAATTGGTGTGTGTGAATTTAGGCTGCCTTCATGCGTTATTTCTGAGGGTTTTTGAGGATTGTGATTTGGTTCTAAAATGACGATGGGATAAAGTGAGTGCTGTTTGTCTTTCGTTAAAAAGGTGCTTTCTAAATCGATTGAAAACCTTAATATAGAACCGGGCGCTGCATTGCCTACGCTTTTTTCTAATGAGAGCATATGTGTTACAGCCTTTTTTCCATCTACGGTTGAGAGAACAGGGATACCGTCTATGCACATCATAATACCCCATTCGGTAGCGTCTCCACCGTTGACAAAGTACATATCATAGGAAAGGGTGTCACCTTTAATCGTGATGGGATTTTCTTCGTTATCGGGACCGAATCCGAATTTATAGTCTTTGGTATTTTGAATGTAGTTTCCGCCATTCGGGTTTTCTTCGTATTGATATACGCCGACTTCGGTACATTCCATCCCTTCAGAGGTGCTGTCTTGTAGCTGGTTTGCAATGTTATTGGTACCAGCATCTGGTTGGTTTGCATTGGCAGTCCCTTGGTTTGAATTTGCCGAACATGATGCCAGAGTTAGGCAAAGTGTAAGTGCTATCATTGCTTGTGTGAGTTTTTTGTTCATAATCTTCTCCTTTTTTATTTCCAATCTCCATAGGTGACAAAAGTACAGGCTCCTTTTAATTGTGTTTCCTTGATGCCATCTTCTTCAATACTGATAATGCTTTTGGTGTTATCTGCTTTTTCGATTTGAATCACAATTTTTTGACCATTTTGTGTTTGGTACGTGTTGGTCGTAATCAAATCGCCTCGCGGTGGTTCTTGCATGCTGTGAACCCATAGCATAGGGAGTACGCCGACCGCCACGCCCATAGCAAAAACAGCTGCGCGGTTTCTGAAAGCGTGCCATTTGGTTTGGCGTTTTTGAAGTGCCAGTTCTTTATAGCTTACGGCGCGTTTTGATGGGTCTGCCTCATCAATAATATGTTCAAGTGATGCGCTACAGGCTACTTTCAAAAGTTCTTCCGTAATTTGTGATACCTCTATTTGTAAGGCATCGGCAAGAAGCATTTTTGAGAACTTTATTTTTCTTTCTGCCTCTTCTGTAGGAAGGGCTTGTTCGATTTCATCACTGCGTTTTCCTTCGGATTTTAAGAAGAGAATATTTTGATATTCAATCGGAAGCAGATTAATCTGGGCGGAAATCTGTTTTGCTAATTCATCAGCCGAAACCGCCTTCGAAACCCCAGCTGAAACTGCCTTCGAAACCGCATCAAAAGAAGTGATTGTTGAATTTTGTGCGGTGGTTTCGCGGTGCTCATTTTTGCTCTGATTTTGATTGATTTCTTGTTTATGATTCATGATTTCCCTCCTCGTAGTATGCTCTCAGTTTTTCCATAATTCTGTGGTATCGTACTCGTTCTGCGCTGGCTTTTATTCCAAGTTTATCTGCGATTTCGCTGTGGGTTAGTCCTTCGTAGAAGCGGAGTTTAAGTAATTTTTTATCATCTGGCGCTAGTTTTTCGGTGTATTTCCAAAGTGTTTTGTGCTCCAGATTTGTAATGGCACTTTCTTCGGGATTTTCCGTGTGGTTTGGATTGGTATTGTGATAATCCAGTAATTCTGTACTGTCGGTATAAGTTATTTTTTCGTTTTTTCTCAGAATGTTAATGGATTCATTTCGGGCAATCACCACACAGTATTTTTTTAACTCGTCGTACGGGAGTTTCGACAATGTTTCGAATTGTTTGGTAATTTTTAAGAAGGTCTCTGCTACTGCGTCTTCAGAATCGGCGTGACGATTCAGAATTTTATGGCAAACATTGTATAACAGCGGACTGAGTTCTTCGTACAATTCGTGAATAATTTGCTTGTCGCGCTTGGATAAAAAATACTGTTTGATAGGGTTCAATCGTTACTCCTTTTCCTGATGTGTTTATTTTATACTATTCTCAAATTAAAACGCATGTATTATTTCTTTGAAGAGGGCAGAAGGGATAGAGAATTTGGAATGCACTGGGTCATGGTATAGGTAAATTCTGCTAACGCTTTCTAACATTATAACGATTTTAACGGGGAAAGTGTTACATTTAAAATCGCTTTTGAGAAATTTTGATTTATGATATCATATATGATATCATGTGTGGTAAAGGCAATAGAAAAATTGGAGAATGGTTATGAATAGAAACGATTATATTGATAAATATACTTATAGAGTGGAGTGGTCTGAAGAAGATCAGGTTCATATTGCAAGATGCCTTGAATTTAAGTCTTTGGTTGCACATGGAAAGAGCATAGAAAGTGCAATTCATGAAATAAAAAATGTTGTTGAAGAAAGCGTTCAGTGGATGATAGAAGAAGGTGAAAAAGTGCCAGAGCCTTTTGGGGTAAAACAGTATAAGGGGCATCTTACAGTGAGAGTTCCGTCTGATGTTCATCGCAGTATTGCAATAAAATCAGCGGAGCAAGGTGTTTCGATTAATCAGTATATTTTATCTAAGATTGATTAGTGTGGAGGGTGTATGTTTGTTCAGTTTAGACTTCGGAATTTTTTATCGTTTAAAGAGGAAGCGGTGCTCGATATGACCGCGATTGATGCTTATAAAGAACATGGGGATAACTTAATTGATATTGGGTTAAAAGAAAAGTTTGCTCGGGTGGCGACCATTTACGGTGCAAATGCCAGTGGGAAGTCCAATCTTCAAAAGGGAATGATGGCATTTCAGCGCATTGTGATGAATTCTTTGAGTAATACAGGATTTGGCGGCAGTGCTACTTCTCACGACCAGACGACGATTGAGGAACTTTATATGCCGTTTCGTTTTGATAAGGAAAGGGATAGCACGGAATTTGAAGTGACCTTTATTGAACGTGGGATAGAATATCGATATGGTTTTGAATACAATTCGGATTGTATTTTGGAAGAGTGGCTTTATAAGAAAAATTGTGCCACAGGTAGAACTACTATTATTGTTGAACGCGATGAAGATGGTATCGATTTTGGGGCTTCTGTCCGCAAGGAGTGCACAAAGTACAGAGATCTTGTGCCACAGGAAACGTTGGTGCTTTCGCTTTTTCAAAAGCTAGGGATTCGTGCTGATGTTTTTAAACTAGTCTTTGATAAAATAACGGGATTTCAAGTTATTCCAGCGGATATGTTGGATCACAACAGCATCCACAATGCTTCAACTAGCAGGATGCTCAGGATGACGATTGACAGTGATAAAGCAAGTTTACTCGGCTTTTTACAGGCGATAGACAGTGGGATTCGAGATATTTACTATGACCAAAGAGGCGATTTGATTCACTTTATGACGATTCACTCTGGGGTAGGGGGCGAGGAGCATGCTTTGGATTTAAGTTCAGAGTCGGAAGGAACGATTCGCAGTATTATTTTGTTTATTTATATCAACAACGCCATTTTAGACAATAAGGTGGTTTTTATCGACGAACTCAATGTTAAACTACATCCACTTCTATTAAAGTTTATTGTAGCTTTATTTTACGAGGAAGACACTCAGGCACAGCTCGTCTATACAACACATGACACCACTCTTATGGACAAAAAGTTTTTCAGGCGTGATCAGGTGTGGTTTATTGAGAAAAATGAATTTGGCACTTCTGAATTAATGTCTCTTGCGGAGTTTAAAGTGCGTTCCGATGCGTCGTTTGAACAAGATTATTTGGCTGGTGTCTACGGTGCGGTGCCAATGCTCAAAAATTTTGAATCTCAAAAGAAGGTTTCAAAAAGTAAAAAAAGTAAATTGCAGGTTGACGGAGAGGAACTTTCAGAAAATTTAGTGGAAGAAAGTTTGAGCGAGGGGGCACGCGATGAGTAAACACAAGTTTGACAAGCGCCGAAAACCGAGGCAAAAACGCCGTTATGAACACAAGATGCCAAAGGCGAATTCCTATCTAATTGTCACCGAGGGTAAAAAGACGGAGCCGCTTTATTTTAAGGGGCTTCAGCGTGCTATTGAAGACAGTGTTGGGGGGCATATCCACGTAGAGACCCCATTTATTTCGGTATCTGGAAGAGGTTCTTCGACGATGAAACTCATTGAATTAACTGAAAAAACAATTAAAAAGTCCAATATTATTTATCAAAATGTGTGGGTGCTTTTTGACAAAGATGATTTTTATGATTTTGATCGTGCAATTAAAGAAGGTGAAAAGAGGGGGTATCACATAGGCTGGAGCAATCAGTCTTTTGAGTATTTTTTATATCTGCATATTGGATATAGTGATGAACCGCTTTATCGCAAGGTGTGGAATAGCAAACTAAATGAATTTTTTAGAGAGAATCACATTGGAAATGGGTTTTATCATAAAAACGAAAAGAAAATTTACGAGATTTTGGATACTTATGGTGGCGATAAAACGCATACGGGAGTTGAAATGGCGATTGAAAACGCTGAGCGGCGCAGTGCCCAGTTCTATAAGAAAAAAAATCGAAGAGCTTCTGATTTTAACCCTGGAACAACGGTGCACCGATTGGTAAAAGAGCTTCGAAAGTATCTGAAAGAGTAGTTTTTTGAAGTTTTCTTAAGGGAACTAGAAGCATTGTTTAAAATTTACAAAAAATTCAAAAAAAAAAAAATAGGTGTAATAAAAAGTATCTGCTTTGTAATGTTGTTTGAGTATAATGGAGAGCATAGGCAACAAAAAGACAGAGTTTTAGGAGGACTTAAGTCTTAAACAAAGGAGGATACTTTGAAACAAAAGAAAGGTAAAAGTATAAAAAGAGCTTTAGTACTAGGAATTGTCGCTATTCTAGTTATATCAAATGCTCTTATGGTAGCTGTAAATAGTTATTTTGTAAAACAGTACTTCAGCAAACAAGTGAAAGATGATATTGTTGCGCTAACAGTTGAGGTTTCCAAAAATGTAGAAGCTGAAATTTCGGAAGGCGAAATGGCGGTGAGTCTGTTGGCTAGAAATCCTATGCTAATTGATAAAACGCCGTGGAGTAAAAAGTTAGATTTTTATAAACAGGCAGCGGCGGATATGGATTTTAAAGCGTTTTTTGCGTTAGATACCAATGGTGATGGAAAAAACTTTACAGATGAAGGACAAGAGTTTAATCTGGCGGAAAGGGATTATTTTAAAGCTGCAATGAACGGAAAAACGTATACTAGTAATGTACTAGTTGATAAACTTAGTGGTAAGAAAATAATTGTTATTTCTGCTCCGTTTTATAAAAATGGAAAGGTTGCAGGGGCGCTTGTTGGTATAAAAAATGCAACATTCTTGACAAAAACTTGTCAAGATTTTGAGTGGCAAGATTCTGCAACACTTGCTATATTTGATTCATCTACTCAGGTGCTAGGTCACACAAATCAGGAGATAGCCGAAAAGGAAATTAATATTTTAGAACAAGCAAAGACAGAGGCTGACTATGCTGCTTTAGGAAATTTCTTTGAAAAGGTTGTAAAAACGAGTGATAGTGGAGTAGGAGAATATCAATTTCATGGTGCAGATAAATTAGCGGGCTTCTCAAATTTGAAGGATAGAGGACTTACCATTCTTGTTAGTATTAATGAGGATGTGGTGTTTGCCAATTTGAATAAACTATCTCTTCTTTTAATTGGTGTAGCGCTATTTATCATTGTTGTTAGTTTCTTGATTTTCTACTTTACGTTTGCAAACGGTATCGCTAGAGCGTTTAATAATTTAAAATCGGACATCACAGAATTGTCAAATTACAAATTAAATTATGTAACTAAAAAGGATTATTCGAATAGAACAGATGAAATTGGAGAAATTTACAACTCTGTTGAGCATTTGAGGAATAACTTAACAGAAATTGTAACTAAAATTGGAGAACATGCTAGTAATACAGCCGCAACGGCAGAGGAGCTTACAGCAACAGCTCAGAGCACGAATGAAAGCGCTTTAGAAGTGGCTTCGGCGGTTGGAAATATTGCTGAGGGTGCAACAGGTCAGGCGGAAGATACCCAAGTAACAGCTCAAAACATTGAGCAGAGTGGCAAACTGCTTGAAGAAATGCTTGTTGTTTTGGATGAACTTAGAAAAGCGACTGAGAATATAGATGCCAGAAAAGAAGAAGGAAAAGAGGCGCTTGACGGACTTAGTAAACTAAGTGAGAAAAATAAACAAGAATCTGAGTTTATTCACCAGATTATTCTCAAGACAAATGACAGTGCGGAATCAATTTCAAAAGCATCTGAAATGATTCAGTCCATTGCTGATCAAACGAATCTACTTGCGCTGAATGCTGCGATAGAAGCGGCTAGAGCTGGAGAGGCAGGAAAGGGATTCTCTGTTGTGGCAGAAGAAATCAGGAAACTTGCTGAAGATTCTACTAAATTTACGGAAGAAATACGGGTTATCATTCAAGAACTTAAGGAAAAATCTGGTCAAGCGGTTGAAAAGATGGATGTTGCAGCGAAAATTGTGGAAGATTCTGATGTTCAAAATAGATTGACTAGAGAGAAATTCAATGAAATTGAAGACGCGGTAACTAGAAGTAAAGAAATTGTTGAAAAAGTAAGTGATAGTTCAAAAGAGATTGAGATGAAGAATAAGGAGATTGTGGGTGTAATTCAAAATCTATCGGCAATTGCTGAAGAAAATGCTGCAACTACTCAGGAAGCAAGTGCTAGCGTAGATACTCAAACAGCTGCAATTAATGATATTTCGAGTGCGAGTGCGAATCTTGCTGAAATTGCGAGTGACCTTCAAAACGAGGTATCGAATTTTAAACTTTAGACATTTAATATAATTATTGTTTGAAATAGAGAGATTAAATGGTGAGGATTTTTGCTTTTAAGGTGGCTTGTATTTATTAATAATCAAGTATATTTAGATTTGGAGGGCAGTTTACTGTCCTCTTTTTTTGGGTATGACGGTCACGTTATGTATTTATTGATTGAGAAAACAAAACATAGATAGTATAATTTATAATTAGGGAAGTGAATAGCAGCGTGAAGATTTAGGCAGGTTTAACTTCCAAAATAGCGGTTGAAATAGAAAATTTGGAAGTGTTGTTTGAAGAGTTTTCTTGATTAATGAAATAGGGATGGAGAGTGTAAATAATGAATAAAAAACGAATTCGAAAAGCGGTGATTCCTGCGGCGGGGCTTGGAACGAGATTTCTTCCAGCGACAAAAGTAATGCCGAAGGAAATGCTTCCAATTGTTGATAAGCCGACGATTCAGTACATTGTGGAAGAAGCGGTAGAGAGCGGTATTGAGGAGCTTTTAATTATTACTGGTAGAAGTAAAAAAGCGGTGGAAGATCACTTTGATTACGCTCCCGAATTGGAATTGGAACTTGAACGAAAGGGAAAAGAGGCGCTTTTAGAGGAAGTTCGCGATATTGCGGAGATGGTGAACGTACAGTTTGTTCGTCAAAAAAATCCAAGAGGATTGGGGCACGCTGTTCTATGTGCAAAGACCTTTGCTGCTGGAGAGCCTGTGGCGGTGCTGCTAGGTGACGATGTGGTCTACAACGACGGAAAACCAGCACTTCGTCAGATGATGGATGCCTATGAACAATTAGAGAGTACCATACTAGGAGTTCAGACGGTCGCTTTAGAAGATGTTAGCAAATACGGAATTATTGCTGGGAAAGAGACAAGCGAACGAATTTATAAAGTGGATGATATGGTCGAAAAACCTTCACCAGAAAATGCGCCATCGAGGGTGGCTGCACTAGGTCGGTATATCCTAACTCCGTCTATTTTTGAAATATTGGAACAAACTGGCGTAGGAGTAGGTGGCGAAATTCAGCTGACCGATGCGCTGAAAGCACTTGCGAAAAAAGAGGTTGTGTACGCGTATGACTTTGAAGGCAGGCGATATGATGTGGGAAGCAGATTAGGTTTCTTAGAAGCAAGCGTGGAATACGCCCTTCGTCGCGAGGATTTAAAATCTGATTTTCTCGTGTATTTAAGGGGTCTTGTGAGCAGTTTATAGCAAATGTAACAAAACACAGCTATAATTTACAGTCTCTTAATGAACTAGAGGCTGTTTTGATGTATAATGAAGAGTACGCAGGAGGTGAAAATGAAGTGTAGTAAATGCGGAAGTGATAACGCGAATATTATGATCCAAAAATACGAGCCGACAACGGGGAAGAAAGAGGATCTATTACTTTGCATGCCTTGTGCAAAAAATATTGGGGTTGCAATGATGGGCGATATTCAAGAAAAAATGCCTGAGCTTATGAATCCTGATAGTGAAACTAGTAAGAGCATACAACATTTTTTTGAAGAAATGTCTGAGGACGATAAAGGAAAAATAAACGATATTATTGATCAAATTGAATCACAAGTAGGCAGTTTTAAAATGGATTCAAGGGATTACTCTGACGATGAGGATGAAGAAGAACGGGATTATTCTGATGGGTATGACGATGAAGACGAAGAAGAAGGTGCGGAATTTATGCCATTTATGCCATTTATGCCGTTTGGACAGTTTACCACTGGGACGGATAAAGCGAAAGCTGCCGAAAATTCTGAGGGTGGAGCTAGCAATAAGCCGCCTAAGTCATCAAAAGATAGCAAGACGACAACACGTAAGAAAAATAATAAAAAGAAAATGGGTAAAGCGCTCCGCAAGTTTGGTGAAAATCTAAACGATAAGGCGAAAGCGGGGCAGATTGACCGTATTATCGGGCGTGAAAAAGAGATTGACCGATTAATACAGATATTGAACAGAAGACAGAAAAACAATCCGCTTATTATTGGTGAGCCTGGAGTTGGTAAGACGGCGATAGCGGAGGGGCTTGCCGTTCGAATTGTTGAAAAAAATGTGCCGTATAAACTGTTAGAGACCGAGATTATACAGCTTGATATGACGTCTATTGTCGCTGGTACACAGTTTAGAGGTCAGTTTGAGCAACGAATGAAAGATATTATTTCAGACGCCATTAAGCATGGTAATGTAATTTTGGTTATCGATGAAGTACATAATATTATGAGTGCTGGTGATTCTAACGGCGCGATGAATGCGGCGAATATTTTAAAACCTGCCCTTGCAAAAGGTGAGGTTCAAGTGGTTGGAGCAACGACGCTGGAAGAATATCGAAAGCATATTGAAAAAGACGCGGCGCTTGAACGCAGATTTCAGCCTGTGATTGTTGAGGAGCCTAGTGTCGAGGAAGCTATTGAAATTATTGAGGGAATCAAGGGTTACTATGAGGAATTCCACAAGGTGACAATTCCTACTTCAAGCGTAGAAGCAGCTGTGAAGCTCTCAAAACGTTATATTCCAGATCGATTCCTTCCAGACAAGGCGATTGATGTCATTGATGAGGCTGGCTCTAGAAAGAACTTACTTAATAAGGCGCTCATTGAACAAAAGAAAATGAATGACCAGTTTGAAGCGCTTTTACAGGAACATGATGAAGCCAGTGCGGTTGGTAATTATGAAAAAGCGGCAGCGCTTCGTACGGACTTTTTACGCTTAGAAGATGAAATTAAAAGGCTTAAAAAAGAGGCTCAAGTGGAAGTGACTGAAGATGACATTGCCTATGTGGTGGAGGCGCTTAGTAAAGTGCCTGTTCAGAAGATTGGCGAAGAAGAAGCGAAGCGTTTGATTGAGCTTGAGGAACATCTTCACGAAAGGGTAATTGCACAGGATGAGGCTGTGAAAGTCGTTGCGGCAGCAGTTCGAAGAAATCGTTCAGGTTTTAGAAAAGTGAAAAAACCGAGTTCCTTTATTCTTGTTGGACCGACAGGTGTGGGTAAAACAGAACTTGCAAAGGCGCTTGCGGAAGAAGTGTATGGCACGGAAGAAGCGATGATTCGACTTGATATGAGTGAGTATATGGAAAAGCACACGGTGTCGAAGTTGATTGGTTCGCCTCCAGGGTATGTCGGATATGATGACGGTGGACAACTTACAGAAATTATTCGAAGAAAGCCGTATAGTGTGATTTTGATGGATGAAATCGAAAAAGCGCATCCAGATGTATTTAATATGCTTCTGCAAATATTAGATGATGGCCGCCTTACCGATTCACGCGGAAGAACCGTGTTTTTTGAAAATGCCATTATTATTATGACATCAAATATTGGTACAAGAGTTGGTGCGTCTGGAATAGGATTTAGTTCAGATGCTGAATCAAAAGAGCGAAGTCAAAACTATGTAAAGAGCAAGCTAAAAGAGGCGTTTAGACCAGAGTTTTTGAATCGTGTCGATAGTATTGCTGTTTTTGATCGCCTTACCAAAGAGGACTGTGCGAAGATTTTAGAGCTTCAACTCAAGGAAATGCACGCGAATTTAGAAGCGAAGAATATGAGTATGGAAATTACGGATGAAGTGAAGCAGTTTATTTTAGATAAGGGTTATAGTGAAAGTTATGGCGCTAGACCGATGAGAAAGGAAATTGCTAGACATCTTGAAGATCAGGTTGCCGATGAATATCTTCGCAGAAATTTTGTCGATGGAGATAAACTCATTGCTGAGATGAAAGATGGCAAGGTCGCGATTTCGAAAGTTGTTTAAATGGATATTGTAAAATTGATGGAACAGACGCTTCCAGAAGAGGAAGTAAGAAGACTGCACCCCCTAAAGTTAGCATTTATAGGGGATGCGGTTTTTGAGTGTTACATTCGCGAATACGTTCTTGATCAGCCGTTAAATATGCATGAACTGGCGATATATGCCTCTAAATTTGTAAGGGCAACTGCACAGAGTGCTGTGGTTCGTGAGTTAAAAGAGGAACTATCCGAAACAGAGTGGCAGATGGTGCTCAAAGGAAGAAATAAAAATCCAAAGACGGTACCGAAAAATGCAAAGGTTTCTGAATATCGTTATGCAACGGGTTTTGAAACGATGGTGGGGTATCTTGCGATGAGCGGACAGCGAGAGCGTTTGACAGAACTTGTGGGCAGAAGCATAGAAATTATTGAGAAAGAATTACTATCATAAGAAACTTATAAAACTTATACTAGTCTCATTTTAAATTAATATGGTCGTTTTAATTTTAAAATAGTATATGAAAAAGGGCAGATGTGCTTTATCAAACGATGAAAATACTGATTGGAATCAAAAAATAATAGAATTTGGAGAAATGAGGAAAGAGGGTGTATGAAAAAACCAAGACAAAAATACGGAAACGAAAAAGGGGCTTCTTTTGCCAAAAGAGGTGGTGGAAACCAGCATGGAAAATATGCTAAAAAAAATTCTGATCGAAATTATTCAAAAACATCGAATGCTGGTGATAGAAAGTGGTCTCAAAAGGGCACTGGGAAACGTTTTCATGACAGAAATAACGAATCTGGAAATAATGGTTTGCAAGAAAGCTATACGGATATTGTCTTTGGGAAAAATGCAGTTTATGAAACCCTTCTATCTGGCTCAGAAGCCAATAAACTGATTGTACTGAAGGATTCAAAGGATCACACTATTCAAAAGGCCATTGATATGTGTAAGGAAAAGCAGGTGCCGATTGATTTTGTAGAGCGCTCTTATCTTGATTTGAAATTTCGATATGTAAAGCACGGCGGGGTGGTTCTGCACACAGCGCCTTTCGCTTATGCGGATGTTGATGACTTGTTAGCAATCGCCGAGGCGCGCGGAGAAGATCCGTTTCTTGTTATTTTGGATGGGATTGAAGACCCTCACAACCTTGGAGCGATTATAAGGACAGCAGAAGCAGCGGGTGCTCATGGGGTAATTATCCCAAGACGTGGTTGCGCGCCAGTGAATGAAACGGTTATCAGGACATCGAGTGGTGCAGCGCAGCACTTAAAGGTAGCGCGTGTCAGCAATCTTGTTAGCACGATTGAATCCCTTAAAAAACAACGTCTTTGGATTGTCGGAGCAGCTCCAGAAGGAAATACAAGTTATACAAAATTTAATTTAAAAGGTGCGCTTGCGATTGTCATTGGTTCGGAAGGAGCGGGAATGTCGCGTTTGGTACAGGAGCATTGCGATGCGGTGCTTGCCATTCCAATGCATGGGAAAACGTCGTCGCTCAATGCGTCTGTCGCAGCGGGGGTACTTATTTTTGAAGCGCTTCGTCAGCGCGGGTAAATGATTGGAAAATTTTATCCCACTAATTTTTGCTAAAAAATAGTGGGATATGAAGCGAATTTTCGTTTGAATATATGGAGTTTTTGTAGAATGTTAGTAAATCACCTTTTTGTTTTTTTCATATTCACGAAATAATTCTAAACAGAGTTCTCTGCCCTCGGGAATTAGTTCGAGGGTGTTTTTGTCTTGTAAATCTTTTTTGATAAAATCATACATAAAATGGTCTTTGAAACCGATTTTGTCGGCGTCCTCAGGTTCACAACCGTAGTAAACCGTCGTGATGTTCGCCCACATAATAGCTCCCAAGCACATTGGACAAGGGTGTCCAGTCGCATAGAGAGTGCAATCTTTTAGATTATAAGAGCCTTTCTTTTTGGAGGCTTCACGAATGGCGTTTACCTCTGCATGCGCGGTGGGATCATTGTCTCTCAACACGGAGTTGCTAGTGATAGATAGCACGGTGCCATCCTTGTCAATGATGGCTGCGCCAAAAGGTCCACCTATATTCGCGTGCATTGTTTCTTTGGTGTGCTTAATGGTTTCTTCAATTATTTCTTTGGTTATTTTCATAAGTTCTCTTATTTTGTTGCTTCTTTTAGCACTTCAACACCTTTCATGGTCTCTTGTAACGCAAGTGTTTGATTTTTGATTCCCTCCATGGTGTCGGCGATAATTTCTTTGCTGTTTGCTGTGTTTGCTAGCATTTCTTCACTAAATGCAGAGAAGTATTCTACGCTTTCTGTCAAAGAGCTGTTGTCGATTTTCACCGCTTCCATCAGTTCGTTTTGTTTTTTCAAATTTTGGCTGAAATTAACAATGTTTGCAAGAATTTTTTCGAAGTTTGCATAGGATTCTTCAATTAGAACGTATTGTTCAGCATTCGCTTCATTTAGTTCATTTACGGCATTGTTGGTTTTTTCAGTTTCCATTTTAAGCTGGTTGAGGAGTTCTTGAATTTCAGCGGTGGCTTCTGTCGTGTTTTGAGCGAGTTTCTGTATTTCTCCTGCTACGACGCCGAATCCTTTGCCTGCATCACCAGCTCTTGCCGCTTCTATGCTTGCGTTTAGTGAGAGCAAGCTGGTCTGATCAGCAATGTTGTTGATAAGGTCAAGTATTGAATACATGTCATTCATTTTGTTGGAAAGTATTGACGCTGACTTTGTAACTACTTCGTTGGACTTGTTGGTTGTCTGTGCGCTGGTATTGAGTTTTCTAAGTTTTTCCATACCCACGTTGGCATTTTTTTCTGTCTCAATGAAACCCTCTGTGAGTGTATTTGCCATTTCGAACGATTCCGTGATTTTTTGGTTGACGGAATGGGTCATCGCAAGTTGTTCTTGCACGGTGTTTGTCGCTTCGTTGGTTCCGTTGTAAATATCTTCTATACTAGAACCTACAGATGCTGAATTTTCATCTAATTTAAGAGCTTCAGCGCTTAGGGATTCAATGTTTTTCGTAATCAATTCAGAACTTTGTAACACTTTTTCAAGAAGAATTTCTGTTGTTTCGCTTTGACGTTTTATGTCAGCTAATCGCTCTTGGTTGATTTTGTTTAACATCTTGGCAACCATATAAGCGAAGATGCCGGTAACGATTAAAGTGACTACTTGTATTTGGTAATTTGTCATATTGCTACTAGCAAGCGCGCTGTCTACTCTAAAATCATTGGCAATATCAATAATATTGACAATAAGACCAGCCACTGTCATTCGCATTAAATATTTTTCGTCGGTGTATATTGTTCCGAGTACAAAAACCGGAAAGAAGTAGGTGTAGGTGCTTGTACTTGTCGCAGTGAGTATAACGAAAGTATATGCAATTCCAAAACCAAAAGCGAGCTCCTTTCGAACCGCTACTGTATCGTGATTTTTTTTGTATAAGATAAAAGACAAAAAATAGGGAATCCACATAATCGATAAAAACAGAATGTAGTATGGTATGGAACGGTATCCGCTCAGCACATCTGGAATGTAAGATATACCCAGTAAAAAATAAATAATGCCAAGCACTTTCAAAACGACTGAGTTTAAACGCCCCATTGTTGATTGTTCTTGTTTTGGTGTTCCCATAGTTTCTTCTAGCCCCTCTTTATCAGTATTTATTATAAAATTTTATGTTGTAAAATTTTATAGGTGGAACATGTGGTAGAGTTTTTATTAAGTTTTGTTTTAAAAATCATGCTATCTTTAAATTAAAACGATATTTTCTTTCGAATTTTGGTTACAATATCCAATGGTGCTCTTTTAAAATGAGATTAGCATCGATTCATATAACTCTACCTCTAGAGTATACCATAATTTTTATAAAATAATATAAAAATGAGATTGAATTTCTTGCGATACCTTTTGTTTTTAAATTTATTTTTTGAAAATACATGAGCCTGTACGCGCTTGGTTTGGAAATTTTTATATGGTATAAGGTTTGATTATATGAGGTGACTGGGGTAAAATAGGAGTGGTATTTTAAGCAATAAGGTTGTTTTGATACCAAAATTTTTAACTGGGGGAAACACAAATATAAACTTATATACAAAAACAAATAAGACTAAAATAGACCAAAAATATTGATTTAAAACAAAAAATAAAAACAAAAAATAAAAACAAAAAATAAAACGGGGGCGACTATGTGGCAAAATGATGTAAATATTAATAACATTTATGAGCTTAGGTTAAAGACGAGAGGCTATTTTGGAATAGGGGCAATTTCTAAGTTTGATGTTATTGCGGAAAACTTGGCGAAAAAAGGCTTTGATAAGATTCTGGTTATGACTGGGAAATCGTCTTATAAAAAAACGGGAGCGTGGGATGTTGTTGAAAAAGCATTCCAAAAGAATAAGATTGATTATGTCTTATGTGATCAAGCAAAGCCAAATCCCAATCATTTAGATGTTGATGAAGCGGTGAAAACAGGGCGTGATTTTGGCGCGAAGGCTGTACTTGGAATTGGTGGAGGTAGCCCAATAGATTCGGCAAAAGCGGCAGCAATTTTGCTAGAGTATCCTGAATACACTTGTAGGCAACTTTATGAGTTTGCCTTTGCTCCGGAAAAGGCGCTTCCAGTGATTGCTATTAATTTAACACACGGAACAGGAAGTGAAATCAACCGATTCGCTGTGGTTTCTATTCCTGAAACGACAAAAAAACACGGGATTGCCTACGATGTGTCGTATCCAATGTATGCCATTGATGATCCAGCACTTATGGTGAGTCTTTCAAAATTCCATACAATGGCGAGTACACTTGATGCACTAAATCATGTTTTTGAGTCTTGTACGAGCGCTGTTGCAAATCCTTTTACGATTGGATTTGGAAAAGAAGCGGTACGATTAATTCATAAATATTTGCCGATTGCTCTTGAAAACGGTGCTGATTTAGAAGCACGTTATTATTTGACGTATGCTTCAATGATAGCTGGTATGGCTTTTGATAACGGGCGTCTTCATCTCACGCACGCGATGGAGCATCCACTTAGCGCTGTGAATGGTGATGTGACGCATGGGCACGGACTGGCGATACTTATGCCTGCGGTGGTGAGAAGGTGTTATGATGCCAAAAAAGAGACCATTCTTGATGTATTTGCACCAATTTTGGGGACGAATGACAATATGACCGCCGATGAAGCGGCAGATACCATGAAAGCGTGGCTCAAGTCTGTTGGTGTGAAAGAGACTTTGAAAGATGTTGGTTTTACCAGAGAAAGTGTTGACCAATTGGTGGATCTTGTGTCTATCAAAAAACTTGGTGCTGCACCTATCGAAGCTAGTAAGGAACTTGTTCGCGCTATTTATGAGGAATCGCTATAGATGGCTCAATCACAGAAAGATGGTATAAACTCTTCAAAGTGCAGTCTGCTAATCGCTTGCGACGGCGCGTGCTCAGGGAATGGACAAAAAAATGCCAAAGGTGGTTGGGGAACTGTTGTGAGGATGGTTTCGAAGCACGAAGTTCAAAGTGCACAGGGTGAAAGTGATACTCATTCTTCTTGCTCTTCTACTTTTTCCAATGATGATGCTGTTTTTTCGGGTAATAAACAACCGACG
>PDWI01000936.1_pt1 | contig 47529 bp, 38 predicted proteins | sample 1430891 | NCBI WGS metagenome assembly PDWI01 (sample SAMN01162508, study PRJNA174530) | Oral metagenome, whole genome shotgun sequencing project. | biome: Marine environment; feature: Marine mammal; material: Swab sample of the gingival sulcus; isolation source: swab sample of gingival sulcus...
GGGAAGGCGGGCGGTTTGAGGGGAGCGAAGAAGAGCGTTTGGGGATATTGCAAAAAGCTGTTCTGGCGGGTGCTGATTATGTTGATATAGAACTTGAGTCGGGTGCTGAAATGCATCAGCAGCTTGATGAGACAATCAGAAGATGTGGCGGTAAAACCAGAAAAATAGTCTCTCACCATGATTTTCTCTCCACCGAAAACCTTGATAATCTTGTTCAGCTTGTTGAAAAAATGATTGCATCTAGTGCGGATATTGGCAAGTTAATTACAACGGCAAAGGGAAGTGCTGATGTCTTACGGGTGTTTAATTTACTGGAATACGCAAGGAGCAGGAATTTTCCGATGATTTCCTTTTGTATGGGAGAGGCGGGGGCTGTCAGCCGGGTGGCAGGCTGTGAGATGGGGAGTTATATGACTTATTGTGCTGCCGATGGTCAGCCGGGTACTGCCCCGGGACAAATCAATGTAACAGCTCTGAACACTATTTATTCCCTGTATCCATAAAAATAACAGAAATGATAAACGGTAAAACATTTGTCCTCGGTATAATTGGTTATCCAGTGGATCATTCCATGAGTCCTCTAATGCATAACGCGGCCATGCAGGCTTCTGGCTTTAATGGTGTTTATGTGCCATTTGCTGTGGAAGATGTGGAAAGTGCTATTGCAGGTTTACGGGCTCTCAACATAAAAGGTGTTAGCGTTACTATTCCGCATAAGCAGACAGTGATTCCTTATCTTGATGAGGTAGATAGCGTCGCCGCCAAAATTGGTGCGGTAAATACCATTGTCACGAGTCGGCAGGAAGGTTCCAGGGTTCTTTTGAAGGGTTTTAATACTGACTGGTTGGGTGCTAATCGAGCTCTCGAGACTGTAACCTTACTGAATGGAAAATCGGTGTTGCTGCTCGGTGCCGGCGGGGCTGCCAGGGCGATTGGTTTTGGTTTACAGGAGGCAGGCGCCAGGATAACTCTCTGCTCAAGAACTGAGGCCAGTGGTCGCCTGTTGGCGTCTGAGCTTGGTTGCGACTGGTTTCATGTAAAGGCACTTGATGATTTACAAGGCGATATTGTGGTCAACGCGACCTCTGTTGGTATGACACCTGACAGTGAGCTAAGCCTGATGAGCGTTGAACAATTGCAAAATTTTCAGGTGGTGATGGATATAGTCTATTCACCGAAAAGTACCCGCTTATTAAGAAACGCGGTTGAGGCTGGCTGTAAAACTGTTTGTGGCCTGGAGATGTTGTTATATCAGGGCGTTGCCCAGTTTGAATTGTGGCTTGAAAAAAAAGCCCCGGTGGAATTGATGAGAAGTACATTATATGAAGTAATCAAATAGAAGGTTTTGTCATGCTGAGAATAAATCCTGTCGGCAAGGTCGATGTCAAGATCACTGTTCCTGGTTCAAAAAGTCTTACTCAGCGGGCGCTTGTGGCAGCTGCTCTGGCTGATGGAGAGTCTACACTGTGCGGACCTCTGGTCAGTGAAGATACCGAGTATTCATCGACCGCGCTCAAATTGCTTGGGGTAACTATGGAACATGGAGCAAACTGGAAAGTTGTTGGAAATAGTGGCAGAATTGCCGGGACAGACTCTCCGGTATTTCTTGGCAATAATGGTACGGCAACCCGTTTCTTGACTTCAGTGGTTTCTCTTGGCAATGGTATTTTTACTATTGATGGTGATCAACGAATGCGTGAACGCCCCATTGAGCCTCTGATTAAGGCTCTTCAGGGCTGGGGGGTGGATATTGCATCTATACAGGGTACAGGCTGTCCTCCTCTTACAATTCATGGTAATGGTATTTCTGGTGGTTCAACGACCTTACCGGCGGGTAAGTCCAGTCAGTATCTCTCTTCCTTGCTTCTTGTGGCACCCTATACAAGGAAACCCGCTGAACTTTATGTTGAAGGGGAGGTGTTGTCAAAACCTTATGTCAAGATGACACTTGATGTCATGTCTTCCTTTGGTATTGATGTCGAATACCGGACTGACTATAGCTACTTTGCTATTCCGCAGGGCTGTTACAAGGCACATGAATACCATATAGAAGGGGATGCTTCGAATGCCTCCTACTTCTGGGCAGCAGCTGCGGTTACTGGTGGGCGTGTTACTGTTGAAAATGTGCCGGTGTTATCTTTGCAGGGAGATGCCATGTTTGCTCCTGTTCTTGGTCGTATGGGCTGTGAGGTTTCTGCTAAGGGTGGTGGTATTACAGTGTCAGCCGGTAAGAAACTTGAGGGTATAACTGTCGATATGGCAGATATGCCTGATGTTGTACCGACTCTGGCGGTAGTGGCTGCCTTTGCCGAGGGTACGACAGTGATAGAAAATATTGAACATCTTCGCATTAAGGAGTGTGATCGATTGACGGCAACCCTTACAGAACTTGCCAGAATGGGTGCCAGGGTTGAAGAGAAGCAGGATGCCATGATTATTCATGGTGATGGTGGCAGGTCTCTTCACGGAGCGGTGATTGAGACATACAATGATCATCGTATGGCAATGAGTATGTCTCTTGCCGGTCTTAAAATAGATGGGGTGAAAATCAGTGGAGAAGAGTGTGTAGCCAAGTCTTTTCCTGATTACTGGGAGCGTTTTGCCTTATTACAATAGGCGTTCTCGATATTCTAAAACAGCTTATCGCTTTTTTAGCAAAAAATAGAGGCGGCCTTTTTCTTTCATGTAGTTTGCTCTGTTTTCTGCTGTCCTGCCTGCTCCCCAGAATATATCAACCCGCCCGGCTCCCTTGATTGCGGCACCTGTATCCTGGGCTGCCATAAATCGTCTGAATTGTTGATAACCTGCAAGCTTTCCCTGTTTATTAAATGTTGGAATCCTTGTGTCTATAAGGGCGGGAAGTTGCCAGGGGAGAGTTTTGTAGTCAATGGCAATGGAGCGTTCCGGGGTCAGAGGGAGTCCCAGGGTTCCTTTTATTGGTTGGGGCCTGGTTAAGGTGAAGAAAATATAACGAGGATTGTGATAAAATATTTCTTTTTGTTCATCCGGGTGCTTGAGTATATAGTCTCTCAGTGATTGCATGGTAACATCTGCCAGTTGCATTCGACCTGTTTCAACCAGATATCGTCCAATACTTTTATATTCCAGACCGTTTGAGCCGGCAAAATGTACTGTGTAAAGAGAACCGTCTTCTGTTATGAGTTTGCCGGAGCCTTGAACATGCAGGGTGAAGACATCAAACGGATCTTGTAAATAGGCTATTTCAGCGCCTTTAAGCTTATTGGCCGACTCTATCTCAGCACGGCTCCAATATTCTGTAAATCTGTTGTGGGCTATTCTGCCAATTCTCTTGTTGCCTTTTGTGTCATGGCGGCTAACAAGATCATCAGGTATTTTGTAAACAGGATATCTGTATTTTTCTGTTTTGCTGAGGGACGCTTTAAAGAGAGGTTCGTAGTAGCCTGTAAAAAGGACTTCCCGATTATTGGAAGAACTCAGTCCTGATGCCTGATAGAAGAGAAATTCTTCCCTTATTTTCTCTTCCAGTTTCTCTTCAGCGGTATTTTTGAGTATATCAATAAAATATTCAAGAGAATCAGCTAAATAGTTATTAGTGACTTTTTCATCGGCAATAATGATACCTTGGTTGCCTGGCTGTTTCTGGAGCTTTGCCAGTTGTAGGGAAAGGGCAGCAATAAGGTCATTGGCGGGACAGGCAATTTCCAGTTCTGGAATAAAGCCTTCACTTTGAAGATAAAGGGGTGGTTTTTTACAATTACATCCTGAAATAATGAGAAAAATAAAAATTGTACAGGGTATGTGAAGGTATTGTCGTATAATGGTATATATCATGTTATTTGTAGATTTCGGCAAAACGACGGAGGAAGTGATCAAGCATTTCAGGCGGCAGCTGATTGATCCCGGCGGCAGCAGCCCTTCCTCCCCCGGTTGGGAATTCCTTACAGAGAGTATCTGCGTCCCGCCTGTCATTAAGAGGTGCGCGCACACTTATTCTAAGGCTCCTGTCCTTATTTTCTGTGATAAGAGCGTGCCCACAATCTTGCTTTTCTCTTGCTTTAAGGTTTGAGAACACACCGCTTATCCGTCGTGCCCATGGGGCGTTGGGAAATCGATAAACCCTATTTTTGCCTTCAGTGGAAAATTCTGTAAGGGCAAGAGCTTGTTCCATATCTGAAATATAGCCCTGTTTGAGAATAGTCAACTCCTTTGCCTGGTGGTAAAAATCGAAGGGGCTGGCATAGGGCATTACTGCCTTATACAATGACTCTGGATGAAAGTGAAGATCGTCGAGTTCGGCACCATAGCCATTGTAATTAAGCAGCTCTCCAACTTCTCTGAGTTCTGTTACCTGTTTTTGTGAGAGTTGCTCCTGCTTACATAGTTTAAGAGCAATCTTGTGGAGATTATCTCCAAAACCACCGCATATGGCCCAAAGTATATATCTGGAATTGAGCAGTTCGTTTACTATAAGGGAGGTACAGGTTTCGGCTGCAATATTTATATGACAGCTCAGGTTGGTGGCTTTTGGTATTTCCCCTGCGAAGTGATGGTCTATATAGATAACCTTATTGGTCTGGTCTTGGAGAATTACCTGTAAGCTTTGACGATTACTATCCAGTGATATATCCAAGACTGTAAGGCTGCTGTCTGTACAGTCCTCAAGTTGTTGCAGGAGCTTTATATCCCGTTTCACCCCGGTAACAAGAATCCGGTTTTGAAGAGGAGTGTGCAGGCGTAATTGATGCAGGGCACAAATACCATCAGCATCTCCGTTGAAAATATCGTAATGCATTGTTTGAGTTCGCGGGGGTTGTTTCTTACATGCTGCCGCCGAAAGGAATACCTATATTGGCAAGTTCAAACATGATGGAGAAGGTGGTGTCGTCTGGTTCGACTTCAGCACCAAAAGTGACTGCCCAACAGGGTTGGGTATAGGTAATGGCTAAACTTGCCTTTTCTGTTTCATCATCGTATAGAGAGTGTTCAAAATCAAAGTCGAATGACCATTCCTGATTGAGTTTAAAATCGAAGAAACCATTTAACTCTTCGATGTTATTATTTTTATGAAAAGAATATTCAAGTCCCATGGCATAATTGTCTCTCTTGTAGCTTCCTGTGAAGCTATGAGCGATAAAGCCGTCACCGTAATAATTGTACTCTGTTTCATATTGAAGAGAGAGTCTTTCCGACGGGTACCAGTATAGTCTTGCAGAAAGATTAGAAAAGGTATCATCGTCGATATATTTGGTACCGTTTGTATTATACCTTGTGATGTCGGCAAGATAATAGGTCTGTTCTATTTCAAAATAGGCGTATTGACGCTGTCTTGAGCTGCCTGTATCGTCAGGACTGTTGCTGAACAGGTAACTGTTAAGACCAAAAGTTATGCCGTTTTCTTCAGCAATACGATCCTGCCTGTCAAAAAAAGGATGGTTTCCCTGGTTCTCATCAGAGAGGAAATTGTAGCGTATAAAGGGACGGATGGTGTGTTCCAGGTACTTGTTTTTTGAGCTTGAAGAGTAGAAATTACGCTCCAGTGTTGTGGCAATTTCCAGTTCAAAATCGAACAGGAGGCGGTTTTCGGAAGAGTCTCCTGACCACTGATCAATGGCAACAGGGCTGCCGTAATTTTCTATGGAATAATAGGTGTCGCGGATACCTATATCCATGCGGGATTCCAGTAATTCGTGGATTGGCAAGTTGCTGCCGATTGATGGGTGAAGGTCTATTCTGTGTCCGCCGTAGCCATCTTTTCGCCAGAAATGAGTATAAGAACTGTTCCAGTCAAAGGTGACTGGCAAAATATTGAGCGGCAGGGCACCGGAGTATGAGACTTCAGGTAATTTCCAGAAGGGTTTGTCTGTTTTTATGGAGTTTCCGTTAGCATCAATACGGACGTCATTTACTGCCAGCAGACTCATTTCAAGATAGCTGCTATACCAGTTTTTCATCAGGGAGAGTGTTGATTCCCGTTGTTCTTCATCCCTGTTACTGAAGCCCCGTCCGAATGTCTCAAGATAGCGTTTATGGGTTTTGGCCGAGCCAGTTACTCCCGAATCAAACTCATTGAGATAATCCTTGTCGGAAACTATATCGATATCAGCTCGTGCAAACCAGCCATTAGCGAAGGTATGGTCTGCCTTGCCTCGCAGCCAGTAACGTGTTGAGTTGTTATGGTTGTATGAATAGTCTGGACTGTTGGTATCAATATTGTCGTTAAGATAGTCAACATTAAATACACCCTTTGACTCTGCACCAAGAACATAGCGGAATTCCAGGCCGGGCATAAGCCCTCGTTTTGTAAGGTATTTCGGATAAACAGTCAGATCCGTGGATTCAGAAATGTTCCAGAAGAAGGGCGTGTTAATACCAAATCCATTGTCGCCCGAGTTTGATATTTCAGGAAAAAGAAAGCCTGTTTGTCTCGTGTTTTTTACAGGGAGAACCAGGTAAGGTGTGTAGAATATTGGTATACCTTTTACATTAAATTTGGCGTGTTTGAGGATCGCAAAACCACTTTGCTGGATGTTGGTTTCAGCACTTGAAATTGACCATGGAGGCTTTTCTCCTTCCTCAACCTTACAGGTAACGACCCAGCCTTCGGTGATTCGGTAGGTGTCGTAACCTGTTTTTTCAATCTTTTTGCCCTCAAGATGGAGCTTGTTGGTTTGGGTGATAATCGCATCTTCAAACACTCCGGTCTCGCTGTTTATCTCAACGGATCCTTTTTGGGCGTAGAGGTTTTCCTGTCCATTATCAATTCGCACATTGCCTTTGGCCTTGATGATTCCAAGGTCTACATCATAAGTAATCCAGTCAGCATAAATGGTTGTGGTTGTCTTGAATTCAGGGACAGGAGCCTGTTTTTCAATTTCAGCAATGGTTTGTTGTTTAACAGCCTGATTGGGCAGCAGGTTGTTCCACCGGGAAATTTTGTCTTTCTGCGTGTCAGGTTCAGCAATTCGTTCCCGCTTGGTGAGAATAACATTACCAACGCCAATAATTGAATTTGGGTTTTCGTAACGAATTACCCTTTCTGCGCTAATATCCCATTCTTCCGTGGACATGGATGACGAGGGTTGGGTAAGGGGTTTGCTGCTCTTTTGGTTATAGGCAATAAGCCAATTATTTATTGCGGTTCTTTCAGCAAAATGACTATTTAAGTTTTTTTCAGCAAAGTCCTGCTCTGTTACGATGACCTTATCAAGGGTGAATTCATTGACTGTTGTTTCACTTGAAACCTGAACATTGCCACGCAGCTTAAAGCTTTTTCTTGCCACATCATAACTGAGCCAATCACTATAAAGCACTGCTGCCCTATCGTTACTGGTACTTCGTTTTTTTCTGAGAATAACGTTACCGGAGGCAATAAGAGTCTTGGGCGTTTGTAGATGTTGTATCTGATCTGCGCTAATATCCCACTCCTCTGTGGAGAAAATATGAGCACCAGCAAGTGGGGGTTGAGTTATAGGGTAATGTTTTTGTGAGACAAGCTGAGCCTTGTTTTGTGGGTTCGTAATGATTTGTTGTGGAAAAATGACCTGCCAGTTGTCTGCCGTCTGGTATGATTGGTAGCCTGATTTTTGCACAAGCTGACGTGATATCTCTGAACCCGCGGGGGAAATATAGACTGTATTCTGGCTGGATTTCTTCTCTACTGAATCGGGCTTTTCATGCAGCACGATGTTGCCACGAAGCTTAAGCACATTTTGTTGTGTGTCACAACTGAGCCAATCGGCTGTTGCAATGAGTTCTGGTTTTTCCCCTTGTTTAACAAGAGTTACATTATCAACAGCAACAAAGCCATCAAAGCCCTTATAGTCAATTATGTTTTTTGCGGTAATCTGCCAGCCGGCAAAAGTCACTGATTCTGCACTGATTGCCAGGGAAGGCAATGCGAGAAAGAGCATCGTAATAATACATATCCTTGCTCTGTTGACTATTTTGTTTGAACGACCGGGCAAATCTGACTCCATGTACTGGAAAACTGTTAAAGGTTGTTTATCTGAAGACCCAATTACCTAATATACCATAGTAAAGGAAACAGTGATAGCCCGAAAAACTAACTTTTATGGATTGGAAGTTCAAGACAAAATCCATGTCTTTGCCTTGAAAAAACAGGTTTTTGTCTTTGTTGAGGTTGTTTTTTCTGAGGGAATGTGTGCTGGCAAAAAAGTAGCTGGGAATATTACTGCTTTTGCTTGACGATGTTTGCCGATTTACTTAGTATGTTTGCGGTAACGTCCTGAAATATGCAGGATATAGAATCGCAGCCATTAGAGGTTACGAAATGAAATGGATGTTTGTGGTATGTATGGGTTCGAAACAGGCATAATTTTATTCCCAAAAGCTTGAGAACAAGGTTATACATGCTGCAGGCAATATATCGAATGAAAATTTGAACTGTGTAATATCTGAAACAGGCATTACACAGTTTGCCACAATGAACTCTGGCCTTTGCTGATGCCAGGGTAAGGAACGGTATGACAAAAAAAAGTAGTGGAAGCGGCAATGCGCCCGTGAAAATTAAGGCGAAAAAAGGTGCCTGGTGGAATTCACAGGTTGAATCTGATGAACAGGCAACTTCAACAGTCTCTCCAAAACCAGAAGAAGAAATTTCTAAAGTAAAAAAATCAGATAAGCAGAAAGAATCGGTTACTGCTGTTCCATCTGATTCAGCTTCATCTAAAAAACGAAAGTCTCACACCCGGAAATCAGCTGGAAGGGTTTCAAAAAAGCCTCTTTCTAAACAGAAGAGACAAAAAGAAACGAACATTCAGCAAGAGTCTGCCAGTCAAACTGTAAAGCTCAATCAGGAGCAAACTGCAGTTGAAAAAGAAGTAAAACCTAAAAAACAACCTCGTAAAAGAGGCAGAAAGCCAAAGGTTACTGTTGAACAAAAAGAGGGTGTTGAGAAAAGTACGGAACAGGAAGCAACCGGGACAGACTCTGACACGTCTCCGCAAGGAATGGGTGAGCCAGCTATTGAAAACCAGTCTGCATCTGACAGGAGAGGCAATAGAGGAAAACGAAATAAAACAAGAGCAAAAAAAAATGATGTTGTTTCCAGCGGAGCTTCACCCGCTGAAGATAAAGACACTAAAGTTGCCAAAGGAGAAGTGCAAGCTGAGGAAAAACCCAAGGTTATAAGACTTCTTGTTAATGCGGAAGAACCGGAAGAGTGTCGGCTTGCCCTGCTTGAAGATGGTCGTCTTCAATCTCTCCATGTCTCGACTGTTAATAGGACTCAAACAAAATCCAATATTTACAAGGCAAGGATTGTTGCCATTGAGCCGAATCTTCAGGCTGCTTTTGTGGATTATGGAACCCCCAAAAACGGTTTTCTTCCCTTTAGTGAAATTCATCCCGAATACTATAAGAAAGATCTCGGTAATGAGGTAAGGACGCAGCTTGAGAATGGTCAGTGGAAGCGTTTGAAGATTGAGGACGCTGTTGAGCGTGGTCAGGAACTGTTGGTTCAGGTGGTCAAAGAGGAGGTGGGGAAAAAGGGTGCTAACATGACGACCTTCCTTTCTCTGCCCGGACGCTGTGTGGTTTTGATGCCCGGTTCCGATTCTACTGGAATTTCCCGTAAAATATCGGGTGAAACCAAAAGATCTCAACTGCGTGAGATTATGCAGTCCTTTGCTATTCCTGAAGGGATTGGCTGGATTGTAAGAACAGCCAGCAATGACATCACCAAAAAAGCTCTTTCCCGTGATGTGCAGTATCTGCTGAAATTGTGGGAGGAGATTCGCAGTAAGGGACAGTCCCTTGAAAATGTGGGCTTGATTTATGAAGATCACCGAAGTGTGATGCGTTTTCTGCGTGAGCATTTTGATCCTTCAATCCAGGAAATTCTTGTCGATGATCGTGTTGCTCTTCAGCAGGTCCAGGATTTTATAGAGCTGTTGCCCGCTCGGCAGCAGAATGTAAAGGTAAGATTGCACCGGGGTGCCAGACCCATCTTTAATCAGTTTAGTATAGAAGATCAGATTGAATCTATCTATCAACCGCAGGTGAATTTGCCTTCGGGCGGATCAATCGTGATAAATCCGACTGAGGCTCTTGTGGCAATTGATGTTAATTCGGGCTCTACTTCTAAGGGGCAGAATTTTGAAGAGTCAATCTTTCAGGCGAACATGGAAGCTGCAGCCGAGCTTGCTCGGCAGTTGAGATTGCGTGACCTTGGTGGTCTTGTTGTTGTTGATTTTATTGATATGCGTAATAAAAAGCATATCCGTGAAGTAGAAAAGCAGGTGAAGCTTTCGATGAAGCGGGATAAGGCAAAGGTTGACTTTAGTCGTATCTCAAAATTTGGTTTGATGCAGATTTCCAGACAAAAGCTGGGCTCACCAATTGAGGCGGCTAATTACAGGGTGTGTCAGCACTGTAAGGGACGTGGTACAGTGAAGTCCGTTGAAACGCTGGCTCTGTTTTATTTACGTCGTATTCAGACTGGTGCCAGTCGTAATCCAGTGGTGAAGGTCGAATGTCATTTTCCAATGGATGTTGCCTCTTATCTGCTGAATAATAAGCGCCATGAAATTCATGAGTTTGAAAATAAGTATGGGGCAGAAATTCTTATCATTGCCGATGCTACATTCAATCCTGCTGAAAATGAGATTATTTTTCATAAGCGGGAAAAAGAGCAGGAGATGAAAAAATAGCCTTGCGTTTGTTTTCGAAGTAGGGTAAATAAACGTCTCTTCAATGCACCAGTAGCTCAGCTGGATAGAGTACATGACTACGAATCATGGGGTCGCAGGTTCGAATCCTGCCTGGTGTACCATCAGTTTTTACGGGGCGTAAGAATGATTTTTTGTTCTTACGCCCTTTTTCGTTTTCTACATAAAAGAAATGGATGGGAGCTGTCGGAGCTGTAGAAGAAGAACCGTATGAGGCTGTTTTCTGGTGTGCCTGTTTACAGAACGCTGTCCTGCCTATTTTTTCCTGGCCAGATTCCAGTATTTGGTTTTGATGTCTTTTTTTACCATACGATCCAGCAAATAATACTCTTTTCTTGATATCATTCTGCCCTTGCTGCTTACATCTGTCAGATATGTTTCGATAACCGGATAGTCCTTGGCTTTCTGGAAAAGATCACATAGCTGGTCACTACTGGCAAGTTTTACCCAGGGTTTCAGAATGGCTTGCAAGCACCAGGCAAGGAACCAGCAGGCAGGAAGGATAAGCAGCAATGGAGAGAGCTGTTCCTCTCCTTTGAAAAGAGCTCTTATATAATCATATATCATTCCTGTTTTGACAAGATCAACAACAAACATCACCAGCATGCAGCAGGCCAGGATGATTGTTGTTATCAGTAAGATTTTAACAAGCCAGAAGAGAGCCTTAATGAGGTTGACGACAAGGGGACCTGCCGCGTTGTCCAGTTTGAATAGCATTATTGTAATCCTTGCTTCCTGCAAATCTTCAATGGATATTGCAGATTCTGTTGTATAGAAATACCAATTAGTATTGGAAAAATTTTTTCAATCTCTAAATTCTAAAAAAAGCACTATAGCATTATCAGAAATTTGTAAAAACAAAAAAGGCTTATCAGGTAATATTTATAGAACTTTTTGCTGGTAAAGGAGGTCATCCTGAGAAATGATTACCTTTTTGAAACTATACAGAAATGTGTGATCTTTACTGAAAAGATAAGGGGAATGTTGAATATATTTTAGCTGGTTGCTGAAGTGTAGCAAGAAATTGGCAGGGTATAAAGTAAACTAGATCCTGCCAATTTCTTTAGGTTTATATTTTGAAATTTTTAACGATATCCTGGAGTTGTTGTGAGTCCGTTGAAAGTTCTTTGGCATTGTTGCCGATTTGGTTGCCGCTTTCTGCAATACTTTGTGCAGCAGATGTAGCTTGAGCAATGGCCTGAGCAATCTCTCCAGAAGCTACGGAACTCTGACTAACATTCTTGTTGACTTCCTGAAGTCCTTCGCTGACCTGATTGATGTTTTGTGAAATCTCATTGGTAACGATCATCTGCTCGTTGACTGCTGTGGCAATTGAGGTAATAATCTCGTTTACGCTGGAAATTACTGTGGCGATCTTACTAATACCCTTACCTGTTTTTTGGGTGGTGCGTTGTACGGCTTCAACAAGTTTTTTGATTTCGAGAGTCGCTTCAGCGGTCTGTTTGGCTAGTTCCTTGATTTCATTAGCGACAACTGCAAATCCTTTGCCTGCCTCTCCAGCTCTTGCGGCTTCAATGGTGGCGTTTAGAGCGAGAAGGTTTGTTTGTTCTGATATTTCGGTGATGGTCTCTGTTACCTTGCCAATTTTATCAGCTGCTGATCCCAGTTCTTCCATATAGCTTGAAGCCTCTTGTGTTTCTTCGACTGCGTTAGATGAGATGTCCTGGGCCTGTTTTGAGTTTGCTGCAATTTCACTGATTGTGTCATTCATTCCTTCCGCCGAGGCAGCAACGCTATTGGTGTTTACTGCTGATTGTTCCATCGCCGCAGCGATGGTATTGAGGTTGTTGTTCATTTCTTCTGCGGCTTGTGTCACATTATTGGAACGTTGAGCTGATGCTTCAGCACTTTGACGTAAATTTTCCGAGATACTTTCTAGGGAAGATGAGGATGTATTGACGGTGTTACTGGTGGCGTCAAGCTCCGTGATGATTTTTTGTAATTTATCGATGAAAAGATTAAACCAGTTCGCCAAGGCTCCAATTTCATCGTCCTTTTCAATCGCAAGCCGTTTGGTGAGGTCTCCTTCTCCCTGAGCAATATCTTTTAATACTGTAGAGGTGTTGTTAATAGGACGTACAATGGTATTTGCAAGCCAGAGGGCAAGGAAAACAAAAGCTATGAGCATGAGAACAGAAAGAATCAGTAATGTCTGGGTTAATACCTTTACCTCGTGCATTACTTCTGCTTTGGTGATAAGACCGATAAAACGGTAACCAAGATCTGACGAAGTAAATACTGTCGCCAAATATTTTTTGTCATCAAGTGTTATTTCTGTATGTCCATTACGCATTCCTGCAAGGGTCTTAAAAGCTGGAATATCCAGTTCATTAATTTTTTTGAAATTGGTATTTTCCATTTTAGGATTAGCCAGAATAGTGCCATTGTCCTCGACCAGAATGGCATAACCAGTATTCCCGATTTTCATATTTTTTATGACATCGGATAAACTTTTAAGGGAGACATCTAGGCCTATTACACCAAGTCGACTGCCATCTTTTTGAAAAACAGGACTGACTATGCTTACTACCGGATCACCTGTGGTGCTGAGATATGCTGGGCTGACAGCAGCCTTCCCAGCAGTTAGTGCCATTTGATACCAGGGTCTTTTTCTGGGATCATATCCTGCCGGCATTTCCAGTTCAGTATCAAAATACTCACCCTTCTCGTTGCCGAGAAAAGCTTCGACAAAAAAAGGAGAACTTTCTTTTATTCTTTTTAATATCTTGAGAAATCTTTTGGAAACCTCTGGTAAACTTTCCTTGGGGATACGCGTTGTTGTGGTTGTTTGGGTAAAATTTGGTAGCATTCCGTATGACTCATAAAACTCTGGAGTCGTACCAAGAAATTTGGCGGCATTTTTTATTCCATCGACAAAAAAGACAAAGGATTTATTGACGTGAGCTAACTCTCTAGTGGTGGAAGAAACAAAATTTTGTTCGGCATTTTTTTTATCTGACCAAGAAGGTAAAGAGAAAAAACAAGAAGTGGAACTAAGGGGAGAGTTACTAGAGTAACGATCAGCTTTTTGCGAATTGTAAAAAATACCATGTTTGTTTCTCCATAAAATGAGTGGTCGGCACTGTATGTCTGTAATTGGAACACAGATAATCTATTATATGTTCTATATTAGGAAAAACCAAATAAGTTAACTAAATTTGTAATAAACATTTAATTGATACTAAGAGCACCTTTTTTGTCAATTTTCGGCAAATCATGTCCAAACGCGACCAAGTAAAAAACAAACAAAAAAATAGGGGTTAACAGTTTGTTATCACTGCCAACCCCTATTTTTATTGAATGGTGGAGGTAACCGGGATCGAACCGGTGACCTCTTGACTGCCAGTCAAGCGCTCTCCCAGCTGAGCTATACCCCCTTGCATAAGTTTTAATGTCGGGGCTATCATTAACAGCCTTTTGGAAATGTGTCAACGAAATTCACTCTTTTGATGTAATTCAGGTATTCTGGTTGCCAATAAAGTTGCCATTTGGTATTTTGCAACATTTGATGAGTATCTATAACCAGAATTCTCCTTTTCTCGTATGATGGTTGTAGATTGACCTGTAATGTGTTGAATTGTATACTTTTGTGTAGCCTGATGGCTTTTTATTTATCGCAAGGGAAAACTTATGTTCTCACCGTTTAATTTTTTGTTTGGCTGGATGTCAAATGATTTGGCAATTGATCTTGGTACTGCCAATTGTGTTTTATATGTCAAGGGTAAGGGAATTGTTCTACGTGAACCATCGGTGGTTGCTGTACGGCAGGATGGTCGTATGAGCAAGGTTCTTGCTGTCGGCCAGGAAGCGAAGATGATGCTTGGTAAGACTCCCGGGAATATTAGTGCAATCAGACCAATCAAGGATGGTGTTATTGCCGATTTCGAGGTAACAGAAGCGATGCTTCGTTATTTTATTAATAAGGTGCATAACAGAAGAACACTTGTGCATCCCAGAATCATGATCTCTGTACCTTCCGGGATTACTCAGGTAGAAAAGCGTGCAGTAAAGGAATCTGCCGAATCCGCTGGCGCCCGTGAAGTCTATCTGATAGAAGAGCCTATGGCGGCAGCAATTGGGGCTGACTTACCAATCACCGAACCGACTGCGAATATGATTATTGATATCGGTGGTGGAACGACAGAAGTTGCTGTTATTTCCCTTGCCGGTGTTGTCTATGCAAAATCCGTAAGGGTTGCTGGTGATAAAATGGATGAGGCTATTCTGCAATATATCAAGCGTAAACATAATCTGGCAATAGGGGAACGAACAGCAGAGCTGATTAAAACAACCATCGGTAATGTCATGCCCGAAGAACCTTATGAAACAATGGATATCAAAGGTCGTGACCTTGTTTCTGGTGTGCCGAAAACTCTGACAACCACAGCAAAAGAGATTCAATCAGCTATTGCTGAGCAAGTTGATATTATTATTGAAGCTGTGCGTGTTGCTCTTGAAGTTACACCACCCGAACTGGCAGCAGATATTGTTGATCAGGGTATTGTCCTGACTGGTGGTGGTGCGCTTTTGAAAAATCTGGACAGAGCTTTGACAGAAGCTACCGGTATGCCCATTATTGTTGCTGATGATCCTTTGTCATCTGTAGTTCTTGGTTCAGGTAAGGCTCTTGATAACCTTGATATTTTACGTGAAGTAACCGTCGATTAGCTTTTATCTGTAAAACCTCCTTGAGGTTGTTGTTTGTGGTAATAAGTGAAAAAAAAGTCTAGAAAATATGACCAGTCCAAGGGCGGATGGTGGGAAATCATCCGCCTTTGGATTTTTATTTTGTTGTTGCTGGTGAGCTGTGTCCTCTTGATGGGAACGTTGCTGGGCGGGAAGTTTGGCTCAGCCCACAGGGCAACCCTTGAGTTCCTTGGCCCCCTTCAACGTACCATGACCATTGTCAGCTCTTCTATTGCTGATCTGTATGAAAATTACCTTGCCTTACTTGCTGTACGTGCTGAAAATAGAAGATTACAGAAATTGGTAGATAAATATCTTAAAGATTTGGAAGTCTACCGTGAAGGCTACACAAACTATCTCTCTTTGCAGGCTCAGCTGGATTTTAAGAAAACGCTCCAGTTTGAGCCGGTTGCTGGTAGGGTGGTCGGTAAAGGTGGTGGTGCATGGTATCAGACAATCGTTGTTGATCGTGGACGAAGTGATGACATTCTTGAAGGAATGATTGCTTTTGCGCCTGAAGGGGTTGTTGGTCAGGTTATCCAGGTCAGTGAAAATTATTGCAAGATTCTTTTGGCTAACGCTTCTTCCAGTGCTATTGATGCTATTGTACAAAAGAATAGAGCCCGCGGAATTCTCAAAGGCAGCGGAAGGGATAATTATACCCTTGAATATGTGTTGAAAAATTATGACGTACAGGAGGGGGATCACATTGTTACTGCGGGTATCGGTGGTGTTTTCCCTCGTGGTATGTTTCTTGGTACTGTCTCGAAGGTGTATAAGAAAAGGCGTGGTATGTTTCTGACGATTGAGGTTAAGCCCGGCGTTAATTTACAGAGTCTTGAGTATGTTTTTATTGATCCGACAGATAGGAGAAAGATCGTAGAGCTTATTGATGAGTCTGATCTCAGGTGAATTGTATGCAGGTTGTTTTGTTCTGGCTTATTGGGGGTTTTCTTGTTGTGTTGCAAACAGCATTGTTGCCCTATTTTTTTCCTACGACATTTACTCCTGATTTTGTCTTTATCTTTGTAGCTTTCTGTGCTTACCGTTTTTCATGGATTTCTGGTGCTGTGCTTTCTTTTGTTTCAGGTTGGATGATGGATGTGGTTACAGCTGTGCATCTGGGTTTTTATCCCCTTGAATTTCTTGTCGTGTTCTCAGCTCTTAAACTGCTGACTGTTAACAGTCCGGTAAAGGCGGTGGTTTATCAGCTGCCGCTGGTTGGTATAGGCTATGTATGCTGGCGGGTCTGTTCCTCTGTCCTGCGTTCATTATCATATCCAGAATATTTTATTGACTGGTCGTCTCAGCAGCTATTGTATGGTTCAATATTGGCAATGGCGGCGGCGATTCCCTGTTTTGCTTTTTATGGCTCTTTGTATAACTGGCTTGAGAAGGTCAAAACATCTCAGAATCCACCTCGGAGGCGTCCAAGAAAACTGGTGTAGGTGTTCATGAAACTTTCTCCCAAAAGTATAGAAGATCTGTCTGAACGTAATGAGGGCGGTCTTGATGCCTTGAAGAAGAGATTGATATTTCCTGCAATATTGATCCTCTTTTTCTTTGGTCTTATCATGCTCAGGCTTTGGACTCTCCAGGTTATTAATGGGGAAGAATATGCCAACAGGGCCGATACTAACCGTGTTCGAGAAAGGCAGATTGTACCTCCGAGAGGCAGGATACTCGACAGAAATGGTATTGAGCTTGTTACGAACAGACCATCATTTAATGTCGTGATGGTGCGCGATTCCAAAAAAAATGTTGGTGGGCTGCTTGAGAAAATATCGCCAATATTGCAGGAGGATGTGACGGAGCTGTGGGCCAGGGTGCGTGAGGCAAAGGGTAAGGCTGCCCATGAACCGGTTATTCTCAAAGAGGATATTGACTGGGAAACTCTTGCCTATCTGGAAAATCACAAGCCCGAATTCCCTGGTGTCAGGGTGGAGCTGCAACCTGTCAGGGTTTACCATTACCAGGATCTTGCCGCAAATTTAATTGGTTATCTGGGTTCTATCTCCAAAAAGGAACTGGAAAAATCGGATGATATGTTCTATCGGGGAGGGGATATTATCGGTAAGGCGGGGATTGAACGACTTCGGGAAAAGGATCTGCGGGGTGAAAAGGGCAAGCGAAGTTCGGAGGTCAATTCCAGGGGCTTTGAACAGCAACTCTTGAAAAAGATTGATCCTTTACCCGGTAACGATCTTTATCTCACACTTGATGTCGGCTTACAGCAGACTGCCGAAGGTCTTATGAATGCGGCGGATAAGGCTGGGGCTGTTGTGGCAATGGAGGTAAAAACCGGTAGGCTGCTTGTGGCTGCTTCAACTCCGACTATTCATATTGAAGATTTTGTTGGGGGAATTTCTGTTGAAAACTGGAAGGCTCTTCTCGAAAACCCGCGTCTGCCCTTGATTAATAAAGTGGTGCAGGCAACCTATCCTCCAGGTTCCACCTATAAAATGATTGCAGCGTTTGCAGGTCTTGCCGAAGGTGTAATTGATAAAGACACTGTTTTTTATTGTAGCGGGAAACATAAATTTGGTAATCGGTATTTCCGTTGCTGGAAAAAAGTAGGTCATGGACCGGTTAATTTGCGCCGTGCTATTGCTGAATCCTGTGATGTTTATTTTTATGAGGTGGGGGAGAGACTTGGGGTCGATACCCTTGCGAAGTATGCAAAAATGTTTGGGCTTGGGGTCAAGAGCGGGGTTGAGATAGAACATGAAAGAAATGGGCTGGTTCCTACTAAGGCCTGGAAGAAAAAGGTGAAGAAGCAACGTTGGATGGAAGGGGAAACATTAAATGTTGCCATTGGACAGGGGTTTAACCTGACTACTCCTTTGCAGATTTGTATGATGACAGCAACTATTGCCAACCGTGGTAAACTTTATCAACCGCAGCTTGTTGAAAAAGTGGTTGATGCCGATGAAAAGGTGATTGAGCAGTTTACGCCGAAGCTGGTATCCGAAATTAAGGGTAAAAAAAGTGATTATTTCTTTGAGCTTATTCAGCAAGGGATGGAAGATGTGGTGCAGGGGACACGCGGTACTGCCCGCCAGTTGAAAATAGATGGTCTGACGATTGCCGGTAAAACAGGAACTGCTCAGGTTGTGCATCTTTCCAAATCCAAAGGCTTAAAGGATTATGAGATTCCTTACAAGGAGAGGGATCACGCCTGGTTTACAGCCTATGCTCCAGCGGAAGATCCAGAAATCGCCGTAACAGTGTTGGTGGAACATGGCCTGCACGGAGGCTCTGGTGCTGGGCCTGTTGTCCGGGCGATTCTGAAGGAATACTTTCGTGATCGTCTGCAAGCAGCAAGAATCGAAAAAAACAATGACGAGCAATAGTGTAAAGTTTTTTGGTGAAGAAATATGATTAAAATTGACAGGCGTCTTTTTCTACATTTTGACCCGATATTAATGTTTCTCATCCTGCTGGTTTTTTGTATGGCACTCTTTAATCTCTATAGTGCCTCTTTTCCCTACGTTGGTTCTCGCATGGCTCCCTGGATGAAACAGGCAGTTTTTTCTGGTGGTATGCTGGTAATGTTCTTCATGGTACTTTGTCTTGACTATAAGTATCTGCATAATCTTAATTATTTTATTTACTTTGGAGTTATTGGCCTACTCATTCTGGCTGATATCATTGGTGCGACCAAAGGTGGCTCCCAACGCTGGATTGACCTTGGTGTTTTTAATTTGCAACCTTCCGAGCTTGCCAAAATAGCAATGGTTATTTGCCTTGCCAGTTACTATGCCAGAAAAGAAGTTATTGATGGATATAGTTTCAAAGAGATAATTGCGCCCGGAGGGCTGCTGGCTATTCCTTTTGTCCTGATCCTTATGCAGCCTGATTTGGGTACTGCCCTTATGCTTGGCATTATTTTTGTTTCGATGACCATGTTTGTCCGGTTGAAATGGTCAACCTATTTTACTTTGGGGCTAATGGGGGTTGGACTTGCTGTGGTGGGCTGGTTTAAGCTTTTAAAGCCATATCAAAAGGCACGTATTGAAACCTTTCTGAACCCTGACAAGGATTTGATGGGAAGTGGCTATCAGATTCTTCAATCCAAAATTGCCATTGGCAGTGGCGGCTATTTCGGAAAAGGATATGGAGAGGGAACCCAGGGACATCTCCATTTTTTACCGGAACGCCATACGGATTTTGCCTTTGCTGTTCTTGGCGAGGAGTGGGGTTTTGTTGGTAGTTTTGTTTTTCTTGGAATTTATTTTTTTCTACTGCTCTGGGGTCTGTTTGTGGCAGCCAATGCCAAAGATAGATTCGGAGTGTTGCTTGCCTATGGTGTGGTGATGCTGATTTTCTGGCAGGCGGTGATCAATCTCTTTATGGTTCTTGGTTTTCTGCCGGTTGTGGGAATTCCTCTGCCGCTGGTATCCTATGGTGGTTCTTCACTTTTGACAACAGTACTTGGACTGGCAATTTTGATGAATGTGAGGATGAGGCGGTTTGATCCACAGGGGCATCATTAAAATTCCTGCTCTTTGTCCAGTATCAGTCTTTTCAGACCTGCAATAAAAAGTTCCTGACAATTGAGAGATTTACTGGCGTACAGCTCCATCCCCAGTTCTTTTGCTTGTCCTTTGTAGAGCATATCAATCTCGTAGAGTGTCTCAACATGATCAGAAACAAAAGAGATGGGAACCATAAGAATATTTTTGACACCTTCTGCCGCCAGGCGTTTGAGTGTCTCTGGAGTTGAGGGCTCAAGCCATTCAACCGGACCGCTTCTGGACTGATAACAGAGCTGACCTGCTATTCCTGTTATTTTTTCGACTTCAGTAATTGTCTCCTTTATCTGTTTAACATACGGGTCTCCTGCTTCAATAAAAGACACAGGAAGATTATGGGCACTATAGACTACTGTGACAGCGTTTTGGTCAAATAGTTCTAGCCCTGCCATAATATTGTTGGCAATGGCCTGGATATAATCTGGTTGTTTCGGCCAGTGATCGATTTCCAGTAGAGGGATGTGGGGGTATCTTTTTTTGTGAGCCAGCCGGAGTTTACCTATGGAAGAACCTGTCGTGGCCTGTGAATATTGCGGATAGAGGGTTAAGGCAATGATTCTCTCAGCGCCTTGTTTGACCAGTTGTTCCAGGCTGTTCTCGCTATATGGCGGCCAGTATCTCATCCCTGGAGTAACGAGATAGGTTCCCTCTGTGTTTAACACCGCTTCCAGGGCTTGAGCCTGTTCCTGGGTAATACGTTTCAAGGGAGAGCCGCCGCCAATTTTTTCGTAGGTTATCATGCTTTTGGGAGCACGTTTCTTCGCTATCATCCAGGCCAGCGGTTTTTGTAAAAATGGAGGGCCCAAACGGATGATATTCCTGTCGGAGAAAAGATTGTAAAGAAAGGGGCGTACATCGTCAAGTGTATCTGGCCCGCCCATATTAAGAAGGATGATTCCGGTTACAGGTTTATTCATTTTTGTTTATGGGGATAATTGAGCTTGGAATGAAAGAATAAGTTAAAACAGCATAATACTACAGGAACGAGAAAGAAAATGCGAGAAAAGTTGGTTTCTTTTTCAGAAACAGCAGCTTGAAGCATAAATAGTCTGGAGACTTATTGTCTCTTACTTGCGTATCTTTTTTGTCGGCATATAATAGAAATATGGATGGTTAAAATGCTTGATATAAATCTTAACGATAGAGGAGGGAGATGTAGTCGCGGTTTGTTTGGGTAGATTTTCTAGAATTTGGAGTCTGTATGTTAACACATAGGGAGGAACTATATGGAACTTAAGGTTGAAACCAGAAATGTTGATCTTCGCAAAAGCTGGCAGGAGAAAATCGATGGAGAGAAGGCGAAACTTATTCGTCACCATGCCAACTTTGTGCACCATCTGCGAGTCAGCATTGAAGCAAATACTCACCATAAGGAGGGTGGCTTTCAAGTCAAACTGGTTGCCTCTGTTCCTCAGGATACAGTCGTGGTAACACGCAAGGGCGAGAAAGTACGCGCTATCCTGACTGAAGCGTTTGATGTATTGGCATTACAGTTAAAAGAAATTCAGCGTAAGAAACGGAAAAATGTAAAAAATCCTAATGGGGGAGTAGCGGATTCTACGGGGATAATTCGAATGGTTTCGCCCCATGAGTCTTATGGTTTTATTCTGAGTACAGATCAGCGTGAAATTTATTTCCACGAAAACGCATTAAAGGATATCAGCATTGATGCTATTGCGGAAGGAGACCTGGTTATTTTCGGTGAAACCTTGGGGGACAATGGCCCGCAGGCATCGTGGGTACGATCTGCCAAATAATTGAATGAGTCGTCTCATTTCAGTAATAAAGAAAAAAGGCTTTGGAGGAAACTCCAGAGCCTTTTTTATGGCGAATAGTTTCTGTCTCTATGGTATCTTTCTCAATCCAATCATAAACAATAATCAGATGAATAAAGCAGGAGAATTGATGTGAAGAATCGTGTTTTTGTCGTTGATGGCAGTGCCTATATATACAGGGCCTATCATGCGGTGGCTCCGCTGACCACCAGCCGTGGGCTGCATACCCATGCCATATTCGGCTTTGTTAATATGACTCGTTGCCTGATAAAAGATCATTCTCCTGAATATCTGGTTGTAACCTTTGACAGTCGTGGACCTGTTTTTCGGCATCAGCTCTATAAGGAGTACAAGGCAAATAGACCACCGATGCCGGAAGATCTTGCAGAACAGATTCCATACATTAAAAGCTTTGTTAATGCTTCGGGAATCCTTCTTCTTGAAGAACAGGAGGTTGAGGCGGATGATATTATTGCCTCAATTGCTGCCAGATTTGCCGGCAAAGACTGTGAGGTAACTATCGTTTCTGGAGACAAGGATTTATTACAGCTTGTGGGTGAGCATGTGGTGATGTTTGACCCAATGAAGAACAAACTGATGGATTCTGGAGCTGTGACTGAAAAGTACGGTGTTGAGGTCTCACAGCTTCTGGATACCTTTGCCCTTATTGGAGATAGCTCTGATAATGTGCCGGGGGTTCCCGGGGTTGGTCCTAAAACTGCCCAGAAATTGATGGCGGAATATTCATCTCTTGAAGGTTTATATGAAAATATTGCCTCGATGAAGAAATCGAAGATGAAGGAGAAACTGATTGAGAACAAAGATCTTGCCTTTCTTTCAAGGGAGCTGATTCGTTTAAAGACAGATGTGAACATCCCGAAAAGTCTTAAGCAGTATCAGCCAGTAGAAGAAGACAATGATGCATTACAGAAGTTGTTCAATTCTCTTGAATTTTCAAGTTTTCTCAAGAACGAGGAGGCTCAAGGCAGGAAGATTCCAGTGGACAAGTTTATTATCATTCGGGATGAAGATGCCCTGGAAACCATGTTGACTGATCTTGTCGACTGTGAGCTGTTGGTTGTTGACACAGAAACAAATGCAATTGAAGCACGACATGCTGAACTGGTGGGTATTTCCCTGTGCAAGGATCTTGAGCAGGCATGGTATATTCCTGTGGGTCATTTGTCTGAAGATGGACAGTTACAGCCAAATCAACTATCCTTTGCCAGGGTTAAGGACGCCTTAAGAGACTTGCTCGTTTCGGAAAGGATTGTGAAGGTTGGTCATAATCTCAAATTTGACTGGACTGTTATTAAAAACAGAATGGGGCTTGATATGAAGCCGCTTGCAGACACCATGGTGGCTGCTCATCTCCTTGAAAAAGGGCGAACCTTAAAGCTTGATGATCTCTGTCTCGAACAGGGCTTACAGCTCACCTCCTTTGATGAGGTTGTGGAGGGAGACAAACGTGATGATTGTTTTGCCTATGTGGATATTGAGCGAGCTGGTCATTATAGCTGTGAAGATGTCTATGGTTGTCTTGTGTTATGGCAGGAGTTTTCTGGACAGCTTAAGGAAAGAGAGCTTGACTCCTTATTTTATCAGACAGAAATGAAGTTGCTGCCAATTCTTGCAGGGATGGAGATTGCCGGTGTCAAAATTGATGAGGCTGTGCTGGAAAATCTCTCTGAGCTTTTTGACCAGAGAATCGTCGAACTCGAACAGAAAATTTATGGAGAAGTTGGTCGCCAATTCAACATTAATTCGCCTAAACAGCTTGGAGTGATTCTCTTTGAAGAATTGGAATTACCCCATGGCCGTAAAACTAAAACCGGTTATTCCACGGATGTTAAAGTGCTTGAAAAGCTCGCGAATCGACATCCGGTTCCGGCACTGGTTCTTGAATATCGAACTGTTACCAAGCTGAAATCGACCTATGTAGACAAACTGGTTGTCTTGAAAGATTCTGAAGATGGTAGGGTACATACCTCATTTAACCAGACCGTAACGGCGACAGGGCGTTTGTCATCAAGTAATCCCAATATGCAAAATATTCCGATTCGGATGGAGGAGGGAAATCGCATACGTGAAGCCTTTATTCCTGAAGATGGCAAGGTCTTTCTGTCCGCAGATTATTCCCAGATTGATCTACGGGTTCTTGCTCATTATTCAAGGGATGAAGCTCTGGTCAAGGCCTTTTGTGCTGGAGAGGACATTCACTCGAGGACTGCTGCTGAGCTTTTTAATGTCTCGCCCATGCTCATTAACAGTGATATGCGCAGGGTGGCGAAGTCTATTAATTTCGGTATAGTTTATGGAATGAGTGCCTTCGGGCTGTCTCAACAGCTTTCCATCAGCCGCAAGGAGGCTCAACGATTTATTGATAAATATTTCCATCTTTATGCCGGGGTAAAGACTTTTATGCACAATATTGTTGAGCAGGCAAGAGCAGATGGTTTTGTAACAACCATCCTGGGACGTCGGAGGCAGGTTGTCGATATTGATGCGAAGAACAAGACCAAAAGGGAGTTTGCCGAGCGAATGGCTATCAATACACCGATTCAAGGGAGTGCTGCTGATATTATTAAATGCGCTATGCTGAAGGTGGAAGAGGAGTTACAAAAAAGTAAGTTACCGGCCAGGATGTTGTTGCAGATTCATGATGAACTGGTCTTTGAGGTGGATGAACCTGCTGTGGAAGAGGTGCAAACAGTGGTAAAAAAACTTATGGAAGAGGCCTTGCTCCTCGATGTGCCACTGCTTGTGAATTGTGATGTCGGAGCTAATCTTGCCAAGGGCTGAGGGATGGCTTTTTCAGTGAGAGTTCCGGGCTGAGGTTGTATTTTTCAAGGGCTCGCTGCCATCTGTTCTTGTATTTATTCCATAACTCATCCACAGAACAGGAGACAGTTTTTGCCTTGTCAAAGTCGATGAGATAGATTTTGTCATTATCGACAATAACATTTCCCGGATGCAGATCAACGTGGTGGATGTTGTTTTGTATCAATTTTCCTATCTCTGTAATTACCTGGTTCATAAGTGTTGATAGTGGTTGACCAGATTCTTTACTCGTTTCGACAAGTGTTTTTCCCGAACCAATCTTTTGGGTGACCAGCCAGCAGTTGTAAAGGAGGTTCCCTTTTACTCCGTAGGCAATTGGTTCTGGAACATTGATTCCCTGTTCATGGAGTTTGGTGAGAGTTATGAATTCATCTTCGCAGCGAAAATTTGCGGTTTTGAGATAGGTGTTGTGATTGATGGCGCGGATGAGTCCGCCTCGGGTGTATTGTTTCACAACAACAACTCCAATATCATCAAGCATGAGACTGCTAACGGCAGCTCTTCCTGCCAGTACACCTGTCGTTGCTGTCGAAGGTTGAGCAAAAACTTTTGTCAATTGTATCAGTTGTTGTTTGGTCAGGCCTTTTTTTGAGCCAATTTTGTATACGGCTTCTTGCTGAATTATCACTTAGGAACCTATTTGATATTGCTTGATTGCGTACTCAATTTTTTCGATAACCTCTTCTGCTGAAATTGTTTTCATCATGCCTGATTTGGTCTTTTTGGTTATTGGTGTTGATTGTCCAGGCATGTTGAATTTATCAATGAGAAGGTCGTGATATTTTCGATATGGGCCGCAGCGTCTTGGATCAGAGTGTCCATAAAGTCCAATCGTTGGTGTGTTCAGCGCCAGTGCCATATGTAAGGGCCCTGTGTCGGGAGAGACAATCAGTGCACATCCTTCAATTTGCAGCATTGTATGGCGGATGGGCTTTTCCAGGGCTTGTACCGGATTGCTGCTGCATAATTTGCGAATTTCCTTGCAGTAGTTTTTTTCAAGTGTTGATGGTCCTCCAAGTAAAACTGGTTGTAGATTGAGATGCTGGTCAACATAATCAACGACCTTGGCGTATTTTTTTAGATCCCAGTCTTTTTCTACAGTGGATGAGGCAACAACAAAACCTACCGTGGGACGTGTGAATTGAGAAAAATAGTCCTTTTGCCAGCGGCGTTCCTGGGCTGTAAACTGGAAATTCCATTCAATCGGGTAATTTTTAATGTCAAGGTAATCAAGAAATTCGAAAAACTGATCCTGAACGTGACCCATTGGTTTTGTGGGCAGTCTTCTGTTCAGTACAAGAAAATGGCCTTCCCGTGAACGGGCATAGTTAAAGCCTAGTTTATACCTTGCCTTGGCTGCGAGGGTGATGAGGTTTACCTTGATGCTTGTTTGCGGCACAATTATCAGGTCAAAAGATTCTCTTCTCAACCGTTTAAAAAGCTGCCACCAATCTTTAATGGTGCCTTTTCTTTTAAATGTTATAAACTGATCAATGTTGCTCTGATTTTGCACCATTTCATAAGGCAGGGTTTGGGTTATCCAGCTTATGTGAGCTGTTGGATAACCGTAACGAAGGCCGTTTATAAGGGCCAGTGCATGGACGGTGTCGCCAAGTGCTGAGGTGCGTATAACGCATATTTTTTTTGCCGGTATTGTAGGCATATGAGATAAAGTTAGTGTTATATTCTGAAACAGTTTAGACGAGTCCTGTTGTCTTCTTGTCTGAAGAAGGTTAAATTGCGCAATTTGACATCAAATTAAATCATTATCTGTGGTTTTACCAGTTAAATGAGGAGAATATATGAAGGTTGATGTTTCTATCGGTGAGGTTGTTGACAAGGTCTCCATTCTTGCTATCAAGTTGAAGAAGATGGCAGATCCCGACAAGATAAACAATGTACAGAAAGAGTATAATGCCCTTGTCGTTCCTATGAATGAAGCTGGTGTTACTGTTGATTCCGATGAGTTTACAAGACTTGCTGAGGTAAATTTAAAACTGTGGGATATTGAAGACAAGCTGCGCTTGAAAGAAGTTACTGCAAGTTTTGATGAAGAGTTTGTGGAGCTTGCCCGAAGTGTTTATTTTACTAACGATCAGCGGGCGGCGATCAAGAGGGAAATCAATCTGAAGTTTGGTTCCGAATTGGTGGAAGAAAAGGAATACGTTGATTATCAATCATCAACAAGTTCTTTGGATTAGGGCTTTTTAAAGTGGCGCTTGAGCTATGAAAAAAAACTACTCGCTATCGGTAATTATCATTACTCTTAATGAAGAGGATCGTTTGCCTGAATGCCTGGAGTCCGTACTGTCCATTGCCGACGAAATAATTGTAGTTGATAGTGGAAGCACGGATAGAACCGTTGAGATTGCTGAAAGTTTTGGTGCAAAAGTTTTCCAGACAGATTGGCCCGGGTATGGGGTTCAGAAACAACGTGCTCTGGATCAGGCAAATAGTGAATGGGTTCTCTCCATTGATGCAGATGAGGCTCTTAGCCCTGAACTGCGGAAGGATATTGCAGAAACGTTAAGTAACCAGCCACTGGAAAATGCCTTTGAATTTCCACGTACAGTGCATCTCTGGGGAACAACTTTGAAATATGGTAATATGTCTCGTGATGTGTTGCGTCTTTTCAGACGACAGGACGGCTATTTTACAGATTCCAGGGTTCATGAAAAAATTGTTGTGAGCAAGGGGAAAACCGGCAGGTTAAATGCAAACATGGAGCACTATTCCATTAGGGATTTTGAGCATTATTTACAAAAGAATGTCGAATATGCCTGGCTTGGTTCCCGGAAAAAGTTTGAGGCTGGTAAAAATTGTAGTTTGCTTGCTGCAACACTTAATGCAATCTGGGTTTTTCTGCAAAATTATATTGTCAAGCGAGGTATTTTGGATGGCAAGCTTGGTTTTTTGGCAGCTTGTATGTATAGCCAGTATGCTTTTAACAAATATGCTGGATGTTGGTCCCTGCAGCTTGAAAAAAAAGTTCATGACAGATCTCAGGTATAATCTATGTGTGGAATAGCCGGGCTTTATTGCGGGGCTCATACGTGTACAGTGGAAGAGTTTGATAATATTCTTCAAAGCTTGGGGGATGTTATTCAACACAGGGGGCCTGATGCTCGCGGGTTTTGGACAGATATTCAAAACGGTATTGGGCTTGCCCACCGTCGTTTATCTATCATTGATCTGTCACCTGCTGGCAGCCAGCCGATGCAGTCCAGATGTGGTCGATATGTATTGGTTTACAATGGTGAGATCTATAATTATGAAGAGTTAAAAGAAGGACTGACAACGAAAACAGCACTGAAGGGAAACAGCGATACAGAGGTTTTGCTGGAACTGATTGCTCAGGATGGTGTGGAAGCTGCTCTGCAAGCCACAAACGGTATGTTTGCTTTTGCTCTTTGGGATAAGGTAGAACGTCAGCTTATCCTCGCTCGTGATCGTGTAGGCAAGAAACCACTCTATTTTGGTTGGGCTGGAGATGAGTTCCTTTTTGGTTCAGAACTAAAAGTCTTTCTGTCTCACCATAAGTTCAAGGCTGACATAAACTATGATGCCCTGACGCTTTTTCTGAAATATCATTATGTTCCTGTTCCATTTTCCATATATAAAAATGTCTGTAAACTTCGGGCGGGCAATGTACTGAGAGTTACAATAGAAGATATTGAAAAGAGAACTTCTCTGGAAGAGCTTTGTCAGAAGGCAGAGCACTATTGGTCTGCCAGGGATGCTGTGCTGGAGAGCCTGAACAATCCTTTTCCGGGAACTCTTACAGAGGCTGCCTTGGTACTTGAGAAACTGTTGATTGATGCCACAGAAAAACGTTTGATGTCTGATGTCCCTCTCGGGGCCTTGCTGTCAGGTGGTGTTGATTCATCTACTGTTGTCGCATTGATGCAGCAGGGCTCCAGATTGCCTGTCAAGACATTTTCTCTTGGCTTTGATGATGAAACTGTTAATGAAGCTGCTTTTGCCAAAGAGATTGCCCGGCATCTGCAAACAGATCATACTGAGCTTTATATAACGGGGCAGGATGCGCTGAATCTTGTTCCCCAGCTTCCGGCAATATATGATGAACCTTTTGCTGATGCCTCACAGATCCCGACATTTCTTGTCTCAAAATTGACAAGAGAGTATGTAACGGTAGCGCTGTCTGGAGACGGAGGGGACGAACTGTTTTGTGGCTATAAACGTTATATGCGTGGGGCAAGGATTTATAGGCAGATGCAGAAACAGCCCCGTTTCTTGCGTCGGTTACTTGCTGAAATGATGACTCCAGCGGTGCTGAAAAGAAGTGCTGAAAGCAGGCTGGTCAAGTTTCGTGATGAATTGACTGATAGCACAGTTCTTGAAATGTATCTCAATAGAATTACCAAGTGGCGGGATCCGGAAGCGGTGGTGCTAAAGGGTGCTGAACCTCTTGCCGAGTTCGTCTCTGTTGCAGGAAATGCTGGGATTTCTGAACCAATGCACTTAATGATGTTTACTGATATCATCAGTTATCTTACTGATGATATTCTTGTAAAAGTGGATCGGGCGAGTATGGCCGTCAGTCTTGAACTGAGAAATCCGTTGCTGGATCATCGGCTGCTGGAGTTTGCTTTCAGGCTGCCACTATCCTTTAAAACAGATTACAAGACAGGAAAGTTGATACTGCGTAATGTCCTGTATAAGTATGTCCCGAAAGAGCTGATTGAAAGACCCAAGCAGGGCTTTTCGCCCCCAGTGAGAAGCTGGCTCAGTGGTCCACTGAAGGGCTGGGCTGAAGATCTTCTTTCAGTTGAACGATTAAAAAAGGAAGGTATTTTTGACGTTTGGCAGATCAGACAGTTATGGAAAGAGTTTAATAAAGGAAAGAGGCGTTTACATGGACATATCTGGAATGTGTTGATGTTTCAGGCCTGGAATGATTGGCAAAAATCATTCAGAAAATAAAAGTGCCGCTATGAGGAAATATCTTTTTTATATTAGTCATCTTTATTCCTTTGCCATAGTTCGCCCCTTGCAGCAAATTATCGTGGAAAGGGGAGATCGAGTCTGCTGGTTCTTTGATGATCCATCGTTGAAAGAGCATCTCAGAGCAGATGAACAGTGTCTGCAGACTGTAGCAGAGGTAAAGGCCTTTCAGCCAGAAATAGTTTTTGTTCCAGGTAATGTTGTTCCGCCATTTTTCCCGGGGATAAAGGTTGAAATATTTCACGGTTTTCATGTGCGAAAAAGAAGTGCTGAGCGGGGGCATTTCAGAATCAGAGGTTTTTTTGATCTCTACTGTACCCAGGGGCCGGATACAACCTTACCTTTTCAGGAGCTTGAAAAAAAATATGGTTATTTTGAGGTGGTGGAAACCGGCTGGCCCAAGATGGATCCCTTGTTCAATGGAGTAGGAGCAGTTGAAAAAAACAGTGATAAACCTGTTATCTACCTGGCCGCCACCTTTACGCCAAGATTGAGTTGTGCAAAAGCTCTTTTTGAAACGGTAAAAGACCTTGTTGAAGAAGAGGATTATCGGTGGCTTGTCAACTTTCATCCCAAAATGAGCAGGGATGTTGTGGCGCTCTATAAGACCATCGAGTGTGAAAAACTCAGCTATGTTGAAACAGATAATGTCCTTCCTCTCATACAGCAGGCGGATATTATGGTGGCTGATACATCATCCATTATTTCAGAATTCCTGCTGTTGGGTAAACCGGTTGTAACTCTCAATAACAGGGCACCTGGAGAGCATTTGCTCAATATCACTGATCCCGAGGAGTTGGCAAGGGCTATCAGGCTGGGCTTGTCCAGACCAGAAAGATTGATGGCTGGAATAAAAAAGTACGCCGATAATATCCATCCATACAGGGATGGATTATCCAGCCAGCGGGTACTTGCTGCGGCTGATGACCTGGCAGAGCGTGGACTTCAGCATCTTGCCCGGAAACCTTTTAATCTGATCAGAAAGTTTAAAATCAGAAAGAAACTTGCTTACTGGTTTTTATGGTAGCAGCTATCAGAAACAATAGACTGAACTGGTATGAAGTTACAATCAATTGATAAAACTACATATTATCAACTATATAAGCATAAGGATTATGAGTATGTAAGTTGTTTGCCAAAGCAGGAGGCAGAAGAGTTACTCTCTGCGATAGTCGATAAGAGCTATATGGCGAATAAAGTATATAAAGATAATAAAAATTGTTTTATCGTGAATTTTGATACTGCTGCACATTCAGATCTGATGCTCAAAATACCCAGAGAGCGTAATAGACGAAAATGGGAACGTTTACTGACACTTATCAGACCGGGTGAAGCCTTTCGTAATTATGATTCCATGATGATTTTACAACGACATGGAATCAGGGGAACCATTCCACTTCTTGCCGCCCACAGGAAAGTATGGGGCATGAGTGTGGATAGTTTTTTTGTTTATAAGTTTATAGCTGGAACTCCTGCCACAAAGAAAGATTTATCATCAGTCCTGGCTGAGTTAAACAAGCTTCACGAACTGGGCTATATCAGGAGTGATCCAAAACTTGTTAACTTTTTGATAAAAGATGGAGATGCTTATTTCATCGATTTTCGTTTGAGTAAACCCAGAATATTTGCAAGATTTCGATGTATGATGAATTTTTGTAAATTTCTGAGAACCTTAAGTGAAGATAGAGCTTTTCTGGAGAGGTATTTTGCAGGAAATCATTTGTTGAAATTATCGTATTATGTTCAGTCGGGATTTTGTTACAGTCGTTACTATCGCAGAAAGTTCAAGCATTTTCTTCGTGGCTCAAGGTAATGGTCGGGTGTTTTGGGGCAGGTTGGAGAAGTTCAGGCAAATTTCAGGGAAAAGAGAATGGGGTATCGGGTAGCAATCAACGGGTATGGTAGAATTGGTCAAGCCGTTCTGCGAGTATTATGTACAACTCCGTTTAAAGATCAGTTTACTGTTGTGGCAATAAATGAGTTATCTGATCTGGAGACTATTGCCTACCTTACTCGCTATGACACAACCCACGGCCGTTTCCCCCTCCCTGTTACTCAGGATGGTGCGAATTTGCTGATTGATGGTCTGCCGGTAAAAATTTTTCGCTGTGAAAATCCGCTGGATTTGAGTTGGGCGGAGTTGGATATTGATTTGCTTTTTGAGTGTTCTGGCTCTTTCCGGGATCGTAGAACTGCTGATCTTCATTTACAGCAGGGGGCAAAGCGTTTACTGATCTCTCATCCTGGCTGCCAGGAAGTGGATGCGACCATTGTTTTTGGTGTCAACGATGAACTGTTGCACCCCGAACACCAGGTTGTTTCCAATGCTTCGTGTACTACAAACTGTATCCTGCCTGTTCTGGATTTGCTGGATAGGCACTATTGCGTTGACTCTGGGCTCATTACAACTGTTCATTCAGCGATGAATGATCAGCCCGTGATTGACAGTTATCATAATACAAATCTTCGTTTAACGAGAAGTGCCCTGCATTCAATTGTGCCTGTTGATACTGAATTGGCCAGGGGGATTGCACGTATCTTCCCACGTTTTAAGGATCGTTTTGAATGTTTGCATCTTCGGGTGCCCACTATCAATGTTTCTCTGCTGGATTTGTCGGTTAACTTGCAGAAGGTTGTTACAGCAGAAGAGGTGAACAAGCTTTTCGAAAAGGCAGCCGTCGGCAAGCTCAAGGGATTGCTTGGCTATACTCGTGAACCCCATGCCTCAGTCGATTTTAATACGGACTCTCGCTCTTGTGTGGTTGACGGCACCCAGACCAGAGTTTGCAATGGCACGCTTTTGAAGATGATTTGCTGGTTTGATAATGAGTGGGCTTTTGCTAACAGAATGGTTGAGGTGGCAGATCGTTGGCTTTCTCTTGCCAGGAGATAGTTACCAGTATTGCCAGTTCCCGCTTGTAAAGACGTAGAATCCAAGCATAATATTGGTTGTTCCGTGAGCTACAATACAGGAAATAAGGTCTTTTCTCAAAATCCACAGATGGGAGAGCAGAAAACTGTAACCGATAGCTGCGACCCATTCATACATGAGATGACCGGATGCAAATACCAGGCTGGAAATGATAATTGCAGCCCAAGACCAAGCACCCGGCGTAATATCGTTTACGGACTGTTCATCCAGTGCTGTTAGCAGTGGTTCTGTGTTCTTTCGTTTTCTGTTTTCATCCCATTGTAGTGCTAAACGAAAAATATATCCCCGCATCATAATCTCTTCAAAGACCGGAACCAGTAATCCCGCGCTGAGAAGCCGCAGCAGGAAGGCAGATGTTTGCCATGTCTCTCCCTGCCCTTCCGGCAAAAAGGGGATGAGCAGTACAATCCATAGTATGAGACCTGTAAGACCGTAGAGGATACCCCAGCAGGTCGAACCGATGAAAGATTTTGGCCCTGTCAGTCTGAAATACCATTTCCAGGCCCAGATGAGCAGGCTGGATACTATGACAATACGAAGCAGGTAATTTATTTCTTTTGGTAAATCAGCAAAGAATGATGCAATAAATACATAGGCCAGAAAAGGCGCGGCATAGGGGAGCAGGAGTCTTCTGTTGTTAATCATTGAGCTGTTTTACGTTCGTCTGCCTTTTCTGCTGCCAGCCGTTTTCTAGTACGGATAAAGTCCCATATTGACCAGGGTATGAGTACCGCTGCCAGAATACGGTTAAAAAGTATATGTTCCTGCATTTCAGGATCTGTGGTGAGCCAGCCATCATAAAAACACCATAGACCAAGAATTAACAGGACAACAGGAAAAACGAACGGATTTATCATGGGAGGTGGAGGAGGGTTTTGGCCTGAATCTGTCATAAATTTCACCTGTAAAGTTGAGCTGATTTAGCTGTCAGGATAACATGATGAAAATGATATGCAAGCAAAAGATTGCACATTATCTGCCATGTAAAGAGCTTTACCGGGAGGGGTAGGGGACATTACATTTTTTGAGCTTTTCGTTGATACAGGTCAATTACTTTAAGGAGTTTTTGGTTGATAGCTTGCAAGGCAAGAGAAGATGGAGAGTTTGGAGCATATTCCACCACTGGAAGGTAAGCTTTAAGGGATTCAGGAATTTTTTCATCGTTCGGAATATCACCAAGATCAGGGAGATAGATGCCGAGATATTTTGCTGATAACCAGTGTAATTTTTTGCGGTTCAGTTGAGAATCAGGACCAACCCTGTTTATGATAAGAAGCGGGTTAAAATATTTAAGGGATTCCTGGGCCTTCTTTTTTGCGCCAGGCTGTATTTTTTCAATCAGCTCAAAGGCTTCATTAAGGCTGTCAAATTTATTTTTCTTGATTTGCCTGCTCACTTCACTCTGAGAGAGAAAGGCAGAAAGAGTTTTTCTGATGGTGGTAAGTTGCAGAAAGGTATAAAAATCCATTATTGATGTGGGCTCAGGCAGGGCAATACAGATTTGGATGTCTGTTGCCATGAAAAAATCAAGGGAATGGTAATTCGTTCCAGCGCCTACATCGAACAGAATAATATCCGCATCAATTTTGGAAATTGCTCGTAACAGTCTCTGTTTTTCCTGGAAACTCATATTGGCACTGTGCAGTGTATCGCCTGTACCAGGAATAAGTTGCAGGTTGTTGAGAGACTCAAAACTATGAATCACATTTTCAATAGATTCGACATTTCTGTTCAGAAAATCGGTAAGGGTGTATTCCGGCTGAAAAAGACCAAATATGATATGGGCATCGGCACCGCCTGTATCCAGATCGACAAGACAGACCTTTTTGCCGCTTTTGGCAAGCAGCAGGCCAAGATTGGCAAGACATATGGTTTTACCAACACCACCTTTGCCCGAACCTATGGAAATAGTAATTGGCATATATTATTTTTTGTCTCTTTTGGTTCTGTTCCGAATTGCGTAGATTCGCTCAGCCTGTTTGAGAATGGTTTGTAGTTCGTGGGATTGACTGGCAGTGCCAGACCAGAGCGTCCACCCTTCTTCCGATATAACCGAGATTTTTCCGTTTTGGGCGGTTATTTGAACAGAGGAAGGCAGGATGGTTTGGGGTACTTGCCCTTGTTTGTTTTCTTGTTCTCCTGGCGAAGCGGTGACCTTGGTCTGTTCTGTCTTGCGTATGCAGTCGGAACAGAGTTCCCGATCAGGAAATTCAAACAGATTGAGGACAGCACCGCAGTCCTTACAGAATTGCATGCAAATCCTTTCTCGCTTTATTTACAGTTTTTTGTCTTTGCTGTCGGCAATGGTTATAACACTGTAAAATTATAGTATATCGATAAGGCATTATTCTATGAATTCTCTTCTCAAAGGGTTACAGATTATTTCTCAAACTGGAACATAACTCCTCTGTTTAAATCGTCAAATCGAGGAAAATTCTTTAGGAGTGAGGTTAATTGCATATTGTTTGTTCCATTCGGAAAGAGCTGCTCGAGACATCTCAGCTCTCTTTTCACCCCGGAATTTTTTACGCACCTTTTTTTTCCAGGCAGGAAAAAGACCAAAATTGATGTTGGATGGCTGGAAGTTTTTTGAGTCACTTTTTGTCAGGTGGTTAATCATTGAACCAAGTGCTGTCTCGGGGGGAGGGATAAGTAATGTCTTGTCAAGAACCTGACGAGCCGCATTAATTCCAGCCAGCATACCGATTGCAGTCGATTCTATGTACCCTTCAACTCCTGAGAGTTGACCTGCAAGAAAAAGATCATTCCTGTTCTTTAGCTGAAGGGTTGGTAAAAGAAGATCCGGGGCACAGACAAAGGTGTTACGATGGATTGAACCATAGCGGACGAATTTGGCTTTTTCCATGCCGGGAATCATTCTGAAAATACGCTTCTGTTCCGGGTAAGTGAGCTTTGTCTGAAAACCAACCATATTATAGGTGCTGCCAGCCCTATCTTCCATGCGTAGTTGCACTACAGCATAGGGAATCTCACCTGTACGGGGATCAGGTAAGCCAACCGGTTTCATTGGTCCAAAGCGGAGTGTGTCATCCTTGCGTGAGAGCATCACCTCAATAGGCAGGCAGCCCTCAAAGTACTCGGGATTTTCAAAATCTTTCAGGGGAACATATTCAGCGTTTGCCAGTTCCGTGATAAAGTTTTGATACTCTTCTTCATTCATTGGGCAGTTGAGATAGTCGCCCGGGCCGTCATCATACCGTGATTTACGGTAGACTGTATCCATGTTGAGGGTTTCCGCATCAACGATAGGGGCTATGGCATCATAGAAAAAGAGACGTTTTTTACCGGTGAGTTGTGCGATTGATTCGGCAAGGGTGTTTGCTGTGAGTGGGCCTGTGGCAATAATGCTGGGTGTTTCTGATTGTGCCGGAACTTCTTTTACCTCCTCGTGAATCACCCTGATATTAGGGTGATTGTTAATTGTTTTGGTGATTTTTTCAGCAAATTTTTCACGATCGACGGCTAGAGCTTTTCCCGCTGGCACCGCTGTTTCCCCGGCAGTTTTCATAATGAGGGAGTCAAAAAAACGCATTTCCTCTTTCAGCAGACCAACAGCGGAAGTCGGGTCATTTGAACGCAGGGAATTACTGCAGACCAGTTCCGCCAGATTTGGAGAAGAGTGAGCTGGACTGAGTTTTTCCGGTTTCATATCAAAAAGTTCGACCTCACAGCCCCTGCTGGCTGCCTGATGCGCTGCTTCGCAGCCGGCAAGACCACCACCGATTATTGTGATTTTTTTCATAATAAGTCTATGGAAAGAAATTGAGTAATGTTCTGCTTGTTGAGAAACCTTATTTAAATTCAATGGTGACGGGGACTCTGCGTCTACCCCATGCAAGAGCCTCCTGGTGAGATTCGAAGTAAAGATCAATGCGATTTTTTCCTTTTATTGCTCCTCCCCGATCCTGTACTACACCCCAACCATAGCCAGGGACGTACATTCTGGTACCGAAAGGGTAGAATCTTGTGTCGGCTGCTATTGTGCCGTCCTGAGGAAGAAAAAACCAGGGGAAAAGAACCGTTCGAAATGGAATCATCCAGGGTCTTTGGATACTATCCATGGAAAACAATCCCTCCTGCGGTTCTTTTGGATAGGTTCCACTGGCTGTTTTTCCTGTATATGGATGTCCCTTGGCAGATCCGGTGCTGACATATCTGTTCCAGAAATCGAAATGAAAATATTTGTCGCTGCCGCGCTGCCAGTCACAGCATGTCTGGCAACCACAATAGGCCGTGGCTTCCATCACCCTGCTTATTGGTTGTTTGGCACAACCTGAACCAAGGAAACAGGAGATGAGAGCAAGAAGGAGAAGACTGTTTTTTAGGTGCGATAGAACCATTTTTTTATCTCATCTGAATTGAATTGTTTAACAACCGGTCTGCCGTGGGGACAATGACTGAACAGGTTGGCTGCTGCCATTTCATCAAGCAGGGTGCCAATTTCCCTGGGGGAAAGTCCTGTTCCTGCCTTGACGGCAGCCCTGCAGGCCATGGTTGCCAGAATTGTATCAAGAATATCGCCACCTGTCTTACTGCTTTCACTGCCAAACTGTTCAAGTACGTCAAAGAATATTTTTTGTGGAGCGAGTTGACCGGCTAGGGCAGGAATAGCGGAGATAATATAGGAATTACCGCCAAAGTCACGGATAGAAAAGCCCATTCGGTCGAGATTTTCCTGATTTTTTTCAACGAGCTGAGCCTGAAATACCGAAAGCTCTACAGTTTCCGGGAAAAGCAGGTTCTGTTTGACCATGGAGTTCTGTGCAAAATGGTGTTTTAATTTTTCATAGAGCAGTCTTTCATGGGCCGCATGTTGGTCAATGACCACGATACCTTTTATGGTTTTACAGAAGATATAAAGATTGTCTACCTGCCCCATGATTTCCAGATACGGTTTGTTGGGATCGGGCTGTGCTGTGCTGCCTGTTTCAGGTGTTTTCCGGGTATTTTCTGAAGGCCTAAGCTGTGTCCCGTGATGAACCATAACAGATTGGGGAGAGGAAGAAAGTTTCTCCTGACTTTTACTCTGAAAGTTTGTCGCAGAATCTGAGAGCGTAGGGCGTCTTTGATAGGTGCCAGACGGTTCTTCGACGCTCCCAAACTCTTCCTTGATGTTTTCTTGCTGGTGGATGATTGTTGGGGACGTGAATTGTTGTTCGATACCTGCCCGTTCTGAGACCTCTGTTGTGGACGGTTGTAGCGGCGTTGTTGGCATTACCCTTTCAGAAGCGGGAATGGGGGTCGGAGGTTCTGTCGCGTTGCCAAAAATCGCCTGTTGCAAATGTGCCTGTTCATTTTTTATTGCTTCAAAAACGGCGCTTGTTACTAATTTATGAATGTCCCGTGAGTGACGAAAACGAATTTCATGTTTTGCCGGATGTACATTCACATCTATTTCGTCCGCTGGTAAAAAAAGCTGGATTAATCCTGCTGGGTTTTTCCCTTTCATCAGAAAACCACGCATTCCTTCGGCTACAGCATGCATAATCATTCTGTCTTTTACAGCGCGACCATTAACGAAAATGCGTAATCTGGCAGGACCTGGATTAACCTTTTCGGGGGAGACAAAGAGACCCTCAAGGCGATGGGCCTCATCAGATTTATGCTGTATGGGTAAAAAATCATCCTGATGTCTGAGTATGACAGAAAGCCTTTTGGAAATATCCATATTCCTGTCAAAATTAATGGTCTCTCTACCGTCAATCCTTAAAATAAAACTGACATCAGGGGAAGCGAGACTGTAATTTTTGATGATTTCATCAATGTGGTTAAGTTCTGTTCTGACAGTGCGCAGGAATTTTCTTCGTGCCGGAGTGTTGCCAAAGAGATTCCGAATTTCAATATTTGTCCCGACGGGGCATCCCGCTTCGTGGGATTTCATCAGGCTGCCATATTTTAACTCCAGTCTATAGCCAAGCGCAGAATCCTTACTGCGTGATGTTATGGACATTTGCGATACAGAGGCGATGGAAGGGATGGCTTCACCTCTAAAACCCAGGGTGGTAATTGCAGTAAGATCTTCTACCTTGGCAATTTTTGAGGTGCCGTGTCTTTCAATACAGAGAAAGAGGTCATCCTCATCCATTCCTGTGCCGTTGTCAATAATGCGAATGAGGCGTGTGCCCCCGCCCTCGATTTCGATCTCAATGCGATCAGCACCGGCATCCAGACTGTTTTCAATGAGTTCCTTTACAACGGAAGCCGGGCGTTCTACCACTTCTCCTGCTGCAATCTGGTTGGCAAGTTGTTCGGGGAGTATTTGGATTTTAGGCATGGTATCGTTGTTAGCAGTATTAAATATCTACAAGTCGTGTTAGATTAGGTGCTGATTGTTTACTATGGTAATTTTAAAATCATTTTCCACTATCATAATACAAAATCGTGTCATCAGCAAAGAAACCGGGTCAGGTCAGGAAAGTGGCCCAGAAGACAAGGCGCAGTCCGGTGAGAAGAAAAGTATACAGGGAAAAACATATTATTCTCTTTTTACTTTTTATTTCTGTATTGCTCTCTTTTTTCTTTGGCAGTTTGATGTTTGGTCTCAGCTGTCTACGCCTGCCAGATATTTCCACTGTTGCCAAATATCAGCCGGCTGAGGCAAGTTTGATATTTGACAGATATGGTCGGCTTATTGATCGTATGTATATAGAAAATCGTACCGTGGTGTCTCTTCAGGAGATGAGCCCTTACTTGCCAGATGCCTTTGTCGCTGCAGAAGATGGCAGATTTTATGAACATCCTGGACTTGATCTTTATTCTGTTTTCCGGGCACTTATTAACAATTTGAAGGAGGGCGCACGCGGTCAGGGTGGTTCAACCATTACCCAGCAGGTTGCAAAATCACTATTGTTGACTCCTGAAAAAACCTACATTCGTAAGGTACGAGAAGCGATCCTTGCTTGGCGCATAGACAAGCTGCTGAGCAAGGATGAGATTCTTTTTATCTATCTCAACCAGATATATCTTGGCGAGGGGGCGCATGGTGTTGAGGCTGCCGCCAATACCTACTTTGGTAAAAGTGCAAGGGATTTGAGTCTGGCGGAAGTCTCCCTCCTGGCAGGATTGCCCCAGGCTCCAAGCAAGTATTCTCCCATGCATCATTTTAAAAGAGCTGTCGCAAGACAGAAATATGTACTAAATCGGATGGCTGCTGACGGCTATATCAGTGCGGAAGAGGCAAAGGCTGCCTTCGATGAGCAATTAACTATTCGGGAGAAATCAAGTCCCAGGAAAACTGCCTATGGTTACTACCTTGATGGTGTTAAGCAAGAGGCAAGGGCGTTACTGGGAACAGACCTGCAGCATGCTGGAGCAAAAATTTATACTAACCTTGATCCGGTTCTCCAGAAAAGGGCAGCAAAAGTCATAAATGAGGGCGTTGGGCTTTATGAAGTTGCCAATCAGGAGTTGATCAGAAAAGAGAAGTCCAATCCGCAGGGGGCACTGGTGTGTATTGAGAACCGCAGCAGAAAGGTACGAGCTCTTGTGGGCGGTAAAGATTATTTGGAAAGCCCGTTTAATCGGGCTATTCAGTCTAAAAGACAGGTTGGTTCCATCTTTAAGCCTTTTGTTTATGCGGCGGCAATTCGCAAGGGATTGACGCCTGGTTCCATAATTAGTGATGCGCCTCTCTCCATTAAAGGTAAAGACGGCAAGTTGTGGACGCCCAAAAATTATTCGGGAAGATACCACGGAGACGTGACCCTGAAAAGGGCCTTGGCTCGTTCCTATAATGCGGCAACCTTACGCTTGATGCAGCAGGTTGGTTATAAGGCGGTACATTCCATCGCGCAAAATGCTGGAATTGACAGCAAAATGCAGAAAGATCTTTCTCTGGGGCTTGGGGCCATTGATCTTGCTCCTTTGACAATTACTGGCGCTTACACAGTGTTTGCTAATCGGGGGACATATAAGACACCTCTGCTCATTGATCATATCGTTACCAACGATGGACAGCGTATTGTCCCAGAAAGGCTGGAACAGAGAGTATATACCGCAAAGGTCGCTGGTTATATGGAGCAAATGCTGAGAGCTGTAATTGAAGAGGGGACAGGTAACAGGGCAGGGAGTATATCGAGAGTTCGTGGCGGAAAGACTGGTACCTCTAATGATAACCGTGATGTCTGGTTTATTGGTTTTAATAATAGGTATACGACCGGGGTGTGGTTGGGAAATGATAGAAATCAGACTCTGGGGAGCAAGGCGACTGGCGGCTCTCTCGCCCTTCCTGTATGGGTAAAATTTATGGATGGATTATAGATAACTTGTTGATTGAGGAAAATATTAACTTGTTAAAAGAATATTCTGTTTTATCCTTGTTTCTCAAGGGTGTTTAAGACTTAAGTTTATTATTGGAGATCAAAATGACAACAATAACGGTAAAAGGCATGAGCTGTTCCCATTGTACAGGTGCTGTTAAGGAAGCTCTTGAAAAACTTGATGGCGTTACAAATGTTGAGGTTGACCTGGAAAAGGGCGAGGCAAGATATGAGGGGGATGCCGATAAGACGGTAGCCTGTGAGGCAATTGAAAGTGCAGGGTTTGAAGCTCAATAAATATACTTTCCCTCAACAATAAAAAGCCCCGATATTGTAATCAATATCGGGGCTTTTTATTGACAGCAGCCTTTGTTTAGCCAAATATTCCTTTAAGGAAAAAGAAGAAAAACATTGCCATAAAAGCACCGGCTGGCAAGGTTACTACCCAGGAAATAACGATATTTAAAACAACTCTTAAATCAAGTGCACCTATTCCACGAGCAAGACCCACACCAAGAACAGCTCCAACAAGAATGTGCGTCGTTGAGACTGGCATGCCGGTTCGAGAGGCAATAACAACGGTGATTGCGGCGGCAAGTTCAGCACAAAAGCCACGGGAAGGCGTTAATTCAGTGATCTTTTTCCCTACCGTCATCATTACCCTGTAGCCAAGGGTAATGAGACCGAGAACGATACCACCACCACCAAGAAGTAGGATCCACAGAGGAAGTTGTGATTTCTGCATAACTTCACCACCGGAGCTGATAATCGAATAGACAGCGGCAAGTGGTCCGATGCCGTTAGCAACATCGTTGGAACCGTGGGCAAAGGCCATGGAGCAGGCGGTGAAAAGCATTATTGGAGTGAAAACCTTTTCAACACTTGCAAAACTGAATTCCCGGTTAGCTGTGAAATCATCTTCGATCTTTCTGGTTACCAGCCAGCCTACTGTGGCTGTAAAACAACCAAAAACGATGGCCGTGGCGAAACTTTGTCCGGTGCTGAGGGCAATATTTAAATGTTTCAGACCCTTAAACAGAGTGACCAGAGAGATAACAAAACCGACTAGAAAAACATAGAATGGCGCATATTTCTTGGCATTAGCAAGAGGGGTGTCGGTGTCGAAAATCAATTTTCTGGTACTCATTACCAGGAGAAAAGAGATGGTTCCACCTACTACAGGGGAGACTACCCAACTGGCTACAACAGAACCTACTTTCCCCCATTTAACCGCTTCTGGACCGATGCCAACTATGGCAAAACCGACTAATGCACCGATAACAGAATGGGTTGTGGAAACAGGCCAGCCTCTTGATGAGGCAATCATCAACCAGACGGCGGCAGCAAGCAAGGCTGCCAGCATACCGTAGACAAGTATTTCAGGTGTTGCTGTAATACTTGAAGGGTCAATGATGCCTTTTCTGATTGTTTTAGTAACGTTACCGCCAGCGATAACAGCACCTAAAAATTCAAAAATAATGGCAATACCGATTGCCTGCTTGACTGTAATTGCACCTGCGCCTACTGAGGTGCCCATGGCGTTGGCAAGATCGTTGGCTCCGATTCCCCAAGTCATGTAGAGACCGAAGATAATCGCAAGTCCAAGCAGGATTGTACCGTGTGCTGCAATAATTTCCATTATAGCCTCCGGTTATTTTGACAGGAAGAGCAAGAGGTGATCCGCCAGATTTTCTGAAAGATCAGAGATGTTTCCAACAAGACCAATTATCTGATACCAGAACATTACAGAAACCGGATCAAGATCCTTTTCTCCTTCAAAAAGTGTTCTGCGGGCTCTGTGAATAATGTTATCAATGTTGTGTTCGCTGCGACGAACACCTGCAATCATTCTGCCGACCTTGTCAAGTTCACGACCACCAAAGCCAACCTGAAGGAGTTCATCAAGTTGCTCAATTATTGCTTTGGCATCTGATGCAATTTCCATTGTACCCTCAAGAAGTTCATCCAGAAGTTCCTTGAGGTTTTCAGGGACAATCATATCCCGATAAAGAAAAATTTTGGCGATCTCTTCAACAGTGTCAGCAATATCATCCTGTACACTGAGCAGGCCAAGTAAATCTTTCCTGTCTACTGCCAGAAGCAGTGTCTTGGGCATCTTGAGACGATAGTTTGTTTTGAGTTTATCAGCTTCGGTTTCAAGTTTGATAATTTCTTCAGCAAAGAGAGCTAATTGTTGTTCGTCTCTTCTGTAGAGAGCGTCGAAAAGAGGTGGAACCTGACATACGCAGGAGAAGACTATACGCATATGTTCCTGCATTGGTTTTATTGGGGAACCGCGCAAAAGTCCGGTCAGAGGGCTGGTCGATAGTATAGCCATAGTAAATACCTTCCTGTGGGAGTGCAGAATTAATAGTTATTCAATAATGATTGAACGTTTTATCATAAAAAAACAATCCGCTGTCAACAAAATAAAAAGGATGAACAGAATCCTGGTCTTTTATTATGTCTGGAAATGAAAAATATATTTCTCTATAGGATGTTTTTCTATCGCAGTTTATTTATGAGTTTCGTGAGTGGTTCATACGGATAACTGATGGGAACGAGTTTTTTATGGGAGCGAATGTATAAGGATGGTCCTTGAGTGTGGGCACTGTAGATAATGTGATGATTTTTAATTCCACCTGCACTTGTCCAGCTCGATGCAAATGGATCAAGTGGTGTATGACCTACAATGAGAGGTGTTCCTTTTGCCATGCCCAGTGTTGTTCTGAAACGTTTTACATCGTTTTTACTGTAGCCCTTGAGAGTGCCCGGGCGTTCAACCCTGTTGGTCAGGATTTCTTCTGCAAGTAGCGAGTTGCTGCCAAGATTGATGAGATCCTTTTTGTTGTATTTTTTTCGGGGAGGTCCTGCATGACAGGCAAAAAAAGAAGGAGAGGTAACTATATAAGGAATTCTTTCCCAAAAAGTTTCCATGGCTCTGGTGTATGCTTCTCCTCTTTTTTCTTTTAAATATTCATAGAAAAGTATGCCTTGCAGTATGCCATTCTTGGCAATGGATGGAGCAAAAGAGTCATGGTTCCCTCGCAGGTAATGAATCTGACCGGGGTAGGCGCTCTTGAGTTTAAGGATTATGTCCATGAGCAGCATGGAACTCTCCATATTTTCCATTTCACCGGCAATTTCTGAATGAATTGCGTCCCCTAAAATGACAATACTTGCGATTTTCTTACGCAGTTTGTGGGTTGTGCAGTTCTCTGTCAGAATTTTTAGAAAGTTGTCTACCTGTCCATGGAGGTCACCAATAATTATTGTATTGCTTGATTCCGGGAGATGGAGGATTGCTCCAGGCTTTCCTTCAGAATTACTTGCTCTACCAGGTTCTTCTATAAGATATTCATTTACCTGATTAATGCAGCTCAGGGCATCTTCGGTTTTTAAGGGTTCTATATTACCATCAAAAAGTTTTCTGAGAGCAATAAAGGCCGCGTATCGATTACTTTCCAGTTTTTCACGGTGATCAAGGTCGCCGAGGCGTTTTATGGTAATTGGGGTTTGATGGTCAAGGGGCGTAATGATGAGGTCGCCACGAACATTGGAGATGGAAACATGTCTGTTTGCCACAGATTTTTTCAGCTTGATGGTATCGGCAAGAGCCTGATTGGAGTGACCTAAGACAGAGGTTTCACCAATGGCAATACGACAGAATGGTACTATTTCTTCTGTGGCACATTGTTGTGAGGTAGAAAAAATCCAATTTTTTTGCAGTGTTTTTTTTGAGACCCCCAGTGGGGTTTCCGGTTGAAAATAGAAAGATTGTTTACCAAGGGTCAGTTCAAAACCCTTGCCGTCATGGGCCAATCGTCCAGATTTGCTGATAATTGTTTCCTCATGATTGATGGTTATCCAGTGAATGGGACGGTATCTGAACAGTAGCCAGCGCCAGCCGGCAAGAGATTTCAGGCTGGGACGCTCCGGTTTTTTTTCCAGGGCCCAGGTGGGGACAATGGATTGTCCTTTTTCAACGATGATCATAGGGGGCTGACCAAGACCTTTTCGAACATAAATCTGCATTCCGGCCTTATGCAGATAGAGAGCTGTCTGCTGGTAAACACTGAGCTGTTGTTCCACCATCTCAAAAGTCAAATCATCATCCATCGGGAAATACCCTTCATGTTGTCTTTCTATTCGCTGATTAAAAATGGTTTTCGCCTCAGGAATAAGAAATTCAAAAATGTAGCGGCTATTCCAGTTGATGGTCAGCAGCCCATCTCGTGCCGGCGGCAGCTGGATACGTTTAAAGTCTATTTGTGGAGTAGATTCCGCCTCCAGCCACTCTTTATCGAAAACTGTGAGGGCTTCCTTAAATCCTCTGAAAGGTAGACCCAGATGCACCTCTCGTGGTCTAAAGGTCAGGGTCTGGTTTTTCCACCAACCTTTTTTGGTAAGATCGATATATCCTTCATTAGGCCAGCCGCCAATTTGATCAATGTAGTATGATTTCCCTGCACCAGGGGGACCGGTTACCACTAATTGCAGAAATTCAAGACCTATGGGAAGATCAATCCCTCTGATATTCTGGGTTTCTTTTACTGGAACGAGAATCTTTTTGAGAGGATCGGTCATGGCTTTATATCAAGTATGCGGGGTGTTTCTGCCTTTTGGATATTCGTTGCAGAGAAGATGTACTGCCGGGGCATCCTCTTCAATTTGTGGAAAACGCTTGAGAGGAGAGTGAAAACGATTGTCATTATCGTCATCGTTAACATCAGAAACTTCACCCACAATAACTGTGCCTTTTCCTTCTTCGCCATAAAATTTGTGGTAAACAAATGGTTCAAGACAGATTGATTCTCCCGGGGTGAGAATCACTTTTTCACCAGGTTTACAGAGACGTTTAACACCATCTATTGAAACAGTGAAATCCTGGTCTGCAAGTTCTTCCCTGTTATTGGCGTAATAGAGTTCAAGAACCAGATTTCCACCGCCACGGTTTATAATGTCTTCACGTTTTTTCCAGTGGAAATGCATGGGACAAACCTGGTTTTCCTTAACGATCATAATCTTTTCCGCATATCCTTTTGGGTAATTTTTTTTGCGGGAGTAGTTGCCATTTCTGATAGTAAAGAGCAGTAATCCTATCCTTTCATAGTCACCTTCAGCAAAATCTGTAATATCCCAGCCAAGTTGATTATCCCGAATTTCATTTACTTCCTCACCCTTTTCCTGCCATTCCTCAGGTGTCCAAAAGGCAAAGGGAGGAAGTTTGAAGGAAATTGATGCAAAAAGTTCTTTAGCCTCTTCAATATATTTGTTTATTTCTGATCTTTTCATAGTCTGTTACCCTTGAGAAGGGGTAAAATAGCTGAAAAAGTAATTATCGGAATCAGTGGTATTTTCCTTTTTAACTGTACGGTTGGGAAGGGAATGTTCTCATTCTACACAATTTATTGCCTTTGATATTGACGAAATTTTACTGAGACGAAATCGATAAATATAGTATATCCCATCTTCTAACTTTTTGATATCTTAAGTAAATGTTGTTTAAATGAGTTTTGTTGCTGTTTAATTAAATTTATTTACACTTATGATATGGATGTGTCAAGATAATCAAATATGGGGGGATGTTGTATTTATTTATCTCTAAGTAATCGATTTTGAAAAAGTCTCTGTTCTAGTCTTGAGCCAAAAAATAAAACTTTTTCATGAATCTCATTAGCTTCATGAAATTTATTCCTGCGGCACAGAGAATAGCATTAATCTGATCTCCAATTAAACCTTTCCACTGATTTCGATCCATTCGATGCCTTGCTTCAAGTGATCGATTAGTGGTTTCACCGCCGCGCGTCTCTTTCTCCATCCCCAAAGGCCCTTTAACAAGGGGTGTGAGATGGATTGATCATATTACGCAATTCAGGGAGAAACAGATTTACTTTGGGCGTTTGGTGATGAAATTTCTATTTGTATTTCATACTTATTCAGTAGGATAGATCGTTTTTCAGTATCGACTTTGTAAAGGGGAAACCGCTGTTACTTTTTGTGTTTTTACCTCTCGGCTGTTATGCAGAGCGATAAAGATAACTGGACGTCAGTCAGATCCGCCTATCCCCCCGGCTTTATAGGGGGTATCTATTGATATACTCTGAAATCAATCTCCTGAAACAGGCTGTTTTTATTTATAATACGAGCCAGATAGTCGGTATCTATATCCCCGGTTGTCAGCATCTGGTTTAACCGGATAAAATTATAAACATGCTCTTTTGTCCGCTGGATTGCGTATTCCAGAGCTGTCTGGGTTGTCATGAGAAAGGCCCAGTCACTGCTTTGGGCCAGAAACAGTTCCCTGACCATCTGATTAAGCAGGCTGATGGTTGTTTCATCACTGGTATCCCGGTATTGCTCTGCCCGCTCACACATAATCCCTGCCATCTGGTGCAGATGCCGGTAAATCCACTCGTTTCCGCTGTTCAGCCAGACTTCATAGTATCCCTTGTCCCCCCAGGAAGAAGGATTGGGGCTGACTACCTGGTGGGTGGGAAATTCTTTGAGGTATTCCGTGGGTGTTGTGGGGGCAATTTGTTCATGCTGATGCATGTGTCTGAATACATGATATAAAAAATCAGGACCTTCAAACCACCAATGTCCGTACAGTTCGGCATCATAGGGAGAAACTACCACTGGGGGCTTGTCCATGAGCTGGGCAGCCTTGTCTGCCTGTTCCATGCGTTCCCGGACAAAATGGGCGGCATGTTCACTGGTTCTTTCCCAGGCCTTTGCCTTCTTTCCCAGGCCTTTGCCGGATCATAGACTTCCTTGTAGTCTGTTTCTCCGGTGATCCTGTGATATTTTATGCCCGTGAACACC
>PDWI01000937.1_pt1 | contig 47397 bp, 45 predicted proteins | sample 1430891 | NCBI WGS metagenome assembly PDWI01 (sample SAMN01162508, study PRJNA174530) | Oral metagenome, whole genome shotgun sequencing project. | biome: Marine environment; feature: Marine mammal; material: Swab sample of the gingival sulcus; isolation source: swab sample of gingival sulcus...
TTAAAGTGTCAACTTTAATTTTCTTTAGTGTCAAGTTTATTGTCAGTTTTGAAAGCACCAAATGCCAGTATGATTAAGAAAATAGCCAAGATAAATAGTGCTGCCGCAAAACCAATCAATACGTATTTGCTAGGGTCAGCTGCTGCCAAAGCTAAGTTGTTCTTAATTAGTAGAGTAAGTGCAGACAAAGTAATGACAAACATTATACCCATTGGTATAATAATCATGAATTTCTTTTTACCCTCTTTGTGGAGGTAAACAGCAAGTGCTAGTAAGGCGATTGCTGCGAGTAATTGGTTGGCTGAACCAAATATCGGCCAGATAACTTTCCAACCTCTAAATGCAAGCAACCCAGACAAGACAACAGTTATACCAGTAGTTACAAATTTATTAGCTAGAGGATTTTTAGTAGTTTCAGCATTTTCGTCTGGTTTCAAGATTGCTTCTTGTAAAATTATACGAGCTAATCTAGTCGCCGTATCTAATGAAGTTAGAGCGAATGCTGAAATTGCAAGTGCTGTGAAACTTTTACCGATGCTATAAGGTATGCCGAGTGAAGTCATAAATGTACCGATACCATTTGAGAAAATACTAATTGGACCACCCTCAATTTTTTGACCAGTTGCTAAGAATGCGATTGTAATTAAAGCGATTACGCCAACAATACCCTCGATAAACATTGAACCCATACCAATTGTTTTAAGGTGTTTTTCAGAGTTAAGCTGTTTGGAAGTTGTACCTGAGCCTACCAGTGAGTGGAAACCCGATATCGAACCACAAGCTACTGTAACAAATAAGAATGGGAATAGGTATTTGGCATTTGCACCCTCGCCAACTGTAAAACCTTTAAATCCCTCCATTTTAATATCAGGGGCATAGAATACTACACCAAGTATTGCACCAATTAAGATTGCGTATAGTAGGAATGAGTTAAGGTAATCTCTAGGTTGGAGCAGTATCCAAACTGGAGTTACTGAGGCAACAAATATATAACCTAGTAGGATTATCATGTGTGTTTTTGCAGTTAAAATAAGTGGGCATTTTTGTCCAATCCAGATGCAAATGACAAGACCGATTATACCGAGAATTGTACTTAGGGCAAGACTTGTGCCTCTGCGGTAAACAAAAAATCCAAAAATCATTGCTAAACCGATAAATAAGAATGAAGAAGTAGCAACTGTTGGGTCTTTAACAAAAGTGTCAGCAACGATGTTGGTAAAGGCGGCAACAACGAGTAAAATGGTTAGCCAAGCGAATGCTGCGAATAATAATTTACCTTTACGACCTAAGTGTGTACCGATAACATCAGCGATTGATTTACCATCGTGGCGGATTGACACGAATATTGCACCCATATCGTGTACTGTTCCAAAAAATATACAACCAAGAACAACCCATACAAATACTGGTTGCCAGCCAAAAATTCCTGCTGCTGCAATTGGTCCGATAATTGGTCCTGCACCTACTATCGAAGAAAAGTGGTGTCCGAAAACAATTGGTGCACGTGCCGGTACGTAGTCTAGCCCATCATTAAACGTATGTGCTGGAGTCTGTCTATTGGGATCAAATCCCCATTTTTTAGCAAGGTATGTGCCATAGCTAAAATATGCAACTGCAAAAAGAAATAATGTAGCAAGCATTAATGTTACAGAATTCATACTAAACTCCTTTCATAAAAATGAAATTTATGCAAAAAAACCCATTTTTTTTGCATCGCCCAAAGCTAATTTATTTTCGTATGCTTTGTTGGTGCTAGGGTCAAAAACAATTAGTTTGCCTTTAACAAAGCCTTTGAAACCAAAACAATATGATTTATCAAATTTGAATTTTTTTATCTGTCTTTCGGTTATATCATCAATTTTACTTGCGATATATATGACAGTAATAGTTGATGACATATGATTACTGTCGACTTTGATGAAGTCTTTGTAGACATACATAAAAAATTTTTTAAGTTCCTCGAAATCAATATCAGAATTAGCATCGTCTTTTAAAAAGATGTGTTCGTTGTTGGTATATGAATAAATTTTTGTTGCAGGACTAATAAAACATTTAGCATTTTCTTGCTTATATCTAGCGTAAAGATTAAACTTGTAATTACCGATTGTAAAGTCATCTTCAAAATCAAAAATGCTAGAATATTTGTCTTTGATTTGCTTAATTATATTCATGTTTTACCTCGTTTAATTAAATTCCGATAGCTTGATTACAGTAGCTTATAGTTGATAGACGATATTGTTTAACCTAATATATCTCAACTATGTTGATTAACTGGTTTGTTAGTTAATTAACCTAGTAAAGATTTCCATCTATATTTTAACACAAATTACATTAATTTAATAGATATTTAATAAAATAAAAGTATTATTTACAAAATTTACATATTAATCATTAATATTAATAGATAATAAAACAGCTAGCCCTTATCAAATTAGATAGGAACTAGCTGTATTTTTAGTAGAAATTAGTTATTGCCAAGTTGAGCATTGTACATCTTAGCAAATACCAAGTTGTTTTTAATTAACTGGTCAGACTTGCCGATTTCAGCAACTTTGCCATCTTTAAGCACAACTATGTTATCAGCATCGATGACAGTTCTCATCCTGTGGGCGATGATAATAACAGTTTTGTTTTGGATTAGATTTGAAATACCTTGTTGTATTTTACTTTCATTTTCCGCATCAAGTGAGGCTGTGGATTCGTCAAGCAGGATAATTGGTGCATCTTTTAGTAAGGCTCTAGCAATAGAGATACGTTGTCTTTCTCCGCCTGATAACTTTTCGCCATTTTCGCCAATTAGTGTATCGTAGCCATTTGGTAATTTTTCGATAAATTCGTCACAGCGGGCAATTTTGGCAACTTGTTTTACTTCTTTGTCAGTGGCATCTTTTCTACCTAGACGGATATTTTCCATTACACTTGAGTTAAACAATGATACATCTTGGAAAACTATCGAGAATGATTCAAGTAATTTTTCTGGTTCAATTTTTGATATATCGACTCCGCCAATAGTTATTTTTCCGCTATTTATATCCCAAAATCTTGCAGTTAATTTGGTTGCAGTAGTTTTACCGCTACCTGATGATCCGACTAAAGCGGTTACTTCGCCTTGTTTTGCAGTAAATGAGACGTTTTCAAGTACGCTGATACCGTCTTCATATGAGAAGTTAACATTTTCAAATTTTATATCGTAGCCATTAGGTTGGAAGTCTTTACTCCCCTCTTGAGATGGCATGTGATTAATTTCTCTAATTCGCTCAGTAATAGAATCAAGATAAAGCATTTCTGCCAAATTAACCAGTGCCGACATAATAGGGTTGTAAACAACAGCTGATATAATTAGAAAAGCTAGATATGTGAATAGGTCAACCTGATTGTTAGTGAACAAGTATGCACCATATATTGCAACACTTGCTAGTCCAAGTTTTAGTAAAATGAACGAGATATTAATCATTGACCCCATGCCAACTTCGGTTTGTATTTTATTACGAAGTTGTCGGTCGTATTTTTGATTGATAGTGTTGATGAAATCCTGTTCACGATTGTAGGCTTTGATTTCTTGGGCAAGATTTAAACCTTCTTGAAAATCATCGATAATTTCTCTATCAATGTCAAAAGCTTTTTTTAAAATTTTGGTATTTTTGTTGTGTGTAACTTTAAATAATAGGTAAGCAAGCGGAGCAACCCAAAATAGTGCTAACGATAACTTAAAATTAAATGCAAATAGCATTATCGCCATGACAATTATGGTGTTAATTCCTGCATAAACCTTTGGTACAGTGTGTGAAAAAAGATGTTCAAAAATTGTTGCATCAGACATGATGGTTGCACTAAGGTCAGCAATATCTTTTTTGTTAAAGTATGAAAGTGGTAGTTTTTTAAGTTTTTCAGCAAGGTTAATTCTGGTCTTTGCACTCTCATCATAAATTTTAGTAAATGTTTTGTTGTAGTCATTTTTAGCCAGTAGATACATCACTATGAAGGCAACAATTGTTATAATTATATAATGAGTTAAGCTTAGGTTTATCTCGGATTTGCTACCTAAAAAATCATTAGTGTATTGTTTTAAAAACATAAAAGATATAAACATAGGTAGCATTAAAGCAAGGTTAAGCAGTGTGCTACTAATGATAGATTTCATAACATCATTTACGCCAGTATCTGTTAAAGCGTATTTTTTCTGTAAGTATTTTTTCATGCTCTATGCTCCTTTCTTTATGTTCCAAGTAGTTGATGTTTGGTATTCCTGCCACATTTTTTTGTAAAGTCCATTTTGCTGTAAAAGCGCGTCGTGGTCGCCATATTCAACTATTTGTCCTTTGTCGACTACTGCTATATGGTCAGCGTGTTTAATAGTTGTCATTCTGTGAGCAATCATTATAGTCGTTTTGCCCTTACTTAGTTCTAGTAAAGCACTTTGGATAAGGTGTTCGTTTTCGGGGTCAGCAAAAGCAGTAGCTTCGTCTAGTAAAATAATAGGTGCATCTTTGATAAATGCTCTAGCAATTGCAATTCTTTGCTGTTCGCCGCCCGAAAGGTAAGTACCTTTTTTACCGATGATTGTATTTAAACCGTCTTTTAAATTGTCGATTATTTCTTTAGACCTTGATTTTTCAAGTGCCGAGTTAATCGCATTTTCACTGACGTTACTTTTGCCAAAAGTGATATTTTCTAAGATGCTTTTCTTAAATAGCTGATTGTTTTGGAAAACAAACGCAATATTTGCCATAAGTTCTTCTTTGCTGTAATCTTTGATATTGTGACCGCCAATTAATACTTCTCCTGATTTTACGTCCCAAAATCTAGCACACAAACGGGCAATAGTAGTCTTTCCTGAACCAGATGTACCAACTAAAGCAAGCGATTCGCCTTTGTTAACTTTGAAATTTATATTGTGTAATACATCTTTTTTGCCGACATAAGAAAATACAACATTTTTAAATTCGATATCTTGTTTCTCAAATTTGACGCCTTGCTCTGGATACTGCATTTCTTCGTAGTCGAAAAGTTCTTCAAAGCGGTCAATTGACTGCTCTGCGATAACCTTTTGTTGTTGGAAATACATACTTTTCATCATCACAGTACTAAATTGAGGTGCAACAAGTAGGTATAAGATAAAGTTACTTATTACTGCACCCATGTTGTTATTGTTGATTATTAAGATTGAAACAGGTATGATGAAGAACGCAGTGGCTTCGATGATTGCAAGATATGCTGAGTATGGTTTGACCCACATTACAGTATACTTAATAACAAGTTCTTTGTAGCTATTGATGCTATTGTAAAATTTTGTAAAAGACTTAACACTTTGACCGAAAGTTTTGACAATAGGGATGGCTCTTACATATTCCACAGATTCTGAGCTCATTTCTTCGAGCGCATCAAAATATTGTTGCTGAAACTCTTGTCCTTCGGTAGTCATCATCATTGACATAAGTACAAAAGAGATTGCTATCGGAACTAGCGATGCTAAACCTAATCGCCAGTCAAATATAAAAAATATCCCCAATATCATAACTGGTGTAATGATTGCCCCAGCAATATCAGGTAACTGGTGTGCTAGGAAAGTATGTGTACCACTAGCGCCGTCATTGATGACCTTTCTAATTTTACCGCTTGACTCTTTACCAAAAAAGCCAAGTGGCATATTTAAGGCTTTTTCAAAACCAATTCTTTTTAGGTTCATCTCAATTTCAAATGCAGCCAAGTGTGATGTCATAAGGGCAATGAAATATAAAATAATCCCAAGTACCGAATAACCAACAACTACCCATGCGTTGTTAGTTATAGTAGCGGTTGAGATTTCGCCATTATTTTTAAATAGTTCCATGCAAATTTTCCAAATATAGTAAAACGGCATGATGTTGATTATTGCAGCACAGGCTGACAGTATAATAGCAATTGGAATAAGAATTTTTTTCTTACCCATGTATGGTGCAAGTTTTGCAAAAACAGACTTTCTGTTTTTTTTCTTAATGTCCATAAAGTCCTCCTAAAACTTAATCGTTGAACAAATCTATCTTGTCGAAATAGGCTGTAAGAATTTCTCTAAGCATATTTCGGTAGTTTGTCTTGTTGATTTTTTGAATAATATCTAAGCCAATCATTAAAGACGTGATAAACGAACCAAATTCATAATTGGTAATTTTGATATATTCTGCTAAATCATTTTGTTGACAAAAACTTATAAAAGACTGCGTAAATTTATTATAGGTCTGCTCATATAGTTCGATGAGATCTGGATTATTAACCATTTCGATAGCAAGAGTACTGTACAATTTTTTGTAGATGTTATCATCGATAATTTTGTCGAGTAAGGCTTCGATGAGAAACTCTTTGCGATTTAAATTTTCGGATTGATGTTTATGTAAAAGAATTGCATTGTTTCTGAACTCGTAACCATCGCCTAAAATTTCAGATAGTAGCATTTTTTTACTGTCATAATAATTATAAAAACCACCTTTAGAAAATTCCGCTGCGTCTACGATATCTTGTACGCTGGTGTTTCTATAACCCTTTTCTGTAAAAAGTTTGATAGCTGCGTTTTTAATTTGCCTTTTTCGTTCTGCTTTTCCTAATCTTTTTCTTGTCATAACCACTCCTTATAGACTACCCAGTCCGTAGTGGATTGTAGCATTATTGTTGGTCTTTGTCAAGTGTGTAAAAGGTTTAAATAAAAGTGTTTGGAGCTGTTTTAAATTAAGATATTAAAAAGCTTGAGATTTTGTTTGTGATAGTAATCAATTGTAGAGTTTTGGTTAATTAAAAATATTAAGAGTGCTTAATATCGTTATATGATTTATAAATTATAAATTTGTAAAACTTTTCTTTTATTTGCGTCCACAATATTTTAAAAGAGTTTTTTGAAATAAAAAAGGAATAACTTTAGCTATTCCTAATCTAGATTTATTTATTTTTTACTTTCATTCCATTTATATATATTGTATAAAAATATAGTAATTAAAAAATCTATGATAATTAAGAAATCAGAACTGACTTCAGACCCGTTGAAAAATAAGCCTAATATAGTTCCAATGAAATACATCCCTAATGTTATAAACGCTCCAAATTCGAGTACAATAGTAATTATTTTTTCCGCTTTTTCCATATAATTCTCCTTGTATAATATAATATTTATTTTTTATAATCATTCCATTAAGATTTAACAAAGTATCATTTTATTTTAACTTCTAATTTTATCCTTAGGTATAAGGTCATAAGCATACATAACTTCAGAGTTGTTGTCAAGTACAAGTTCTTTTGCAACAATTTGATTGTTTGTTTTATCGATTGAATTTTTATAGACCTTTGAAATTTGATAATATTTGTTATTTTTTTTCTTAAAGTGATAGTCTTCTTCGATTAGCTCGTAGCGTAGTGGAAATTCGTTTTCACTTCTTAATTCACCATGTAGTTTTTCCTCGTCACACCAAAGTATAAGTTGTATATTTTGATTAGAGTTATTTTTAAAGCGGTAGTCGATGTAGTTGTAGCTTACAGAAGTACCTGAACTAAAAGGGATACGCTCGCCAACCACGGGTGCTAGTGCATCAGAGTGTTTATGAAATTCGACAACTTCTAGTGGACTATGAAGTACCAGTCGGTGTATCGTGTTGCTAAGGTTGCACAGACCGCCGCCAACACCAGCTATTAGTTTGTTTTGGACGATTACTCTGCCTTCTTTATAACCATTTTTCTTGTTAGCACGACCAATTGTTCGCCAAAATGAAAAAATTTCATTAGGTTTAATGATAATTCCACTAATTTTTTGACAGGCAAGTTTAATGTTGATAGCTTTATTTATTTGTAGTGTAGGGTCGATATCTCGACCTTTTTTTATTAGTGTAGAATTTTTATAGTCGATAATGTTTGGTAATTTTTGATTACTGATATTTGTAGCAAACATATCTCTTGATTTTAAATCACGCATGTTTCTTAGTAGTATGTTTTTTTCGCTTGAAATTTTGTAACATATTGGGTGGATGTCACAAAAATTTTTGTTTTTGTTAAATATCATTGCTATTCTCCTGTTTTTTCGATACCATCTAGTCGGGCGTAGTACCTTTTTGACCTTTTATAAAAGTTTAAAATTATTTTTTCAACCTGACGTCTTTTGCCAAATTTAACTTCGTTTTTTTTCCTCATAAATTTTACTAATATATTTGGAAGTCCAACCCTGTTCGCTCCAAGTATATCAGTAAAAATTTGGTCGCCGATAAATATGATTTGTTCTTTAGGTAGACCAAGTGAATTTATGGCATTTAGGTAGGTTGTTTTATCGGGTTTGTTTGCGTTATATAGACATTTAGAATTTATATGTTGATTAAAATTGTCGATTCGTTCTTTACTGTTGTTGCTAAGTAGTAACGTTTCAAAGCCGATTTTTCTAAGAATTTTAAATAATTCTAAAACGTTTTGTTTAGGTGGTTGACCATGATGAGCAAGCGTGTTATCAATGTCGAATATTATAGCTCGAAAACCTTTGTGGTACAGTTTTTGGTAGTCGATAGTGTGCACGCTTTCAACGTATTCGTATGGATATAATATTTTAAACATATCTTGACCTAATTCTCCAAATATTGAGATACTTTGTTGATTTGTTCTTGGAAAGTACCTGTAAAGTTATTTTCAAAAAAGGCACTTCCGATAGTGAAAGCCCATGGTGAAACATTTTTTATTTCATCAAGTCTTGGGTAACTATTTATGCTACCTGCAACGCATATTGGAGCATCAACTTCACTATTTAATTTTTTAATTAGTTCTACGGGGTCGTTTACATATCTGTAACCTAGTAGGTCAACACCATATGCTCCTTTGCTGATGTAGTTTTTTGCTTCGTCTATCATAGAGTCAATACTGCCATGTAGTACAGATGGTCTTTCCTTGACGTCGCCAACGAAAGGCATGTATTTTATGTTATTTTCCAGACAAAGATTTAAAATTTCATCAGAAAACATTGTTCCCATAAGAATGTCACATTTACACTGAACAGCAAGTTTTGCACCTTCTAGGCATTTTTCTTTATCATATTCAACTACTTCAAGCACGGTGGTTTTCCCGCATTTCTTCATGTAAGAATATAACTGTTTCATTTCAGATACTGGTAACGGTTTTTCCTTGAAGCCCCACAGTTGTGCATCACTATCTTTATTTTTATCGAATACTTCGTAAGCATTTTCAACTGTTTGGTCGTTGTGGGTTAGCATAACGATTAGTTTTGGTGTTTTATTCACATTTTGCTCCTTGTTAGCATAATAATTTTTATTTTCAGTTAGATATAGTTTGAAATTTTAATATATTGTATATAAATTATTTAAAACTATTCTAATAAAACTTGTTTTTTTATGGTTTTATTTAATCATATAAAAGTAGAGTATGTCAAGGATAATAATGTGAATTTAATGATAAAAAGTTCATATTTAGGCTGTTCAAATATTAATTTTTAGTGTATGATATAAGCACTTAACATTAGAGTTAAGAATATGATAATTGCTTAATGTGGTGGTAAATGTAAAGGGGGAATTATGAAAAGTATTTTAAGTGGTAAGGTGCGAGATGTTTATCAAACAGATGATAATAATTATGTAATTGTTACAAGTGATAGAATATCATCGTTTGATGTGATATTAGGTAGTGAAATACCGTATAAGGGTGTTGTACTTAATAATATTTCTAATTTTTGGTTTGATTATACTAAGGATATTGTTAATAATCATCTTATATCGAAAGACATTAGTGATATGCCGAAAGAGATACAGGATAAGTCAGACTATTTTCAAGATAGAGTAGTATTAGTAAAAAAATTAAAGATGTTACCTTATGAATTCATTGTCAGAGGATATATTTTCGGGAATATGTGGTCAGCTTATCAAAAAGACAGTTCATTTTGTGGGCAGATAATTCCGCAAGGCTATCAACAAGCTGAAAAATTGAGAACTCCAATAATAACACCATCAATAAAAAATAATGAAGGGCATGATGAGTATGTTAGTATGGATGTTATTGAGAAAGATTTAGGCAAGGACGAAGTTGAAAAAATTTCGAATATTTGTTTAGAAATTTATAATAAATGTTATGAATATGCGTATGATAGAGGGATAATAATTGCTGATACAAAGTTTGAGTTTGGTTATGATGAAAATGGTGAATTAACAGTTGGGGACGAGATATTAACGCCTGATTCAAGTAGATTTTGGAATGCTGATGAGTATAGAGTAGGTGTTTCTCCCGTATCATATGATAAGCAATTTGTGCGTGATTGGTTAATCAAAAATAATTTAGATGGTAAAACTCCAGCACCACAGTTGCCAGATGAAATTATCGAGGCTACTACAAAAATATATAGGGAATGTCAAAATAAATTATTGGGCTAAGGAATTTTGGTGAATATTGTAGTAGTGTAAAATGTATATCATGTTGCTCGTAGAAATGATTTGTTCCTCAAAATAGCCTCATGAAGATGCTATTTTGGGGGATATTTTTTAACTCGAAAAGTATTGTATTAACTAAATTGTATAATTTTACAAAAGGTCACTATTATAAATGTTAAGGTTTCATAATCTACTTTTCAAACATTAATTTTTAGTGTATGATTTAAATACGGATTATCAGAAAGGGGAAAAACTTTGATTAAAGCGATAGTTTTTGATGTTGATGGCACGCTTTATAATGAAACGGATGCTAAGGTTATAGCTGAGATTAAAACTGCTCAGTTTATTAGTGAGCAAACTAAGTATAGTATGCTTGAGGTTTATCGAGCGTATCGTTTGGCTAAAGCGCAGGTTATCAAGCAAAATGATGGTTACACTATTAGAAATGATAGAACTTTGTGGTATGAGAGCACTCTTAACAGCTTGACGATTACAAATATTACGCCAACTAAGGCGAGTGATTTTTACTGGGATATTGTACTGCAAAACATGGAGCCTTATCTTGATTTAAGTTTAGTTATTGAAGACTTAGCCAAAAATTATCAGCTTTATGTTTTGACTGATGAATTTTTAGATATTCAGTTAAGGAAGTTAAATCAGTTAAAGTTAACAGACTATTTTTGTGAAATAGTTTCTTCGGAGCAAATAGGCAAAACCAAACCTAATAAAGAGTTGTTTCAATATATGATAGATGTTGTTGGTTTGCCTGCCGAAAATATCGCAATGATAGGCGATAATCCTAAGGTAGATGTCTTAGGTGCGAACTTAGCAGGTATGCACAGCGTGTGGTTAAAACGTGGTAAATATCATTGTTATCTGTTCCCAGATGGTAATAAGCCGAAAATTGTAATTGATAATTATTTAAAATTACATGATGAGTTAAAGAGAGTATAATGGAGGGAAATATTATGAGAAAAGTTAAAGTAATACTTAGTGTATGTGTTTTGTCGCTGCTTTTAATGTCGTGTTCGAGCAGTGTTGAAAAGTCTGGAAAAAATGCAGAGTTGACAGGCAAGATGGTTTTAAAAAAGCACGAATTTTCTAGTGAAACAAATGATGTCATTGATTTGTTTGGGGACAAAAAAATAGAGCTTTTTGATATCGAAGTAGATGATGATGTAACGGCTTGTATCTTGAAATTGTCAACTTATCAAGATGGCAAGTGGGAGGATGGAATTGTTGATAAATTTTCAATCAGAAATCAAAGAAAAGTTACCGTAGGTTATATCAAAGAAGCTTGTAATAAGTATACCATAGTAAGCATGAATGGTGATAGTAAGAAAAAAACAACTTGCGGAGAAATAGTGGCATTTTCTGATATAGAACATACAAGTAATAGCACAGTAGTTTTGGATGAAGGAAGGAAAATTGAAAAAAACAAAGAAGCTTTTGTTTGGGGAAAGTTTGGAGCTGAAAAAGGTGAAGCTCTAGATCAGCCTTGTGATATTGAAAATTATAAGGACACTACTTGTGATAAAGCCGTTGTTCTTTCAGTAATGTTTACGGATAAGGATAAGGATGAAGTTTTTAATCATGATAAAACAGAAGGCAAAACAGAAAGTAAAATAGAAGAAAAAATGGAAAGCAAAACAGAAGATAAAACAGAAGACAAAATAGAAAGCAAAACTGAGTAACTTTTAAGGTAATAACAGCACATAACAAATAAAAAATCTCGCTTGTTAGTAAGTTAAGCGAGATTTTTTATTATATCATCGTTGACAATAAATATATATAGTGTGCCGATATACCGGCGATAAGTCCACCGATAGTGTGTGATAAGATTGCCTTTGATGCAAGTTTTCTAACATTTAAAGCGTCCATCATACCCACGTGTGTACTTAGATAACCAGACCAACACATACCCATAGCGGTAAAAACAGCTATTTCATTAGCACCGATAAGACCTTTAGCTAAAAAGTCTTTTACTAAACTCATCGCTGCACCAACTGAACCAAGTGAAGTTATTGGAAAAGCAATAGCTTCTGATGATTGAAAACCAAATAATGGTTGTAAAATCGGATTTAAAAGTTTGCCAATTTCTGGTAATAAGGCAACACCTTCTTTTTTAGCACCAGTGTAGGCTACAACGCCATCAACTGTACCAGGACCAAAGGTTAAAATCATTACAACTGTACAGATTATAATTACACCAGGTATAATTGCAAGTCCTAAGTCAACCCCTGATTTACCGCCTTCTAGGATTGCATCAAGCACTCTTTCAAGTGTGTTTCCTTCTCTGATTTCTCTGTGTTTTGTCATGTCAAATTTTTCTGGTACAAGTTTATCATCAACAGGTGTTGATGCTTCTTTACTAGTTACATTGTAAAACTTTTTGGTAAATGACATCATTATTCTTACTGACACAATCGAACCGATAAATGCTCCGAGATTACCGATCAGTACAGGACCGATAAACTCTGTGCCTTGACCTAGACCAGCCATATAAGTAGTAAGGATAAGTCCCATACCAAAGGCTGTACCTAAGTTACAAAGAGTTGGTAATTCGTAGTCTTTGAAAAAACCTTTGAAACCTTTGTTTTCAGCAAGTGATATAATTGCTGGATTGTCAGACAAGTATGTTGTCAAAATTCCCAGTGATGCTGCACCAGGTAGACCGTAGATAGGTCTAATAATTGGTGATATAATTTTATTTACTAATGCCACAACGCCAAATTCAGCGAGCAGTGCTGCAACCGAACCAGCGATAACTGCGATAGCCATTATGAAAAACACTACGTCGATTAGTAGGTAATGCGCCGTATTCATCAGCGTTTTAAACATTTTGTCTACGCCCATCACATGTGATAGATAGCCAAAAAATCCAAAAAAGACTATTAAAAAGATAAAAGTCTCTAAGGAAACAGCTTTCTTCATATGCTTTGAATGTTCCATCTAGCTCCCCCTTTTGTTAAGTTTATTCGTCTAAAATATATTACCATCTTTTGAAAAGATATACAAGGTGTTATCGTTAAAAAGCTGACTTTGTCAATAAATAATTAAAGTAATCTGAACTTATTTATGCCGAAGATAGTTTTATTGTGGTGGTTAGTTTGTAGTATTTCGATAAAAGTGCTTATTTAATATTCAATAAATTATAAAATGTGTTAAAATAAAGTTGCGGTATTGTTTTAGTGGTTGATAATGAGGGTAAATATCAAAACAGTAGTTTTGTGCAGAGTGTTAAAATTTAAACTAGGAGATAGTATGAGTAAAGTTGAAAAACCAAAACATCGTTCCAAGCTACGCTTGAAAGCGGGAAAGATATATTATGGTCTGGTACGGAGGTATTTATGGGTAAAATTTCGTAAGGATTTTGCAAAAACTTTGCAGTCTGATGAATTACCTTATACCTATTTTTCTCATAAAACGTTATTACGCAGAAAACTTAAAGATGTAGATATGTGGATGCAAGAAAATAAAATTATAAATTTGAAATTAGCGATTAGAAATTTGAATGGGCTGATTATTAAACCTGGCGAGACATTTAGTTATTGGTATCTGATAGGCAATCCTACCAAAAGTAAGGGTTATGTGGATGGTATGGTGCTTAGAAATGGTACTTTTCACGCAAGTGCTGGTGGCGGGCTTTGTCAGTTGTCTAATTTGATATTTTGGATGACGATACATACACCGCTTACTGTGACTGAGCGACACCGTCATGGTTATGATGTCTTTCCTGATTCTAATCGAACGCAACCTTTTGGTAGCGGAGCCACTTGTTTTTATCCACACGGTGATTTGATGATAAAAAACGAAACCGAAGACACTTATCGATTGCAATTAAAAGTGGGCGACACTCATTTAGAGGGGGCGTGGCAAGTGTCGAACGAGCCAGAGTTTAAATTTGAGATAGTTGAAAAAAATCACGAAATGAAACAACAATACTGGTCGGGTTATACGAGACACAACGAACTGTATCAAGAGGTGTATGATTTAGCTGGTAACTTATTAGATGATAAATTGATAGTCAAAAATTCAGCTATTATGATGTACTCTCCATTTTTAGAAGACAATAGTAAAAATTAGATAACGATTAAATTGTAAATTAAGCGATAAGGCGGTAAGGGATTATGGATTTAAATGATAGACAAAAATTGGCGGTTAATACCCTAGCAGACAATGTTTTGTTATTGGCATCGGCGGGCACAGGCAAAACCAAAACTGTGGTGCAGCGGGTAATAAATATTATAAATCAGGGTAAGGCGCTGCCGAGTGAGGTGCTTTGTCTGACATTTACTAATCGAGCGTGTAAAGAAATTAAAACTAGGCTGGTAGAAGAACTTGGCGAAACTGCGGATAGTGTTGTCGTAAGAACTTTTCACAGTTTTTGTTATGATGTGATTAAGTTGGAGGCTAGGAATTATACAGCGATACCCAAAGATTTTGTAGTAATTGACGATGATGATTCAAAAGAAATTCTACATAATATATTACGAAAAATGTCGGTTAGTGATATAACGTCATCTCAGCTTTATAATTTTATGTGTCTTGTGAAAGAGGCTATGACTGAGAAGTCGACATTAGATAGTTATGATAAGGCTGTTAAATTTTGCTTGGCGGATAAGGTTATTTCGCAGAAAATCCAGCCTAATAATCGCTTAAATTTTTATACTAAAAACGGAGCAGCGATGCTTGATTTATATAATAAAACTTTGATAAATGCACACTCGCTTGATTATATGGATTTGATGTACTATGTAAGGACGATACTTGATAATCAAACTGCCTTGCAGGCTTGGTCGGCTAAGTTTAAGTATATTATAGTGGACGAAGTGCAAGATACAAATATGGTGGAGTATCTTATTTTGCGAAAATTATTTGTAGGAAGTAATGTTATGCTTTGTGGAGATGGTTTTCAGACTATCTATAATTGGCGTGGCTCGAACCCAACTAGAATATTTGAGGATTTTCGTAAAAACTATAAACCAACCGAGATAGTGTTAAATAAAAATTATCGGGCAACTAAGATGCTTGGTAAAACAGCGCTTGAATTTTTAAACGCTAACTTCAAGGGCGCGGTGCAAAAATTTTATGGCTCGGAGTATCAGATTGTGGCAAGTGAAGTTGGGGAAAAAGCTCAGCTTAACTCGTTTTGGAGTATTGAGGACGAGGCAAAATGGATATACAATAAAATTGATGAACTTGATATTACAGACTATTCAAGAGTAGCAATATTAACGAGAGCAAACAATGTAAATGAAAGATTAAGCAAGGTTTTTACCGCCCAAAATAGTCAGCGGACAAGTGCAAAGCAGTTACCGTTTATTTTGGCAGAGGAGTTTAAATTTTTCAAGCGAACCGAAATTAAAGATGTTTTAGCCTTTATGAAGTGGTTTAGCAATAAGTTTGACAAAGAAAGTTTAAAAAGACTGCTCTTAAAGTTTTGTCATGGAATTGGCGAAAAGACGATTGCGGATGTTGAAAATCATGCAGATATTGGCATAAGTTTGATTGATTTTGTTGACCCAGTTTTACATGAGCAGGATGACCCTTTTGATATTTTGTTAGAAGAGTTAGCGTCTGGAAATGTTGTGGTGTTTGATGTCGAAAGTACAGGTACAGATACAGCTGAAGATGAAATTATCCAAATTGCAGGCATCAAAGTCAATCATAAGGGCGAGGAAATTGAAACTTTTGAAAGGTTTTTGACAACAACTAGAAGTGTAGGTAGCTCGGAAAAGGTGCATGGTTTTTCGGATGATTTTTTAAAGCAAAAAGGGGAAAAAGCAGAGCTTGTGTTGGCGGATTTTGCTAATTTTATTCAAGACTCGGTGATAGTTGGTCATAACGTCAGTTTTGATATTAATATCTTGTTTAGTCAGATGCTTAGATGTGGACTGGAAGTGCCTGTGTTTAAGTGTTTTTATGATACACTTGATATGTCAAGACGTTTTTATCCAGAGCTTACCAATCATAAATTAGAAACATTGAGCGAAGTGTTTGATGTGGCGGTCAAATCAAGTCATGATGCACTTGATGATATTAGGGCAACCAAAGATGTGATGCTGTCGATTATAAATAATAAAATAATTAGACTGCGTGATGCCAGAATTGCTGTATATGACAAATATAGAGAAAAATTTATTGATGCGTCATTAGAGCTAAATGATGCTAGGGAGTGCCTTGCGGTTTTTGAGCCGGCAAAGATGGTGCGGGCGGTGGTAGATTTGTTTAAGATAAAAAGCACTTACGCCAAAGAGCCAACAAGGCAAAAAAATATTGATAGGTTCATTGAGCTTGTAGATAATTTAGAATTTACGAGTAGCAATTATCGTGATAGGTTAGCAGAACTTTTGAAGTTCACTTCACTTTCGACCAGTGAGATGGACTTGATTATTGAGAAAAAACCTAAAGTTCCTATTATAACGATACACCAAGCGAAAGGTTTAGAGTTTGACTATGTGTTTATTGCTGGCATGCACAGTTCAATATTTCCTAGTTATTTTGCTCGTAAATCTGGGGATATTCGCGAGGAAATTAGATTGTTTTATGTTGCGCTTACACGGGCAAAAAAGATGCTATTTGTGACAGCGCCTAAAACTGATTTCTATGGTTATGAAAAACAAGGAGTTTCTGAATTTTATAAAACGCTTCTTGAAATAAATCAAAATTTATAAGGAAGTTTTATATTTGTAGTAGGATATTAGATTTTATAACTAAAAACAGTAAAAATTACTAAATTTTAATAGATTAGCGTCGAAAAACATTATATTTTAAGAAAACTTATCTATATTTACACTTTGTTCTATAATCAAACTTAAGTTGTGTGATATACTATATATAGGGATTAAATGACGTTAAATTATTTTTGGTTTTAAAATAATTTGATAACTAAAACTAAATCATTTATTGAAGTGAAGCGGATATTGTATTACAATAGAAAATGACGAAAAATTTTGTACTTTGAAGAGATGGTTTAGAGTAATGAAATGGAGGGGGAGTAATGTCAAAGTCATTGAAAATGATAATAGCACTTTTATGTATTAGCTTTTTTATAATGGGGGTGCTTATTGTAAATACTATGGATTTGTATCAAAAATGTGATTTTTTGGATGCGGATAGAGAATTTCTTGAGACCAAGGTTAATACTTTAGAACTTCAAGTAGGCGATCTTAGAGAAGAATTGCGAAAAAGTGATGATAGCGTGTTTGAAGATGTTGAGGTTGAAGAAGGCGAAGTGGATTTAAAAAAAATGCAGTTTTCAATCAATATAAATGTTGTGCCTAAGGAAATTGATAAAAATATCAAAGTCTATTTCAAAATGAATGGTAAGAAAATTCAGCTTACAAGAGATGATACAAGTTTCAAAGGTGTAATCGTTGAACCGTTGAAAAAGGAATTTGAAGAAACTAATGAAGTTTCATATGAAGTTATACTTGAGAAAAATGGTAAATTATTAGTTGAAAAAGGTGAAGTGGATATACTAAGCGATTTAGGGTTAGAGTTACCTTATGTTGGCGGTAGTTTTACTACTAAGGTTGATTATCGCAAAAATAAGTATGAGTTTTTGGTATCGTCATCAGATTTAGAGGTTATTGGTGGCTATCAAAGTTTGAAAGAATTAGATTTTATGGTCTTTAAAAATGGTAAAAAAGTTGCTGAGGAGCAAGATGTATATGTAAATGATGTTACTGACCAAAACGAATACGTTGATGAGGACCAGGAAGACTATGATGATGAGTCATTAGAATTTGATGAAGAGTTTTTGGAAACTAGATTAAAGTACAAAGCTCCATTGGAAAAAGACGATTTAATAGAATATAAATTAATTGGAGAGACTGATAAGGGTTATAAATATGAAATTACTGTTTTCAGCTACAAGGTTACTGATTTAAGTAGGAAAGGCAAAATTAATATTTTGAACAATGAAGGTGTAGTTGTGTTCGAAAAGGTAATTATCAAAGATGCTAAAGGTAATGTCGTATATGAAGAAGTTGATGGCGACGTAAAATAATGACAGCGGGATAAAGACAGGGAGTAAAGATGCGAGAAGTACAGTTAAATCAAATATATCGACATTTCAAAGGGCGGGAATACAAAACATTGCATATTGCAATTCATAGTGAAACACGAGAAAAATTAGTAATTTATCAAGCGTTGTATGGTGATATGGGCATATATGCAAGACCCTACGATATGTTTAATTCAAAGGTGGATAAAGAAAAGTATCCTGATGTAAAGCAGTTATATCGCTTTGAACTAAAATAATGATTGTAGCTAAGTAAAATTAATGTATCAGCTGGTATATGCAGCTTGGTACATTAATTTTTTTGTAATAAATTTTTAACGGTTTTGATAATGAAAAATACTTAATATAATGCTTTATTTTGTGTGTATTTTAAGTATTTTATTTATTTTAAATAGAATTAGGCTATATTTATTTATTTTCGTTATTAATTAAAAAAACTGTTGTATTTTTTGTGATAAAATTGTAAAATATTTTTGAACACTGATTACATTAGGAGGTAATTCATGAGAGGTTTTAAAAATTTTAATGAAGCAGAAAACTTTATAGAAAAAAATAATATTGAGATTATCGATTTTAAAATTATTGACTTGTCAGGTCGTTGGCACCATTTGACTATTCCAAAAGAGAGATTTAACGAAACAATTTTCACAGATGGAATAGGTTTTGACGGTTCAAGTTATGGATTTTTAACTGTTGAAAAATCTGATATGGTATTTATACCGGATTTAACAACAGCATTTGTTGACCCATTTAACGTGCACCCAACATTAGTTATGATTGCTGACATTTACAGACTAGAAGATGGCAAGAGAATTAGATTTGAAGATGACCCAAGATATGTGGCTCAAAAAGCGGAGCAGTATTTAAAAGACCAAGGAATTTGTGATAGAGCATTGTTTGGTCCAGAGTTCGAATTTTATGTATTAAGTCACATTTCATATGAAATGAATAATAGACACATGGCTGTTACAGTTGATTCTAACCAAGCAAACTGGAATAACGGAAAAAATGATACTCAAAACTTAGGTATCAATGTTCAATCACACGGTGGTTACCATGTAGATGCACCATTTGATTCAAGTTTTGATTTTAGAAATGATACAGTAAGATTACTTGAGGAAAATGGCGTACCTGTAAAGTATCACCATTCAGAAAATGGTGCACCAGGACAGGTTGAAATTGAAGTTAATTTTGCTACACTAACTGAAATGGCAGACCGTACAATGAAGTTAAAGTACATTCTTAAAAACAATGCTGTTGCCAATGGACTTACAACAACGTTTATGCCAAAACCATTCCCAGATGAGTGTGGTAGCGGTATGCACGTACACTTGCATTTCTTTAATGGCGATACACCATTATTCTATGATGAAAAAGGTTATGCTGGATTAAGTGAACTTGCTGAAAACACAATTGGTGGAGTGCTTAGTCACGCTAAAGCGATGATGCCAATTACTAACCCAAGCACTAACTCATATAAGAGAATGGTACCGGGTTTTGAAGCTCCGTTAAACATTTGTTATGGAAACTCAAACCGTTCGGCAGTAATTAGAATACCTGGTTATGCTACAAAGCCAGAAGAAAAAAGATGGGAACTTCGTTCGCCAGACGCTACTTGTAATCCATATTTTGCATATGCTGCAATTGCAATGGCTGCTGCTGATGGTGCTAAAAAGAAAATCAAGCCACAAGAGATGGGCTTTGGACCATATGATAAAAACTTATATGCACTTTCAAATGATGAATTAAAAGATATACCATCATTACCAACATCAGTTTTAGAGTCTTGTGATGAACTTGAAAAAGACTACGAATTCTTACTAGAAGGTGGCGTATTCACTAAGCAATGTTTACAAAATATTATGGATAAGCAAAGAAAAGAGCATTATTACATGAGCTCACTACCTCATCCAGAAGAATTTAAGTTATACTTCTAGGTATTAGATAAAAAAAGAGTAGATATGATTAGAAATTGGTCATAGCTACTCTTTTTTATTTCAGTAATTTGATAAAAATTATAGCGGATGTTATAATATTGTTATTAGGGTTCGTAAAAATATAGACTAAGACGTCATTTGATTTTGTTGTTATGAAAACATATTTAAACTATGTTGAATGGCTTACTTTAAATAGAGTGTAGTGTAAATTATTAGAAGTAAGGGGGCGTTAGATGAAAGGTAAAATTAAAATTTATACAATAATTTCTATCATCGTTGTTATATCAGCAAGCGTTGCTTATTATTTTCAAATTGGTAGGTATTATTATATAGATAAAAACAATAAGGAATCTGTAAAATCAGTGGTTGAAAAACTAGTACCAGAAGAAGCTCAATATGAAGGTGGTATTGAGATATTAAAAGTTGAAACTACCGAAAAGTATTTAGCGGTTTTATTTAGAGCGAAAATTTATCCCGATAGACTTATTATACTTCCAATGAAACGAAAAAAGTGGAATTCTGATATGTATTTACCTATTGGAGACACTGGTGGCGGTGGTAAATATATAAAGTATTGCAATGGAGAGCCTGTTAACCATTTAGCAATTTATGGTGGCGATAATTCTGATAGAGAGGCTAAGTGTTATAAAATATTTAATCCTAAAGGGGTATATGTGCGTGAATTAGGGGATGAAGATTATTTTTTAGACATTTATACCTCAGATGAAATCTTAGGAGATGGTTATGTTGGTAGGGCAATGCTGTATGATAAAAATGATGAAGATATGTTGAAAGGTTTTTAAAATATAGGATCATAGAGTGGTAGATGTTGTAAATACCGCTCTTTTTTTAGTTTTTTATTTGTTATGCAAAACTTGATTTTGGCATTTGTATATTGTTGTAAAAAATATAAAAATATTTACTTGCAATGGCATGGTCAATAATGTATAATAGTTCAAGAAAAAGTCGTATTTCAATACGGCTTATCTACTGTGTGGTTTAATTTTATGCTAAGAAAAGGGGGAAATATGTTATCAACAAAGACAAGTATTAGAAATTTTGAGTTTGACAATCCGTTTATGAATGCGTCTGGTGTAATGTGTTATGATAGAAACGAACTCACTCAAATGATGGATTCAGTTGCAGCAACTTTTGTAACTAAAACAGCAACGTTAGAAGAGCGTGCTGGTAATCCGCTACCAAGATACAAGAGTACAGAATTAGGTTCAATAAATTCAATGGGGCTACCAAATATGGGGATAGAGTATTATCTCGAATTTTTGGAAACTTTACCCGAAGATATGACAGTATTTTTATCAACAACTGGACTTAGTAAAAATGAAATTCATACGCTTTTAAAAAGGATTAAAGAGTCAAATTTTAATGGGTTGGTTGAACTGAACTTATCTTGCCCAAATGTTGTTGGCAAACCACAATTAGCATATGATTTTGAAGCAACAGATACAATTTTAAGTGAAGTGTTTGAATATTTTGATAAACCACTAGGTATTAAGTTGCCACCATACTTTGACATGGTGCATTTTGATATGGCGGCGGCGATATTTAATAAGTATGATTTAGCGTTTGTAAACTGTGTAAATAGTATTGGTAATGGTCTTGTTATCGAAGATGAATCAGTTGTAATCAAGCCAAAAGCTGGTTTTGGAGGAATCGGTGGCGATTATATTAAACCAACAGCACTAGCTAATGTAAACGCCTTTTACAAAAGATTAAAACCAAGTATCAAGATAATAGGTACAGGTGGTGTGAAAAGTGGCGTAGATGCTTTTCAACACATACTTTGTGGTGCGACAATGGTGCAAATTGGGACAGCTTTACAAGAAGAAGGCACTGCAATATTTGAAAAAGTTTTAACTGAATTAAAAGAAATTATGCATGACAAAGGTTATAAAAGCTTAGATGATTTTCGTGGTAAGTTGAAAGTTATTGAGTAAAAGTAAGCTCTTGCCTAAAAAACAAAGGAGAGAAACGTGGAAAAAAGCACACAATGTTGTAGTTCTTGTAGGGTGATGAAAATTATTTTATTGATAGTTGGGATTAGTTTGTTAACTATGATTGTTTTGGGGTTACTTTTTGGACCCTACTTCAATAAAAATGACTATACAGAGGAAGTAAAACCGCCAGTTCTACATAATAAAATATTAAAAAATAACGAAAAGTAGTTTTATAATTATTTTATATTAAACTAGATAAGCCATATCGACACTTTGTCTATTGTAAGTCAAAGTGTTTATATGGCTTTTTTTATGTGAAATCAAATTATGTTTTGTTTAGTAGGGAGTTAAATATTAAAATTTTAATAAGTAAGTTTTTTATGGTTTTATGATAGTTTTGTGCGTTTTATTGGGTGGTCTAGTTTAACTTAGCTGTTCAATATATTTAAAACCTGTTTTTCTATGCGTTATGTGTATTTAAGCCTGCTAACACGATCAAAAAATATGTTTACAAATTATTTAAAATGCTGTAAAATATGAATAAATAATGTTAGCTTAATTTTTAATCAACACGTTTATAGTTTTATGGTGCGTGTTCATTTATATGCACTAAATATAAGTACATAAAAGTAATTATTGCTTTTATATTGCATTACTTAAAATTGTTTATTATTATTTATAATAATTCATACATTTTTAATAAAAGTGAAAATTGATAATTTTAGAGTTAAATAAATTTAACAATACTTATTATGAATTTGTTTATGCTTTTTGATGGTGCTAAGTTGTGTTTATAAAAACGTAAAGTGTGATGATTATAAATTTGAGTTAGAGTTGTGAGTTTGTAGAACTTTCATAATTTTTAATTTTAACATTGAATTGTGAATGTCTGCTAGTTGTATTATAGAGTTACTAATAAAGGTGTTATCAGGAAAGGAAAGTATGCAAGATGAAAAAAGCTCAAAAGTTGTTAGTGATAATGTTGTCACTATGTCTAATTGTAGGTTTTATACCAATAAACTATTCAGTTAATGCGGAGGAAAAAAACAGGGCTCCACTTTATTTAAGTCGACAGCTGTTAAAGGCTAATGAGGGGGATGCTGTATTTACAAAAACGGCCAAACCAGTAGCAGGCAAAGTAAATACATGGGAGATTACTGTTAGGTATCAAGCTAAGGATTTGCAAAATCCTACTGACTATATGATTTTGTTAGATAGGTCAGGTAGTATGGAGCGTGATGGCTCGCCGCTTAAACTGGAACTTGCCAAGAACGCATCAAAAAAGTTAGTTGATGAAATATATAAGTTAAATAAAAATAAAGCAGAAAGATATAAAAATAGAGTGGGATTAATTACTTTTTCTAGTAATTATAAGGATGTTGATGATACAACTTTGGAAAGTGATTTAGTTTTTAAGAGTAAAGGTTATGACAAGATAATTAATGGCATTGAAAACGTTATTGCTAAAGGTGGAACAGCTACGCAGGAAGCCTTACATGATGCTAGTGATGTTTTGAAGTTTGCAAAATCACAAGATGTAAAAAATGAGCGAAAAAGAGCTATTATACTTATTACAGACGGCGAACCAACTGTTGGTAGTAAACTAAATTTTGCAGAAATTTTAAAAGACCCACGTAATAAAGATAGAGAGCTAATTAGTAAAACGGATATGTCTTTAGAAGAGGGGGTCCAGTATTCGTTTTATCATAGCGGTTTAAAGAAGTGGAAGGAATATGCACTAGAAAGTGATTTAGCAAATATCAATGTTTTTAATCCGAAAATTGCAGCAAAGGCCTTTATCCATGAAAAGATGTATAAAGATGGCACTTTAGTTATAAATAAATATATTGACCAGTCCGATGCCAAATCAATAATTGGTAATGGTGGTAGTAGGTATGTTCATATAAAAGGATTAAAGGATGACAACTCAGATATAGATTATGTGATTGATGGTACGCCGGATAGAATTGGTAAAAATTTTATAGACTTACTTTATAATTTAAAAGAAGAGGCGTACAATATAAAAAATGATAGCCAAAGACATCTTGATGATTTATTTGTTGTAGCATATGATATTGATGCGTCTGTTACAAACGAAGACTTGTATGAGATTGCAACTGGAAAAGATCATGTGTTTAGACCAAAGCAAAACAGAGTAAGTTTGTCAAAAACAGTTGATAGAATTGTCCAAATTGCACGTGAAGGTAGTGTGAAGGATGTTGTAATCAAAGACCAAATCGCTGATGGAATGATGATTTCGGGCGAAATAAAATATAAAGGTAGTAAAAATAAAGGCAGATATGATGCTGCTAAAAAACAAATCGTTTGGCAAGTGGGTACACCAACTGAGTCGTATATCGATGATGATGGTATTGTCAACAGGTGGGCAGAACTTACATATCAGGTTGAACTTGATTCTAAAGTAATTAATGAGTTATTTACAAAGCCGGCAAGTGAAATGCCAGACTTTATCAAAGACAGTTTATTAAAGACCAATGGTGAAACAACTGTCGAGTTTGATAATCCACAAAAAGGTAAAGTTAAGCAAAGTGTTGAATCACCAAAGGTTGACCCGGTTTATCATGTAGTGGAGAAACACTTGTTTGATGAAAATGGTAAAGAAGTAAAACAGCCTAAAGTGTTCAAAGTTAAAATTACTGGTCCTAATAAATTTGAAAAAGTTTATCAAGTTTCAAATGGTAGTGCGGTAAAAGTTAGTGATTTAAGAGATGCTGGGGTTTATACAGTTGAGGAAATTTTTGAAGGTGGCAGTAAATATGATGTTTCTTATAAAACTTTAATTGGTAAGAAACTTGGTAAAACAACTTTTGAACTTAGTGCGAAGTCTAAGCAAGTCAACGATGGTAAAAAAGTTATTGCTGACTCAGCAGATGTTGAAATTGTTGTTAGCAATCGTGTTAAAAAAGTAGAAGATGTTAAGCCAACTGGTAAAGTTATAGTTAAATATCAAAATGAGCAAGGTGAGACAATAAAAAAAGCAAAGGTTATTTCGGAAACTATTGGTCAAAAGTATGATAGTACAACTGCTGAAAATAGACCGGCAAAGATTAAATATAAGGATAAAACTTATGTATTGAAATCAAAGCTTTCAAAAGAAAATGCTGGTAACGAAGTTGGCGTGGTTGGTGAAGGTGAAGTTGTTATAACTTACGTGTATAAATTAGTTGATAACAACGATAACAACAACGATAACAACGATAACAACGACGACAACAACGATAACAACGATAACAACAACGATAACAACGATAACAACAACGATAACAACGATAACAACGACGATAACAACGATAACAACGACGATAACAACGACGACAACAACGATAACAACGACGACAACGACGATAACAATGATAACAACGACGACTATAACGATAACAATAATGACGATGATGACAATAGTGATACTAGCTGTGATATCGATGATGATAATAGTGTTGTTGTGATTGAAGATGATGACGTGCCAACGAGCGGTGGTAGTGATGAAGTTGTGTATAAGATTACAACAGAGTATGTTAGCGAAGATGGTTCGCCATTACCTGATGAAATTAACAATATGTATAAAAAGACATATAGTGATTTAAAAGATGGTCAGACTGTAGTGGCTGATGATCCGGAAGTTAGTTTGGTTGAAGTAGAAGGTGGGAGTTGGTCGTTTAAAGATTATGAAAGACGAACAATTACTATTGACAAGAAAGATGACCAGTTTATTGGTGTTTGGAAGTTTACCGAAAATAAAGTACCTAGTGGTAAGCCAAAACTTGACAAGTCTAAGGATAAGTCAAAGTTAAAAAAATTACCAAAAACAGGTGGCGGACTAGCGCCGATTCACCAAATGCTAATTATCTTGTTAGCTTCAGTGTTAATGTTTGTGGTAGCTTTTAAGTATAGTATGGATTCTAAAAAAGCTAAAAAGTAAAAAGTTTAAATTAAAATTTAACCCAGATAATTCACAGTAAAGCGTAAAATGTGTTATAATGCTATGTAAATAACGTACTTATTAAACTAGAGTGCATATGTGTGCAGTAAAATTATAAGTAGCTTATTTGAAGCGGTCATATTTTAAGTTTAGCTAGATTTATCTGGGTTTTATTTAGATAAATATAAATGCGTCTTGATACGAGGTAAATAATGGATAAGAGAACAAAAGCTAAAATTTTTGTTATAGCTGGATTGGCATTACTTTCAGTGGATTTTGGCTATTATCTTTATACGCAAAATAGGGTTAGTCAGCAAAAAAATATCATAGCTGAGCAGAAAGAAAAGTTTCTGCAAGAGGATGATAAAGTGGAAGATGAACAGACTGATAATGATCATAAAATTGTTAATGTCACTACTATATTGCAGTCGGAGAGTCAGGACCAATCGGCGAGTCAAAATTCAGATGGTGCGGTAAACCCTGAGATTAAAGAACTTTTTGAAAAAGCTGTGGCGTATATAGATATCGAAAAAATAAATGTTAGTCTGCCGGTGTTTCCGACAACAAATTGGAAGTATCTAAAGCATGGCACAGGAGTTGTGGTCGGAACAGATGTGCCGAGCGTTGAGCAGGGCAGCACAAGTGTTATTGCAGGGCATCGTGGGGGTTATAGTGGTCTTGAAACATTTTTGAATGTTGATAAGTTGCAAAAAGGCGATTTGATTAAGATTACTTTAAAAGATAGAGTACTTTACTATGCTGTTCAAACTAAAAAAGTTGTTGCCGCAACTGACTGGTCGCAATTTTATAAGGAAAAAGGTAAAAATAAATTGATATTGATGACGTGTCATCCTTATCCGAAAAACACCAAAAGATTATTGATAATTTCTTATCTGGAAAAGGTAGAAAAGATTTAAAGATTGGAATTATATCTATTAGTATTTAAAAAGAAGATAGCTAAGCGTAGAGTAAAGAGTGTGCTTAGCTATCTTTATAAAAACTGGATTTACTTTTAAGTTGTATATAAGGTCTTGCAATTAATATAATGGAGGTTTACTATTAATTACATATTTAGTATTTAAAATTTATTACCATTTAAGAACCATACGGAATGTTTTATTTTCGCCTTTGGCTAAAGTGTCCATCGCTTCGTTGATTTGGTCAAATGGAACTTCTGAAGTTTCGCATCTAATACCATGATGAGAAGCAAGACCAAGCATTTCATTTGTTCTTAAACTACCACATACGATTGAACCAGCAATTTTCTTTTGAGTAAATATTAGAGGGATATATCCGAAAGTAAATTCTTTTGCAGGTATGCCGATTTTACAGTATGTACCACCCATAGCAAGTGAGTTCATGAATGAACCTAAGTCAAGAGCTGCTGGGCAAGTGTCGATAATGACATCTAATTGTCCGGCTATTTTTTCGAAATCTTTTGGGTCTTTAGTGTTTACGAAGTGGTGTGCACCTAGTTCTTTTGCACGTTGTTCTTTGTCAGGTGAAGTGCTTAATGCCCATACTTCTGCACCAACTGCAACTGCAAACATTACTGCAAGGTGTCCTAGTCCGCCAAGTGCTACGATACCAACTTTAGTGTTTGGTTTTACATATTCTGCGATTGGCTCCCAAATTGTAATACCTGCACATAAAAGTGGAGCAGCTTCAGTATCGCTTATATTATCAGGGATTTTAAAAGCAAATTTTTCAGCGATATTAACAGTTTTTGCGAAACAACCGTGCATACTGTGGTCTTCTTTACCCCACATGCCTGCACTGCTACCTAAATATGTTCCTTGTGAACCGTTTATACATAAGTTGTCACGTCCTGCAAGACATCTATGGCAAGAACCACAAGAATCTCTTAACCAGCCGATACCAACTCTGTCACCAACTTTGACATTTTTTACTCTGTTGCCTACCGCAACAACTTTACCTACACCTTCGTGACCGGCAACCATTGGATAGTTTGAAACACCCCAGTCGTTGTCGCGCATATGTATGTCAGTGTGGCAAAGTCCACAGTGTGTAAGTTCAACTTGCACTTCGTGTGGTTGTAAAGCGCCAAGTTCGATTTCGCGTAGTTCTAGTTTCGCACCTTTTGATGGGCATACCCAAGCCTGTGTCTTCATAATATATCCTCCCTTTAGAAAATAATTGACTTTTTTTTAACAGCTAACAATATTATACGTTTTTTTAAAAAATATGTCAATATTTGTTTGCTAAAATCATATTTGAAATAGTTATAAATATAGATTTAATTATATTAATTGCTAATATAGATTTAAAAAACAGTATGTCTATGTTTAAAAATGTGTATTTGGTAATAAAAAAGAATAGCGTTTTATTTTACATAATGGCTATTCTTTTAAATGTCATATTTATTTGGTGCTATGTTATCTGATATAAAAATTATTACTCTTTAGTGCTTTTGTTTTTTAACTTATTTTTCATTTTGATAAAAGATCTTTTGTCATTAAATGGTTTCTTAGGATTGAATTTGTTGTCTTTTATTTCCATAATTTTTAATTTTGCAATGTAGCCAGTGTAGAGTTTAGCCCAATCAGAAATTTGATTGCTGTCGTTGTATTTTTTTTCTTCAAGTTTAACTTCTTCGTCGCATGCAATTGCAGTTGTTGCTAAGAATTTGATAGCTTCTTCATTTGTTACTGCACGCTTTGGTAAAAATTGAGTTTTTGATACTCCGTTAGTTATACCGAGTGCTTTAGCCTTGGCAACCGCACTTGACTGGCAGTCTTGGAAATAGTCGTCTTTTGAAATTTTGATATTTTTATCAGTCATTACAACATTTATTGGTTTATTAAAGTATGATTCAATCATTTCGATAGCAAGTTCACAAAATTCTTCACGGCTTATATACTTGCTTTTGGCAAACTCTGACTCTTCTTGCTCGTTGTTTGCAGGAGCTTTGTCTTGATTTTTTATTTCCTTAGCTTTATCATTTTCATTTTTTTTATTTTCGCTTTTTGTTTTTTCTGTGCTATCCTTTTTGCTACTATTATCTTCTTTTTTGGTTTTTTCGCTAATTACTACTTGTTCCTTATTAGCGGTAGTGTCATCAGTTTTGTTATGTTGCGTGCCAGCGTGGTGCTGGTTATCGTTACATTTTTTTACTGCTGTATTTTGGTGTTTACTGATTACTTGACTATCTTCTTCTGATTTATCGGACTTGGTCAAATTTTTGTCGATATCGACATATTTTTTTGTTGACTTGGTTTTATCAGTGTGTTTACTGTTTTTTATATCAAATAGATTACTTTGGAAAATTAATGCTATTATGATAAGTGAAATGGATATTTTTTTAAAACTTCCCAAATTATTAGCCCCCTATGATGATTAATTAAGCTTTCCTATTTTAAGTCTTAAATTATCAGCAAGTGGAAAGCTTAATGTAGTAATTAATATTTCTTATATATTGTATTATAAATAAGGTATAAAATCAACAGTTTTTGAATTATTAATGAACATATATTAACAGACGTTAGGAAAAGAGGTTTTACTAGGTGGTGCAATGTAACTAATGAAACATTAATGGTTTATTTAAACATGAAAGGTCTTGCTTTCAAGCTTGTCTGGCTTTAATAAAAAAAATCAAAAAAAATAAAAAAAGTTCTTGATTTTTTTATCGATATGTTGTAGACTATTGAAGTCGGAAGTTTTGGTCGCAAAATTAAGAATTATTTTTAATTAGAGATTATGCATTACTAAATCTTTCACCGTATATGGTCCGGTAGTTCAGTTTGGTTAGAACGCTAGCCTGTCACGCTAGAGGTCGAGGGTTCGAGTCCCTTCCGGATCGCCATATGTGCCGACGTAGCTCAATCTGGTAGAGCAACTGACTTGTAATCAGTAGGTTGCGGGTTCGAGTCCCATCGTCGGCTCCAATTCTTTTTAAAGAAGAACAAGATGTTCTCACCTTGATGGATAACATGTCTACGGGTTAAGCTATATTGACTTTGTTATATACACAGTCTGTTTGTGCTTAATCGGGTGAGGATAACATGCCCGATTTTTTAATGTAAAAATACTTATAGGAGGTGTATTATTAACAAAAAATATGACAGAAGACCGCCGTCAAAGAAAGACAACACTCAATTAAACGAAGATATTAGAGACGAGAATGTTAGACTTATCGGTGATGATGGAGAGCAGATAGGGATAGTTAGTTCTCAAGAGGCATTGAGAATGGCTAAAGATAAAAGTCTTGACTTAGTAAAGATTGTAGAAAAAGCTAATCCACCTGTTTGTAAAATTATGGATTATGGTAAATACAGATTTGACAAACAGAAAAAAGAAAAAGAAATGAAGAAACACCAAAAAACGCTTAGTGTTAAAGAGGTAAGAATTTCTGTTAATATTGAAAAGCATGATATGGAAACAAAAGCCAGAAATGCTATCAAGTTTTTAAACGCTGGAGATAAGGTTAAAATTTCACTTAGGATGTGGGGCAGACAGTTAGCCAATACTGGACAAGGCGTAGAAATGGTAAATAAATTTATTGAAATAATATCAGAAACAGTTGATATTACAATAGAAGCAAAGCCAAAATTAGAAGGTAGAAATGTTAATGCTGTTATAGCAAAAGAATAGTCAAGGAGGGAAAAAAATGCCAAAAATGAAAACGCACAGAGGTGCAGCTAAAAGGGTTAAGAAAACAGCTAGTGGTAAATTAAAGCGTTCACACGCATATACATGTCATAATTTCTCGAATAAAAATAGAAAGAGAAAGAGAAACTTAAGTAAGAGTGGTTTAATATCTTCAGGAGATATGAAGAGAATCAGAACTTTAGTACCATATCTATAAGACGAAAGTGAGGAAAAAAAATGGCAAGAATTAAAGGTGGCGTAAACGCTAAGAAAAAACATAAACGTATATTAAGAATGGCGAAGGGTTATTATGGTCAAAAGTCTAAAGTATTTAGAGCGGCTAACCCACAAGTAAACAGAGCTTTAAGATCAGCATTTGTTGGAAGAAAGCTTAAAAAGAGAGAATACAGAAGAATGTGGATTGCTCGTATTAACGCAGCAGTTAGACCACATGGTCTTTCATATTCTAAATTTATGTATGGTTTAAAACAGGCTGGAATTGAGATGAACAGAAAAATGCTTTCTGAAATCGCAATTCATGACGAAGCTGGCTTTGCAAAATTAGTTGAAACTGCAAAGAGTAAATTATCATAAAAACTTCACCCCACGCACAATCGTGGGGTAGTTTTTTAATCATTTTCGAAATTTATAAATTTTACAATAATGTGTATATTGTAAAGTAAATATGGCAATAATGTTAAATTTAATAATTCATTTTAAAATTTGCAAAAGGAGAAGGTAAATTGAAGTTTTCATCTTATATCGACAATACAAAGCTGAAGCTTAAGCCAGCACAGGTTTTGGCGCTTGGGTTTTTTTCAGTAATTTTACTGGGTGCTATTATATTAAATACTCCTTTTGTAACGACTGAGGGTGAATCTATCGGGTTTATAAATGCACTATTTACTTCAACTTCAGCAGTTTGTGTAACAGGGTTAGTTGTTGTAGACACAGGTACATATTGGAATGAGCTTGGACAAACTATAATATTAATTTTAATACAAATTGGTGGTCTTGGTTTCATGACGATGGCGACGCTTTTTGCTATGATAGTAGGTAAAAGGATATCGCTGAAAAGTCGGATTATGATGCAGGAGTCTCTTAACCACTTAGATATATCGGGCGTAGTGAGGTTAACAAAAAGAATAGTATTGATGACATTTTGTATCGAGGGAATTGGAGCGATACTGTTGTCACGACATTTTATTAAGGAATTTGGTTTTTATAAAGGGGTTGGCTACGGTATTTTTCATTCTGTCAGTGCCTTTTGTAATGCAGGCTTTGATTTAATGGGCGGGGGGCGTTCGCTTACTTCTTATGTGGATAATCCGTATGTCAATATTGTAGTAATGTCGTTAATCATTATAGGTGGACTTGGTTTTGTTGTTATAATGGACATATTGAAATTCAAGGGCTTTAAAAAGTGGAGCTTAGGTAGTAAAGTAGCTGTATGCACTACTGGTATTTTGATTTTTGTTGGTGCGGTGTTATTCTTTGTGCTGGAATCAAATAATCCCGATACTATTGGTAATTTAAGTTCAACTGGTAAGTTTTTTGGCTCGTTATTTGGTAGTGTTACGCCTAGAACGGCTGGATTTAATACAGTTGCTACAGAAAAACTTATGCCAGCAACTTTACTAGTAACAATGGTCTTAATGTTTATTGGTGGTTCACCAGGGTCAACTGCTGGTGGAGTAAAAACTACTACAATTACAGTTATGGTGCTTACTATCATTTCTATCATTAAGGGTAAAAGAGATACTGAAGCATTCGGTAGAAGAATTTCGAAAGATACAGTAAATAGGGCGCTTGGCATACTTGGTATAGCGATTACGATATTGATAAGTGTTGTGATTATATTAAGTATTACGGAAGCCGCAAGTTTGGATAAAATCATGTTTGAAGCAATATCAGCTTTTGGTACAGTTGGACTTTCGGCTGGACTTTCGCAGGACTTAACTCTAATCGGTAAACTAGTTATTGCGTTTACGATGTTTATGGGTAGGGTTGGTGCTTTAACGATAATATTTGCGGCAACTACTAAGTTGAAAAATAATGAAAAGTTAATGTTAAGATACCCAGAGGGTAGAATAAGCATTGGATAGGAGGCTATATGGCTAAGCAATTCGTTATATTGGGTGCAGGAAGATTTGGTGCAAGCGTAGCTCAAAAGCTTATGGATCTAGGTGCTGAAGTAATGGTCGTTGACCGTGATGAAAAAGTTATACAATCTCTAGCAGATAAAGTAACTCATGCAGTTCAATCAGATGTAACTTATGATGGGGCGATTAATGCTCTTGGAATTAGAAATTTTGATACTGCTGTAGTAACTGTTGGCGATGATATCCAGACATCTATATTGACAACGATTATTTTAAAAGAGTTTGGTATGAAACATATTGTAGCTAAAGCTCAGAATGAGTTACATGCTAAAGTTTTATACAAAATTGGTGCTGATAGAGTGGTATTTCCTGAAAGAGAAATGGGAATAAGGGTTGCTAAAAACTTAATGGCATCAAATGTGATGGACTTTATAGAGCTTTCTCCTGATTATAGTATTGTAGAGATGGCTCCACGTAAAGAGTGGATAGGCAAGACAATTTCTGAACTTGATATCCGTAAAAATTATGGACTGAACGTCATGGCTATTAGAAGAGGTGCGGAAACAAAAATTTCTATTTCGCCTATGTATAAAGTACAGAGTGGGGATATTCTAGTAGTTATTGGTAATAACCAAGATTTAAAAGAGCTTGAAAATTAATATGTCGGTAGTACACTCAAACCAAAATAAAAAGTTTAAACTTTTAAAAAAACTGAAAACCAAAAAACATAGAATTTCTGAGAAGAAAATAATATTAGAAGGCTATCGTATTATTAATCAAGCTATCAAAAATGGTAAATCACCGTTTTTTATAGTTTATCGTGATGACTTTGAGGAGAGGTTAAGAGCGAGTAGTGAAGATATAGTTTTAGATAAAGCGTTGTTTGATATGGTGAGTAGCACAACTAATTCACAAGGTGTAATTGCGGTGTTTGATATGGCTGTTGTTAAAAAAGAAGAAACAGAGTCTAATCATATAGTTGTAATTGACAAGGTGCAAGACCCTGGAAATCTAGGGACTATCATTAGAACTTGTGATGCCTTTGGTTTTGATAAGTTGATACTTACTAAGGGTACGACAGACCCTTATTCAGATAAATGCTTACGTAGTACCCTTTCGTCTATATTTAATGTAAATATGATGATTGGTATGGAAGATGTTGATGTCGTTAATTATCTAAATAAAAATAATTACGATATTTTGTTGACCACACCGGTTGGTGAGGTTGATATAGTTGACTGTCAGCCATTACAAAATATGGCGATAGTTATTGGCAGTGAATCAAATGGTGCTAGTGAGATATTTTTTGATGTAGCTAAAGTGAAATTGAAAATTGCTATGCGTAGTTCGCAAGAATCATTAAATGTGGCTTGTGCGACGTCAATTGTACTTCATAAGTTGAAGTAGATTGGAAGTATATACTAAGGAGCAGATATGAGTGTGACAAAAATTTTAAATCAGTATGATTTTAAAGAGATTTCTACATTGAAAATCAATAATGAAGAAGGCAGTTTGAGCATATTTCTCTCTGATTCTAAGCAGAAACAACATGAAATTAAGCTTCAAGAGGTTAATAACTACCAAGTTATTGATTCTAGCATACAGGATAAAATTTATCAGCATCAAGAAGTAAGACGTGAAAAAGAAATTAATTTTATTGAGGAGTTTGGTGCAAAATTTTCGTTTGTAGAGATAGATATGTATGGCGAAGAAGTACATGAATCTCTAGCCAAACCGAATTTTATACTTGATTCTGAAAACACAAGTATAATGGCAGAAGCTGAAAAACTTGTGATTAATGGTAGAAGTTATACGCTTGTACCGACTAGATGCAGCTAATGCTTAAGCTTATAGGTAAAGAATTTTCCCTTGAAACCAATAAGGTAAGAGAAACTTTGGAAAAGTTAAATGTGGATTATCAGTATCTGGATTATGAACTTTACGAAGGTGATGACTTGAAAAATTTTGTAAAGATGAACAAGATAAAAGCGTTACCGATATTGATTTATGGGCAAGATTTTGTGGTAACACATGATGAGAGTTTTATAAGAAAATTTTTAGAGAAAATGAGAAAAGATGCCGAGCATAGATGCGATGACTAGCATAATAATTGCAAAAAGAATTGTATTTATTCCTGAAGATATCTTGTCGTTTCCGATTAATTTTAGACCGAAGAGTATTTGACAAATAACAATCATCAAAAGAGCAACAATGTTAATATTTATAGGATAATTGACACCTAATATGTTTTCAAAGATTGGTTTGGAAGCAATCAGTACAAATGATATACTGGTGGTGACAAATATCAAAAGGTTGATTATTTTGACTACTTTAATACTACTGAATATTTTATATAATCTACTTTGTAAACTTTGCATAATTAGAATTCCTTTTCTGTTATTTTTATTTAATAATAACATGGAATTTTATAAAAATCAATTTTATGGAGGTTAAAAAATGGATAAAACTGATTTAAAGATAATCGAAATTTTACAAAACGACGCAAGAATATCTATGAAGGACTTAGGAAAAATGGTAGGTTTAACACCACCAGCTGCATCACAAAGGGTAAAAAAGATGGAAGATACTGGAATTATCAAAAGCTATACAGCTGTTCTTGATTTTAGAAAGTTAGGAAAAAGAGTGCAAGCTTTTATTGCGTTAAGTATTCCAGCAGATGATTATAAAGGATTGATTGATTTTGCTAAAAATAATAATGCTATCGTGGAATGTTACCATGTAACAGGTAGAGACAGTTTAATCTTTAAAGTTTTAGTAAAAGATATTAACGAATTGGAACAACTTATTGACAATATTAAAGGATACTCTAAGACAAGCACTTCAGTGATACTTTCTAGTCCTATTAATAATAAGCTAGTTCGTTTACATTAATTTAAAATCTAAAATAGATTATCCAAGATATTGTGCAGTAAAACCTATTGAATATAAAAAAAAGTCCATATATTGAAAAAAATATTAAAAAAGTGTTGTAATTTTGTTCATATATATGTTATACTAATAATGTGAATATATTATAGGAGGTAAATATCAGTGGAATCTAAATTAGCAGCTTTAAAACATTATGTGTATGAATTAGAATACGCATTGAAAACTGAAGACGTTGATATGGTCAAAAACATATCGCGTGTAATTAGAGAAAACGTAGACTCGATAGAATACAACTTTAATATGTTAACTAATAACGCAACAGGAATTTATTATAAAAATATTAACAATTTTGACTTTTTGTACAAACCTGTTGAGGTGGAAAATCCATATGAGGGTAATTATCTAGAGAATTTTGCTGCAACAAGAACTTATGATTTAACTGAAGCAGGCGTTATAAATATTCATAATGACTTTTGGAAAGAGCACACTATACTTAGAACTAATGTTTTTGGTATGATACCAGTGGATATGCTGACTGAAGAATCAATTGCTACGCTAATCAAGTTGGGTTGGAACAAAGTAGAAGTTGATGTATTGGACTTTGGTAGAAGTACAACTAATCAAAAAGATATTTTTGATTTTTGTGACGAGAACTTTAATAAGTATCTTGCTATTAGAGAAGAGTCAACTGATGATATTCTAGTTTTGAAATTTGCACAATAATATATTGAAATATTTTTCAAAAAACCGGTTATGTAAATTGACCGGTTTTTTGGTGTGTTTTAAAATTGTCTTTGTCAAATATAGTTGTAAAGAATAAAATAAGTCAAAAAATAAATTATTATATACAATTTACAAAAAATGAGTATAATAGTAGGTAAGGAGAAATTATGTTTGTAGATTTAGTTTATAATAAAATTAATTATGTAGTACCAGATTATCTGGACGGAGAACTTTTAAAAGATGTGCTCAGAAAGGAAATGAATATTTCCTCGCATTTGATGAAAAAGTTGAAAGCCAAACGAGCAATATTGGTAAATGGTGAAAATACTAAGGTAGTAGAAACTGTTAGTAAAGGTGATTATATTAGTCTGGATATTTCAGAGGAAACTAGTATTGAACCTGAAAATATTGATATTGAAGTTATTTATGAAGATGTTGATGTGCTAGTAATAAATAAAAAGCCGTTTATGGTAGTTCACCCGACACGTAAACACTTGGAAGGTACACTTTTAAATGGTGTGATTTATTACCTTCATAGTAAAAAAGAATTTGTTAAACCCCACTTAGTTAATAGATTAGATAGAGATACCAGTGGTGCAATAGTAATCGCTAAAAATGGATTTGCACATAGCTATTTGAATGATAAAATGATGGAAAATAGAGTTAAAAAGAAATATATTGCTTTGGTGGAAGGGGAAATCAAAGAAAAAAAAGGCTTGATAGATTTACCGATTGCACGGGAAAATGAATTAGGTATTAAACGGGTAGTTAGACCAGATGGTAAAAAATCTAAAACTAGGTTTAAACTTTTGGAAAGTAATGGCAAGTTTAGTTTGGTAGAGCTTGAACTGTTGACCGGACGAACTCATCAAATCCGAGTTCATTTATCACATTTAGGACACCCGATAGTTGGTGATGATTTGTATGGCTCAAGTTATGTTGATTTACTTAACAGACAGGCGTTACATGCCAGTTATATAAAATTTGAAAGTCCTAGAACAGGAATGGTAAGCGTTCGAGCAACTGTACCGACTGATATCGAAAATTTGATAAAAGGTGAATTATGATAAAAAAAAATAACAGAGAATTTTATGAGAGCATAAGGCATACAGCCTTTTTTGTAACGATACAAAATGTAATCAGCTCTTCACTTAATTTGGTTGATGTTATAATGCTTGGTAGTCTCGGAGTGATAAATGGTCCGGGACTTGCTACGCAGTTTTTCTATATCTTTATGCTGGCGATATTTGGTTTTGCAAATGGCGGACAAATATATTTATCACAGTTTTACGGTGATGACGATATGCACAATTTCCATAGGGCGATTGGTGTCTTGATGCTAGTGGGGCTATTAATTGCAATACTGTTTTTCATACCGTCATATTTTTGTTCTAAGTTTATTATGTCACTATATTCGCAAGATGCTGATGTTATCAGAATGGGGGCAGGCTATTTAAAACTCGTAGCTTTTAACGCTCCGCTACTAATGATATTGTCAGTTTTGACATCGGCATCAAGGGCATCGGGTGATTCGAAACTACCGATGGTGTTAAATACAATGGCACTGTTTATAAATACAGGACTAAACTATGTACTTATTTATGGTAATTTTGGTATGCCGAAACTTAGTTATATCGGTGCTGCTTATGCCACTATTATATCTTGTTTGGTTGCCGTTATAACATATATCGTTGTTATAGTTATTCGTAAAGATGTGATATATGCTGGTTTTAAAGAATATTTTGATTTTAGTTTTGCGTTTTTGAAAAAGATATGTGTATCGGCTAGTCCTGTTATGTTAAACGAATTTTTGTGGGCGGCTGGTTTTTCGCTTTACGCAATGGCATATTCTTTATATAACAAAGATGCTTATACTTCGTATTTGATTTATATGATGATAAATAACTTGATGTATTCGACTGCGATTGGTTTAGCTATTGCTAACTCAGTAGTGTTAGGTAATTTACTTGGTGCGGGGCAGATTGAAAAGGCTAAAGATTATGAGCGGAAATTTACAGTTTTTCAAACTAAAATTGCAATAATATCAGCAGTTGTCCTTGTGGCTATATCATCGGTTATACCAGAATTGTTTAATTATTCAGATAGTATTAAATTAGATGCAAAATATTTATTAATAGTTGGGGCGGTTTTTATGCCGATAAAATTTTATACCATGTTACATTTAATGGGAACATTAAGGTCGGGTGGTGATACTAAGTATGCTGTGATGATCGACTTTTTGACGATGTATCTTGTAGGTGTACCAATGGCATTTATTTCGCTTAATGTTTTTCATATGCCATTGTGGTTGGCACAAATTATGATAACTCTTGAAGAAGTTTTGAAAGCGATATGGTGTTTCTATCGGATAAAGACTGGCAAATGGGCAAACAATTTAACAATCGACAAAGTTTTTAATAAAAGTGAATAATATATTTAAAAATGAAGAAATGTTCATTTTTAAATAATATGTTTCCATTTTAAACTTTGCGTGATAAAATATATGTGTTAATTAATAAAGTGTGAAATGGAGAAAAGAGGAAATTTATGAAGCAATCAGAATTTAGGAAACCACCAGTAGCTAAAGTTGAACCAAAAATTTTAGAAAAATTTGGTGTAAAAAGACAAGATAACTACTTTTGGATAAAAGAAAAAGAAAATGAAGAAGTTATTGACTACATTAAAGCAGAAAATGACTATACCGACAATATAATGGATAGTACAAAGGAACTTCAAGAAAAGATATTTGATGAAATCAAAGGTAGGATTAAAGAAGATGATGAATCTTATCCTACTTTCAGAAACGGTTATTACTATCATAGTAAAAATGAAAAGGGTAAGCAATATGCCGTAATACTGAGAAAAGAAAGTATGGAAAGTAGCGAAGAGCAAGTTGTGTTTGATATAAATAAATTAGCGGAAGGACAACCTGCATACATATTTGCTGGCTATACAATTAGTCCTGACAATAAGCTAGCAGCCTATTTATCTAATACTACTGGTTCATTTGCTGAATATGAGTTAAAAATAAGAGATATTGCCAGTGGTAAGGATATTGATTTTAGTTTAACTGGTGTGGCATCTATGCAATGGGCTAAGGACAATGAAACACTTTTTTATAGTGTGATTGATAGCTCGTTTAGATCGTCTAAAGTGTATAAACAGAGCATAGTGGATAAACAGCCTATTTTAGTATATGAAGAAAAAGATGTTAAGTTTAGTACTTATGTTGCTGGTGATAAGCGAAATAAATTAATTTATATTGCTAATGGTAGTTCAACAACGAGTGAAGAAATGTTTATCTCTGCTGATGAACCAAATGCAGAATTTAAAGTTTTCTTGCCACGAAAGTTTAGGACAGAATATTCGGTAGCATTACATAACGACTGTTTTTATGTGAGTTATAAAGATGATGACAACCTAAATGGCAAGATATATCAAGCGCCAATCGCAACTTACAGTGATATGTCGACTTGGACAGAAATCGTAAAGCATGATGAAAATGTTGCCATCGAAGGTGTGTCAGTGTTTGAAGATTACCTTGCTTTAACTGTCAGAGAAGGTGGTCTTATTAAAATCAATATTTTAGATATCAACAATAACTATCAGTCTGAGACTATTGATTTTCCAGAAGAAACGTACTATGTTGGTTTGTCAGGTAATGCTGAATTTAAAGCTGATAAAATTAGGTATGTTTATACTTCGCCTAAGAGGCCTAGCACTTTATTTGAGTATGATATTAAGTCAAAGCAAACAAAAACGCTTAAAGTTCAAGAGATACCATCGGGATTTAATTCAGATGATTATGTTGTAGAACGAAAACTTGTTAAAGCTAAGGATGGCAAAGAAGTACCAATGTCAATTTTGTATAAAAAAGATACAAAACTTGATGGCACAAGCCCAGCTTTACTTTATTCGTATGGTAGCTACGGTTATAGTACAGAAACTTCGTTTACGCAAAGTGTTTATAGTCTTGTTGATAGAGGATTTGTTTATGCGATAGCCCAAATTAGAGGCGGTAGCGAAATGGGTGAGCAGTGGTATGAAGATGGCAAAATGCTTAATAAGAAAAATACTTTTACGGATTATATTGCTTGCAGTGAGTATTTGATTGACAATAATTATGTAGCCAAAGATAAACTTTCTGCAATGGGCGGTAGTGCTGGTGGTCTTTTAATGGGTGCAGTTGCGAATATGAGGCCGGATTTATATCAAAATGTACTTTTACTTGTACCGTTTTTAGATGTTGTAACAACAATGCTCGATGAAACCTTGCCGCTTACAACTGGTGAGTATGAAGAATGGGGCAACCCTAATGACAAAGAGTATTTTGATTATATGCTTTCTTATTCGCCATATGATAATTTAGAAGCAAAAGATTATCCAAATATGCTAGTGACAGGTGGTATAAATGATTCACAGGTTTTATATCACGAGCCGACAAAATACGTAGCAAAACTAAGAACTCTAAAAACTGATGATAATTTATTATTATTACATATGAATATGGAGTCAGGTCATCATGGTGCAACAGGAAGATATGACAAATTTAAAGATACAGCTTTTAACTATGCTTTTATTTTAGCTATGCAAGAATAATACACTTTTTAAATTTTATAATAAAGTAAAAAATTAAAACCAAGTGCAAAGAAATTTCTTTCTAACCAATTTTATAATCTCTAAATTTTAATGGTAAGTATTTTGATATACTTATCAGAGACGATAATTGGTATAATGCACTTGGTTTATTTTTTTGGGGGTTATAAGCTAGATAAGATTATATCTATTGCTGAAAATAAGGTGTCAAAATCATCCTTATTATTGTTGTTACCCATATGCCCGATTCGGATAATTTCACCGTCTAGAATACCTAGACCTTTTGAAATCACGATATCATGCTCGTTTAGTAACTTATTAAATAAATCATTTGCTTTAATATCTTTTGGTGGATAGAAAGCGGTTACAGTATTTGAATTATGACTTTGAGCATAAACCTTAAATCCTTTTTGGGTCATCACATTTCTAGTCAAGTTAGCAAATTCGGCGTGTTTAGCAACAAAATCGCAGTTTAAAAGTTCATTTAAACTTGTTTCTAAAGCGAGTATAGAACCGATACATTGAGTATATAAAAACCTATTCTCTTTTTTGGCGTTGATATAGCCTAAGAAATTAAGATAATAAGATTTTAAAGTAGAATTTTTTTCGATATGCTTAATAGCATTTTGACTAAGAGTTACGATTGATAAATCAGCTGGTAAAGAGAGGCATTTTTGACTACCACAAAGTAAAACGTCAATGCAGTCATTGTCAAAGTTAAGTTCTTCACCGCCTACAGCAGATACGCTATCAACTATACTTAGAATGTTTCTTTTGCGTAATTCTTGACATAAACTTTTTACATCGTTAGTCACTCCAGTTGGTGTTTCGCAGTGTACCATAGTAACTACTGAGTAGGAATTACTGTCAACTTCTTTTAGCACTTCATCAACGGGGAAACCAGTTTTCCAGTCAAAATTTAAGACTTTAGCATTTCCGCCTGCATCTTTGACCAATCCTTCAAAACCAGCACCAAAAATACCATTAGCTACCACGAGTACGTTATCACCTTTTTCGATAAGGTTAAGACAACTAGCCTCTAGTGCTAACATAGCTTCAGAAGTCATTATAATAGTTTCGCCAGTAGTGTTAGTAATGAGTTTATCGTAAAGATTAATTGTGTTTTTGAAAATATCTTTAAATGAATTGTCTAAATCTTGATTAGAGTAATTATTTTGGATTGATTGTAAAACGTTTGATGAAAAACTTGTCGGACCACTTGATAATATAAGTTTATTTTTCATAAGACACGCTCCTAAATTGTGGATGATTTTCTAAAGCTTTTACAATTGGGAGAGCAAGTACGTAACCGATTGCAAGTTGAGTGATGTTACCTGAAACACTGGTCAGAGGTTGAATCCAGTTACGGGTAATGAAGATTACTTCGTATAGATAATAAACGCTTATCATAGTTAAACTTGGGATTGTAATTATGCTAAAAAGTTGCAATTTACGGTTGTTTTTGAACTTAACGTATAGGTAACCTATCAAAAAGCCCATTAAAGCTCTTGCTATAAAAGTACCAGGTGCCCAAACTGCGAAATTACTTAGCAAATCGAAAATTGTCATGCCAGCAGCACCTGCTACCATACCTTTTTCTTTGCCGAGTAAAATCGCTATTGCGATAAGAGGAACGTTGCCGAGATGTACTAAACCACCGTCACCAGCAAATGGAAATTGAAACTTTACTGCGTAAGTAGCGACAAATACGAGAGCTGTTCCTACTGCGTATTGTGTAAGATCTTTTGTTTTCATTTACACATCCTTTCTTTGTCTTTTAACTTTTGCCTACATGTGATATAATAATCTAAATTCTTGTAAATTTCAAGAAGTTTTTTTATTATTAAAAATCAACAATGTATGTAATATCAACGTTTTAAAAGGATTTAATTGAAATTATGAACATAAATATATATTTAACTGCAAAAAAAATTAATAAAACTTGCCAAGAAATTTCTGCTGAGTATCAAAAAAGAATTGCTAAGCAGGCAAAAATTAGACTTATTAATTTGGGTGATAAGTTAGTGGTGTCGGAAACTGATTTCAATATACTGCTTGATACTAAAGGATGTCAGCTTGATTCGGAACAGTTTGCGAGTAAGATAAGTGAAATAATTGACGACCCTGGTTACAGAAATGTAAACATTTTTACGAAACGAGTACAAAATATTGATAATTATGATTTAAAATTGTCACTATCATCGTATGTGTTTGATGATGAAATTTTATATATAATGCTATCGGAGCAAATTTATCGTGCTTTTGCGATAATTAATAATACCAAGTATCATAAATAATTTTGGATATTTTGTTACAAGTAATTAGTATGTAGAAAATGTTTTAAGAAAATAGAAAAAATTATAGATAGATTATACTTAAATTTTGTGTTATAATTCATTTTGGATTAAATTAGTTTTTGTTGTATATTGTTAAGGAGATAGGAGAAAAAATGGTTATAATTGTTTTAGCGATAGTTGGTGGACTTATAGGTTACATAACGAATGTATTAGCTATAAAATTATTGTTTAGACCAATTATCCCTACTAGAATTTTTGGTATTCAAGGTGTTATTCCTAAAAGGCATCGTGAAATTGCCTCATCAATAGGAGAGATAATTGAAGATGAGCTTGTTTCAATGGATGATATCGCCAACGAAATAACTAGTAAAATGGACAAAAAACAAGTTTTGGAGATGATAAAAAAGAAGTTGTTAATTTTGTTGCAAACTAAGTTTCCAATGTTTGTTATGTTTCAAGCAAAGGTACAACCAGCTATTGATAATATTTTCGAAACAGAAGGCGAAAAGATGCTTGACGATTTGATTGATAAAATGCTGGAAAAGGTAACGGGTACTGTTAGTATCAATAAAATTGTTGAAACGAAGATTTTAGAACTGAATCTTGAAAAAATGGAAGAGATTATTATCAAGATAGCTAAGAAAGAGTTGAAACATATTGAGTATTTGGGCGGACTTTTAGGCTTTGGTATTGGTGTTTTACAAGGTCTGATTGTAGTATTTTTTTTGAAATAAAATAATAAAATTACAAAGATAGTTTTTATGCTAATCCAAATATATTAGGGATTTAATGTCCCTTTTTTGTTGTTTAAAATTAAGACTGTTAAAAGAAATACATTATGTATGTGGCTAGAATAGTGAGTTCTAGTTAAGTGACGAGATTTATTGTAAAGGAGTGAACATTGAAATACGCTGATATAACGTTTTTTATTATTTTAGTTATTATACTATTTTCGATACAGCTAACGCTTAATCGAATTTGGGTTACCTTAAAAGAGATAAAGGCTAAACTTAATTATTTACCAAATAAAAATGATTTTTATAATGATAGAACCCACGATTAGATTATGAATATTATTTAGGTGAGTTTGCTAGATAAAAGGTGAGAAAATTTATTATAAAAACAATTGATAATATTATCTAAAAAACGGGTATATATTATAGATGTAGGTATTATCCAGTTTAAAGTTAAAATACAGTTGCAATTGCAAAAAGAATGAGAGGCTAAGTGGAAGATGAACTATACAATTCATATTATATCAGATTCGCTGGGGGAAACAGCTGAGCAAGTTGCTAATGCTGTTGCTTGTCAGTTTACAGAACACGATTTTATTATTCAAAATCATTCTTATATCCAGACAAGTGAGCGGGTAGACGAAATTTTTGAAGAGATTGACGGAAGGTCGAGTATAGTAATTTTTACTGTGATTATTGAGCAGTTAAGAACCAAGATAGCTAATATTTGTTCTGAAAATAAAATTTACTACATTGACGTAATGACGCCAATGCTCGTTAGGTTTACCAAATTTTTAGGAACGCCCCCTATCAATGAACCAGGTTTTAAACATCAGCTGGATGAGGAATACTTTGATAGAATTGAGGCTATTGAATTTGCTGTAAAATATGATGATGGTAAAGATGAAAAAGGCATCAAGTTGGCTGATTGTGTAATTATTGGCATATCAAGGACGTCAAAAACACCGTTAAGTATGTATTTAGCCCACAAAAATATCAAGGTTGCCAATATACCGTTAGTACCTGAAGTCAATCTGCCTAAACAATTGTACGAAATTAACCCTGATAAAATCTTTTGCCTAACAAATGATAAAAGTTTATTGAACAAAATTAGGACGGAAAGGTTAAAAGAATTAGGGTTGCCTTCTAGTTCGAGTTATGCAGATATGTCAAGGATTGATGAAGAAATTAGATACGGTGAAAAAGTTGCTAAAGAGTTAAAGTGTAAAGTGATTAACGTTGCCGATAAAGCAATTGAAGAAACAGCAAACATTATAGTTAAAGAATTGCAAGATAATAAATAGAAAAGTAGGAAAATGGGTAAGTACAAGAACGAAGTAAAAGAATATATAATTGATAATGTTGATATTGAACGAGAAATATCGGGCTATATGAATTTAAAGCGTGTTGGTTCGAGTGTAAAAGGACTTTGCCCCTTTCACGGCGAAAAAACACCATCGTTTTGCGTATCTAGTAGTTGGCAAAATTATCACTGTTTTGGTTGTTCGGAGCATGGCAATGTTATCGACTTTATTATGCAAATGGAAAATCTTGATTTTATATCGGCAATTGAGCATTTAGCACAAACTAATGGACTTGATATCACAAAGTTTTTGAACGAAAAGGAATATAAAGTTGACAAGCGGATAAAAAAGAGCTATGAGATTAATATTTTTGCAGCTAAGTATTTTCGGGAAAAGTTAAAAAGTAACCAAAGTGTAAAGGAGTATCTGTCAGATCGGAAGATAAGTCCGGAAACAGTTATAAAATTTGGCATTGGTTATGCACCTGATGCTTGGGATGAACTTTATATGGTTTTAAAAAAAGCTGGTTATACAGATGATGAACTTTTGTATTCGAAGATAGTTAAGGTAAGTGACAAAAACGGCAAAATCTATGATACATTTAGAAACAGATTAATAATACCAATTTTGGATAATCGCAAAAGAGTTGTTGGTTTTGGGGCACGCAGTCTTGGTGATGAAAAACCAAAGTATCTTAACTCGTCAGAAAGCGAATTTTTTAAAAAGTCCAAGATATTGTACGGGCAAGGTTTTGACTTTAATAAAAGTCGTTTGGATGAATGTATCCTGGTTGAGGGATATATGGACGTAATTAAATTAAGTCAAGTTGGTTTTACAAATATTTTTGCATCAATGGGAACTAGTCTGACAGAAGAACAGGCTTATGAATTGTCTAAAAAATATAAAAAACTAATATTTGCGTACGATATGGATTTAGCGGGTAGAAATGCAATAGATAGGTCGCTACCAATTTTAGAAAAATATGATATTGATATTAGAGTCTTAGAACTGACCAATGCTAAAGACCCTGACGAATATATTAGTAAATTTGGCAGAGATATGTTTGTCAAGCGTTTGGAAGATACTATCGATGTCTACCATTATAATGTGACAAGGCTTAGGCAAGGGTTAGATTTTAAAAACGCTTCTGATAAAAGAACATATATTGATTTGGCAGTTGATTTGCTTTTGAAATTGGATAGTAAGGTGGATGTTCAGCTTTATGCTCAAGAAATCAGTAATGATTCTGGCATCAGGTATGAAACGATTATGGAATTTTATCAAGAGAAATCGGTTCAGCAGGAAATCGAACAGCAAGAAAGTGAACTGAATAGAAGTTTAAACAGAACTGATTATAATAAAGTAAATCAAGAAAAAACCGATATAAAACAAAATGCTACAAATATGTCAAAAATTGACAGGTTAGAGTTGAAATTGTTGCAAATTGCTGTAAGTTCAAAGGATATGTTCAATAATATATTTGATAGTGTTGGTGGTGAGTTTTTAAACCCAAAATTTAGTCTTGCATTATTAACATTAAAAGAGTATTATAGTAAAGTGGATAATTTTGACGTAAATTCTGCTGTTGAGTATATGGAATTAAAAAAAGTAGTTTTTTTAGAACAATATTTAGATGAGAACATTGATGAAATTGACGAAATTATCTTGTCGAAATTACTGATAAAGCGTGAAAAAGAAATATGTTTGAATGATATTAATATTTTAACTAGGGAATTAAAAGAGCTTTCAGCATACAAAGATAAAGAAAGCAAAGTACAATCAAGATTAAAATTAAGTGAACTTATGGAACTTAGAAAAAAGCACAATACATTTGAAGAGGCTGAAAAATTAATATAAGGTAGGTTGAAGGAGGTAAGTTTGGAAAAAAATGATAATAAAGTAGTCAAGAATAC
>PDWI01002640.1_pt1 | contig 47272 bp, 37 predicted proteins | sample 1430891 | NCBI WGS metagenome assembly PDWI01 (sample SAMN01162508, study PRJNA174530) | Oral metagenome, whole genome shotgun sequencing project. | biome: Marine environment; feature: Marine mammal; material: Swab sample of the gingival sulcus; isolation source: swab sample of gingival sulcus...
ACAGTACTGGCAAGTTGACCTCGATACATATTTGATACGTCTTCTAATCTACCCATTATAACCTCCAAAAATATGTCAACATATAACGGGACAAGACCACCGCCCCTTCCCCACAAGGGTGGGTTCCGCTCAGGGGACTTGCTGGGTCGCTCAGGGAGCTTGCTGGCTTGATCGCTCAGCCCACCTACAAAGAAAATTATTCTATGAAATTTGCTCAATTCAGAAAAATTGTGTAATTTTGCTTTTCTATTTTTGTCAAATAGGAATAAAGTGGTTTAGACTTCGGCTGCAAAGAATTTGACGGCACCGCACTGTTATAATTTAGGTCGAAAGCTATTTCATCTCGGTTCGGGAGAAGCAATTAGTTTTACTCTCCCTGCTAAGTGAATGTTTTAAAATCTGCGGAACGGCGTAATGCCATGGAGACATAAATGATTACTAAAGAGCAAAAAGCTGAAATTATTGCTAAACACGGCGACAAACCAAACGACTCAGGTAAGCCAGAAGTACAAATAGCCTTACTAACGGCACGTATCAATGACTTAACAGGTCACTTGATTGAAAACAAAAAAGATCATCACAGTCGTAGAGGCTTGATTAAACTTGTAAACAAAAGAAGAAAACTTCTTGATTACTTAATGAAAAACGAAATCAATCGTTACCGTGATATCATTAAGGTATTAGGATTGCGTAAGTAAAATAGATTGGATATGTGTAAACGACGGCATTATGTTCGTCGTTTTCTATATCACGCTAATCTGATTTTACTGCTACATAAAATATCCCCATCGTTTTTTTTAAATAGCATTTTGCGACAGGGAAAACACTACTTCCACAATAACAGATAAATGATAAACAAGTGGAATAAAAAATGCTAATCTGTAACAAACCATAGAATTGTCCGTTTAATGACAGTGATGTAGAGAAAACAGAAATACCCCGTGTAATTGGCAGGTGAATCCGCAACGTTTGTCAATCGCACAAATTACAAAGTGAATGTAATTCCCGTCTTAGGGAGAAAAAATGTACTTGCGGAAGATGAAGGAATAATATGAAAAAAATTACTTTAGAAATAGAATATAACGGCAAATTATATTCTTTAGAAACTGGACGTTTCGCGAAATTTGCTAACGGTGCCGTTATGGTACGCTGTGGTGATTCTATGGTTTTAGTAACCGCAACTTGTAGCGGTGAACCGAAAGATGTGGACTTCTTGCCTTTACAAGTAGAATACAGAGAAAAATTATCAGCCGGTGGTAAAATCCCCGGTGGATTTTTAAAAAGAGAAGGTCGCCCAAGCGATAGAGAAGTTTTATCTGCTCGCTTGATTGACAGACCTATACGACCTATGCTACCCAAAACATGGAGATACGACACGCAAATTATTGCTAACGTATTATCTTACGACCCTGAAGTACAAACTGATACATTGGCAGCAGTTGGTGCATCAGCAGCACTTTTGATTTCGGATATCCCATATCATAATCCAATTTCAGAAGTCAGAGTAGGCCGTATCGGCGGAGAATTTGTAATCGACCCATCAGTAGAACAATTAAAAGAATCCGATATTGACATGACCGTTGCAGGTACTGATACTGCAATAACAATGGTAGAAGGTGAGTCTCAAGAAATTTCTGAAACAGAATTCTTGGAAGCATTAGATTTCGCTCATGAAAAAATTAGATTATTGAATAACTTGCAACGCTCTTTGGCGGAACAAGTTGAAATACAAACTATCGAAGTTGAAGAAGAAGAAGTAAACGAAGAATTAGTAAATTTTGTAACTGATTTAGTATCGGAAGAAATCTCAACTAACGTTCACAAATTCTCTTCTAAAAATGAACGCAATACATACCGTAAAGCGACAAAAGAGAAAACAGTCGAAGCCGTAATCGAAAAATTTGTCGAAGGAAACGAAGAAGCCGATGAAGACGCAATCATAAAAGAAGCGAAAAAAGCTGTTGATACGATTGAGAAAAATATCATGCGTAAAATGATTATTGATGAACGTGTAAGATTAGACGGAAGAAAATTAGACGAAATCCGACCTATCGAATGCGAAACAGGTACTCTACCACGCACTCACGGTTCTGCTCTTTTCACTCGTGGGGAAACTCAATCATTGACATCATTAACATTGGGTACTTCAAGAGATGAACAAATTTTGGACGGTATGGGGCCTGGAGAAACAGAAAGATTTATGCTTCATTATAATTTCCCTCCATTCTGCGTGGGTGAAACTGGTAGGTTGGGCGTATCACGTCGTGAAGTGGGGCATGGTCACTTAGCTTGGAGAGCATTGAAAGCATATCTTCCGAATGAAGAAGAATTCCCTTACACAATCCGTGTAGTATCTGACATATTAGAATCAAATGGTTCTTCGTCTATGGCAACAGTTTGTGCCGGCTCGCTTGCACTTTTCAATGGCGGTGTACCTTGTAAAAAACCCGTTGCAGGTATCGCAATGGGCTTGATTAAAGAAGGAGACGGCGTTGCGATTTTGAGCGATATACTTGGTGATGAAGATCACTTGGGTGATATGGACTTTAAAGTAGCAGGTTCTGTTGATGGTATCACAGCATTCCAAATGGATATTAAAATCGAAGGTATCTCAGTAGAAATAATGAAAGAAGCGTTAGAACAAGCTCGCAAAGGCCGTATGCACATACTTGGAATTATGAACGAAACTCTTGAAATTCCAAATAAAGAGCTTTCTCCGTATGCTCCACGTTATACTTCTATAAAAATTCCTCAAGACTGTATCGGTGCTGTAATAGGTTCAGGAGGTGAAACTATTCGTGCTTTGACTAAGGAAACAAATACTGAAATAAATATCGAAGATGACGGTACTGTTCTTATCGCAGCAGTAAACCAAAATGATGCAGACAATGCCATCGCAAGAATCGAAGCATTGACTGAACAACCTGAAGAAGGAAAAGTCTATATGGCTAAAGCTGTCGATGTTCGTGATGGCCTTGGCGTAATTTGCGAATTTTTACCAGGAACTAAAGGTTTACTTCACATTTCTCAAATCGCTTGGGAAAGAGTTGAAAACGTTGCCGAACACTTCTCTGTTGGAGATGAGTTTGAAATTAAATTGATGGAAATCCAACGTGATGGTAAATTCCGCTTGAGCAGAAAAGTACTTCTTGAAAAACCGGAAGGATATGAAGAACGTCCTCCTCGTGAACACGATGGCAACAACCGCAGACGGGACAACAGACGCGACGACAGAAGACGGGATAACCGACGTGATGACAACCGTGGAAACAGAAGATAGAATCAATTATTAATTGATTATTTTTTGAAACTCAGGCACTTTTCCAGTGTCTGAGTTTTTTCAATACAATTCAATAATATACTCTTGATTTTTATTATTTTTGTATTTTGATTATGTGAACATTATGGTTAGTTGTGAAAAAATATCATTAAAATTTGGAGATTTCGATATTTTCAAGGATTTCGATTTTTCAGTAGATTCTGGAGAAAAAGTATCTATTTCTGCCCCGTCGGGAAAAGGTAAATCAACCTTGCTGAAGATTCTACAAGGATACGTTCTACCCCAATCGGGAACGGTTCTAATTGATGGTATAAAAGTAGCTTCGGAAAATATTACAGAAATACGAAATAAAATTGCATGGGTACCTCAAAACATCAATCTTCCAGTAGAAACAGGGCAAGAACTAATACACCTGATGAATATGGATAAATCCCTACATAAAATCAATACATATTTGGGGAAATTGGGATTAGATGGTAGTTTTATCTCAAAGAACTTCAAGGAAATAAGTGGCGGACAGAAACAAAGGATTATTCTTTCAATCTGCCTTAGCATGAATAAAGACTTGATTTTATTAGATGAACCAACCTCCTCTCTCGGCGAAGATTCAATTTCTCTCTTAGTCGATTTGGTGAAAAAAATTGAGAATACGACTGTCATTTCAGCATCACATAATCAAACTTGGATTGAAAACTCTGACAGGGTAGTTGAATTATGAACTCAATCGTAGATATTAGTATCTGGAAATTATTAATCAGCATGACCGCAATGGTACTCCCTACCGCATTCTTCCTATATTATCGTGTAAAGGTTGTAAATAGTGTTCTGATTGGAACTGTTCGGATGATTATTCAACTCTCATTGATGGCTCTTTATTTAGAATGGATTTTTGAATTGAATAATGCTGTCATCAATGCCGCATGGGTTTTAATAATGATTTTTGTCGGCGTATTTACCTCGATTAAGCGGATTGGGATTAGATGGAAATACTTCGTTCTTCCCTTCTTTATCAGCGGTTTTACCACAGTATTAATTATTGATGCCTTCTTCTTGGGATTTGTGCTGAATTTGGATTATTTCTTTGATGCTCGCTATTTTATTCCAATTTCGGGTATGATACTCGGCAACGCCATAAATCATAACATCATCGGATTGAACACTTACTTCAGAGATTTTCAGTCCAAATCCGAGCTCTACTACTTTCTGCTAACCAATACAGGCAGTTCAAAAATTGCTCTACGTCCATTCATAGGGAATGCAATCAAACAAGCGATGAACCCGATGATTGCAACCCTAACTGTTATTGGACTAATATCTCTTCCGGGTATGATGACAGGCCAAATCTTGGGAGGATCTTCTCCCTCAACTGCAATACACTATCAGATTATGATTATGATTGCAATTTTTGTCGGATGTAGTATCAATATTTTTCTCAGTATTATCCTTTCAAATAAATTTATATTTGACAAATACGGGGTGTTTCGGGAGAATTTGATGAAAAATAGCTAAATCGAAACGTCTAGCGTTTTCAAAAAACATCATTTACGTTTTTAAGTAAATATAAAAAAATGCCCAATACCTAAGCAGGTACAGGACATCTGAAATATTTATGAATTGCTAATTACTTAGCCAATCTAATCCAACGGATTAAGTCCTTTAATTTCGGCTGAGTACCATTAATCATTATACCCACTCTATAAATTTTTCCGGCTACCCATAGTGCCCCTAAAAATGTTCCCACCATAAGAGCTACACAAAGAGCTAACTGCCATATCGGAACATTAGTTGCAGCCATACGCACAGGCATCAAAATCGGAGCGAAGAATGGAAAGAGCGAAAGTCCAATCGCCAAACCGCTATCAGGGTTAGTGATAATATTAGTCAAAAATAAAATCGGAATAATCAATGGAAGAATTAACGGGGTCTGTAATTGCTGTGCATCTTGTTCCTGATCGACAGCAGAACCAACCGCCGCAAACAAAGTAGAATATATGAAGTATCCGGCAATAAAAAAGAAAATCAATCCGGCAATCATCATCGGATCAATTTGAGGAATGGAGTTAGTCGAAACACCTAACTCACTCTGCATCGCGGAACTTAGTGCAGGGTTATCATTATTCATCGAACCGACAAACATCGGAAGACCAAAGTTCATTACACTAAGTCCAACAGATGACCAAACTAAAAGCTGCGTAACCCCCAAAGCACCAATAGCAAGTATTTTACCGAGCATAATATCCATAGGCTTCGCTGAAGAAGCAAGAATTTCTACAATACGGTTAGCTTTTTCTTCGACAGCAGAACGCATCACCATAGCACCGTACATTAACATCATCATATAAACAAGCATACCAAAGATATATCCCACAGCAGCAAGAACTTCGCTATGGTCAGCAGTTTCTTCGCCGGTTTCATCTACTTTTGCTTTTTGTAAATTTACGCCAGAGCTGAGTAATTTGATGATTTCAGGATCGCTAACATACTTATTCAATCGTGCATTTTTCAGAATACGGGACAAATCCCTTTCGATAGACGACACAAGGCCTACAGCACCGCCTGAACTTGTTATAATTTCAGCATTACCATTAATGAAAAAATCTTTATCAATATAAACCAATCCATCAATTTCTTTCATTTGTACTTTTGCACGAAGCGTCTTTAAGTCATCTTTGGTTTTAAAATATATATCTGGATTTCCTTCAAATAGTTTTTCTTCACAGATACCGGATTCATCGAAAATAGCCATTCTCTTATTCGTATCATCTATTGATAAATAAGTAACCAAAGCAGTTATACCAATTATCAGCAAAAACCCCAAGGGCATCAAGATAGTAGATAAAATAAATCCTCGTGATTTCAATTTTATCATGTACTCATGCTTAAAAATTATCCCAACTTTAGAACTCTGTTTCATCAGCACCCCATATTACTTTAAGAATAAAACCGTAATACGAATTAATTTAGGAAATGTTTTGCTTGTTTAATATGACAAATTAATTGGTAATATTTTTTCGATTTTCAATTTATTTAGAGACTTAATTAACTGCATCTATACAAATAAAGCATATTATAAGTCTTAGCTTATTAAATAATAATTCAAATTAGTCTTAAAGAGTAATTATTTTTAACTTTTCGCATAAAATATAAAACATTTTAGTTGTTTCACCGTTTATAGCTGCATGAAGGGATTTTTAAAATATGGAATAACGATATTGATGATGGGAATTATATTTTTCTCGTCATTAGGATTGTTTTTTGATATACACGAATGCTACTCTTGCAATGACAACCATATTTCTCTTAACTTATCTGATAACAACTGCGACTGTCATACTCAGTATTACATAGCAGTTGATGGGCCTACATTTCAAACAAACTGCTGTACCCACGAAAAGATTGAGTTATCATTAATCCAAATGACGACTCCTCCAAGTTCCGAGCAAATTACTGCTCCGAAACTGAAGATAGTTGCAGAAATCAATCAATTCCACTTCGACCAATATGATGATGAATTAAATGAAAAAGATAATTCATCACCACCATTAATTCCGGGCAAAACCATAGTCCGACATATCAAGAAATCTCATCCTATATTATTTGATACCAGTAATTTAGTTTAATCGAAAAACTTAATTTACTTATTAATAATATAATATGAGGTGAAATATTGAAAACCTATAAATTTATTCTTTCACTCCTTGTACTAACAGTTGCTATGACTATGTTTATGCAAGCTGAAAAAATCTCAGGTATAGTCTATGGCGATATATCCGGTGAAGGACAAAAACCGTTATCAGGTGCAACGGTAAAACTAAAAGACAGCCAAGTAATGGCTATTACAGATAATCAGGGGGCATTTACTCTTGATATAAAATTAAATTCCGACGAGCTATCGGTATCGCGAATCGGTTTTAAACCGAAAAATATGTCTGTAAAAGCATCTGAAAACAATATAAAAATCATGCTTGAAACAGATGAATCAATCAAAGCAGATCAAATTGATGTCGTCGAAAAGAGAGATGCATCGGTTACAGAAAGTGATTTATTCGCAACAACTACTCTATCAAAACAGAGTTTGCACAAAGCTGCCTGCTGTAACCTAAGTGAGTCTTTCGAGACTTCCGCATCGGTCGATGTTAGCTATGCTGATGCAGTTTCAGGTGCAAAGCAAATCGAGATGTTAGGACTGAAAGGTACATACGTGCAATTACTGACGGATAAGATTCCTAATGTACGTGGACTTTCTGCTCCATTTGGATTAACTTATATTCCGGGTAACTGGTTAGATGGTATCTCAATTTCAAAAGGGGCATCATCAGTTGCAACGGGACACGAGTCAATTACCGGGCAAATCAACGCATCGTACAAGAAACCTAAAAACAGCGAAAAGCTATTCGTAAATCTATTTGCAAAATCAAACTCAGCTGTGGATATAAATGTAAACTCAAAAATCGAACTCGGTGGAGGCTGGGCAACTGAATTATTTTTCCAAACCGGACATAATTTCATGGAAATGGATAATAATGATGACGGTTTCTTGGATATGTCTTTGAATCATAAGTATCTCTTTATGAACCGTTATCACAAAAATAAAGAGAATATGCACGGAATGATTGGTTACTACATACTCGACGAATCACGTACAGGCGGGCAAGTGGATTACTTAGATGATAAAGATAATACTGATTTGTACGGAATGGAATTTGAGACAAAACGCTACGAAATATTTGGGAAAAGAGCATTTATATTTGACTCGGATAAAGCATATCGATCATTTGCATTTATCACTTCTGCAACCTACCACAAGCAAAATGCAATTTTTGGCCATAGAGACTATAAAGGCGAACAATATACAGCCTACTTAAATGGTGTTTTGGATATAGAAACAATTGATTCCAAACATAGTTTTGACGGCGGATTCAGTCTTGAATTCGATAAATACAAAGAAACCTTGCTCGACCCCGACCATAACAAAAGATACAATATGGACAAAGAATACATTGTTCCCGGATTATTTGCGGAATACACTTTCTCACCCTTGAAAGATATTCGTGTTGTTGCCGGAGTTCGTGGTGATTATGATTTTCATACAGAAGAGCTGTTCTTTGTGCCACGTATTCATGCAAAATATGAATTCTTCCCTGGCTGGCATCTTCGTGGTTCTGTAGGGCGTGGCTGGCGACATGCTTATGCTTTAGCCGAAAATACCTCTGCTTTAGCTTCAAGCCGTGAGTTAGTATTCCAAGAGGACTTGAAGCCGGAAGAGGCGTGGAACTATGGTGTAAATATCCTTGGTGATTTTTGGCTTTTTGAAAGACCGGCCATGTTTTCGGTTGAGTTCTTCAGAACTGATTTTCAAAATCGTGTTATTGCGGATTTTGATGCTTCAACATCTCAAATTTCTTTCTACAACTTAGACGGTCAGTCATTCTCTAACGCCTTTCAGGTGGACTTCGTGATGCGTCCGTTTAAGCGTTTCGTATGGACGACTGCTTACAGATACAACGATGTAGAAATGACCTATAATGGTCAATTAAAACAAAAACCACTTTCCAGCCCACATAGAGGTTTTATTAATTTGGAATATGCTACAGATTACAGAAACTGGGTTTTCGATTTTACTGCAAACTATATCGGAGGCGGTCGTCTGCCTGATATGTCCAATAACCCGGAAGCAGCATTCTTACCTGAAGAGTATGACCCTTATTTCATGCTAAATGCTCAGGTTACGAAATCATTCGACGACTTGACAGTATTTGTAGGTTGCGAAAATCTTACAGGATTTACACAAGATAATCCGATTATTGCGTCTGATAACCCTTATGGCGATCACTTTGATTCGTCAATTATATACGCCCCTATCACGGGCAGAAAATTTTATATCAAAATCAATTATGAACTTTGGTAATTTATAAATAGATTATTATTAATTAAATATGGAGAGAGTCATGAAGAAGACTTTATTAGCAGCAATGACTGCATTATTTATCATTACATTATCAGTTAATGTATTCGCAGAAGTAAAGACAATTAAAATTAAGACATCAGCAGTTTGCGAAGAATGTGAAAAACGCATTGAAACTGCTGTAAAAGAATTGACAGGTGTACTAAAAGCTGATTTAGATTTAGAAACCAAAATCGCAACCGTTAAATATGATAATTCAAAAACTAACCCGGACAGAATCCGTAAAGGAATCTCGTATGCAGGCTATCAAGCAGATAATGTAAAAGCATACAAAAAAGCATACAACAAACTACCTGACCGTTGCAAAGGATTATCTGCTTCAGGAAAAACAAACTTGAAGAATTCAAAATGCAAACGAGACAGAACAAAAGATAAGACTTGCAAACAAAAGAAAAAAGCATGTTGTGGCGGCGGTAAAAAGTAACAATACAGAATTGTAAACAACAAAAAAAATCTCACCTTTTGAAAGGGTGAGATTTTTTTATCTGTAAGTTTTATAAAAATTTATTTTTTACAAATATCATTTCACATACTGTTTCGCATAGAATCGAGGAGTAAGTTTTTCTCCGGTTGCTTTCTCTATCATATCATTCCATTCGTAGAATGCTCCCGGTTGGAATATTTCATTTATGAAGAAGTTCGCGATTTCTTTGCTTCCAGTGAAAGAAGCATGAGTCGGGTCTTCAATCTTCATTCTTTTGCATAGAGTATAGTGGAATTGGGAGGCCAGCAGTTCACCTAATAGATAGTTATGATAGTAACAAGGAGCTGTCGCAATGTGAATTTTTGTAGCCCAGTCCGGCATATTTCTTTCGGCAGGCTTCTTAATCATTTGGTATTTTTCCACCAAATCCCACCAAAGTTTGTTCAAATCTTGTTCAGGGTTAGCATACATTGCTTTTTCAAAACGATACATTACCTGCACCCAGCGACTGAATACTAACTGCCTATGTAACTCTTGTTTACGGCAAGTTTCTTCTATCGTAGCAATCTCTTCATCTTTCAAATCCAACATTTCTTTCATCCAATTAGGATTAGTAGCCATACGCCCGAAGAACATCGCCACTGCTTCCGTAGTAAAGATATGAGCTTGTTCTTTCAAAATCCAAGGAAGGGATTCACGTGGATGATAGTTATATAGAGCATGCCCAAATTCGTGAAGCATTGTTTCCATCCAACTGGTATTATTTTTCACATTACAAAGGACACGAATATCTTTTTTATCTCTATCAATATCGATACAATATGCGTGTTGGTTTTTTCCTGTTTCTGCTCTTTCGTAAAGGTCAGATTTATCAAGCATTGCATCTATTGGCATACCGACACTTGCATAATAATTCTTTGCAAGTTCTACTACGTCTTGATTTTCATAGTATTTGTCTAAATCAACTTCAAATATTTTTGGAGCTTCTTGAAAGTAGCGGTTTTGATAGTGCCAAGGCATTAGCTCTTCTACAGTAATACCATATTTTGCTGCCAAAACTTCGTCGATTTCTTTCTTTACATCAATAAAAGCGTCACGAGTCAGCCTATCCAATTCATCAAATAATGCTTCTAATTCATTAGGATCTTGTTCGCTTAGAGTAAGAGACATTGTATGATAATTGTCATAGCCAAGATTATTTGCAACAATATTTCTGATTTTAACTAATTCGATAATATCATCTTTAACTACCGGGCCAATCTCTTTATGAGCTTCCCAAGTTTTTTGCAGATATTCTGAATCCTTAGAATTTTGCAAAATATCCTCTATTTCATTATCGGATAAATTTTTATCTCCAACTAATGCACGGAATGCACCATACTTTTTCTCGATTTGAGAGTTTCTATCTGACATTTCGTGAAGAATATCAACATCTACTTGATTTCCGCTAAGAAGTAGAAAAATCTTTTTCATACGACGCATAAGCGTAATATCATTCAATACCTTAGCATATTTATATTTTTTTAGTGAATCAAAGTTCCCTTTGTATGCTAAAAAAGCATTCATTTTTTTATCCGCTTCGGCAAATTTTTCCCAGTTCTCTGTTGTATTATAGACTGAAGCTGTGAAATATGCTTCTGTCTGTGCTGTATAAAACTTGGCTAATTCAGCCTCAAATGTATCTGCCCAATCGGCAAAATTCTGTTCCATCTGTAGTTTATCCTCCTCTGATATTCCCTCCTCTTTTTTGCATGAACTTACCACAAGCATCAAAACAAAAAGAGTTGAAAATAATTGAACCATTTTGATTGTTTTGTTTTTAAATCCCATTCTTTGCATCATAATCACTCCCAAAATACAGAAACATAATTAATTCAAACCGCTAAATTACAAAAAATTACGAACAATTCAAATTAATTTTTATTCAGAATTGGAAGAAGTTGGTATTGCATAGATAAAAGCATCGGATACTTTTAACTCGAACAAAAAACATCCGACGTTTGATTAATCAAATATAGTATTATAGATTACTCTTCATCTTCCCTGCGGATAGTTACCAAACCCTTCTTCGCCGCATCAATAATCGCCCATAGATATGCTCCTAATCCACCGAAAACAGCAGCAAAAATATACATTATCTTGAATTTCGGAGCGGATTTTTTTTCAGGAACTATAGCAGGATCAAGCACCGTAATCGAAGGCATTTCTTTTGCAATACTGATAGCCTCCTGATGTCTTAAAGTCTCAAGATATAGCATTACTTCTTCGATAATTTTTCTATCACGATATAGAGCTGTATATTCACGGGTCATTTTCGGAATATCATTGAGAGAGATACCATAGGCATCACTTTCTGTCATACCCCCCGATTGAATTTTTTCATATTGCTCGGCTAAGGTATTATATTTTTTCAGCAGTGATTGCAATTGAGGAGCTCCGGGCTGGAAATGTTGAGATGCCATATCGAGTTCTACTTTAGCAGTACCAAGCTCAGAACCAACTGCCACAGCCTGCTCCATAACCAATTTAAATTGCTCTTCCATTTCTAAAATTTTATTATCTGATTGATAGGATTCCAACTTTCTTTCAAGTGAATCCAAGCGAATTGCGTATTGATGAATCTCACGCTCGATATAATCTTTCGAAAGATATGACCTGCCTTTCTGCTGACTACGTACCAAGCTATCCAAACCATCAACGGCTGAATTTACAATATTACACGTTAATTCTGCAATGGCAGTCTTATCCTCTTTATTAGGAAAGAAAGGAGTTGATAATGCTATATTTATTTCTAATATTCCGTTCTTACGAACCTCTGTAAAGATTGATTCTTGAAGCATTTCGATTAGTTCTTGTTGCTTCATTTTTTTAAAATACTCTACTTCTTTAAGATTATTTTTATCAATGATATGATTACAAATTGTCCGACTCTTTAATATGGCTGAATAAACATTATTTTTGCTACTCCCTACTCCGCCTGTTGCAGCACCTAATAATCCCGCTCCTCCCCCTGAAGAAAAACTTGATAGGAAGGAACTTAAGCCACCACTACTTCTGTCATTTTCGGGAGGTAGAATTGCAGAATCAGCATAATATTTATACGGAACAACAAAAAATAATCCTGTGGTAATAATCAAAATCACCAATAGAATCTTAGCCATTTTCCAAAAATAGCTCTTAAAAACTTTCAGCAATACCGCTAATGATAAATCTGTTTCTTTCATTTTTCCCCTATCTCGTTAATGCCATTACTACACCGGCAATACTCGCAGCCTGTCCGATTATAGTTATCCAAAGTGTCATTCCTTCCATAAAATCATATTCTTTTTTCGAAGGTACAAGTATCATATCTCCGGGTTCTAAAACGTAATCACTCTTTCTTGCCAGTACAAATTCTCCATTTGTTTTGGTAATAAAAGTTTCGCTCTCATCAGCACGATAACCATATCCCCCCGCAATTTCGATATAATCCAAATAAGTCAAATTGTCTTGATATGTGATAATACCTGGATTTTGCACACGCCCCAAAATCTTGATATAGTCAATCTTTTGTGGTATGATAATAGAGTCTTGATGCATAAGATAAACATTATCTATTGACTTGTTATCCAATAAGGCCTGCTCAAGGTCAATAGCCATTGCTCCCTTTTTCTCGTTACTTCGGGCAGAAGTATATCTCTGCTCAGAAATCGAACGTTCATTCCAAGGAATTGCCAAAAGTCTCTCCAAGTCCAAATCTTTGATTTTTTTCTCTTTTTGGCGTATAAACTCCATATCCTTGGCAGACGCAATACTTGTTAATCCCCCTGCTCTATCAATCAAATCTGCAATTCTTTCCGTATTTTCGTTTATCGCATATTTCCCGGGATATTTAACTTCACCCTCAATTACGACATAATCCATATCATTCCAATCGGGAGTGGTACGAATATAGACACGATCACCGGATTTAAGGCGGAAATTATTTTTAAAACCACGTGTATTTAGAAAATCAGTAGTACCTTCCCATGAAGACAAATCAATAAACTGTCTATCGATAATTAAACCGGAGTCATCAAATCGTGCAATTTCAACAGAATCAAGAATAGCAGAGTTCAAAAATCCCTGTCCAAAACCAACCAAAGTAGAAAGAGAATCTCCTTCTACAAATTCAAATTCACCGGGGCTATTCACATCGCCGAAAATCTTAATCGCATCTTTTTCACTTGAAAGCGGAATAGTAATTATATCGCCACCAAGTACAAACGGATTTGCATCTTTATCACCAAGAGTAAAGAAGCGTACTAAATCCACATTTATCAGGGTATCTTTTCCCTTATAGTTTCTACGAAGAACGATTTTTCTCTGCGAAGCATCGTATTTCACTCCGCCCGCTCTTTCGATAACTTCTGAAACTCTATCAGCAGCTGTTGCATCAACTGAAATAGGTTTTGATACTGCTCCCGCAACTGTAACTTTCAGTTTGCGAATTTCACTCAAAACCACATAGATATTATCATTGGAAAAAATCTTTTTGATTTGTTCTTTGATAGCCTTCTCCGCATCAAGCAGAGTCATTTCCTTGACATCAACACTTCCGGCTTGACTGAGCATAATCTTTCCTGATGGAGATACTTTCGTATCATATTGAATTGTCTCTTCAAGCCCAAGCAGGATTGAAATTTCAAATTCATCTCCCGGGCCGACAATATATTTAGAAGGGTCAATTTCTTTTTCTAAAACCCCGATTGTCTCTTCAGATATAGCCTTGGCATTTTGCAGAGCAAGTGTATCAAGTGCTTTTTCGTTTGCTCCTGTTAAGTATTCATAGTTAATCTGAGCGAAAGCTGAGACCGAGCAAAAGAGCATCATAATCATTATCAATTTGGACTTAATCATTGATGGCATAATATTCCATTATATAACAAGTATTTATATGTTTTTTCAATTTTTATGAAAGGCAAATTCAAGACAAAAACTGAATTTTCTATAAGGCTGTATCCTTATATGCCATTTCCCACAATCTTAACCTAAAATTTGACGATTGTTTATCTACTATATTGATAATTATTAAAAGGGATTGAAAAATATACAGCTAAGAGGACTACATTAGTTTGATATACTAACCTTAAAATACCAAGAAAGAGCAAGCAAAACTATGTTTAAAGTCCTTGCTCGCTCCCCAATTTAATAAAAAATCATTAACAAGTACATTGCATATCATCACATTTTTCACCTTCAAATCCAAATTCAAAAGTAGTATGATGTATTTTCAAATCTTTCAAACTATGTCGCATTTTATTTTTTAACCGTCTTAGATTTTCTCTTTTAAAATCTTTTTTCAGTACAATGTGTGCCGTAAGTGCATTTTCATTACTACTCAAGGGCCAAATATGAACGTGATGAACATCAACAATATCTGCATTTTCCAAAAGTTTATCCACAACTACTCCAATTTTAATATCACTTGGTACACCACCCAAAGTTAGTTTGACACTCTCTTTTAGAAGTCCCCATGTGGATATGAAAATCATAATTGCAATTACAAAACTAATGATTGGGTCGATAATATCAATCGCAGTAAAGTGAATAATTACACCGGAAATAACAACCCCAACAGAAACCGCTGCATCTACAAGAAGATGAAGAAATGCTCCTCTGACGTTTATATCATCTTTCTGACCCTTCATAAACAAAAACGCCGAAATACCATTGATTGCTACACCAATCAAAGCAGTTATAATAATAGCCGCTCCAATTACCTCCGGCGGATTTGTTAATCTCTCGATACCTTCTTTTATGATACCAAATACTACGACCATCAATAGTATCGCATTTATTAAAGATGCTAAAATTGATGCTTTTTTGTAACCATAGGTATAGGCCGCTGTCGCTGCTTTTTGAGCTAATTTCATACCTATTAAAGAAATTAACAAACTAAATACATCACTCAAATTATGAGTCGCATCAGCAATCAGAGCTAATGAATTATTCAGATAACCGACAACAAATTCGATAATCGTAAACATTCCGTTTAAACCAATACCAATATAGAAAGCACGATTGATTGATTCCAAACTACTTATAGAATGTTCATGATGATGATGGTGATGAGCATGCTTATGGTCGTGGTGCTCATGGTCATGACTGTGCATTATAATTTCTCCTATACTACAAAATTCTAATATACGTATAGACAGGATTAATATTTGTTTCACCTTATTTTGATACCCTAAAATAAAAAAATCTGGGTTAATGTAACATAAGCAGTAATTCTAAAATGTAGCGGTCGATTAATCGGATATTATAAAAAGTAGTAGCAATCAGAAAAATGCTAAACCAATTTTTGGCAGCTTGCCCAATTATTGCTAATTTTGCCTAATGAGTTTTTGCACTACGCGAAAAAGTATGTGCAGAACTACAATTACCACTGAAGAGATACAGCCATTTTAAAAAGGGTATTTTGTGAATTTAAAATCTTTTTTAGAGCTTATAGAGTTTAAAGCAAAAACTGCAAGTCTTTTCCCTTTTTTATTAGGGTGCTTTATTAGTATCTATCATTTCCATCAGTTTGACATAAAAATATCTCTGATTCTTTATCTTGCTATGTTCCTATTTAATTGTTTCGTGGATATTTGGGATAATTATATGGATTATATAAATGCTAAGGATACTGAAAATTACAAGGTAAAAACAAATATTATCGGAAGAGAAAATCTCAATTTAAAAACTATACGTACCTTACTAATAGTTCTATTTCTAACCTCTTCAACAATGGGGTTATACTTAGTATTTCAAACTGGTTACGAACTTCTAATTTTAGGACTTGCTTCTTTTCTTATCGGATTGCTTTACTCTTATGGGAAAAGACCAATATCTACTACCCCTTTCGGCGAACTCTCCGCCGGACTGACTATGGGATTTTTGATACCCCTTATCACTATTTTTACTCTAAATCCTGATGCTAATATATTCAGTTTTGAAAATCTTTTTACTATTTTTATGATGAGTTTTATAAATATATCTTTCATTGCAAATTTACTCTTTGCCAATAATATTTGTGATATGGAAGAGGATAGAAAAAATGGAAGATTTACTCTTGCCCATCTTTTAGGATTTGAGAAGTCTATAAAGCTATTTAAGACCATAAATATTTTAGGATTTTTATCTGTTATTTTATCTGTTATATTGGGATTTTACCCTGTAGTTATGTTAGGACTTTTATTAGTTTTTCCAAAGGTTATAAACAACACAAAAAGATTAAAAGATAATCCTGTAAAATCTAAATCATTTAAATTGATAGTTGCAAATTTGGCGATGATTTCAATTTTGCAAACTATACTTTTTGTTATATCAATAATTATTAAAGGAAATATATTTTGAAAAAAAATTATACAAGAGCCGTTGTCGCTGCTGTCATAGGAAATATATTAGAATGGTATGACTTTGTTGTTTACGCATTTTTCGCTGTATATATAAGCCATAATTTTTTTATTGGGGATAGTTCGAGTACACAACTAATCAAAGCCTTTATAGTTTATGGAGCTTCATTCTTAGCCAAACCTTTGGGAGCTATAGTTTTAGGAGCTTATGGTGATATTAGTGGAAGAAAAAAAGCTCTCTCTCTTAGTATAATCTTAATGTCAGTTGGAGTTGGCATCATTGCATTCACTCCGTCAGTAAATGAAATCGGACTTTTAGCCCCTATTTTACTTGTTTTGGCAAGGCTTCTACAAGGGTTCTCAGCAGGAGGCGAAATAGGTTCAGCAACAGCCTTCCTATTAGAATATGCTCCTAAAAACAAAAAAGCATTTTTTACATCTCTGTTCCAAGGTTGCATGGGAATAGCAGGATTCTTAGGTGCATTAACAGGCGTTTTAATCACAGTACTTTTTGAAGAACAGGCTATTTTTGATTGGGCATGGAGGATTCCATTCTATGTCGGTCTTTTAATACTTCCTGTTGGTATTTATATAAGGCGAACCATAGAAGAAACGCCGGAATTTTTAGAACAGATTCAAAACTCAAGTAAGCCGAGAACACCATTAAAATACATTTTTAAATCATACAAGAAGCAACTAACTTTAGGAATAATATTTAGTATTTTTTGGACTATATGCCCTTATGTATTTATCATGTTTGCACCGTCATTTTATATGGGGTTAGGGTATGAAAAAATCCACGTATTCATCGCAGCTTCTTTGGGAAATCTTGCTCTCTTGGTTTTCAGTCCTGTAACTGGATATTTAGCGGATAAGTTTGGAATAAAGAAAATGATATACATATCTGTTAGTTCCATCTTAATCACTATCGTTCCACTATTTAGCTTGATAATCAATATTCATAATCATGTTATTCTTGCTATTGCTAATTTTTCTATAATGTTTTTTATATCAATGTTTATGGGCTTAGGGCCAATCGTTATTTCAAAACTTTTCCCTACAAAAGCAAGAACAAGTGGCATAGCTCTTACTTATAATATAGCCTCAGCAATTACCGGAATGACACCGGCACTAATGGCTTATGCCGTAGCTAATGTTTCGCCATACTCACCAGTCATATATATTTTGATTGCCAGTATTCCTGCCTTGATAGTTGTAAAAATGATAAAGTTTGCCGGGGATAAGGAATAGTCGAAAATCTAAATAAGTATTAGCACTATTTTTTAATCGGGTAAATTTGAGATTTACGGAAGATCATATACACGTAAGCTAATAAAAAAATAATTTGGGTAAGATACAAAAATCTACTTTTCCTATACGGTAAGGTAGATTTTTTATGCCAATTACACTCGCTCGGCAACCCTAATTTTAACACTTCTCGCCCGAGGATTTCTTTTGATTTCGTCTTCGTCGGCTTCGATTGGTTTTTTGGTAATGATATTAATTTTCTTGTTGTCTTTTTTTGCAAACTCTTTGAAGATTTGTTTTGTGATTCTATCTTCCAAGGAGTGATAAGACATTACAACTATTCGTCCTCCCTGATTCATCACGGGGATAGTATATCTCAATGCCTTTTCCAAGACATTCATTTCATCGTTTACGGCGATACGTACCGCTTGAAAAACACGGCTAAGAGTTTTGGTTCTAAATTTTTCAGGAGTAACCTCCTCGACGACAGCTCTGAGGTCGAAAGTTGTATGCAATGAGGATAGGCGACGACGCTGCAATAGTCGTCGCACAATCGCTCTTGCATTAGGCTCTTCACCATATTGGCGAAGTACCATCAATAGCTTGTCTTCGTCGGCGGTGTTCAATAAGTCTTTCGCACTTTCCCCCGAAAGCGACAATCTCATGTCCAAATCGGAATTCACACGATAACTCAAGCCGATGGAATCGCTGTCGAGCTGCTTTGAAGAGACTCCCAAATCAAGCAAAAACCCGTCAAATTTTCCATATTTCTCGGCATATAGACAAGCGTTTGAGAAGCAATCATTTATAATCGTCAGTTCTTGGTGGCCTTCCTCTTTTGCGAAACGGTCCTTACAATATTGAATTGCGGTTGGATCTTTATCAAAGCTTAATAACTTTCCCCCGAAATTTAAGCATTGAAGTATCGCGGCTGTATGCCCCCCACCTCCAAGAGTTCCATCGACATAAATGCCTTCTCGTGTAGTAAGTAAAAGATCTATTGTTAAATCCCGCAATACCGGATTATGATATTCATACTTTTCTATTTCTGACTTATCTTTCACGGCTTATCCTGCGGTATTCTAACTCTCCATTTATCCTGCTTTCATAACTTCTGCTACAACTTCCTCATAAGTTTCATCAAAAGCAGACAAATATTTTTCGTAAGTATCGGGGTTCCAAAATTCTATATGGTCTCCCACGCCTACTATCATAACTTTTTTATCTATACCAGCATACTCAATCAATTTTTTCGGTAGCATAACTCTTTGGCTACCATCAAAAGAAACTTCCTCAGACCACATCAGCACCATACGTAAAAGGTAACGCTTTTTAGGGTCGGACTGATCAAGACTGCTGTATTTTTCTTCATGTTTTTTCCACTCATCCATAGGATAGGCCTCGACACAGGAATCCTTGCCACGAGTAATCGTAAAAGTATCTCCGGCTTCGGGAGAAATACATTTACGCATCTTCGCAGGAATATTGACACGTCCTTTCGCATCAATCGAGAAGATCTCCTGTCCTTTAAAAAATGCCATTTTGTATCCTACATATTTGCGGTTTCAATAGTAGATATACTTTCTGTACAACTACTAAATACAAAATTAACACATTTTCACCCATTTCCAAACACTTTTCTACATTTTTTTACACTTTTTTCTCCACAATCATACATTTTCATTCACAATCCTCCACATAAATCTCCGAAATAGCCCACTATATCAGCGTTTAACAGGGTGGGGTAAAAGGTGGGAGAAAGTGGAGGTATTTTCCGATTTTTTTGCAAAACATAAAAAAAACTCCCGCCGAGATAGGGGGAGTTTTTTGTGAAAAATATTATTTTTACAGAATACTATGATTAATCTTCTTCATCACGAATAAATTTACCTTGCAATATTTTTTCGCTGTTAAATAGCATATCTACATACTGTCCACGTTTGTAAACCATTTTATCCTGCGTGTTATTATGTGATATCTTTCCGCGGAAATCCTCTAATTTTTCGTAATTATGTTCTTCCATAAATGAACGAATATCTTTCAGCATTGTCTGAACATGATCTACACCATTCACGATAAAAGTGGAAACAGCTTGTACTGCATCAGCTCCCATAAGAAGAGCAGCAATAACATCTTCGCCGTAATAAAAACCAGTATTTGAAATGATAGACGAATCAATATTGCCATGTAACAAACCTGCATACCGTAAAGCTATACCTTTTTCAGTACCAACAGACATTTTGAACGCTGCAAGATGGCGTTCGTTTTTTATGTCAACTGATGGCTGGAATAAGCGATTGAATAGGATTACGCCTGCCACACCCGTTTCAGAAATACGTTTGATAAAATTCAATGAATTTGAATAGAAGAAACTCAATTTTACAGTTACGGGGATTTTCAAAACATCAACAATCGTTTTGATAATATCTAATTGCTCTTCTTCAACTTCCGCAGCTGTTTTATCAAATTCCATCGGTACATGGTAGAAATTCAATTCAATTGCATCTACGCCAGTTTCTTCGATTTTTTTCGCATAATCAAGCCAAGTTTCTTTATTCACGCAATTCAATGAAGCGATGATAGGAATATCTACCTCTTCTTTACTTTTTTTCAACCAATACAGATGCTCATTTGGACCTGCATCATCTAAACCATCAGGGAATAAGTCTTGCATTTCTGAATCCACATCAAGGAAATTTTCCATTGTTTTTTGGTGCATCAGATTTTGATAATTAATTTGTTCTTCAAAAAGTGATGGAGCAACAACTGCCGCAATTCCAGCTTTTTCAGCTTCTTTTATTCTCGGTATCATCGCACTAATTTTACTTGAACCAAGCACGATTGGATTTTTTAATTCTAAACCAGCATATTTGGTTGTTAAATCTAACATATTAACTTCTCCATATTAGTATAACACTAAAACATTCATTTTAGGATATACGAAAAGATATTGATTTTATTGAATTTTATATTATTTTTTAAAATGCAAAAGTCAAACCTGCACTAATCAATTCTTCGTTATTATTTAATCCTACTTCTACACAAACAAGCATCGAGATGAATAGCATTACTATAATCATCAAGAACTTCTTGCTCATCTCTTTATTTTGAACCAACCATGATATGTTGTCCGTTTTGAGTTTCTATCAATTTGATACCAACGAACATGGCTTCTCTAAGCATAACCCAGATATCAGTTTCAGTAAAAAGTTCGCCTTTTTTCGTTTTCACTAATAAATCGAGAGAACGTAGGGCATCTTTCGCAGGAGAGGTACGGCTATCATCAAGGATTCTTTCATTGATAACTACTTTACCGTCTAATTTTAAGAAATGATATACTTTTGTCAAGAACTCAACATTATCCCAAATAGAAAATTCGCTTAGAGTATGAGAAATTAATACTAAATCGTATTCTTTTTCATGCCCGAATTCTTTTTCAAAAAATCCACCACTAATCAATCGAACTTTATCAAGATAGCCTACTGATTTCAAAAACTCTTCCGCGTATGGTCTAAGTCTCGGATGATCATATACTGTACATTTTAAGTGTGGATATTTTTGAAGAAGTCTGTAAGAATAGTATCCTGTACCACCACCTAAATCAAGCACAGATTCAACGTCTTTTAAATTAAGAGTATCAAGGATATCATCGGCTTCGGTAGTTGCTTTATAGTGCATAGAAGCAGCCCAATTCCCCATCCAAATCTCATCTTTATCGGCAAAATTTTCATACTTAAATGGAGAACCATTTTTAATAGTCTCTGTCAAATTAGACCATAAGTCCCATTGGTCTGCAACAGATAGGATATGTCCTGCATACTCTTCACTGTCTTCAGAAAGGTATTTTCTAGTTGCAGGCGTATTGGAATAAGTTTGCATTTGTTTTTCTAATAGCTCTATTGAAACTAAGGCATTAAGCAATCTTGTCAATGCTCTCTCATCGGTCCCTGTTTCTTGGGCTAGTTGCTCGACGGTCTTTTTTTCATCTCCAAGTATGGTAAAAATTTTTAAATCGAAACCTGAAAATAGTGCCCTGCTTTGTCTGAAGGCATAAGCAATACTAGAAATATGATTTAATTCCTCTTGGTCAAAATAGTCATGTCTTATACTCATACTAAACTCCTATATTTTATTTCAATTAATATTTTGGCTCTGTTATTGTATCTACCGTAATGATGACATCATTATTTCCAGCATTTTTTACTGAGCTGTCGATAGCTTTGATATTTATTTTCTTTGCGTATGCTTTGTATTTTGAAGTTATATAATCTTTGACTAATTGTATCTTCGCATTATCCTTTGTATTAACGTATAAATTCCATTTGACTGTTCTGTGAAAACGCATGGTCTTCTTGAAACCTTTCAAAAATTTCTCACCTTCGGGAGATATGTTATTCCCTTCCGTGAATATATTTTGATTTTCGACAGCAACCCCCGGTTTTAAAATGATAACCTTGAAGTCTCTTGTTTCTTCACGATAATCATCGCTTGCCGGATATGAAATCTTAATCTGAGTTCTGTATATATTCCACATGTACAAAGTGAAAATATAGTCCTGTTTAGCTTTTATCAGCTGTTGGTATTTACCAGAAATCGGGTCAGAAAAAATCTTAAAACTATTATTACCATTATCAATTTTTATATCGCATTTCACTGGCTGCCCTGAGTTAATATCAGTCACATAACCTGAAAGAAACACCTGATTTTTCTCCATAGTGGAAAAAGCAGGAGTAGATAAAAGTAGCAAGATAACGACCAAATTAGCAAAAATGTATTTCATATTCATACGTCTTAAATCCATATTTTTCTAATATTCCAAAATCTAAAAAACAAAATTTACGATTTTTTGGGGACATAGACAAATTTTGTGTATAAAATTATGCGATTCAATGCAAAAAACTATTGATAAACTGGAGAACTTACTAAGATACACAAGCCAACGGGATTTGCCGGTAGTACTTGATAAAATAACAGCAGATTTGGATTTATTCAACGAAATAGCAGAATTAGCATGTGCAGATTATCAGCCCCATTCTTGGCATTCCGCTTGGGTGATTGATCATTATACCGATACTAATTTAGATAATTTTGCTCCATATCTTGAGAAAGCATATAAAGTTATTTTGAAGTCTAATTCAGAATCTCAAATAAGAATATTTCTAAAAGTCATAGGCAAGTACCCCTTACTCGAAAACTACGAAGTCTTGATATATGATTTCTGTAAAACTCAGCTTTTGTCAAATACAGTCTCAGTTGGAATCAAGGCAAATGCAATGAGATTACTACACAAGATTTGCATAAAATATCCTGAGCTGATGGAAGAGATACGGTTAGTAATTAAGGAACTACTACCGTATAATACTAAGCCCGCTTTTGTGCATTCGGCTAAAAAATTATTCGGACTAACAAGAGATAAGTAAACAAAATAGATTTTTTTTCGTTGTATTGTTATGTATGATTAGTTAGATTTTAAGGTTGATTATGAAAGCTGTAAACTATTTTTTGACTATACTTTTGATTTTGGGTTTTACTACTATTTCAGCAAAAGCCAATACAATGAATATTTCTCCCGAAAAGCAAAAACAGGGAGGACAGGTAAAATTGGAATATTCAATAGCAAAAGGTGATATGCCTGACAAGGCTCAGTTCGTACTGTATGCTTTTAGCAATAAATTTACTTCTGCAAAAGTATATGAATATCCGGGATTAATTAGTAACAATAAAAGTGAAATTACTGCCACAATCAATCTTCCCAAAGAAATAGAATATGGTATTTTCACAGTCCAATACTATAAAAATAATGCTCTTACGACCGAAAGAAATTTCGGAGAGTATTATGATATTTTTATCATAGATGATTCAGGCAAGGAAATACTTAATTCAAATATGTTGGCTGCTGTAACTTTTATGGGCGGTTCGGACATTGACCGAGAAGCCGATTTTTCAAAAGCCAAGAAATATCTAAATAAAGAATTAAATCTATATCCGAATAATCTTCAAGCAAAAATCGGGCTTACCTCCCTAATGCTTGATACAAGAAAAATCGACCAAAAAGAATTTCAAAAACAGATGAAAAAGCATCTGGATTCAAAAATCAATATGCACGATGAACGTTTGATTACAGCCGTGATACGAGCTTTGAAAACCCTAAATATGAACAACGAAGCACGAAAGCTAACAAATAATTTTATCAAAGATTATCCGAAATCAGGTTTAGCCGAAGAAGAAGTTTTAAACCGCTTATCGTCTGCCAAAAGTCTCAAGCAGTTCGCAGAAATTTCTGAAGAGTTCATGAGAAAATTTCCGAATTCTGACAGACGTAACGAAGTAAGCACGGCAATCGTAAAAGCATATTTGCAAAATTCTGACATCTTGGGATTGAATAATTTCACTTCAAAAAATAATCTTGAATCCGCTGATATTTATCTCGCAACAGCCCAAACCATATTGCGAAACAAAAAAATAATGCCGAGTTTCAGCAAAACAGCCCGCCTTGATACAGCACTTTTCTTATACCAAAAAGCCCTTGATATTCAAATAGACAACTATAGATTAGCCCTAATGGAAAAACCTGAAAGTATAACAAATATATCCACTTGGGAATATCAGGAATCTCAAAAGGGAAAGATGGCATATTTCTACGAATCAGGTGGTGATATGTATCTATTACGTGATACAACCGAAGCACTCGGTTTTTACAAAGAAGCATTGAAATACATCGGAGATGCTCCGAATACAGACCTATATCGAAAAATTTATAACATCTATGTAGAGAAAAAAGATTGCCAAAAAGCATACGCTACAATTTCAAAAGCAGTCGAGAACTCCGCTTTCTTTGAAGATGTAGAAAAACTTTTCATTGAGGCATATACACTCTGCATCAATGACAGCGAAGAAAAAGCAGTCGAAGAATATCAAAAGAAACTAAATATAGCTCGTGAAAAGCGTATGCATAATTTGAAACAAATGGAAGTAAAACAGTCAATCAACGCAGCATATTTAAAAAATTTAGACGGCAAGATAATTGAATTTGAAGACTTCTTTGGAAACACAACTATACTTTTTTTCCAGTCTTCTTGGTGCGGTCCTTGTCAAGCAACTATTCCTGCAATCGAAGAATTATACAATTTCTATCAAGCTGAAGCAGAGGTAAATATAGCATCAGTTGGGGTTTGGGAACAAAAAGACAACCGCAAAGAAATTCTTAAAAACTACAAAAAAGAATACGAAATCAAATATCCACTCCTCTATGATGAAACAGATATTATCATGCGTTCGCTATCACTGACAGGTTTACCTGCGACCGTGATTTTAGATAAAGAAGGAAATGTCCGTTTCAAAATCAAGGGATTTACTAATACAGAAGACTATATCCGTCAAATTACCGATATGGTGGACTATCTAAACAAATTATAATTATGATTGTAAAATTAGGATGCTAAGACATTATGTTTGAGGGGAGGAGTATATTTTGTTTGATATTAGGAGTAAAATATATTGATTTGATACACTCCGACCTCCCCGGAACAAATCCAGTTCCCTGAGCGTAGTCGAAGGGACGGCATGAACAAATCCAGTTCCCTGAGCGTAGTCGAAGGGACGGCATGAACAAATCAAGTCCCCTGAGCAATCAACCCAGTTCCCTGAGCCTGTCGAAGGGACGGACACTCTGCATTTCCTCTCGGCTTCGACTTCGCTCAGCCCACTTGTGAAGAGCAAATCAAGTTCCCTGAGCAATCAACCCAGTCCCCTGAGCGTAGTCGAAGGGACGGCATGAACAAATCAAGTCCCCTGAGCGTAGTCGAAGGGACGGCATGAACAAATCAAGTTCCCTGAGCGTAGCACGCCATTGCGTGGAAGCCGAAAAGAAAAGAAATCCTAGTGTGTCCAATCTATTTCTACATCAGGAAGCATTTCATTTATTCTCTTTGATTCTTCATAAGATATGTTATTCCCACCAAGTTTAAGTTCTCGTAAGTATTTTAGCTCTTTCATACTATCGGGAATACTTGTTAAATCATTATGAGATAAGTCTATATATCTCAAATCTTTACAATTCCCAATCCAATCAGATATTGAAGTTATACGGTTATTTGATAAATATAATTTTTCTAGAGAGGTGAAGTTACCAATCCAATTTGGAAGGTCCGTTAACTGATTATTTTCAAGATGAAGCAATGTCAGATTCGTCAAGTTACCAAGACTATCAGGAAGGGCCGTTAACTGATTATCATAAAGCCAAAGCAATGTCAGATTCGTCAAGTTACCAAGACTATCAGGAAGGGCCGTTAACTGATTATCATAAAGCCAAAGCAATGTCAGATTCGTCAAACCAAGACTAAGCGATGTCAGGTTGGTCAAGTTACCAATCCAGTCTGGAAGGGCAGTTAACTGATTATTTTCAAGCCAAAGCAATGTCAGATTCGTCAAGTTACCAAGACTATCGGGAAGTTGAGTTAAGTTATTATTTCCAGGACGAAGCGAGGTCAGATTCGTCAAATTACCAAGACTATCAGGAAGTTGAGTTAACTGATTATCCCAAATATAAAGCAATGTCAGGTTGGTCAAATTGCCAAGACTATCGGGAAGCGTCGTTAACTGATTACCGCCAAGACTAAGCGATGTCAGATTGGTCAAGTTACCAAGACTATCAGGAAGTATCGTTAATTGATTGTTATCAAGCTCAAGCTCTGTTGCATCAATTGGAATTTTTTCACCTCCAATTATTATTACTTCTTCATTGCTGACTTCTTCACGACTTCCAAAAATTTTCTTTAACCAACTCATAAACACCTCTTTTTATACAAAAAATAATACGACTATTTGAATCACCCTTAATTGTCGAATTTAATTGTTTAATATTGTAAAATATTTCAATCATAGTAAAGTAGATTTTGCTACGGCTGAAATCAAATCACGCCGTCCCTTCGACTACGCTCAGGGAACTTGATTTGGAGAACGCTCAGGGAGCTTGGTTTGTTCGTGCCGTCCCTTCGACTTCGCTCAGGGAACTTGGTTTGGAGAACGCTCAGGGAGCTTGGTTGGTTCGTGCCGTCCCTTCGACTTCGCTCAGGGAACTTGGTTTGGAGAACGCTCAGGGAGCTTGGTTGGTTCGTGCCGTCCCTTCGACTACGCTCAGGGGACTTGATTTGGAGAACGCTCAGGGAACTTGGTTTGGAGAACGCTCAGGGGACTTGCGTTTTTGTGCCGTCCCTTCCACGCAATGGCGTGCTACGCTCAGTGGACTTGATTTGGATAACGCTCAGGGAGCTTGGTTGGGAATTTAGAACGATATAATAACGAAAAATGTGTATAGATTTCCAATACCTCAAAATAATATTTTACCATTAGGATATAATTGAAATCACGCTAATTCATTAAAAAATGTTATTTTTGTACTATGAGTAAGTATTTAATATCTTGGAGATATAATGGATAATAAAGTAATATATTCAATGTCCCGTGTGGGCAAGCTGATTAATGGCAAAACTCACATTTTGAAAGACATTTCATTGGGCTATTATTACGGAGCCAAAATCGGTGTAATCGGTTTGAACGGTTCTGGTAAATCAACACTTTTGAAAATCATGGCAGGCATAGATGACAACTATTTAGGCGAAGTATCCATGTCTAAAGGTTATTCAATAGGCTATTTGGAACAAGACCCGCAGTTAGACCCTGAAAAAACCGTACTTGATATAGTGAAAGAAGGTGTTGCCGAAACGGTTGAATTAATCGCAAAATACGATGAAATCAACTTGAAATTTGGTGAACCTATGGAAGACGACGAAATGACAGCTCTTCTCGAAGAACAAGGAAAATTACAAGACAAATTAGATGCCTGCAATGCATGGGATTTAGACGCAAGATTAGAACAGGCAATGGAAGCATTAAGATGCCCCCCTGCCAATTTAAAAGTCGGAGTTGTTTCCGGTGGTGAAAAACGTCGTATCGCGTTGTGCCGTTTACTTTTACAAGAACCCGACATTCTATTGCTTGATGAACCTACCAACCACTTAGATGCCGAAACTATCCTTTGGTTGGAACATCATCTACAAAATTACAAAGGTACAGTCATAGCCATCACCCACGATAGATATTTCTTAGATAATGTAGCAGGCTGGATTTTGGAATTAGACAGAGGTCATGGTATTCCTTGGGAAGGGAACTATTCATCATGGCTTGAGCAAAAACAGAAACGTCTTGAAGTGGAAGAAAAAACTGAATCCGCAAGACAGAAACGACTCAAGCAGGAATTGGAATGGATTCGCTCAACTCCGAAAGCGAAACACGCCAAATCTAAAGCTCGTATCGCAAACTACGAAAAGATGGCTGAAGAGAGTCTCGTTCGTGAAAATGCAACTAATTCAATCTTCATTCCGCCAGGACCAAAATTAGGCAGAAGTGTTATAAAAGTAGATAATATTTCTAAAGCCTATGATGAGAAAGTACTTTATGAAAATCTATCTTTTGAATTGCCGGCAGGGGGTATCGTAGGCATCATTGGTGCGAACGGTGCAGGTAAAACTACGCTCTTCAAAATGATTACAGATCAAATCCAACCGGATTCAGGTTCTATTGAATTTGGTGATTCTGTTACTCTTTCTTATACAGACCAAGAACGTTTCATGAAAAACGAAGATACAATAATGGACTTAGTAGGAAAAGGACAGGAATTAATGTTAATCGGTGATAAAGAAATCAATGTTCGCCAATACTTATCATGGTTTAACTTCTCATCAGGAGAACACGCAAAACCTATCAAGCACCTATCCGGTGGCGAAAAAAATCGTGCCTACTTAGCGATAACTTTGCAGACCGGTGGTAACGTTCTACTACTCGATGAGCCGACAAACGATTTAGATGTAAATACAATCCGTGCTTTGGAAGATGCTTTGATGGAGTTCGTAGGCTGTGCCGTAGTAATTAGTCACGACCGTTATTTCCTTGATAGAGTATGTACACATATTTTAGCATTTGAAGGGGATTCGCAAGTTACTTGGTTTGATGGAAACTTCTCTGAATATGAAGAAGATAAATTGTCAAGACTGGGCGAAAAAGCCATGATTCCAAAACGCATAACTTATCGCAAATTGAAACGTGATTAATTATTAAAATCATAGAGAGGTGTCTTAGCACCTCTCTGTATTGTCCCGAAAAAGGTTGACAATTAATTATTATAGACTTCACTTGGAGTTTTAAAATTGGGGGGGGTATTTTACTGCTATGATACACTATATTTTTTATCATTGACTTTTATTCTTTTATCACAATATCTATCGGATACTTTTTATATCCAAATATTTTGATTTCTTCGTCTAAATTTGAATATATCTTATCGTACCTTTCGTATGTATCTACATATTCAAGTATCCCAACTTCTTTTAGTCCATCAATGATATTTAGTTCCCCAATTTTTTCAAATCTGTTTTTAATCTTTAGAAAATATTTATGTCCAATCGCATAAATGACAAAGCCAAAACGAAATTTTGGTTTTCCACCTACATATTTCCAAATATTTTCTATACCCGGTTGAGAAGCGATTGTTTGGTCACGAGAAAACCCACTCTCAATAGTTCTACCTAAAATTTCAGAACTCTTTATTTCTTGAATACTTGGTTTAGATTTGGACTTATATGTAATTGGAACAAGCCAATAATTACAATTGCCACGATATTGGTCAATCTTGACACAGGCAGTCACAGCATAATTATCATTTGATAGTCGAAATATCAGAATCGAATTCTCTCTAAAAATAAAATTGCTAATTTTCCTATGCTTTTTCGGTCTTCTGACTTTCTCGTTAGTTTTTCCAATTTTAGTCAAATACCTTTTAAGAACTAAATCTCTTAATTTCCCTTCTTTTTCAGAACGTGTTGCCCATTCTTTTACACAAGCACCTTTACCTATTACGCTTTTTATATAACTAAGTCTTTCAGAAGTCATTAAACCTAGTTCCCAATATGCGAGTCCACAGCTCGTTACATAGATCTCATTCTCAAAATCATCAAAATTTTCTCGTTTCTCAAGAGGAAACTCTTCAAGAATTATTTTTAATTCAACACCACTATCATACAAATCCATTATTCCCCAATAAGTATCATGAGCTGTATCTCCATCAATTATTTTAGTTCCATTTGTTGCCATTTATCATTTCCTTAATTGACTATAACGACGATAGTACACCGGATTCTACTTTTCATTTCAATTTACTACTAACACCCATAATCCGACACTTTATTCACGAATGCAAACCTACTGTATTGTAAAAAATATTTCACTGTTATTATACAGCATCAAAACGAAAACTAACTTTTGCACAAACAGAGTATGATGCTTGTGTTAGGTGCAGGCGATTTCATTTTCATCTATCGGGATGTTTTTGTCCTTACAATATTTTTCAATATCGCTGTCGTTAGAAAAATACTCATCGCAAAATTTGTTAAAATCTGTCTCTGTAGATTCATAATATTCATAATATTCTTCCTTAGCTTTCATTAAATTATCGGCTTTCTTAATGAATAATTCAAAATCTTTGTTTATTTTACAAAGTTTATCAATTGTTTTAAAATCTAAATCACGATACTTTGAAGGAAAGAGGACTTTGCTCTTAAATGGGTTTGCATTAAGCTCAATAATTCCAATGCCAAATGATTGACTTAATCTTTCGATTTCATCGGAAAGACTGTCACTAAATTCAAATGCAACTAAATATCCATAATTCGCCCAACTCGAATTTGAGACAGCCTGAAAAAATGCTTTTTTTAATTCGGAATCACTGTTAATCTCCTTTTTCAATTCGTATGAGCTTAGATTAAATGTGTCACCCCTATTTATTGATTTTAATAAATTTTGACTTGCTTCGGTTTGCAGATTAAGGAATTTTATTCCAACCATATCTGGGTGTGTCCAAATTTGGTTCCTGTCTTTTCCATTTTTTGATTGTTCGTGAGGTATTGTTTTAGAGTATATTTTGGTGTTTTTAAGGTAACTACTCAATAATTTGTGGAGGTCTTTCTCATCGTAAGTTTTTTCTTTTATATTGTTTTTTTTCTGTATTCTATCGGTATCCGTTGAACTAGGTATAAATTCTATATCCTGCTCATTTTTAGTTAGGTAATATGAATAATTACCGCTTTCTTGTTTAATCCTTTTTACCCTTGTGTCTCCATTGCGAATAAATCCGCCTAGTTGAGCTGAAACTGTATTCTCTGGAGTTTTAGTATTAAAATCATAATACTTTTTATCTATAATATGTTTACAAACTTCGGCTGAAGTAACAAGATTTTTTAAATCTTCTAAACTTTTTAAAATCGCTTCTTTTATTGTCATTTTTATTCACGTTATTTAGTACAACTATCTTATATTTTCATGGTCTATAACTATCAAGAATGTCGTGTGTTTGGTATTTCAAAGCTCCACCCTTTCAAATCTCGACACTTTATTCACGAATTCAAACCTACTGTATTGTAAAAAATATGATATTCAGATTTTTAAAATGTCATATCATCAATTTTTCCCCAAACCACCCCAAATAAACAAAAATTCCTTATTTTTGAAAGTTGCAATATGTGTTAATTATTTTTAAATGAAAATATGTTAGATTTAAAATTTATTCGTGAAAATATTGAGTTGGTGCAGAATAATATCACCAACAAAAATGAAAAAGCTAATGTTGGCGAAATCGTTGATTTAGACCTTGAACGCCGCCGCATTATAGGCGAGGTTGAAGCTGCAAAAGCAAAACGTAATGTGGCTACAAAAGAAATCGCCCAACTGAAAAAAAATAAAGAAAATGCAGATGATAAAATTGCCGAAATGAAAACCGTTTCCGAATCCATCAAAAAAATGGATGAAGAGCTAAAACATATTGACGAAAAAATCGCTAATATTCAACGGGGTATTCCGAATATGTGCGACGAAATCGTACCTATCGGAAAAGACGAAGACGACAACAAGTGTGTCAGCGAATGGGGTGAAAAGAAGGAATTTGCATGGGCAAAATCACATATAGACATCGCCAAAGAAAAAGGATTAGTGGACTTCGAAAGAGGGGCAAAAGTATCGGGTGCAGGTTTCCATTTTTACACAGCAAGGGGTGCTAAATTAGAACGGGCTTTGATTAATTTTATGATTGATTTCCATGTTGAAAAACACGGCTATACAGAAATGATGCCTCCTTTTATCGTAAATGCTAATTCCATGTACGGAACCGGACAGCTCCCTAAAATGGCGGAAGATATGTACCACGCCCAAGAAGATGATATGTATCTAATTCCGACTGCCGAAGTTCCACTTACCAACTACTACAACGACGAGATTTTGAAACCTGAAGATTTGACTAAGAAAATCACTGCGTATTCTCCTTGTTTCCGTCGTGAAGCAGGCGGTTACGGTAAGGAAGTTCGTGGATTATTGAGGGTACACCAGTTCAATAAAATCGAAATGGTAAACTTCACTAAACCGGAAGATTCTCAAAAGCAATTAGAAATTTTAACTTCTGAAGCGGAGGATATTCTTCAAGCATTAGGTCTTCACTATCGTAAGCTATTGCTTTGCTCTGGTGATACATCTTTCGCATCTTCAATTACTTATGATTTAGAAATTTGGACTCCGGGTGAGGCTCGCTGGTTAGAAGTCTCAAGCTGTTCAAACTTCAAAGACTTCCAGGCACGTCGTGCAAATATCCGTTTCAAACGCGACCCTAATTCAAAACCAGAATTTATTCATACTCTAAATGGTTCAGGAGTTGCTACGCCTCGTTTGATGGTAGCTCTCCTCGAAAATAATCTTCAGGAAGATGGCTCTATTATCATTCCTGAAATTCTGAGACCATACTGTGGTTTTGATGTACTGTAAATAATTTTTGCCCTGCTGACTTTCATCAAGCAGGGCAAGTTTTATTTTAATAATATCCGAGTAATCATTTCAAAATTAGTCTTCAACCTCGAACATATAGTGGGCGGTTCCTCCGTTCATCAAACCTTCATCATCGCTAATCCAAAACTTCCAGTTATTTCTTTGTTTGTAGTCTTTTGTAAGCTCAATAGAGTCCGTTCTTTCGATTGTGATTCTATCAAAGTAGATAAGAAAATTATCGCCTTCATCATAGGCATTGCCTTGGTACTTATTCTCAAAAAATATAGTTTCCATATTTGCCGGAACAATCACCAAAGAATCATCATCTCCCCTTTCGTACCAAACTTTTATATCACTGCCTGTTTTGTTATTAACCGAATAGCTATCCTTAGCATCAGGATTACACGCCACTATAAATAGTAGTGAGAATAAAATTAAAAATATTTTTTTCATTTTACTATCCTAAAAAATTATAACATATAATATCATAGACGGAAAAATGGATTTTCATTGTTGTAAAAATAAAAAGAAAAAACATCTGATATTGAAGAACATCAGATGCTTAAAAATTTTAATCGACAAAGGTGTATTATTTTGTGATTAATTTTTCTGTCATTGATTTACCTTGCATGAATAGAGCCAAATAATCTCTTGACCCAGCTTTAGAGTCAGTACCTGACATATTAAATCCACCGAAAGGCTGAACATCAACCAATGCACCTGTACATTTACGGTTGAAATACAAGTTACCACAATGGAATTCACGGCGAGCTTGGTCTAATTTAGCATGGTTTTCTGAATAGACAGCACCAGTCAAACCAAATAGCGTAGAGTTTGCAACTGTGATTGCATCATCATAGTCTTCAGCTTTGATAACAGCAAGAACAGGTCCGAAAATTTCTTCATTAGCGATAACGTCTTTTCTATCTGCTTCAATAATAGTAGGCTCGATGAACCAACCTTTAGAAGAATCACTATTACCACCAAGGAGTAATTTACCTTGTTCTTTACCTTTTTCGATATAGCCTGTGATTGATTTGAATGCTGATTCAGAAATTACAGGACCGGATAGTTTGTTATCATAAGGGTCGCCTTGTGCTATTTCTTTAGTTGCTTCAACTATCATTGGCACGAACTCATCATAAACTTCTTTATCAACAATTACACGTGAACAAGCTGAACATTTTTGACCTTGGAAACCAAATGCAGAAGTAACAACACCTTTCGCTGCCATTTCCAAATTAGCTTCTTTATCCACGATGATACAGTCTTTACCGCCCATTTCAGCGATAACACGTTTAATCCATAGTTGTCCTTTATCAAGATGTACTTTCGCAGCTCTTTCGTTAATTCTTAAACCAACTTCCATAGAACCTGTAAAGCTGATAAAGCGAGTACGAGGGTGATCAACCATATAATCACCGGCAGCAGCCCCAGATGCGACGAAGTAGTTCAAAACACCTTTTGGAAGACCCGCTTCTCTCATAACATCTGTAAATAATTTAGCCATCATTGGAGTTTCTGAAGAAGGTTTCAATACAACTGTATTACCTGCAGCGATTGCAGCAGCTGAGATACCTAACATGATAGCAAATGGGAAGTTCCAAGGAGGAATACATAGACCAACGCCTAATGGAATATAACGATATTCATTTTTTTCACCAGGGAATTCAGTTACAGGCTGTCTTTTAGCATAGCGGATTGCTTCACGACCGTAAAATTCTAAAAAGTCGATTGCTTCACAAGTATCAGCATCTGCTTCCAAGAAGTTTTTCCCAGCTTCACAAATCATCCAAGCATTTATTTCGTTTCTGCGTCTTTTCACGATTTCAGCAGCACGGAATAAGTATTCTGCTCTGTTTTCAGCAGGCACAAATTTCCACGTTTCAAAGGCTTTGTCAGCAGCTTGAATAGCAGCTTCCGCATCTTCTTGTCCCCCTTTTTGAAAAGTACCGATGACTTCGTCCTTTCTTGCTGGGTTATATGATACAGTTTTTCTGTCAGTAAATACTTCTTCACCGTTTACAAAGTTAGGCCATTCTTTGCCAAATTCTTTTCTTACAGCATCAATCGCTTCTTGTTGAGCTTTGAAAACTTCAGGTTTTGAGAAGTCTTGGTAGCTCATAGGTACATAAGGTTTCATGTTATCTCCTAATAGTGTTCCATATCCAAGTCAGCGACAACTAAAGTCAAACTCATTCTTGCAATATGAAACGTTGATTTATAGTTAAATTAAATTAGATTCATAAATACGCAATAACGTAGATTCAAATATAAGTATATTTGAACAGATAACAAAACAAATTTATCCACTTTTTGAAAAAAAATGCCGAATCGGTAAAGATACGGCATTTCATACTGATTTGACAATTTCTATTTCACTTCGGTAGTTACGGTAATTACTACTGTTCTATTGTAAAAACGTGCCTCAGGCGTGATATTATCGAATAAATATTCAGACTTGCCAATACCTTTGGTTACGGTATTTTTGAATTTTAATGCCTTGTCCGCAGATTTCGCACGCTTTTCGGATAACTTTTGATTATGTTCTTGTTCCCCTGTATTATCAGTATAACCCACGATTTCCACCTTAGAAGTTGGACTAATTCTCTCACTAATCATATCAATAATTTTGGAATTGCTTCCGCTGATATTCGATTTATCGAAATCAAAGAGAATCAAACTAAACTTTTCAACTTCATAATCGCCGATTTTGTTTATTCGTTTTTCTCGTACCGTAGTTACTTTCACATCTATTTCTTTCAGACCGGCTTGTCGAACTTTACCATTATTATCCGTAATTATAAACGTATATTCCAACGGAATTTCTTTGCTTGGCATAGTTTCTTGCACCTCTTCCAAATTCCAAATTACAGATTCTGGTGCTTCGCCTGCTCCCTCTTTTACAAAAAGCAGTTTATCATCGCCTTTATGTTTTGCTTCGATTCTCCATTTTTTAACTCCTTTTTCTGCATGAGCAGAGAGATAGAATTTTGCAGCTGGAGGATTAGATGTTCTATCTACTTTCTCAATAAATATCGGCTTGAGAAGTTCGCTACTTGATGAGGTAAGTTCAACCCTGCGGTTTTCAGGAATTTTCAATTCCTCATCAAATGGGAAAGACGGTTTTTTAGGAAGGTTACGTTTTTTTATAATCAAACGCTTTTCAGAAATACCCCACGTATTTACTAAATATTCTTTTACGGCTAAAGCACGATTTTCCGAAAGAGTTAAGTTTCCTTTTTCCTGTCCAAAATTTGAGTTACAGCCCGTAATTGTCAGAGTAGTTTTAGGTAGTTTTTTCATCCTTTGACCGAGAATATTAAGTATATTACGATATATTTCCAAAGTTGATTTATAAAATAAATTATTGATTTGGAAATTCTTACTTTCATCAGCAGAAAGCAAATCATAGCGTGCAGGGATTTCAGCAGAATTATTTTCAAAAAATACATAGTTCAAAACCGGGTCGAGACGGTTTGAGACAAATTCCTCGATTAGGAAAGTAGGGTTATCAATTTCTTTTCCCTTGTTGTATCCAACAGCATGTATATCTGCGTCAAGCAGATAAACCTTAGGTCTGTATAGGGTATCGACTCTCTTATAATCTTGGATAATGGTTATAGATTCATCGGTTTCAATACGGGCTGTTTTGAGTTTCATCGTCTCGCCTTCCACGAATTTCGCTTCAGTCATAACATCAGATTCCACTTCAATAGTATCAATTTCAATATCATCTTCATACAATATAGGCTTATCTTTCTTAGGCAAGAAAGCGTATTTTAGAGCAAGGCCTCCACGAATAGCATTAACCTTCCATTCTTTATCTTTTACGTGTTCTGTCATAGGAAGATAATAAGCTAACTCTGGCACCAAGAATAGGTTTTTCTTTTTGTTCACAGGAAGTTCATAACTTACCATTGCCATACCGTGCATTTGAAAATTACTAACTTCGTCCACTTCGCCTATATCACCGGAAAATTCATTTCGTGTTCTTTTTCCCGTAGAGACTCCATTTTCATCTACAAAAGTCCCGAGGCGGGACGGCTTTACAATCTGCTCTCTTTGGTCATAAGTAGCACTCATCAAGGTACCAGCTCTAAGTCCAAGTGAAATATAAAATTTATTATCCGGGGTATAAGTAATAGTTGGCTCTAAAGACAAGTTAGTAAATCCGCCCTCCATTTGATGTTCAAATGCACCATTTACATACTCCCCTTCGACTATCATACCGACTCCTTCCTCTTTGGAAATCAGAGTTCCATCAAGTTTCATAATACCTAATCTTGCTCCAAGCCAAAAATTTCGTCCCAATTTGTAATCAAATAAAGCTCCGAAATTAAATCCCGAACCGCTTCCCGATTCATACAGTTTACAACAATGTGGAACGTCCCTCAGTTTGCCAAAATTTGCAGAATGAATATTATAATTATATCCTCCGTAGATACCAATTTTTGTTTTTATGCTGTCTATATCGCTTGCCCATAAACTTGAACAGACGAAAAGCATAGCCACAACCCAACTTATTTTTTTCATAGCTCAACCCATTCTATTTATTTAAAATTAACTCTCTACCTAGATACAATATAGACCATTAAAAGGTTACAATATTTTAAAAAAATTACGATTCATCTTTCTTGCCGTTTCGTTTCTTTAATCGACGTTTAAATAAATGAACCCGTTTTTTTATATAGTTCGGTTCATCATTTTTTATAACTTTCCCATCGACAATTACATCAGGATATTTAATGTCATGTATAAACTTCACCACCTCAGCTGAAAGCAAAATAATCAGCGAGAAATAATATAGCCACAGCACCATAGATGCAAAGACCGCAAAAGTCCCGTAGAAACGTCCATAATTAGCAAAACCGGAGATATACCAACCAAAGATTTGACGACCTAATTCAAGAGCAATAGCACTGACTAACGGAGACCATAGACGTATATAGCGAGGTAATTTTTGGTTCGGAACCCAACTGTAAATTACCAAGAAAACTATAAATGACAATAGCATAGAAGTTAAAGTTACCGTAGTAAATGAGAGTATTCCCACAAAAGATTCAGGAACAACACTTTTCATCAAATCTGTTGCGAAAGTTGTAATGATACTGACAAGAGGCATCACATAGAGCATCAAGAATACGGAGATTGTCAAGACAATAGTCAAGCCCATATCTTTCAATCTATAGACCAAGAAAAAATGCTTGGCTCTTAGTTCAAAAACCCCATTAAGTGAATTTCTAATTGCACTGACTAACATAGATGCAAACCATAGCAAAACAATAATACCAATTATACCGGTAATTGAGGAGTGAATACTAATATTATTAATTTCATCGACGACTAATCCGAGAAATTGGTCAATTTTTTCATTGGGTGGTAGAAGCTCTTCAGTAAAATTAAACAGCATTGAAGTGATATTACTAGCCCCAAAAATTTTATCTACAATATAAATAGGAATCAATCCAAGGGGAAGACTGTATAACATTATATTAAATGCAATACCTCCGGCTACCAAAAAAGTATTATGGTCCTCAAGTTTACAAGCAAACCTATCAACAGTCTTTATTGCTCTTTTTAGTCTGCCGTCACCCGATTGTTTTTTTTCTATAGCTTCTTCTTTGCTCATTCAACTCAAGCTATTATTAAACATACCCTTCTGACGAAGAGAACGTATTGTTAGTTTAGAGGAATGTAGGTTAAACATTATTGGGTAGTTTTCACAAACACTTGCTATTGCCCCGTCATTTACATATATGAATCAATAGTATATTCTAACTGTGTTTTGAAATTTCCCTGTGGTTTCCATGAAGTTTTAGTAGTGATTTTTTTGTTGTTAATTCGATATATTCTGTCATGTCCTAACCTGTCTTCGACAAAGGAAATTAGACTATGCGGTTTGCCGAGATAGTCCAAAATCATCTTCACCAAATCAAGATTATGCAATCTGTTATTTGCTCCGATATTATAAACGTCTCCAACTTTTCCTTCTTTTAGAACTGTTATTATCGCTCTTGAATGCTCTTCGGAGAAAATCCAGTCACGGACATTCATTCCATCGCCGTAAACAGGGATTGGCTCATCTGCTAAGGCCTTTTTAATGATTAGCGGTATCAATTTTTCAGGATACTGGTTAGGCCCAAAATTATTGGAACAACGAGTTATAACCACAGGCAAGCCGTAAGTATGACAATAAGACATTGCCAGCATATCGGCTGAAGCCTTTGATGCAGAATACGGATTATGCGGTGCGAGGGGCGTATGCTCGAAAAATTCGCTTTTTGTATCACTATCAGTTATTGCTCCATATACTTCATCGGTCGATATTTGGATAAATTTGTGATTTTCAAAATCGTTTTCCCATGCTTGCAAAGAATTTTTCAGCAGTACCTCTGTTCCGATAACATTTGTTTGTAAAAATGGCTCAGAATCAGATATTGATCTATCGACATGGGTTTCAGCAGCGAAGTTTACTACTGCATAAATATCATTATTTTTAAATATGGAGCGTAATGTTTTTGAGTTACAAATATCATCATGAATGAAAGTATATCGATTGGGATAATCTTCAGGAATAGTCCCGAGATTATCAAGGTTTCCGGCGTATGTCAGTTTATCTAAATTTATAATTTCGTAATCGGTTTTTTCAATCAGGCAACGGATAAAACTGCTTCCGATAAATCCCGCCCCACCAGTAACTAAAATTTTACTATTTTCCCGTTTTCGTTTCATTAGCCAAATATTGCCCCGAAGAAAATTCCAATAGAACTTGGTTCAATAATTATTGTCAATAACAAACCCGCAATCGCACCCCAAAAGTGAGCCCCATGGTTGATATTATCCTGGCTACGACGGTTTGCAATGGAACAGTAAACTAAATAGAGAACTGCAAAAATTGGTGCAGGTATAGGCAAAGGAATTGGAAAAATCATCAGCGTCGAAGTAGGATTGAATAGGATTGACGCAAAAATAATCCCTGAAACAGCCCCGGAAGCCCCAAGACTACGGAATTTATAATTATCTTTATGACGGAAATAATCGGGAATATCGGCAACTATCATCGCACCGAAGTATATGAAAAAGAACCGCATCCCCAATTCAAAATATACCGCATCAGCAAAGAAATACAGAGTTAGCATATTAAAAAATAAGTGCATTAAATCTGCATGCAGGAACCCCGAAGTAATAAACTGATACCATCGTTTATTTCTTTTAATTTCGTATGGATTAAAGATATACTGCGTCATATCTCTGTGGCTGTAAATCGCCACAAGACTAAAGACAATAGTTACCCCAATAAGCAGTACTATTAGCGTAGGCAGCATCATACTAAATATCATCTGCCACCCCATACGCCTGTTTTGCTCTTTGTACAAACATTCTTAATTTCAACCTGTCCTTATAGCCTTCTTCATTTTCCACGCCAGTATGCACATCAACACCATACGGTTTAACATCACGAATAGCGTTCGTTACATTCATCTGATTAATCCCTCCTGCTAAAATCATAGGCTTATCGGAATAAATAACCAATTGCCTGGCAATATCCCAATTGTGCGTTTTACCTGTAGCTCCCTTTGCACCTGTTTCTGTGTCGTAGGTATCTGTAATAAAGGCATCTACCAACGCCTGGTATTTATCAATCTGCTTTTTAAGCTCAAATAGATTATCCTCTTTCACAATTAAACTTTTGATAATAACAATTTTTTCTTTAAAACGGCGAAGTATCGTGAGAGTTTTTTCTACCACCTCCCCGTGAAACTGAACAATTGGAACACTTAACTTCTCCACCATTTTGATAATTTCATAAATATTATTTTCGTATGTTATTAATACGGCATTCACGTCAGCCGGAAAGGAATGAATAATTGCAGCAGCTTCATCCTCGCTAATATCAGGCTTATGGTAATCAAGGCGTAACGGAAAACCAATATACTTCACCCCCTCAGACATAATTAAGTCTGCTTCGAATTGGCTTCTAACACCTGCTACCTGTATTACAGGTTTAGTTAAAATGTCCATTATTTAATCCGGTTCTGGTTATAGACTATATTTCAATCCTAAATTCAGAGTTAATGCATTATAACGCCATTCTCCTTTTTTAATATAGTCATTAAAATTATATGTATATAAAATCTCTGAAAATAGAGATATGTATTCATTAAGTATTGGAAGCGTAGTGGTAAAACCAAATCCTGCCGTCGTATAGAAGTGCATTGGTTTGATAGAATTTGTATTACCTCTTAATATTTCCGTTTTAGGATAGTCGTAACTTGGATCAACGAGATAACGTGAAAGTTTGCTATCCTCAGAAAGATGCATAGCAATTCCAAAACCGGCCTTCAAATATAACCTTCTATCGAAAAAGTATTCGATTTCAGTATTATAATTCAAGAAGAGTGCATCCATATCCAACCTGTATCCTTCAGCAGCGTAATCGAGTTTACCCGTCTTAGGATTTCTTACTTGAATTGCGTCAGGATATGCTGCGTATAAACTTGCTTTGGTTTTGTCCATAAATAACTTCATCGCAATACTAAAGCGAGAGTTCATTTTCATAGAACCATAGATACCCAAACCTTTTGCCAATTCAGTATCATCAGAGAAATTCGTAGGAACGATAATATCCCCGGCTGTTTTGAAATTTGTTTTGTGGATTTGAATTTGTGGATTTGTGAAGATACCAACCTCAAATCTTCTTGGAGAACAGAATTCATGACAACCTTCACGAAGTTCCAAAACAAATTTTGCAGCTGCATTATTATACGTATAACAAATTGTATATTCTTGAGTATTACCCTCAACATCCATTGCAAACATTCTTGCTCTGCCCGGGATATTTTCATCTAAAGGTTGAATTTCAATTTTTTGATATGGTATCCCAGGAACTAAATCAACTTCCGCAATTACTATATTATCATTTTCGACTGATGATATTTCCATTAGTCCGCTGTCATCTTCTCTGTCATCATAAATCACAGCAAAATAGCCTGAATCGGTACGCATCAAATCCGCATAAGGTGCTTTATCATCAGGAATATAGACATATTCTTTGAATGACTGACCGCCCATAGTACCATAGGCATCGAAATCGGTACCAAACCCATACGAATACATACCGAATGGCTTAGAACAGGTAAGCTCATGCGGACCGTAAGCAACAGGAAAACTTGCGACAGAATAGCGACTGTTTCCAAGTTTTCTAAATTTTCCGGTCTTATCTTTACCAAGGTTTTTAATATACTCTTCGGGCGTGGTATCGACTAGATGTACAACATCTTTATTCATCACAGAATCTTCTTTTAGAGTTCCGTGTTCTAAAGTTTTTCCATCTATCCTGATTGCGTTTATACTCTTAGTCGGCACAACTATATTGATGTAGTGATACCAATCTCCATCGTTTGGCGTTGAGAAATAATAATGATCTAAGAACTGATTTGTAGGAGAAACATAGAGCATCATCGGGTCTCCGATATTATCGCCATTAGCATAACCTTCGGAATATTGTGCAACCAAAATCGGTTTATCCGCGGAAATAGTCAAATCCTTCATTACTCTTTTTTCAGCATACTGGCCAGCCATCAGCATCAATTTTTTCTTATTATTTATAAAAATTACTGTGCTGTCGTGATGAGCTAATACTCTAAAAACATACGAAGAACGCTTTGCCAACATACCTAAACAAAAATGTTTACCCCAAGAAGAGACAGGCGGAACCTGCTCAATTAAGTGATTACAAGTATTTCGTTTTGAAGTGGAAGGATTAGGAACAAATGAACACTCGTGTCCGCTGAAAACTGCAGCCGGTTTACTTGTCTTAATCACCGTTCCTGTCAAATCAGGGTACTTTACTTGCTGTCCCTGCTGTTCGTGGACAGATGCCTGATAGGTCTCACCTCTATTCAGAAGTAATTTCAGCGTATCGCCTTTCTTGGTTGTATTTGTCAGGTTTGCGGACGGAATAATATCAACCTCTGTCGAATCATCTACGGTAATCACACAAAATTCCGGTCTGCTTGCATCACCTGTTACGACTCGACTTGTGGACTTGTAATTTATCAATCTATATTCTTTTCCCAAAACCGTAGTCGGGAATGCCAAATAAGAATCCGTAGTTTGACTTCGCGTAGATAATCCGTAAACATAAATCGGTTCGTCTGATGTGATATGTATCGCTTTGCCCTGCTCGACTTTTGCAAATTCAACTAGCTGTGCTTCCTGCGGCATTGAATAGGATTTTGTTTCAAAAGCAGGTATGAAAAACTCCCTACGATAAGAAATTACAGGAATTTCAATCACTACATTCGCATCTTTCAAAGGTGTAATGAAAAGCTTCATTGTCAATGCGTTTGTGGCATTTTCACGCTTACGGTAATTTTTCATAAATGTAATATAGTATTCGGTGCCAACCGGATTTTTTTCCGTAAGCATCAAATCACGTTCCATAACTTCTAATGAATCATTACCTTGGGCAAATGCTGCACAGGCAGTAAAAAATAAAAATAATATATAGTATCTAAATAATTTCATTAAATATCATACGGTTAATTCTGAATTATAAAATTCGCCTTATGCGTTTTTCCGTTCGCTTTGAAAACTACAAAATAAGTTCCCTGAGACCATTTAGGAAAGTATGGAAGTAATCTTAATTTATATCTTCCCTTCACAAGGATATTTTTCTCATTCGGATTAATCAGGAACTCCTGCCCTGATAAATTGAATATCTTTATTTCATCGCTGTTATAATCATCTGGAATTGAACAAACCTGAGTACCAATTCCGTTAAAAAATCGGATTTCAAAATCTTCGGTATCTTTATTTATGGTAAATTCCAAAATCGCTTCATAAGAAGTAGGATTCGGATAGAACAGACCAATATCAATAGTATTTTCCTCCTTGATTATCTGTTCGTCTTTACTCAAATATAGACAACCATCTTTAAGTTCAGCACTTGTATCACCATTACCGTTAATTTTCAGACTCGTCATTTTTAGTGGGTATTCAATTCTTTCAGATAGCAAAGCACGCACCTGAATAAAAAATAGAGTGTCCTTATTAGGGTTGATATTATTACTTCTTACATATAATTTTGAATTTTTCAAGTCAGACATATCATAGGAAATTCCGACTGTATCATCATCGAAAGCATAATCTTCTCCGCCCAAAACGTATGGAATATCAATGTCCATAGCATTAAATTCAATTATAAGCTCAATATTGCTACCATTAATTTCACCGATTACGGGCAAACTTCTATAGCTATGCCGACTTACAGTATCGCAAGGTAAATCAATTTTATTAGCTGAATATAAATTCAACGAAAAAAATACGATTAGCAGAATATGTATTAAAAATTTAAGTCTCATTTCATCAGCAAGTTAAAACAAATATACAATCTGCACAAAAAACAGACATTCAAATTTAGCAAATTCTGTGCAAAATTCCAATTTATCAGAAAAAAAAAGTTAGAAATATATGTTTTTTTTTATAAAATAGACAAAATACTATTTCTATACACCACTTATAAAAGATGGAATACTCCTTTAAGGTGTATTCCATCTAAATTTAAGTAAATTAATATAGTTATGCGTTTAACTTCTCAAAGTAATTCCAAATTTTTTGGTAACCGCTTGAATAATTTTATTCGTAGTATTTTCGACTTCTTTTTCTTTCAATGTTCTATCTTCGGCACTAAAAACTAAGGCAAACGCAGCAGATTTTTTACCTTCAGGTATTCCTTCTCCTTCATAGATGTCAAACAAACATACATTTTTGAGAAGTTTTCCTCCTTTGTTTTTGATTTCAGCTATTACTTGACCTAATTCAAGGTTTGTATCACATTCAAATGCTAAATCACGGTGTGAAGACGGGAACGGGGAAACAGGCTTATACTGCATATCTTTGTTTGCAAGAACATAGATATTTTCTAAATCAATCATTGCCATATAAACCGATTGTTTGATATCGAAACGTTCCAAGAATTTCTTATCAACTTCTCCAAGCACGCCGACATAAGTTTTCTTCTCGTATATTTCGATAACATTTTTCGTGAATCCTGATTTTCTTTCAGAGAGTGTTTTGAATTTCAATGAATTTACATCTGCAAAATGAGTGGATATATCTTGGATAACTCCTTTAATATCATAGAAATCAACAGGACGTGGTTTTTCTGACCACTGTTTTGGTGCAGCATTTCCGGTCATTATAATGATTAATTTATCAATTTCTTTATATCCTTTCAAGAAAGTTTCTTCGTGTGGATTTGATTTTCTGAATACCTTGCCAATTTCAAAAAGTTTTAAATCGGTATTTCCTTTGTTGATATTATTACGAACAATTTTTAGCATCGAAGGAATAACCGATGGACGCATAATTGATAATTCCTCACCGAGCGGATTAGCAATTTGAACACAATCATCAGTATATAGTGCTGCAGATTCAGGGTCAATCATATTCGGAGTTACAATTTCAGAAAATCCGATTGATGCCATGTGATCTTCAATTTTTTCTTTAAGAGGATTAATCGCAAGTATATCAATTATTTTTTCTCCGGAGAAATCAATCGGGCTTGAATAACGAGGAATAATTTTATCATAATTGTAAATACGAGCAATCTCTTCGATTAAGTCAATTTCGCTTGTTACATCAACCCTGTAAGTTGGTGCAGCATATTGAGGATAGCCATCTTTATCACGTATATGCCTAAAGTTCAAGCGGTTCATAATATCCCGAATATCATTATCAGATATATCAATACCGAGAACTCGCCTAACTCTATCAGGACGTAATTTTACAATTTGTCGTTCGATTTTATTCGGGTAAATATCAATATGTCCTTTGGCAATTTCACCACCGCAAATTTCTTGAATAAGCACCGCTGCTCTATCCATAGCGTCGATTACTGCACCGAAATCTACGCCTCTTTCAAAACGATATGAAGCATCAGTTTGAAGTGCTAATTTACGAGAAGTACGTCGAACAGATGATGGATGGAAGAAAGCAGATTCCAAGAAAATATTTGTTGTTTCTCCTGTGATTTCGCTATTTACCCCGCCCATAACACCAGCAACGGCAATAGATTTTTCTCGGTCGCAAATCATTAGCATATTCTCATCTAATTTTCGTTCTTTTTCGTCGAGTGTAGTAAATTTTTCTCCGTCTCTTGCTGGTTTGATAATCAAAGTTCGCCCCTCAATTTTATCCAAATCGAAAGCATGCAACGGCTGTCCGTACTCCATCAAAACATAATTGGTTATATCGGCAGCAGCATTGATTGAACGCAGACCGACAGCCTCCAAGCGATTTTTCAACCAATCAGGAGATTCGACAATTTTCACTCCGGTAATAACCCGTCCGGCATAGCGAGGACAATTATCGTTATCAACTACTGTAACGCTTGCCATATCGTTAATTTCCTTATCCCCTTCTTTCAAAAACGAGAGAGGATATTTCAATTCCAATCTACGTTTTGCAGCTAAATCACGGGCGATACCGATATGACTATTACAATCGGCTTTATTTGGAGTAAGGAAAATATCAAAAACAACATCATCTACTTCAGCGAATTTTGCGATAGGCATTCCCAATTCTGTGTCTTCAGGAAGCACCCAAATCCCGCCTGTTTCAGGTCCCAATTTCAATTCTGAAGCACTACAAATCATACCTTCGGATACTACGCCACGCAGTTTTCTTTTTTCTAGTCGAAAACCTGCCGACGGAACTGTTGCACCAATTTTCCCGAAGGCAATCTTTTGTCCTTTAGCAACATTTGGAGCACCGCATACCACGCTGTATTCGTTTTCACCATCGAAAACTTTACAAACAGATAATTTATCTGCGTCAGGATGTTTTTCGCATTCTTTTACTTCTGCAGTTACGAAACCGTCTAATGAAGCACCTAAATCTATTATTTCCTCAACTTCCATTCCTAGCATGGTTAGTTCGTCAGCCAATTCTTCAGCCGGAATGTGTATATCAATATATTCCTTTAACCAATTATATGATAGTTTCATAGTATCCCAAAATTACAATCAACACAAACTACAAATTTACGAAAATCTTATTAATTAGCTATTATTTGGGATAAGAAATAAATATTTTTTGTAATTTTAGTATACTGAAATTGCATACCC
>PDWI01000938.1_pt1 | contig 47268 bp, 39 predicted proteins | sample 1430891 | NCBI WGS metagenome assembly PDWI01 (sample SAMN01162508, study PRJNA174530) | Oral metagenome, whole genome shotgun sequencing project. | biome: Marine environment; feature: Marine mammal; material: Swab sample of the gingival sulcus; isolation source: swab sample of gingival sulcus...
TAGAGCAACAAAAAGAAAACAAACAATTAAAAGATAAATACGATATTGAGACTTATCCTGTTCTTGTGATTACGGATAAAAATGGTAAAATGATTGCTAAAAAGAAATCTTATAATTTGATGCGTGATCCTGATTATCATTTTATGTTTTTGCAAAAATATTTGAGTAATTAAGTCTTAAAACTCTCGACTTTTATCTTTCATCTAAAAAAAACTACCAAACTATGAAAATCATTTGTATAGGACAGAATTACAGCGAACATATTAAGGAACTCAATAGCAAGGAAAACGCAGAGCCTATTGTGTTTTTAAAGCCTGATTCGTCCATACTTCCTAAAAAACAACCTTTTATTATTCCTCCTTTTTCGAAAGAGATACAACACGAGGTAGAGGTTTTGGTAAAAATAAAAAAGGTAGGAAAGTATATTAGTCCTAAATTTGCTCATACCTATTATGATGAAATTGGCTTAGGAATTGACTTTACTGCACGAGACATACAACGTCAATGTAAAGAGAATGGACTACCTTGGGAAAAGGCTAAAGCCTTTGATGGTAGTGCGTTTATTGGTAATTTTATTGATAAAACAGAAATTCCTAACTTACAAGATATTCCTTTTTCACTACAAAAAAACGGAGTAGAGGTACAGTCAGACACCACAGCAAATATGTTGTGCCAAATTGATGAGCTTATTGCTTACTGTTCTCAATTTTTTACTTTGAAAATTGGGGATATCCTATTTACAGGTACTCCTTCAGGGGTTGGAGTAGTTGCTGAAAATGATGAATTAGTTGGCTTTTTGGATGATAAGGAGATGTTTAGATTGTTGATTAAGTAATTCGACTTATCAATAAATCGAATTACTTAATCAATAATTTTAATTGCTGTTTCTAGTGTGTATAAGTTTGGAAATCAGATGATTTGTGATTTATTTCTTTCTGTCTTGTAAAGCAAAAACACTTTTCAATAAATTACTAGTACGCATCGAAACATTTTTTCGAATTCCTTTTTCCTCTTTGGCAATCATAGTAAATACACCTTTCATTGCTTGACTGGTTACATAATCCGTCAAATTAGGATTTACTTTCTTGATAAAAGGAATAGAATTGTATTTATGAATTAAATTTTTCCAAATTTTGTCTGCACCTACTTTTGAGAAAGACTGCTGTATCACAGGGGAAAACTGTTGATAAAGTTCTTGAGATGTTTTGTTTCTTAAATAGGTAGTTGCAGCACTTTCGCCTCCTAAAAGAATGTTTTTAGCATCGTTAAATTGAATCTCTTTGATGGCTTTTACAAAAATAGGAGTGGCTGTTTTTACAGCATCTTCTGCAACGTTGTTTAAGGCTCTAATTCCCTCGTCAGCAAGGCTTGATAAACCAATTGAACGCAAGGTGTCGTCTACTAATTTGAGTTCTTTGGGTAATGCAATTCTGACTAACTGGTTGTTATAAAAACCATTTTTTTCGACTAATTTTGATACTTGATGTGATACACCGTTACTCAAAGCCTCTTGCAGTCCTTGTGCAATTTGTCCTTGTGATAAAATTCCTGTTCCGTTAGGTAAATTACTTAAAATTTGTTGAAGATTACCACAACCTACGGTCATTAATAATATTCCTATAATGGCTATTTTCTTTTTCATATTTTTTTAGTTTAAAGATGAAAGATAAAAGTTTAAAGATTAAAGGCTTAAAGTCGGAAAAAAATTCTCTCTATTCTTTCGACTTTAGTCTTTAAAATGTTGAACTATTTGATATTTACGACAAAAGGCAATCGTGCTTGAACGCCCTCCTTTTTTGATAACTGTTTGAACTGCTGATACCAATCGTAAGCGTCGCCTAATTCTTCTTTGAGCATTTTTGTTTTTACGCTCATCAATGGATTTTTGAAATAGTCCTCAAAATCCTTTTTGTAACTCGGATAATTTCGAGTTTTATATTCTTCAATTCCTGCTAATTCTGCCGCACAAGTGATAGCATCTTCCAATCCGCCCAACTCGTCTACTAATCCATTTTCTAAAGCATCTTTTCCGCTCCAAACACGACCTTGTGCGATGGCATCTACTTGCTCAAAAGTCATTTTTCGTCCTTCTGCTACACGGTTTACAAATGTTTTGTAAATGTCTTCTACACCTTCTGTTACGACAGTTCTAAACTCTTCTGAAACAGGGTGGAAAGGACTGTAATAAGGTGAAGTATTGGTTGAAACTCTTTCGGAGTTGATACCTATGTTCTTAGAAAGTTTTTGAAAATTAGGTAAAGTTCCAAATACGCCGATAGAACCCGTAATCGTTGTTGGTTCTGCGTAAATTTTATCTGCTCCGCAGGAAATATAATATCCTCCAGACGCTGCTAAATCACTCATAGAAACTACAATAGGTATTTTTTCTTTCAATGTCTGAAGTTCTCTCCAAATGATGTCGGAAGATAAAGCACTTCCTCCTGGTGAATTTACTCGTAACACTAATGCTTTGACGTTTTTATCTTTCTTTATTTTCTGAATGGCTTTCGTCATCAAACCTTGTCCTATATAGTTTTCATCACCTTTTCCGTAGATAATTTCACCTTGTGCATACAATACTGCGATTTTATTTTTAGCCGTTTTGATAATACGTCCTTTTCCGCTATTGATATAGTCTTTGATACTGATTTTGTGTAATTTATCATCTTGATTTACACCAGCTAACGTTTTTAATTTAGAAGTGTACTCGTCGCTGTAAATTACTCCGTCCACCATTTGGTGTTGTAATGCTAACTGAGGAGTTCTAATGGCTAATTGATTTGCTATTTGTTGCAATTCTTCTGTTGATTTTTCTCTGCTTTCGGCTATTTCTTCGACCATTTTGTCCCAAATAGAAGACAAGAAAGCGTGAATTTGCTCTCTATTTGCTTCGCTCATTTTATTAGAAAGAAAAGGTTCTACAGCACTTTTGTATTTTCCGTGACGGATAACTTCCATTTTAACGCCTGATTTCTCTTGAAAATCTTTGAAAAACAACACTTCTGTTGAAAGTCCCTGGAAATCAACGCCTCCAGCTGGATTTACAAAAATAGAATCTGCTACCGAACTCAAATAATATCCTTTTTGAGAATAAAAATCAGCATAAGCGTTGATGAATTTATTTGAAGTTTTGAAGTCAATTAGTTTATTTCTAATGGCTTGTAATTGAGTCAAACCAGCATTGGCGTTTAATCCTATGATGCTAATTCCTTTGATGTTATTGTCTGTTTTGGCATTTTCTATAGCATTTAGGATGCTGTTTAAACCAATTTTAAATCGGTTGTCGCCAAATAACTCTTCAAAAGGGTCGTCGCTTTTTGGAGCATATTCTTTTACAGCATCGCTCAAGTTGATTTCTAAAACAGAATCGCTTTTAACTGTTATTTCCTTGTCTTCGCTTAATGCTCCTACAATGGCAACAAAAAGCATCAAAAGTAATCCCATTGCTATAAAAAAGCCAAGAATGGCTGCTAATAAATTTCTCAAAAACTTCATTGTAAATTTTTTTAAAAATGTGTATAAATATTTCTTGCAAATATATGTTTTTATTTAGAACTTTATTTACTTTGCACTCCATTTGTTATGACACACATTCGTACTACATATTTATCATTAGGGAGCAATCAAGGAAATCGTGTTGAAAATCTTCAACAGGGAATTAATTTATTGTCCAAAAGAGTAGGGCATATTACTCAAATTTCCTCTGTGTATCAAACCGATTCTTGGGGTTTCTCGAGTACCGATTTTTATAATATTTGTGTGCAAATAACGACTCTTCTAAATCCACAACAAATGCTGATTGCAATCAATAAGATTGAACAGGAGTTGGGCAGAGTGAGGAATGAAGACGGCACTTATAGCGACAGGACGATAGATATAGATATTTTGTTTTTTGATGATGTAATCGTTGATTATGAAAGACTTATAATTCCGCACCCTCGACTGTATAAACGTAATTTTGTGTTAGTTCCGTTGGCTGAAATCGCTCCAGATTTTTGTTGTCCTGTTGAGGGAAAATCAATTTCGGAGTTGCTGAAAGAGTGTTCGGATAGTTGTGAGGTAAAACCAGTGGGGGAGAGGTTGCAAACTCCTCCGTCACCATCTAATAAATATCGTTATATTTCAATAGAGGGGAATATCGGTTCTGGAAAAACGAGTTTGACGCATTTGCTTTCGCAAAATTACAATGGTAAAATGATATTGGAGCGTTTTGAGGAAAATCCTTTTTTGCCCAAATTTTATCAAAATCAAAAAAGATATGCTTTTCCGTTGGAAATGAGTTTTTTGGCAGATAGATATCAGCAGTTTGCAGATTGTTTGTCGCAGTTTAATTTGTTTACGGATTTTATCGTTTCAGATTACCATATTATAAAGTCGCTTATTTTTGCTCAAGTGACCTTAGATGCTGATGAAAGCAACTTGTACCGACGTATTTTTGATGTGATGAACAAGGATATCGCAAAACCAGATTTATATGTTTATCTCTATCAAAATACCAAACGCTTATTAGAAAATATTTCCAAAAGAGGGCGAAATTATGAGCAGAATATTCAAGCGTCTTACTTAGAAGAAATACAACAAGGCTATTTGAATTTTATCAAAACAGCCCCTCATTTGAATACTAAAATTATCGATGTTTCAGACTTAGATTTTGTTGAAAATAAAGAAGATTTCTACAAGATTGTGGAGTTGATTATGGAATAAATTTATAGATAGTGTAGCGTTTTGTAACTTTGTTTCGTATTGGATAAGTAAGAATGCAAAATAGAGTCTTATTATGAAACGAATATTCCAAATTATTGCAATAGTTTTATTGGTGGTTGCTTGTTCCGAAAACAAAGAGAAAGAACCAGTGTTGTGTACAGAAGAGTATGTAACTCTTACTGTTAAAGTAAAAGATACAAAAGGGAATCCGATTGCTTTGGATAAGATAGAAGTAGTGCGACAAGATACGGAAAAGAATATTACTAAACGAGTAGTTGGTGAATGGGAACTACATCAGAAATTCGGGGCTTATCCTTTTTATAGCGATTATTTTACGCATCAAGATAAAGGTAAAAATATTACTATCAATTTTAAGGGATATATAGGAGATAGTGAAGTTATAAATACAAATATCTTGGTAAGTGCAGATGATTGTCACGTGTTTTATATTAGTGGTAAGAAGGAATTTGTTTTGGAATGAGATAAGATTTAGCTCAAGTAATTAGCTAGGTTCTTGATTTTCCTTTATTTTGTAGGTATCTAATAATAGTGTAGTTTTGCATTATGTTTGATATAGAAAAAATACGTGCCGATTTTCCCATTTTATCTACAAAGGTCAATGGGCGTCCTTTAGTTTATTTGGATAATGCTGCTACTTCTCAAAAACCACAACAGGTAATTGATTCGTTGGTAGAATATTATAGTCAGTATAATTCAAATATTCATAGAGGAGTTCATACTCTTAGCCAAGAGGCAACTCGTAAATACGAGGAGGCAAGAACTATTATACAACATCATTTTAATGCTACAAAAAGTTGTGAAATTATATTCACTTCTGGTACTACTGAAAGTATCAATTTGGTAGCCTCGTCGCTGTCTTCGGTATTGAAAAAGGACGATGAAATATTGGTTTCCGTATTAGAACATCACTCTAATATTGTGCCTTGGCAACTGCTATGTGAGAAAACAGGAGCAAAATTGCGAGTAATTCCGATACAAGAAGATGGAACGGTTGATATGGATGCTTTTTCCAATTTGCTTTCAGAAAAGGTGAAAATAGTAGCTGTTGCTCACGTATCAAACACTTTAGGGACAATTAATCCTGTGGAAGAAATCATCGAAAAGGCACATAAAGTAGGTGCTTGGGTATTGTTAGATGGAGCTCAATCTTGTGCTCATATCAAGACAGATGTACAGGCATTAGACGTTGATTTCTACGTAACTTCCGCACATAAGATGTTAGGACCTACAGGAGTTGGGATTTTGTATGGAAAAGAAGGATTGCTAAAGAAACTACCTCCTTACAAAGGTGGTGGTGAAATGATAGACAGAGTTTCGTTTGAGGGAACAACCTATGCCGATTTACCACATAGATTTGAGGCAGGAACGCCTAATATCGCTGGAGGAATTGCCTTTGGTGTGGCTGTAAATTACTTAAATGCGATTGGATTTGAAGAAATCGAAAAGCAAGAAAAGGCACTTTTGGGCTATGCTACGGAAAAACTTTTAAGTATTGAAGGTTTAGAAATTTATGGAACATCACCTAACAAAACCGCTGTTATTTCCTTTGGAATTAAAAATATCCATCCTTATGATATTGGAAGTATCATAGACAAATTAGGAATTGCCGTCAGGACAGGACATCACTGTACACACCCTCTGATAGACCACTACTGCGTTGAGGGGACAATTAGAGCCTCATTCGCTTTTTACAACACTCTCGAAGAAGTCGATTTGTTATATGATGCTTTGGTAAGAGCTAAAAATATGTTGTTGTAAGCAGGTGTAACAAATGCTACTTTTCTGCCAACAAAAAATATAGTATCTTTGGCTCGAAATAAACAGTATATAAATGACAGTTCATCAAAAACCATCGGAAATTTTAGACGAAGTAGTGATACGCTTTGTTGGAGATTCAGGTGATGGAATGCAATTAACCGGAACGCAATTTTCAGATACTTCGGCATTGTTTGGCAATGATATTGCGACATTTCCAAACTATCCAGCAGAAATTAGAGCCCCACAAGGGAGTCTGTATGGTGTTTCAGGTTTTCAGGTACATATTGGAAGTGTGGAAATCAGTACGCCAGGTGATGATGTGGATTTATTGGTAGCGATGAATCCTGCTGGATTGAAAACGAATACTTCATCGGTCAAAAAAGGGCATACGATTATCGTTGATACAGATGCTTTTACAAAGAAAAACATTGAAAAGGCTCAGTACGATACCAATCCTTTGGAGGACGGTTCTTTGGAAGATTATAGGGTAATTGAAGTGGCAATGACTTCGTTGACCAAAAAGGCTTTAGAAGAAGTTGAAGGTTTGGATGCTAAATCCATTGGTCGCTCTAAGAATATGTTTGCTTTAGGAATGGTTTATTGGATTTATAACCGTTCGATGGAGAATACTATTCAGTTTTTCAAGAAAAAATTTAAGTCTAAACCAGAAATTATTGAGGCAAATACCAAAGCTTTAAAAGCAGGATATAATCTTGCTGAAACATTGGAGTTGATTCCAAATTCGTATGTGGTTTCTCCAGCCAAAATGGAAAAGGGAACGTATCGAATTATGATGGGGAACACGGCGACGGCATGGGGATTTTTGGCAGCGTCTGAAAAATCAGGTTTAGAACTATTTTTAGGTTCGTATCCTATCACACCAGCATCGGATATTTTGCACGAGTTGGTAAAACATAGAAATTTAAACGTAAAATCATTCCAAGCGGAAGATGAAATCGCAGGGATTGCCTCTGCGATAGGAGCCTCTTTTGCTGGGGATTTGGCGATTACGACAACTTCAGGTCCTGGACTTTCGTTAAAAACGGAGGCATTGGGCTTGGCGATTATGACCGAATTACCATTAGTCGTTGTCAATGTGCAACGTGGAGGTCCCTCTACTGGTTTGCCAACCAAAACAGAGCAGTCCGATTTACTACAAGCAATGTACGGTAGAAACGGAGAAAGTCCTTTGATTGTGATTGCCGCAAGTACACCTGAAAATTGTTTCTATTACGCTTATATGGCTGCAAAATTGACTTTGGAGCATATGACACCTGTTTTGTTGCTAACGGACGGTTATTTGGCGAACGGTTCTGCTCCTTGGAAGATAAAAACATTGGCAGAAATGCCTGATATTAAGGTGAACAAAGCCAAAGCAAACGAAGAAAATTGGCAACCTTATAGGAGAAATTCAGAAACATTGGCTCGTAGTTGGGCGATACCAGGAACGAAAGGTTTGGAGCATCGTATTGGAGGTTTAGAGAAAGATAGTCTTACTGGGAATGTTTCGTATGTTCCTGAAAATCATCAAGAAATGGTGAAAACCAGAGCGGAAAAAGTCAAGAGAGTTCAAAATTACATTCCTGATATAGAAGTGGAATATGCTCAAGAGGGAGAATTGTTAGTTGTAGGTTGGGGAGGAACGTATGGAGCCTTGCATACAGCCGTAAAACGTCTGAATATACAAGGATATTCTCAAATAGGATTAGCACATTTTAATTATATCAACCCTTTACCTAAGAATGCGGAAGATATTTTTAAGCGATTTAAGAAAATTGTTGTTTGTGAGTTGAATAATGGGCAGTTTGTTCAAATTTTAAGATCAAATTTTGAGGAGTATTCCTTTTTACAGTACAATAAAATACAAGGACTTCCTTTTTCAAATGAGGAACTGATGGAGCATTTTAAAAAATTGGTAGAATAATGGAAAAAGAGCAAAAATATACTTCTAAAGATTTCGCAAGTAATCAAGAGGTTAGATGGTGTCCAGGTTGTGATGATTACGTGATTTTAAGAGCGATACAAAAGGCGATGCCTGAAATAGAGGTGAAGAAAGAAGACATCGTTTTTATTTCTGGAATTGGTTGTTCCTCACGTTTTCCATATTATATGGATTGTTATGGAATGCACAGTATTCATGGACGTGCCCCAGGAATTGCGTCTGGTGTGAAGTTGGCAAATCCTAATTTAAGCGTTTGGATTATGACGGGAGATGGAGATTCAATGGCGATAGGAGGGAATCACTTTATTCATTTGTTAAGAAGAAATATTGATGTCAATATGGTGCTGTTCAATAACGAAATTTATGGGCTTACCAAAGGACAGTTTTCGCCAACTTCTTTGTTGGGACAAAAAACAAAATCGTCGCCTTATGGGAATACACATCCGCCTTTTTCAGCAGGAGAATTAGCGATAGGAGCACAGGCTAAATTTTTTGCTCGAATAGGAGGGAATAATCCTAAATCGATGGCGGATATTTTTCAAAAAGCCAATAGATTTAAAGGAACTTCATTGGTAGAGGTGATGCAGAATTGTGTGATTTTTAACAATGGTTGTTTTGACCAATATACAGACAAAGTAGGTCGTACAGAAAACCAGATTTATATAGAACACAACAAACCTATGATTTTTGGAAAGAAAAAGGATAAAGGTTTGATGTTAAATGGCTTAAAATTAGAAGTAGTTACTATTGGCGAAAATGGAGTTACGGAAGATGATATTTTGGTTCACAATGCAGAGGAAAAAGACCCTACTTTACATCAAATGTTAGTAAGGTTGACTTCGCCAATTGTCACTGGAATTATAAGAAGTGTTACGGACACCACTTTCGAAGAAAGAGAGCAAAAAGTAACAGATTATGCTAAAGAGAATGCTTCATTCCATAGCGTTGATGAGTTGTTTTTTGCTGGGACTACTTATGAGGTAGAATAATTATTATCTTTTTAAATATAAACAAGAGCTCAAATGCTTTTTTTATATTTGGGCTCTTGTTGTATATGAGATTTATTTGTGAATTTTTCTTAACGATAAAATCCTTCCAAGTCAAAAATATACTTTCTAAATTTTGATTGTAATTATATTGTAATAATAGAGAATACTCCTGTCAAAATAAATAGTTTTAGAGCAAAATCTAATAGTGAATAACCTTGTGTCGTCTTGGTAAACCACAGAATTACATTAAAAAGAAATAATAAAGGTATTGCTGCGTAGTAGTAATATTTCATTCCTCCTAATTCTGGGTGTTTTAGTAGAAAATAAAGTGGAATGATGGTTAAAACCGATAATATCGTAACTAACATTTTGGTGAATTTTTCGCCATACTTTACAGCAATTGTTTGGTAATTGAAAACAAAATTACCTTTTAAGGTTTTGAGTTGTTTTATTAATTCCTTTATTAATAGTATGTAGAACAGAAAAGTAGCATTGATAAAAATGACTTCTGAAAAGTTTCGGTAATAAACGAATATCGCAAAGAAAGGTAAAATCGTAAGCACAGGAGCGGTTAAAAAACCTGCCAATGGATATTTTTTTAGTTTGTGAGAGTACAACCATATCCCAAAAATATATGCTGAAAAAAATAAAGCAGCCTTTATAGAGACTAAAAAAGCAACGAAAACTCCTAGGAAATTTAATGTAAAATAAATGGTTAATTGTATTTTTTGACTGACAATATTATCTATTTTATGTCGTAAGGGACGATTGATGCTATCTGCCTCTGCGTCATAGAAATTATTGATAATATAACCTCCTGCTACTACGCAAATTGTTGAGAAAACGATGAAATAGAGTTGCGGATTTAGAAGAGTGTCCTGTATGGAATGGTTAGGAGAAAAAATAAAAATCGCTGTCAAATACTGAGCAAGAACCAAAAGAGCAATATTATATCCTCTCACAACTGAAAACAGGCTAAATATTTTTACATATAGGGGTGTCTTTTGAGGAGTGTTTTTAATCGCTTCTTTTAATAAATCCATTTATTTTAAAATCTATATACTAATTCTAATTTGTAATCTTTGAGGATGTTTTGTGTCTTTTCAAAGTCCTCTGTGAACCCTAAAATGTAGCCTCCACCTCCTGAACCACAGAGTTTTAAGTAGTAATCGTTTGTTTCCAAACCTCGTTTCCACACTTCGTGGAAAGGTCGTGGTATCATCGGTTTGAAGTTTTCTAGAACAACTTTAGATAATTTTTTGACATTTGAAAACAAAGAGCCTACATTTCCTTTTAAGAAATCATCAATACAAGCATTCGTGTATTGAGAAAAATCGCCTAACATTACCTTTTGAAAACCTTCGTTTTTCATTTTGTTCATAAAGATGTTTACCATTGGCTCTGTTTCGCCTACAATTTCTGAGTCTATCAAAAATACGGCTCCTTTTCCTTCTTTTTGAGACGGAATTCCTGCTGTTTCCAAGTCTGTTTTCGACTTGATAAGAATAGGAATACTCAAGTAGGAATTTAAAGGGTCTAATCCTGAACTTTTCCCGTGGAAAAAGGATTCCATTTCAGAAAAAATAGTTTTTAATTTTACTAATTTATTCTGTGTTAAGTTTTCGAGTACTGTAATTTTTTCTGTAGCGTATTTGTCATATATAGAGGCAACTAACGCTCCTGAACTTCCTACTCCATAACCTTGCGGGATAGAAGAATCAAAGTACATTCCTTCAGAAATATCTTTTTTTAAATCTTCTAGTTGAAAAGAAACTAAATTACAATCAAGCTGTGCTAAATAGTTGTAAAACTGTTCTAAATTTCGGTTAGATTCCTCTTGTGAAGGAGTCAATTTTTTGCTCTTTTTCAAAGCCCCTTGATAGGTGTTGTAAGGAATTGCCAAGCCCTTGGAATTTTTGATAATTCCATACTCGCCGAACAGTAGAATTTTAGCGTAAAATAAAGGTCCTTTCATTAGGTTATATGATTTAACGTACTTAGGTTACAAGTGCAAATTTACATAAATTTTTGACTAAAACGTGAAAAATATTGATTTGTTGAATTTATGTGTTTATTATACTGTTTTAGAATGTCTTTTATACATCAAAAAAGACCTCAAAGATTTTTAAAATCTTTGAGGTCTGAAAATAAATTTTGTTTACAAATCGTATTACTTCACTTTATACTGCTTTTCAAGGTCATTTAATTTCTTTTTCATTTCAGAAATAATAGACTGATAATTAGGGTTGTTAATTAAGTTATTCATTTCTGAAGGATCTTCTTGTAAGTCGTATAATTCCCATTCGTCAATCTTCTTATAAAAATGAATTAATTTATAGCGATTGGTACGAATTCCGTAGTGCATTTGTACGCCGTGTTCGTTCGGAAATTCGTAATAATGATAGTAAATAGCATCTCGCCAAGGTACATTTTTACCCTCTAAAAGAGGTTTCAATGACGTTCCTTGTATTTCCTTTGGAATAGGAACTCCAGCGAAATCTAAGAAAGTCGGTGCATAATCAATATTTTGTACCATTTTTTCGATAACGCCTTTTTTGATTTTATTAGGAAGACGCATCATTAGTGGAGTTCGTAAGGATTCTTCGTACATAAATCGCTTGTCAAACCAACCGTGTTCACCCATATAAAATCCTTGGTCAGAAGTATATACGACTAACGTGTTTTCTGCTAACCCTTTTTCATCTAAATAATTTAGCAATCGCCCAACATTCTCGTCTAATGACTTGATTACCTTTAAATAATCATTCATATATCGCTGGTACTTCCATTCTTGTAATTTCTTTCCTGTTAATCCTTGTGCTTTTAATTTCTTAAGAATAGGACGGTAATAAGCGTGCCATTTTTCCTTATCTTCTTTGCTCATTCGGTTAAAACGATGCTTAAAAGCACCTCTGTATGGGTCAGGAACAGAGTCGTCGTCCATTTTGAGGTCATAGGTGTAGAGCAGGTCTTTAGAAATGCTCATTTTGTTCATCGATGCTGCTTTTCGTCCTTTGTAATCATCGTAAAAGTTCTCAGGAATAGAATATATGCTATCCGTTTTTCCTACCAAATCTTTGACGTTTGGCATCCAAACTCTATGTGCCGCTTTGTGATGTACCAAAAGGCAGAAAGGTTCATCTTTCTTACGATTATCCAACCAGTTAATTGCTTTATTGGTAATGACATCTGTGATGTAGCCATTAGACTTTTTCTTAACACCATTTTCGATAAAGTGCGAATTGTAATAATCGCCTTGTCCAATCAAAATATCCCAATAATTAAAGCCAGAAGGCTGACTTTTCAAATGCCATTTTCCGATGATAGCCGTTTGGTAGCCCTTTTTCTGTAATAATTTTGGAAAGGTAACCTGCGTACTGTCAAATCGTGTAAAATTATCACGTTGTTTATTCATATGGCTGTGTTTTCCTGTGAGCATTACCGCTCGGCTCGGTCCGCAAATGGAATTACTCACAAAACTATTTACAAACAAAACACCGTCTTTCGCTATTCGGTCTAAATTTGGCGTTTTGATGTAGCGTTGGTCGTACGCACTCAGCGTTTGGTACGAGTGGTCATCTGTCATTATAAATAAAATGTTCGTTTTTTGGGCTTGTTTTTTCTCTGTTTTACAGGAAAAAAGTACGGTACTCAAAGAAAGTACGAATAGAAATTTGTATGCTGTTTTCATTGTAAAATTTTTTATTGCGAAGATAATGAAAAAAACTTGTAATTAGCTAACTTTTTTATGCTGAAATTACATTTTTTTTGATAAATCATTATTAGGTGTATTGTGTTCAAATTCTATAAGTCAATCGTACTAACTACCAAAAGCAAATAGTCAATAACTATAATCCCAAATTACCTATACCAACTATCAAAATTCCAAAAGGAAAGCGTACCAACTATCAATACACCAAATCCCAAAATTATATGTACATTTGCCACCACAAAAAATATACTGATGAGTCGAAGTAAAACAGATTATTTTATTATTTGGTTAAAGGGATTAGCAATGGGAGCGGCGGATGTAGTTCCAGGGGTTTCAGGAGGTACGATTGCTTTTATATCGGGGATTTACGAAGAGTTACTAACGTCGATAAGTTCCGTTAATCTAACTACTCTTAAGGATTTAAAATCAAAAGGAGTCGTTTATGTATGGAAGAAAATAAACGGAAATTTTTTACTCGCACTTTTAGTGGGAATTCTTACGAGTGTGTTGTCCTTGTCAAAGGTGCTGAGTTGGCTATTAAAGCATCAACCTGTTTTGCTGTGGTCGTTCTTTTTCGGCTTGGTGGTGGCGAGTATTTTTTACATTGCTAAGCAGATAGAACATTGGAATATCAAATCTATAGTTTTAATCGTTATCGCCTCGTCGTTGGCTTATTACATAAGTGATTCAGAGCCTTTGGTAACGAGTGAAAGTTCTCATCTTTATTTGTTTTTTTCGGGAGCATTGGCGATTTGTGCAATGATTTTACCAGGTATTTCAGGAGCGTTTATTTTAGTTCTTTTGGGGGCTTATGAACCCGTTTTGAATGCGATTCATCAGAGAGATATTGGCATTATTGCCGTAGTAGGAGCAGGGGCAATTGTCGGTCTGCTCACTTTTTCTAAAGTACTGAAATGGCTTTTTGTACATTATAAAAATGCTACGTTGGTGTTTTTGTTAGGATTTATCATTGGCTCTCTTAATAAGATATGGCCTTGGAAGAAAGTGGTTAAAACCGCTCTGATAGAGGGAAAAGAAATCGTGTTGAAATCGCAGAGTATATCGCCGTTTTCGTACGATAGGTCACCTCAATTATTGTGGGCAATTGGCTTGGCAATTTTAGGCTTTTTACTGATTTTCTTTTTGGAAAAATGGGCGGAATCTGATAAGGCTTAAATATATTTATTGGTCTTAATTGTAGTTAAAACGATGTCCTTTTAATACATTTTCTTTTAGGTTTTAAAAATTTATTGTTCAGGTGCTATTAGCACTTTTATTTCAGTTAAATATTTAATGACTTTATGAGTTGTAAATCAATGGTATTAGGTTATGATTTTGAAAGTGTCACTGCCTAAACGGACAATTCCATTGTCCTATCAGGAATTTCTCGTAACATTTGCAGTGAAGACTTCCGAAAAAATGTTAGAGTGTCTGAGCTGTAGCGATAGCGGAGGCGAGTTTCTAACATTTCGGAATCGAGTAAAAAATGTAGAGAAATTTCTGTCAGACTAGATTTTTTGTTACTTTTTCATCAATGGAAAAAGTAAGCGTATGATTTTATTCTGTTTCAACAAGCTAATCACTTGAGGAAGTATAAAAAATAGTTTGTGTTTCAGAGGAAAATATTATAGTTTTACGGCTACTAAAATTGATGCTAAATAAATGATATCAAGAGAAACCATTGATCGTGTTTTGGATGCTACCCGAGTGGAGGAGGTAATTGGGGAGTTTGTACATCTCAAAAAATCTGGTTCCAACTTCAAGGGATTGAGTCCGTTTTCTGATGAGAAAACGCCCTCTTTTATGGTTTCGCCTGTTAAGCAAATTTGGAAGGATTTTAGTTCAGGAAAAGGAGGAAATTCTATTTCATTTTTAATGGAGTATGAACATTATTCTTATCCGGAGGCGATTCGTTATCTCGCTAAAAAATACAATATTGAGATAGAAGAAACCGAGCAAACAGCTGAAGAAAAACAGCAAGTTAGCGAACGAGAGAGTATGTATTTGGTGTCTGAGTTTGCTCGTGATGAATTTCAACGAAATTTATTCGAAACTGAACAAGGAAAAGCGATAGGTTTTACTTATTTTAAAGAAAGAGATTTTACGGAAGAAACCATTCGGAAATTTCAGTTAGGGTATTGTTTGGATTTGTGGCAAGGCTTTACGGACGTAGCTTTGGAGAAAGGCTATGATATTAAGTATTTAGGAGCGACAGGGCTTACGGTCGTAAAGGAAAATGGTAAGCAATTTGACCGTTTTAAAGGTCGAGTAATGTTTCCTATCCATAGTATGAGTGGTCGTGTGTTGGGCTTTGGAGGTCGAATTTTGACTAATGACAAAAAGACCGCTAAATATCTCAATTCACCAGAAAGTGATATTTACCATAAAAGTAAGGTTCTGTATGGTATCTATTTCGCAAAACAGGCAATTTCAAAAGAGGATAGTTGCTATTTGGTAGAAGGATATACGGATGTCATTTCATTTCACCAAGCAGGAGTGGAGAATGTGGTTGCCTCTTCGGGAACGGCATTGACCGAAGATCAAATTCGACTGATACGACGGTTGACCCAAAATATTACGATTCTTTACGATGGAGATGCTGCTGGGATTAGAGCGTCATTTAGAGGAATTGACTTGATTTTGGAGCAAGGAATGAATGTGAAAGTGCTTACTTTTCCTGATGGGGAAGACCCTGATAGTTTTGCGCGTAAAAATTCTACAGCAGTTCTAAAGGCTTATTTAGAAGAAAATACACAGGATTTTATCAATTTCAAAACCTCTATTTTATTAGAAAATACCAATGGAGATCCTGTCAAGAAAGGGGAGCTAATTCGAGATATTGTTCAGACGATTTCTAAAATACCGAACCATATTCAGCGAGAAATTTACATTAGGAAATGCTCTCAGTTGTTAGAAATTTCGGAAGATGCTCTTTTTAATGAGTTAGCACAAATCGACCGTAAAAAACAAAAAGATTCTCATCGTCAAAATGATGAACCGCAACCACAGGAGACTTTGGTGGTGGCTAAAACGGAAAAACCTGTAGTAAAGTCGATAGATGAACTCGAAAAGTACGAGCAAGAAATTATTCGGATTTTACTTTTACACGGAAGTAGAGAAGCAGAATTTGTTGATTACGTGGTGGATGAGGAATCGCATTTAGATGAAAAACCACTCAAAAAAATATGGAACACAAGCAGTGTCTGTAAAGAAATTTATTTCAATTTGCAAGATGAAGAAGTAGAGTTTTCTAATCCTCTTTTTAGGGAAATTTATGCAGAACTGATCGACCAACTCTTACAGGCCAATTTTAGCGTTGATACCTTTATCAATCATAAAAATAGAGAAATCTCACAATTTGTTACAAATATTTTAATGGAAGAGGAGCGCCATACACTTAGTGACTGGAGCAAGAAGAATATTTTTGTTAAAAGTGAGGTGGATAATTTGAGTCAGCTGGTCACTGAGGCTATTTTTAATCTTCGAAGAACACTTATTAATAGGCATATAAAAAAATTGTCAAAGAGTCTTTCTAATGAAGAGAAGGAAGATTCTACTGATGTTTTACAAGAGATAGTTAATTATACAGGACTTAAATCTTTGATATATGATAAGTTAGATCGTGTTCTTTAATAATGTCAGTTTTCTGTCAGACTAGATTTTTTGTTACTTTTTCATCAATGGAAAAAATAAGAGTATGATTTTTTCTCTGTATAAAATTCAAACTTATTTTAGATTATTTCAATAAGTTTTGTCAAAATTATGACAAAAGTCATTTTTTTGCATATATTTGCTAAAACAAACGGTATTATGTCAAAATGTGAGAGTTGCGTTGTAAAGCAAGGGAATGAATTGAACCATTTGACACGTCTAGAACTAGAACTTCTTTCTCAAAGAAAGCACCATATTCAGTTAAAAAAAGGAGATGTATTGATGACGGAGGGAATGCCTACAAACGGTGTATATTGCATTCACACAGGTAAGTGTAAAGTAACGAAAGTAGGTAATAATGGTAAGGAGCAAATTATTAAATTCATTCGTGAGGGAGATTTAATAGGACATCGTTCTATGTTGAGTGACGAGGCAGTATCGCTTAATGTTATTGCTTTGGAGCAGACAGACGCTTGTTTTATGCCGAAAGATACAGTCCTTGAGTTTTTTAGAAACAATATTTCTTTTTCACAAAGGTTGATACAAAACATTTCCAATCAATTAAACGAGGCAAATTGTACGATTTCCAATATGGCTCAAAAATCAGTGAGAGGCAGGTTAGCAGGGCTTATTTTGAATTTAGAAGAACTATTTGGTACAGTAGATGACGGTTTTATTGGCATTAAACTTACTCGCGAAGAAATAGGTAGCACCATTGGTACAGCAACAGAATCTGCTATAAGATTGATATCAGAATTTCGAAAGAATGGTATTATCGAATTGAAGTCCAAGCAAATTAAGATTATAGATAAGGACGCTTTACAGAAGATTTTTGATGAAAATTGATGTGTTTAAATTCTTATTCAAAAATTTAAAATCAGATACTACAATTTCATAAAATATTTTTGTCATAAATTTTGGTAAGTAGTAGTAAGGATTGTAATATTGCATTTACGATTTTTACTAAGGCAGTAACGAGATGATAGTACCTACAATGGCGGAAATGATGGAGAGGAATGAAACTCCCGAAATTTTATTTTGGGTAGGTTCTGCTGGTAGTTTTGATGATAGGGCTAAGAAAATTACAAGAGCTTTTGTGAGAATTCTTCATAAAGCAAAGGTTCGTTTTGCGGTTTTGGGAACAGAAGAAACCTGTACTGGAGATGTGGCGAAACGAGCGGGTAATGAATTTTTATTTCAGATGCAGGCAATGATGAATATTGAGGTTCTGAACGGTTATGGAATCACAAAAATTGTAACTGCTTGTCCTCATTCTTATAACACACTTAAAAATGAATATCCTGAACTGGGAGGAAACTACGAAGTATATCATCATACGCAATATATTCAACTATTGATAGAGGAGAGGCGATTATCATTAAAAGGGAAAATTTCCAATCAACGAATTACTTTTCACGACCCTTGTTATTTGGGAAGAGCGAATAATGAGTATGATGCACCGAGAAAATTATTACAGAATAGTGGTGTGCAACTTGTTGAAATGAAGCGAAATAAGAGTAGAGCTTTGTGTTGTGGAGCAGGAGGTGCTCAAATGTTCAAAGAATCGGAAAAGGGGAATAAAGAAATCAATATTTTACGAACAGAAGATGCTCTGAAAACCAGTCCGAATATTATTGTTACGGCTTGTCCTTATTGTAATACGATGATGGAAGATGGTATTAAAAATAAGGAAAAAGAGCAGGAAGTAAAGGTATTGGACATTGCCGAATTAATTGTTAACTCCGAAAATTTTGAAAATGAATAGTTATATCAAAGCCGCTCGGTTACGAACCCTGCCTTTATCTGTTTCAGGAATTGTAGTAGGTAGTTTTTTAGCCTATTATTATGGGGCTTTTCGTTGGGATATATGTGTTTTAGCATTACTGACGACGATTGGGTTTCAAGTGATTTCTAATTTTGCCAACGACTATGGAGATGGCGTGAAAGGAACAGATAAAAATAGGCAAGGGGAGAAACGAATGATTGCTTCTGGAGAAATCACTCCTCGTCAGATGCTACGAGCTATATATATCAGTATTTTTATAACGCTCATTATTTCTGTTGTATTGATTTATAGGGCTTTTGGGAGTGATAATTTTGGCTATGCCATATTGTTTTTCTTTCTAGGAATTAGTAGTATTATAGCGGCTATTAAATACACGGTAGGTAAGAATGCCTATGGTTATAGTGGCTTGGGAGATGTATTTGTATTTCTGTTTTTTGGATTGTTGAGTGTTCTTGGAAGTTTATTTTTATACACAAAGTCTTTAGATTATACGACTGTTTTTCCAGCATCAGCGATTGGATTGTTAAGTGTTGCAGTGTTGAATTTGAATAATATGCGTGATAGAATACACGATGCAGAGGCAGGGAAACGAACATTAGTTGTTATCAATGGAATACGATTTGCTAAAAATTATCATTATTTATTGATACTTTTATCTTTGGTTTTGATGCTTTTATATACTTTTTTGCATTACAAATCAGTAGCTCAATTTTTGTTTTTATTAGTTTATATTCCATTAGGAAAGCATCTACTTTTTGTTGCCAACCACAAAGAACCATCTCAGTTAGATTCACAACTGAAAATTGTGGCTTTGAGCACCTTTGCAATTTCCATTTTATTTGGAATAGGGCTTTTATGCTAAGATTCTAATAAAAAATGATTTAAAATTTATTTTGAAAGTGATAATATGCTCTTTTAGAGGCAATTTCTTCTGCTTTTTTCTTTGAAGTAGCACGTCCTTTACTAACGACTTTACCGTTTAGAAATAGTTTTACACTAAAATGCTTTTTATCGTCTTTTCCTGTGTCCTCATAAACTTCGTAAGTGTAGTCGTGTTTGTTTTTCTGACACCACTCTATGAAAAAACCTTTGTAGTTAGTGATTTTACCCTCTAATTTTTTAATATTGATGTAAGGTTTAATTACCTTTTTGTAGATGAATTTTTGGCAATAAATATAGCCTTTATCCATATAAATAGCCCCAATAAGTGCCTCCAAAAGGTTTCCATCTATATTACTGCTCAATTTTATCGCTTTTTGATTTTTTTCAATAAGCTGAACTAAATTTAATGTTTTCCCTAATTCATTAAGGCGGTTTCTACTTACGATTTTAGCACGCATTTGTGTCAAATGTCCCTCATTTTCTAGAGGTAGTTTTTCAAATAAATAAGAAGAAATAACGGTACTTAATACAGAATCTCCTAAAAATTCTAACCTCTCATAACTTATAGGAATGTTGGTTTTAGTATCTATTTTTTTGGAAGATGTATGAGTAAAAGCCTCACGGTAGTAATTAATTTTCTTTGGAGAAAATCCAATAATCCGTTTTATTTTTTTAGCAAAAAAAAGGTCTTCTCTATGAAGAAAAGGAAAATTTATTTTTCTAATAAAATTCACTTAAAAGCGTTTTCTAATCTAATTTTTTGAAAAGTACACAAGCATTGTGTCCTCCGAAACCGAAAGTGTTACTCATTGCCACTTTTACATCTCTTTTCTGTGCCTTATTGAATGTAAAATTCAATTTTGGATCTATTTGATCATCATCTGTAAAGTGGTTGATTGTAGGCGGAACAATTCCTTTCGTAATAGAAAGAATAGACGCAACTGCCTCAATAGCACCTGCTGCTCCTAATAAATGTCCTGTCATCGATTTTGTAGAATTGATATTGATATTGTAGGCGTGTTCGCCGAACAAATCAATAATTGCTTTTGATTCTGCAATATCTCCTAATGGTGTTGATGTTCCGTGTACATTGATTAAATCCACATCTGAAAGTGCTACTCCTGCATTTTCAACGCAGTTACGCATCACTATTTTAGCCCCTAATCCCTCTGGGTGTGGAGCGGTAATATGGTACGCATCAGCAGAAAGTCCTCCGCCTGCAATTTCAGCATAAATTTTAGCTCCACGAGCTTTTGCGTGTTCGTATTCCTCTAGTATTAAAGCACCTGCACCTTCTCCTAACACAAAACCTTCTCGATCTTTGTCAAAAGGTCTTGATGCCGTTTTAGGATCATCATTACGAGTAGAAAGTGCTTGTAAGGAGTTAAACCCTCCAACACCTGACTCCGTAATTGCTGCCTCAGAACCTCCTGAAATGATAATATCCGCATATCCTAATCGAATGTAATTCAATGCGTCTATCAAGGCATTTGCAGCCGATGCACAAGCAGATACTGTTGCAAAATTAGGACCTCTTAATCCATATTTTATAGAGATAGAACCTGGAGCAATATCCGCTATCATTTTAGGTATAAAAAATGGATTGAAACGAGGTATTCCATTCCCAGTAGCAAAATTACTTACTTCGTTTTGGAATGTTTCAATACCACCGATTCCTGCTCCCCAAATAACTCCTACTTTGTCTTTGTTGACTTTTTCAAAATCAAGTTGAGCATCTTTTACAGCCTCGTCTGCAACGACACGAGCATACTGCGTAAATCTATCCATCTTCCTAGCCTCTTTTCGGTCTAGGAAGTCTTGGATATTAAAATTCTTTAATTCACAAGCAAAGCGAGTTTTAAACTCTGAGGCATCAAAATGAGTAATAGCATCAGCACCGCTGACACCGTTTACTAATCCATTCCAATATTCGTTAACATTATTACCGATAGGTGTCAAAGCACCTAACCCCGTGATTACAACTCGCCTTGCCTTCATAAGAAATTATTTTTTAGTTTCCTCGATATAACTGATTGCTTGACCAACAGTACCGATATTTTCTGCTTGATCATCAGGGATTTGAAGATCAAATTCTTTTTCAAATTCCATAATTAATTCAACAGTATCCAATGAATCTGCTCCTAAATCATTAGTGAAACTTGCTTGGTTTGTTACTTCATTCTCGTCAACGCCCAATTTATCTACGATAATAGCCTTAACTCTTGATGCAATGTCTGACATAATTTTTATTTTTAAAGTTTAAATCTCGGCAAAAGTAATAAACTTTCATTAAAAGTCAATAAAATTGACAAAATTTAAGATATTATTAAGATATTCCGCTATCTTTGTACGCATCAATTTATAATTAAATACGGTATTCATCAATGAAAAAAATTGTAATATTCGCCTCAGGATCAGGTACAAATGCAGAAAATATTGTAGAATATTTTTCTAAAAACAATGAGGTGGAGGTATCAATGATACTAACAAATAATAAAAAAGCTGGTGTTATTGAGAGAGCCAAAAGAATGGGAATACCGTGTAAATATTTTTCCAAAGAAGATTTTTTTGAGACTCAAAGAGTGATGCATCTTCTTGAAAAAGAGGCTGATTTTATCGTGTTAGCAGGTTTTCTGTGGAAAGTTCCTGAAAATATAATTGAGGCATTCCCTAATAAAATTTTAAATATTCATCCAGCATTACTGCCTAAGTATGGCGGAAAGGGGATGTATGGAATGAATGTTCACAATGCAGTGGTGGAAAACAAGGAAACAGAATCTGGAATTACGATACATTATGTAAATGAAAATTATGATGAAGGGGCGATTGTTTTTCAGGAAAAAGTAGAAGTTACGCCTAATGACACTGCTGAGTCAGTAGCTGAAAAAATTCATATTTTGGAATATGAACATTTTCCAAGAGTAATCGAAAAGTGCTTATATGAATAAGGTACATATATATACGGACGGAGCGTGTAGTGGTAATCCCGGCAAAGGAGGTTACGGTATCGTTATGGAATGGGTAGGGAAACCTTATCAAAAGGAATTTTCCGAAGGATTTCAGAGAACGACTAATAACAGAATGGAATTATTAGCAGTTATTGTTGCTTTAGAAAAAATTAAATTACCTGATGTAGAAATTACCGTTTTTTCAGATTCTAAATATGTAGTAGATGCCATCAATAAAAAATGGATTATTGGTTGGCAAAGAAAATATTTCAAAGGAGTTAAGAATCCTGATTTATGGAAACGCTTTTTAAGAGTTTTTAACCATAATACAACCAGCTTTGAATGGGTGAAAGGACATAATAATCATCCACAAAATGAACGATGTGATGCTCTTGCAGTAAAAGCATCACGAAAAAAAGAGTTACTTATTGATGAAGGGTTTGAAACTACAAATAGTCAACTCTTTTAGTTCTAAAAGAGACAACCACAACCCTTTGATCTTTCTGGTTGAATATTAAATCCATAGGAGATGTATACGGCAATAGCGTTATTTAAAGTGTTGTAATTTACTTGTTTTGCCGTGCCATCCAATTCTTCAATGTTAATTGTTCCTTTTATAAAGGATTTGTTGATTGAGTGGTAGTATTTTGCTCCTATAGTAAGTGAATTTCCATTTCTTAAATGTTTTACTATACTTATTGGAGCGATTAGATGTATGTTATTGTTAGTGACGGTTTCATTTGTAATTTTGATTTTACTTCCATCTCCGCCATTATCTCTATCTTCCCCTTTTTCATCACTCACGAAAGTCATTGATGCACTGACACCTAGTCTAAAGTCAAAAGATTTAGTAAGAGGTATGTTATAGTTGATTCCTGCAAATGCTGTATGAGAGAAAAAGCTACTAGAAACTTTGAATCTCTTTTTAGCATCTGCACCTTTAAAGCTAAGATTGTTTTGTGATGGGAAGTACCCTAATTCAAAATCAAAACCTGAAGGAGTTCTGTACATTACAGATATAGGTATAGAATGTCTTAAGCGACTATTTACCTCACTGTTCTTAAAAGAAGGTATATTTGCATCATTATTCAAGTCAACTGATAATAAACCTAACTCATAACCTGCTGAAACGTAAAATCCTTCATGTCCATATTGAGCATAGGAATTTAAGGTGAAAAGTAAGATACCTATAAGTGCTATTGTTTTTTTAAATTTTATCATTTTATTGTTTTATTAAATTGTTAATAACAGTTCCTTCTTTTGGACAGTCTACTGTTCCGACCAGTTTGCTGTTTTTATTTTCTAAGTGTAGTTGGTATTTTATCGTTGTGCAAGATATTTTTAAGTTTCCTCTTATTCTATTAACTGTTTCTATAGATAGAATGAATTTACCCTCATCATTTTTTTTGTAGGTGCCTTTTATTTTGAAAATTACATGCTTAGCTTCATCTCCAAACTCATATATGGTTGTTGTTCCTTCTACATTATTTCCGCTATATTTAGATAATTTGATCTTATGTTTATATTTTTTGTCTACATCGTTTCCTTTCCACGTCGTTTTCTTGAAGTCGAAATTACCTTTCTCTTTTTCCTCTTCGCTTACCTCATCATCATTGTTATTATCATCATTGTCGTCATCACTGTTCTCATTATCATCATTGTTATCTTTTTCCTCTACCACATTAGTGTTATATTCATCAACTATGAGTACCTTATCACAACTATATGAAGTAAGTAACGCAAAGATGAATATGTATATATATTTTTTCATAAGAATGTTTTTTTATTATTTGTTATTTAGGTTTTTTTATTCAACACTTTCTACGGCTAGGTTATCGTCATACTTTATTAAAATAACGCCATTATTGGACTGGTTATTGTACTTAAAAACAGAAACTAGTCGTTCCGACTTTCCTTGTGTAATTCCGTATATAAAAGAATCATAAGATACTAAACGTGCTATTGCGTCGTATGTTACATCAAACCCTCTTAAAGAATATTTATTAGGGAGTGTATTGTTTTTACGTTTGAATTTATTGTAAAAAGCTTTCACTTTAGGCGAAGAAATATCCACATACTCAGAAGTGGGATAAGTAAAATTAAGTTTGCCTAAATAATTATTGTTTACTAAACCGTCAAAATTAGCATCTTTTTTTAGCCCAAATAATCGTATTTGATATTTTTCTTTTGGGTATGCTCCTAAATTGTTGATGACGTCTGAAATGGTTACTGCTTCATCACTTATCAAAATAACCCAATTAGGCTCATTAGGTTTTATTCTCTCATTAAAACGTTGTTTATCGATATAGCCTTTTTCAGGTTTTAGGATGTTTAATGATGTACAAAACTCTTTTAACTCTGGGACTATTTTTCGTAATTTCCTGTCTGAATCAAGTTTATTGTCAGTTACAATAAGAATCTTTTCGTTAGTGTAGTTGTTTTTAAGGTATTCAACTAATTTGTTTTCCAATATTTCTTCATTAGGGATTGTTTTTATCAAGTTTTCAGAAGAATCCATTGTTTGCTTTTTTGAATAAAAAGGCATAATTACAGGAGTGTTTTCGATTTGATAGGCTAAAAAACGTGCATTATTAAAGAATAGAGGGCCTATGACCATGTCGTATTGAGAAAATTCTTCATTTAAAGCGAGATTTTCTATTCTATTTTTAGAGTTTTCAGTATCAATAAAGGTAACCTTTACGGAGACTCCTCTTTCCCTTAATGAGTCAATTGCTATTTCGACTCCTTGATGGAAGTCGGTAGCAATATTTGTCAAAGAGTTTTTGGATTTAAATTTACTCTCAATATCAGAGCTGTCTTTTAATTTATTAAGCTGGTAAGGTAGTAAAACAGCAATATTAGCAATTTTTCCTGTGGAGAAATTTTCTAGTAATACGCTATTTTCTTCTTCTGAATTTTCTTCTTCTTCAGGGATTCCTTTTTGGGGAATGCGTAATGTCATACCTAACTTTAATCCTTCTGATAATTCAGGGTTTGCGTCATACAACTCTTCTGAAGTAATATTATATCTATGTGTGATGTTGTACACAGTATCTCCTTTTAATACTTTGTGATCAATATAATTTACAATAACTTCTTCTTTTTCTTCTTCTTTAGGAGAGGTTTTAGAAACATGTAAAGACATTCCTGTTTTTAATCCATCTTTTAAGGCTGGGTTAAGCCCTTTTAACTCGTCAAAAGTTAATCCGAATCTTTTGGAAAGACTATAAAAGGTGTCTCCTTTTTTTACCGTATAAGTTCCATCTTCTTCAAGAAGTTCCTCGCTTTTAGAATCATTTGTTTGCTCTTTTTTGTGAGCATTCTTTGTTGCTATTTTAGGAACAATAATATAAGCGTTCTCAGGAGGGGTTTTTCTAATTCCAGGATTTATTTTGAATAGTTCCCCTAACGATATTTGGTGACGTTGGGCGATACTACTCATTGTATCACCTTTTTTTATTTTATAGGAAACATATTCTCGCTGTTGGATACAAGAGACTATGGTTGCTATAAAATAAAAAAAGATGCCTAATTTTTTGAAATTATTCATTGTATAATTCATTTTTTATTCCCACTCAATAGTAGCGGGCGGTTTAGAACTGATGTCATAAACTACTCTGTTGACACCTCTTACCTCGTTGATAATTTTATTTGATACTTTCTGTAGAAACTCATATGGAAGATGTACCCAATCAGCTGTCATTCCATCGGTAGATTCTACAGCTCTCAAAGCGACTACTTGCTCATAAGTTCTTTCGTCTCCCATTACTCCTACAGAGTTGATAGGTAGTAATATAGCTCCCGCTTGCCATACTTTGTCGTATAAATCCCACTTACGTAGTTCATTGATGAAAATAGCATCTACAGATTGTAAAATACGCACTTTTTCAGGTGTAATATCACCTAAAATACGAATAGCTAATCCAGGCCCTGGGAAAGGGTGACGTCCCAATAATTCTTTATCAATTCCCATAGAAGCTCCCACTCGTCGCACTTCGTCTTTGAAGAGTGTGCGTAAAGGTTCTACTACTTTTAGTTTCATAAAATCAGGTAGTCCTCCTACATTATGATGAGATTTGATGGTTACAGAAGGTCCTCCTGTAGCTGAAACAGATTCAATAACATCAGGGTAAATAGTTCCTTGTGCTAACCATTTTACATCTTTTATCAAGTGTGATTCATCATCAAATACTTCGATGAAAACACGTCCAATAATTTTTCTTTTTTGTTCTGGATCTGAAACGTCTTTGAGTTCTTTCAAGAAACGTTCTGAAGCATCAACACCTTTGACATTAAGTCCCATGTGTTCGTATTGTTTCAAAACATTTTCAAATTCATTTTTTCTCAATAATCCGTTATTGACAAAAATACAGTATAGGTTGTTTCCGATAGCTTTGTTGAGTAATACAGCAGCTACCGTAGAGTCTACACCTCCAGATAAACCTAGTACGACTTTGTCATTTTGTAATTTAGATTTTAAATCAGCAACAGTAGACTCTACAAATAAGTTAGGAGTCCAATCTTGCTTTATTTTAGCAATGTCAACCAAGAAGTTTTTAAGAATGGTTGTTCCATCTTTAGAATGATATACTTCTGGGTGGAATTGTATCGCATAAGTAATTTCGTCTTTTACCTTAAAAGCAGCGTTTACTACATCTTCCGTACTTGCAATACATTCGCAATTATCTGGAAGTCTTAAAATCGTGTCACTGTGGCTCATCCAAACTTGGCTTCTTGTCATAACACCTTTAAAGAAAGGGTCTTCTTCTTTGATAAAAGATAAATTAGCCCTACCGTATTCTCTAGTGTTTGACGCGCCAACTTCACCTCCATAGTGGTGTGCTAAATGTTGAGCACCAAAGCATACTCCTAGTAAAGGTTTCTTACCTTTGATAGCAGATAAGTCTGGAATAGGAGCATTTTCTGCTCTTACTGAAAAAGGACTGCCAGATAAGATAACAGCCTTGTAATCGTCAACATTAAAGGTAGAACTGTCGTGAGGGAAAATTTCACAAAAAATATTGAGTTCCCTAACTCTTCGAGCAATCAACTGTGTGTATTGCGAACCAAAATCTAAAATAAGTACTTTCTCTTGCATTGGGCAAAAATACGACTTTTTACATCATTTTAAAATATTTTTTGTTATTAGTTGTTTTTTTAGTATGGATGTTTTGTTTGTCTAGGTGTTATATTGCTATTTAAGTCCTTATTATAATAACTTGTTTCTGGAGTGTTCATTTGTAATTGTTTGATGTTTTTTAGTTAATTTAATCGTTGTTTATCGTATATAGATTTAAAATATTAATGTATATTTGTAAGGTAGAAAATGTATGTTTTCTACTTGAAAAATATTTATAAGATATATGCGGAATTATGAAAGTCGAAAGAACTCTAATTGATAAAATATTCCTTTTTTTGAAAGGGGTTTTAATGGGGGTAGCCAATAAGGTACCTGGAGTTTCTGGGGGGATGGTATCGTTTGTTTTCGGATTTTATGAAGAGATGATTTATTCTTTTCAGAAAATAAATGGAAAAGCGTTTCGGCTTTTGTTTAATGGACGATTTAAGAGTTTTTATAAATATTTGAATGCGACATTTTTACTATTAGTTTTCGGTGGTAGTGTTTTTAGTTATTTTAGTGTTTCTCTAGGATTAGATTATCTAATAAAGAATTACGAGCTATATGTTTGGAGTAGTTTTTTCGGAATGATTTTAGGCTCTATTTACTATTTAGTAAACAACTTTGAAGAATGGAATAATAAGAGTGTTCTTTTTATGTTGTTGGGAGCGATTGTAGGGCTTTTGATTAGTTTTATGAATCCAGCTAAGGAAAATGATAGTTTATGGTTTGTGTTCTTCTGTGGAATCATAAGTGTTTCTGGGATGACTTTGCCGGGTCTGTCAGGCTCTTTTATTCTTATTTTGTTAGGAAATTATGTCTTGCTTTTAGTTGATTCTGTTACAATGCTTTATAAAACAATTATTGATATTTTTTATGGTGATTTTAGCTTTTTAAACGATGCTGTTAGGATGCATTATTTGGAAATTATTGCCGTTTTTACAGCAGGGTCAGTTGTCGGTTTGATTTCTCTTTCCCATATTCTAGGATATGTTTTAAAGCGTTGGCACGATATTGTAACTGCTACGATTATCGGATTCATTATCGGTTCTTTGGGAATTGTATGGCCTTGGAAACAGGAGGTTTATAAAATGGAAAATGGTACTATTCTTACTGATATAAAGGGGAATTATATTATTGCGGATTTTCAACGTTATTTCCCTGATTTTTCAACTAAGGAAACTTGGATAGCAATTTTATTTATCGCTTTTGGTGCTGGTTTGGTTTATTTGATTGATATTTATGGAAAAAAAAGAAAAAAACGTAAGTAAAATAGAGATGAAAAAACAATTTGGATTGGTTGGGAGGAATATTGATTATTCCTTTTCAAGGAAGTATTTTACAGAAAAATTTCAGAAATTAGATCTAAAAAATAATGAATATGTCAACTTTGATATAGATGATATTTCTGATTTTCAGAACCTTGATTTGTCTAATGTAAAAGGACTAAATGTAACGATTCCTTACAAAAAAGAAATCATTCCTTTTTTAAATGATGTTGATATTGAAGCGCGAGAGGTAGGAGCTGTGAATACTATCAAAATGGTAGAAGGCAAAATGGTGGGGTACAATACTGATATTTATGGTTTTCAAAAATCCATTGAACCATTACTTCAAAAGCATCACAAAAGAGCTTTAATTTTAGGAACAGGAGGTGCTTCTCAGGCAGTTGCTTACGTTTTTAGGAAGTTAAAAGTTCCTTATTTGTTCGTTTCAAGGCGTTCAAATGAGGGAATGATAGAATATTCGCAACTAAATAAACAGTTATTAGAAGAGTATCAGATAATAGTAAATTGTACGCCTTTGGGGACTTTTCCAGATGTGGAAAGATGTCCTAATATTCCTTATGAGTATTTGACAGTCAATCACTTATTGTATGACTTGATTTACAATCCAGCAGAGACTTCTTTCTTGAAAAAAGGGAAAGAAAAAGGGGCGAAGATTAAGAATGGATATGAAATGTTAGTTTTTCAAGCAGAAAAATCTTGGGAAATATGGAATAAATAAAAAGATTTTTTTAAATTTACACCTGTATTTTGATACAGTCCAATAAATAGTTTATTGGATTCATTTTAGGAACCTTAAACATTTTAGTATGTTAGACGAAAATAGTAAATTACCGAACGAAGAATTGCAAGAGATGTCAGAAAATAATTCGCAAGAAGTTGTTGCTGAATCTGCAAAAGTCGAAGAAAAGAGTGAAGAAACAGTAGTTACAGCTGAAAAAGAAGAGGCCATTTCTCTGAAAAAAGAAAAGGAGGAAAAAGAAAAACAAGCCAGAGAGGAAGAAAAGAAGAGGGAGTTGGCGAGTTATGAGTCGATGGAGTTAGAGGAATTGGTTAATACCTTGGAAAAACTGTTGAAAGAACGTCCGATTCAAGAAATTTCTGAAAATGTAGCGACTATTAAGAGGGTATTTACTTCAAAACATAGTAAATTGCTCGAAGAGGAAAAAAAGAAGTTTTTAGATGAAGGAGGAGAAAGTATCGATTTTCACTACGAAAATCCGTTAAAAACTTCTTATAATCATTTAATGAATGACTATAAAAAGAGTAAAAATAAGTATCATAAAGAGCAAGAGGTCTTTTTGCAGCAAAATTTAGACTTGCGTTTGGGGTTGATTGAGGAGTTGAAGGCGCTTATTGAAAATGCTAATAGTGATACAATGTATCAAGAATTTAAGACGATTCAAGAACGTTGGCGTGGAGTAGGTGCGATTCCAAGAGCGAGGTACAATGATACTTGGCAAACTTACCACCACCACGTGGAGCGTTTTTATGATTTATTGCATTTGAATAAGGATTTACGTGATTTAGATTTCAAACACAATCTAGAAGAAAAGTTGAAGTTAGTTGAAAAAGCAGAGAAACTAGCTCAATTAAAAGATGTCAATGAAGCATTTAAACAGTTGCAAATTCTTCACAAGTTATGGAAAGAAGAAATTGGACCTGTAGATAGAAGTCACCGCGAGGAGATTTGGGAGCGATTTAGTACAGCAACCAAGACGATTCACGATAAGAGACATAGTCATTTCAGAGAAATGAGAAGTCAATACCAAAGTAATATTGATGCAAAATTCAAAGTAGTAGAAGAAATGGAGGCTCTTGATTTGTCTAATAATTCTACTCGTGATGATTGGAAAAAAAGCATTGATAAAATGGAGGAGTTGCGAAAAGCATTCTTTGATGCTGGATACATTCCTAAAGGAAAAGGAGATGAAGTTTGGGAAAAATTTAGAGGTGTAAATAGAAACTTTAATCGTTTGAAGAATCAATTTTTCAAGGAAGCGAAACAGCAGTACACTGAGAATATTGAGAAGAAAAGACAGTTAGTAGAGCAGGCTGTTTCTTTAAAAGATAGCGAAGATTGGGATGTTGCAGTGGAAGTGTATAAGAAGATTCAGGAGGACTGGAAGAAAGTAGGAAAAATACCTCGTAAGCATTCTAATAAGTTGTGGAAAGAGTTTAAAGATGCTTGTAACCACTTTTTTGATAGATATTATGCTGTTAAAGATGGAGAAAATGAAGAGTTAATGAAGGTGTATCATCAGAAAAAGGAGTACTTGGAGCAGATTAAGAATGAAATTACAGAGGAGGCTGAAGTTACTTATGACAAAATTAAAAACTATATTAACAATTGGCGAGAAATGGGTAGAGTACCAAAGAATGTTCGTCACATTGAAGGTAAGTTTAGTAAGTTTTTAGATACGTTGTTTGATAAGTTGTCAATGTCGAGAACTGAGTCGGAGATGATGAAGTTTGAGAATATGGTACAAGGTTACTTGCAACAAGAGGATTTTCATAAGTTGAATTCGGAGCAAGTATTTTTGCGTAAAAAAATAGATGAAACTAGTAGAGAGATTCAGCAGTTAGAGAATAATATTAGTTTTATTTCGAATGCTTCGCAAGATAATCCGTTGTTTAAAAATGTAAATAAGAGTATTGAAAAACACCGAAGAGAATTGGAGTTATACCAAAATAAATTAAAGTATCTAATGAGTTTAGATTATTAGAAATTACAATTATCGGTGGGTAAAAAGTAAAGGTTCGGAGAATTTTCTCCGAACCTTTTTTATTAGATGGTATTGGTTGTTTATTCTTTATGAGTTAATCGAATATTGATTTTTCATATTGTTAAAAATATTTGCTATTTAGTAGTAATAATATAAATTTAAGATAATTTTTAACTTTTTTTATCTTTTTATTTGTGTGATAAATAAATATTCTTCATATTTGCCACAGATTTAGAGTTAAAACAAAAAAATGAATCAATTTCTGAATATTATCATTTCTATTATTGTCATTGTTACGATGTATCAGTGATTAGATTTGGTATGTATATGATAAGCCCTTTCTAATCGTGTTAGAGAGGGTTTTTTTATAACAAACGATATGAACTTAAACAAATACAGTAAACGAGTAACGCAAGACGAAACCCAGCCAGCGGCACAAGCGATGTTGTATGGTGTGGGACTTACAGAGGCGGATATGAAAAAACCGCAAGTTGGGATTGCAAGTACAGGTTATGATGGAAATCCGTGTAATATGCACCTCAATGGTTTGGCGAGAAAAATCAAAGATGAAGTGAATAAAACCGAGCAAGTGGGTTTGGTTTTCAACACGATTGGGGTAAGTGATGGTATTTCTATGGGAACAGCAGGAATGCACTATTCATTGCCCTCTCGTGATATTATCGCCGATTCAATGGAAATCGTAATGAATGCACAGAATTACGACGCTTTGGTGGCAGTTGTGGGTTGTGATAAAAATATGCCAGGTTCGATTATAGCAATGTTGCGATTGAACAGACCAGCGTTGATGGTGTATGGAGGGACGATTGCCTCAGGAAATTATAAAGGTCGTAAACTGAACATTGTATCGGCTTTTGAGGCATTGGGAGAAAAGATTGCGGGGAAAATTTCTCAAGAGGAATTTAAAGAAATCATCAAAAAGTCCATTCCAGGGGCGGGAGCTTGTGGCGGAATGTACACAGCGAATACAATGGCGTCATCTATTGAGGCGTTGGGATTCTCGTTACCTTATAATTCTTCTATTCCTGCGGAAAATGAGGAAAAACAAACAGAATTTGAGCGAGTGGCAGAGGCGATTTTAAATTTACAAGAAAAAGATTTAAAACCGCTGGATATCATTACCAAAAAATCATTAGAAAATGCGATTACGGTTGTGAATGCTTTGGGAGGTTCTACGAATGCCGTTTTACATTATTTGGCAATTGCACACGCTGCAGGTATTGAATTTACGCTACACGATTTTCAGCGTATCAGCGATAGGACGCCGTTATTGGCTGATTTAAAGCCAAGTGGGCAATACTTAATGGAAGACGTACACCGAGTAGGAGGAACACCTGCGGTAATGAAATATTTATTGAATAAAGGCTTTTTGCACGGCGATTGTATGACGGTTACTGGTAAAACGGTGGCAGAGAATTTAGCCAATGTTGAGCCGTTACATTTCGAAGAACAAGATGTGATTTATCCAACGGATAAAGCGATTAAAACTTCAGGGAATTTGCAGATTTTGTTTGGAAATTTAGCATCAGAAGGAGCGGTAGCAAAAATTACAGGAAAAGAAGGGACTAAATTCAAAGGAACAGCAATTGTTTTTGATAGTGAAAATGAGGCTAATCAAGGAATTAGTGATGGAAAAGTAAAGAAAGGTGATGTCATTGTCATTCGCTATGTAGGACCAAAAGGAGGACCAGGAATGCCTGAGATGTTAAAGCCAACGTCGATGATTATGGGAGCAGGATTAGGGAAATCAGTGGCATTGATTACAGACGGTCGTTTTTCTGGAGGAACACACGGTTTTGTGGTAGGACATATCACGCCTGAGGCACAAGTAGGAGGAGTGATAGGTTTGGTTGAAGACGGCGATGTCATTGAAATTGACGCAGAGAAAAATACTATTTCTGTTGTCGTTTCCGATGAGGAATTGGCTCAACGAAAAGCCAAATGGATAGCACCGCCACTAAAACATAAAAAAGGAATATTATACAAGTACGCCAAAACGGTTGCCTCGGCATCGGAGGGTTGCGTAACAGACAAATTTTAATACTAACAAACTATGAAACCGACATGTTAAAAAATAATTATTAACATACAATGGAATGATTATTTTTAACATCAAAGGTAACATCTGACAAATTAAAAATCATAAAAATAAACAGATGAAAACAGAACGAATTAAAGGAGCAGAGGCCGTAATCAAATGTTTACTCGCAGAGGGTGTAGATATTGCATTTGGATATCCAGGAGGAGCGATTATGCCAGTTTACGATGAATTGTACAAATATCAAGACCAACTGCATCACGTCCTAACTCGCCACGAGCAAGGGGCGACACACGCCGCACAAGGATATGCACGTGTAAATGGAAAAACAGGAGTCGTTTTTGCTACTTCGGGACCTGGAGCAACGAATTTGGTAACTGGAATTGCCGATGCACAGATTGACTCTACGCCAATGGTCTGTATTACAGGGCAGGTTGCCAGTCATTTATTAGGCTCTGATGCTTTTCAAGAAACAGATATCGTGGGAATTTCGACGCCAGTAACGAAGTGGAATTACCAAATTACCAAAGCGAGTGAAATTCCTGAAATTTTAGCCAAAGCATTTTATATCGCCAAAGCAGGACGACCAGGGCCTGTATTGATAGATATTACTAAAGATGCTCAGTTTGAGGAGTTCGATTTTTCATATCAAAAGTGTGAGAGAGTAAGAAGTTATCAAGCCGTTCCGAAATTTGACTCCGAAAAAATAAAACAAGCATCAGAAGTTATTAATCAAGCGAAAAAGCCATTTATTATTTGCGGACAAGGAGTGATTCTCGGTCAGGCGGAAGAAGAGTTGAAGACAATGATTGAAAAAGCGGACATTCCAACGGCTTGTACGGCTTTGGGACTTTCTGCAATTCCGTCAAAACACCCGCTATACGTAGGAATGGTGGGAATGCACGGACACTATGCTCCGAATGTATTGACCAATGAGTGCGATGTGTTGATTGCGATTGGAATGCGTTTTGACGACCGTGTAACTGGTGATTTGAATCGATATGCAAAACAAGCAAAAATCATTCATTTTGACATCGATCCTGCCGAAATTGATAAGAATGTAAAAACTGACGTGGCTGTTTTGGGCGATGTTAAAGAAACTTTGGCGGAATTATTACCTTTATTGAAGAAAACAGAACACAAAGAGTGGTTTCAAGAATTTGAAAAATTGTATCAAAAAGAATACGAAACCATTATTGAACAACAGTTAAATCCTCAAAAAGAGGGGCTGACAATGGGAGAGGTGTTGAATAGAATTAATAAAGAAACCAAAGGCGATGCGGTTATTGTATCTGATGTGGGACAACATCAAATGTTTGCTTGTCGCTATGCGGATTTTATCCAAACGAGAAGTAATATTACGTCTGGAGGACTTGGTACAATGGGATTTGCACTTCCAGCGGCGATTGGGGCGAAATTAGGTGCTCCTGAAAGAGAGGTAGTTGCTATTATCGGCGACGGAGGTTATCAAATGACTATTCAAGAATTGGGAACGATTTTACAAACCCAACCAGCAGTAAAAATTGTCGTTTTAAACAATAGTTTTTTAGGAATGGTACGCCAGTGGCAGGAACTATTTTTTGATAGAAGATATGCCTCTACCGTAATGACGAACCCTGATTTTGTGAAAATTGCCGAAGGCTATGGAATCAAAGCAAAAAGAGTGAGCGAAAGGACTGATTTAGACGATGCTGTTAAGGAAATGTTGCAGTATGACAAAGCCTACTTTTTGGAAGTAGTGGTGGAAAAAGAAGACAATATATTTCCAATGGTACCAACAGGCGAAAGCGTTTCTAACATAAGATTAAAATAAAAAAGAAGAACAATGGAAAAACAAACTTACACCATTTCAGTATATACAGAAAACAACATCGGTATTTTAAACAGGCTTTCGGCTGTGTTCCTAAAACGGCACATAAATATTGAAAGTATGACCGTTTGTAAATCGGAAATAGAAAATATCCATCGTTTTATTTTCGTTGTAAAAGTAACAGAGGAGCAGGCTCAAAAGGCGGTAAAACAATTAGAAAAACAGATTGAAGTGATTGGTGCTTTTTATCATAGTAATGATGAAATCATTTACCAAGAAACGGCGATGTTTAAAATATCGACAGAGCATCTGTACGATGAACGCATTCAGCAGAAACTAAAACTCAGAAGAGCAAATGTAGTAGCAATTACAGAACGTTATTTCGTGATTGAAACTACTGGAACAAGTGAAGATATTGATGTTTTACACGAACGCCTAAAACCTTACGGTTTGTTACAATTTGTTCGCTCAGGACATATTGCAATTACACGACCTAAAATGGCGATTTCGGAAATGTTAAATTTAAAGAATGAATAGTTCCTATGGTTTCTAAGTTTCTAGTTTTAAAAGTTCAGAACTTAAAAAAAACAACAGAAACAAAAGAAACAAGAAACAAATAAAACAACAACTAATTAGGCTAACGGCTAAAAGCAAACAGCCAAAGGCTCAAAAAATAACAACAATGAAAAATTATTTCAATACATTACCACTGCGATTGCAGTTAGAACAGTTAGGAACTTGTGATTTTATGCAAAGTTCAGAATTCAGTAACGGTGTAGAAAAACTAAAGGGCAAAAAAATCGTAATTATAGGTTGTGGGGCTCAAGGCTTGAATCAAGGTCTAAATATGCGTGATTCAGGTTTGGATATTTCCTATGCACTTCGTGAGGGAGCGATTAAAGAAAAACGTGTATCTTATAAAAATGCGACAGACAACGGTTTTAAGGTTGGGACTTACGATGAGATGATACCAACAGCAGATATGGTTATCAATTTAACGCCTGACAAACAACATACGTCTGTAATTTCTACCGTAATGCCTTTAATGAAAAAAGGAGCAATCTTGTCCTATTCACACGGATTTAATATTGTGGAAGAGGGAATGCAAATTCGCAAAGATATAACGGTAGTTATGGTGGCTCCAAAATCACCAGGGTCAGAGGTTAGAGAGGAATTTAAACGAGGATTTGGAGTGCCGACATTGATTGCTGTACACCCAGAGAATGACCCTAATGGTGACGGTTTAGAAATTGCCAAAGCCTATGCTGTAGCAACAGGAGGACACAAGGCAGGAGTGTTGCGCTCGTCGTTTGTGGCGGAGGTAAAATCCGACTTGATGGGGGAACAGACAATGTTGTGTGGTTTATTGCAAACAGGTTCCATTTTAGCCTTTGACAAAATGGTGGAAAAGGGAGTAGATAAACATTACGCTGCTAAATTAGTGCAATACGGCTGGGAAACGATTACAGAGGCATTGAAACACGGAGGAATTACCAATATGATGGACAGATTGAGCAATCCTGCCAAAATCAAAGCCTACGAATTGGCAGAGGAACTAAAACAAATAATGCGTCCTTTATTTGAAAAACATATGGACGATATTATGAGTGGACATTTCTCAAAAACTATGATGGAAGACTGGGCGAATGATGATAAAGACTTGCTTACGTGGAGAAAAGCCACAGGCGAAACTTCTTTTGAAAAAACAGAATGTACAGAGCGGGAAATCAGCGAACAAGAATATTTTGATAATGGAGTTCTTTTGGTTGCTTTTGTAAAGTCTGGAGTAGAATTAGCATTTGAAGTAATGACCGAAACGGGTATCAAGGAGGAGTCTGCCTATTATGAGTCTTTACACGAATTGCCATTGATAGCCAATACAGTGGCTCGTAAGAAATTGTTTGAAATGAACCGTATTATTTCCGATACTGCGGAGTATGGTTGTTATTTGTTCGACCACGCTTGTAAGCCTTTGTTGGCCGATTTTATGAAGAAAATTGATAAAGATGTAATTGGTACAAAATACGCTAAGTCGAATCAAGTTGATAATCAAGAATTAATTAAAGTCAATGAGCAAATTCGTTTTCATTCGATTGAAATTGTGGGAGAGGAATTAAGAGCGTCAATGACGGCAATGAAGAAAATACTGTAAAAAGTGGATTCGTTGAGTCGTTGATTTGTGGAGTTGCTGTTCAACTAAACACATAAACGATTCAACAAATAAACTTTAAAAACTATAATATGTTATCAATAGAAAAAGTACACAAAGCACTACAGAATATCAAAGATGTTGTGGAGCATACGCCTTTGGTTTATATGAAGAATTTTTCCGAAAAATACCAAGCGAAAATCTATTTTAAAAGAGAGGATTTACAGGTGGTTCGTTCGTATAAATTACGAGGGGCTTTTAATAAGATAAAAGGGCTGTCGAAAGAGGAAACTGAAAAAGGAATTGTTTGTGCAAGTGCTGGAAATCACGCACAAGGAGTAGCGTATGCTTGTCATCATTTGCACGTCAAAGGGACGATTTTTATGCCAGTAACTACGCCACATCAAAAAATCAGTCAAGTGCAAATGTTTGGAAATGGCTTTGTGGATATTCAGTTGTTTGGAGATACTTTTGATGATAGTCAAAAGCAGGCGATGCTTTTTTGTGAAAAGACAAATGGGACTTTTGTGCATCCTTTTGATGATGAGCAAGTAATTGCTGGACAGGGAACGGTAGGTTTAGAAATTTTAGGCGACTGTCAACAAAATATAGATTATTTATTTCTACCCGTTGGAGGTGGAGGTTTGGCATCTGGAGTGGGGAGCGTTTTTAAGCAATCAAGTCCTGTAACAAAATTAATAGGTGTTGAGCCAAAAGGGGCGCCATCCTTAAAAACTTCATTGGAAAATGGTGAAAATACAGCATTAGAACATATTGATAAGTTCGTAGATGGGGCAGCTGTAAAGAAGATGGGAACCCTCACTTTTGAATACTGTAAGGAGGTTTTAGACGATGTAGTTACCATTGATGAGGGGGCGATTTGTTCGACGATTTTAAAGGTTTACAACGAAAATGCAATGGTGGTAGAGCCAGCAGGAGTGTTGTCTATTACGGCATTAGAGCCATATAAAAAACAAATCAAGGGTAAGAGAGTAGTTTGTGTTATTAGCGGAGGAAATAACGATATTACTCGAATGGAGGAGATGAAGGAAAGGGCTTTGTTATACGAGGGATTGAAACATTATTTCATCATTACTTTTCCCCAGAGAGCAGGTGCTTTAAAGGAGTTTGTGGTGGATGTTTTGGGTAAAAATGATGATATTACCTATTTTGAATATACCAAAAAACACAATAGAGATAACGGCCCAGCGGTAGTTGGTATTGAGTTAAATTCCCCTGCTGATTTTCAGCCTTTGGTTAATCGAATGAAAGAAAAAGGCTTTTTAGGGGAGTACTTGAATGATAATCCTGAGTTGTTTCAGTTTTTGGTGTGATAGAGTTATGTTTGGTAATTGAACGTGTCAATTTGAAAAGTAAACAAGGCACAATGATGCTTTTTACCTAGAATTTTTATTTGTATTCAACACTTAAATGTGTTGTTAAAACCTGTTAGATTTTCAAAATCTAACAGGTTTTTTTATAGTTTAAAATCTAAAATATTGATTTTTAGATTGTTATATTAGTGTGAAGATGTGCTGTGTGATGAGTGTAATTCTATTTTTAGAAAAAGAATGACTGTCTTGCATATTGTTGGCAAAACAAATATATTTGCATTCGTCTAAAAATGACAAGTATTTGAAGAAAAATTACAATATTTCTCTATTATTGGTTTTTGTTTCGTTCCTGTTTACTTCTTTTGTAAATGGGCAGGAACAAAGTGCTTGTTCTTTAAATAAAATTTCTAATGGAACTTTTCAGGAAGATGCAGATGGTTGGAAAGATGCAAATAATCAACCTCCTGCTGCTAGTGTAACAAATTATAAATGGTATAGATTTTCGCCTAACAGAGATTTAAGAATTTCAGCAAAGGGAGCAGAGCAAACACTAACTACAACCGCTGTTGAACAATTGTGTGTAAACACTCCTAAATTGCTTACATTCGGTTTAACACCAAATTTGAATTTTCGTGAAGGCTCTTATCTTAAAATTTTAGTAGGAGGAATGGTTGTGTTTAGTTATAATCTTCATAATTCAAAGTTCCAAATAATAAATGGAGTTACTGCTCATACAACATCAAACGATGGGTTACAGTGGGAAGTTAAAATACAGAATTATCAAGGGAATAGTGATGAGGTGGAATTGAAATTTTACAAGCCTCACGGACTCATTTTGAATAGTGGATATATAGCCATTGATAACATAAAACTTTATGAGAAACCTACGCTTAAGGTGACACCTCCCAATGCGATGTCATTTTGTGTAAATAATATTATAAGTGCGAATTATAACGAAACTACAAATGGTGATGTAAATAATCCACCTGATTATTATCAGTTTTCGGACGACTATGCTGGTTTGGATGTTGATATAGATGATGATTGTTGTGCTACAGAAAAAACCATTTCGTGGGAAATTACCCCTACAAGTAATGGAATATCTATTAACGGAACGGGGCAACCCTCTGAAACCATTGGAGGAAAAAAATTATGGTTGGATGTTGCTCCTAACAACCCTAAATCATCATATGTTAAAAAAGAATATACAATAACATATATGGTAACAGGTTATGGGAATACTGTTATCAAAACAACACAAATTACCATAAAACCAAGACCAAAAATAACAAGAGTAAATAATTAAAATAAATAACAAACAAATAATAATTAAATTTAAATTTTTTAAACAATGAGAAAGTTAATTTTAACAGCGGTTATAGCATTGGGATTTGCTACCGCTACACAAGGACAAACAACAGCACAATGTACAGGAAGTCAAAACAATCCAGTATTAGGGGTAGATTACACTTACGAAGTGAAAATTGGTGACGGTCAAGCTGAATATGATGGTACGGGCACTGATGCAGTTTACAAATGGTATATTACACAAGATAATAATTTGCTTGATAATACTAAAATTATTGAAGAGCAGACAGCAGCAGGTGTGGAAAATGACTGGTTCAAAGTAGTTACAGGAGGTTCTACTTACAATAGCATAACAGGAACAAAAAATCAATTAACATTGAATTGGAAAGAAAAATCTTTGGAAAGTCCAAGTCCTTTTTTCTTAGTACTTAATTATTCAGAAGGAAATGGGACAGGTTGTACACCTAACAATATTAAAGTTTTGGAGATTAAACCTTTAAATACATTTCAGTTAGAAATTACTCCTGTAAAAGATGAGACAGGAGCTGATTTTGTTGCTGGCGAAGATGCAGCATTTTGTGCAGGTAATGTAAGTGGTGCAACTATTGTAAAAGACGCTGGGGTTAACAAAGTAAAATACTTGTATGGAGAGCAAACACTTTACTATAAAGTTACTGCTAAAGGGTTTAAAGGAAAATGGTTGCCTCAAATTAAATTACCAGCATTAGTAGGTGCAGGTACTACAGGTAGAAGATATAAGGAAGTACAATGGAAACAAGGAACAGCTGGTACATTTAAGGATTTTGATGGCACGTTGAATAATGATGGTAGTACTCAAAATCTTACAGCAAAACCAACAGAATTTGCTGAAATAACAGATGCTACAGCAGGAACGCCTATTATTGTAAAAGTAGTTGTTGAAAACCAACAATACGAAGGGTTAACAGTAGATGCTGTTGAATTAGCTGCTGATGGTACTATTAAAGATACTACTAAGAGTGATATTAACGGTACTGAAACAACTTCTGGTGCAGGAGATGCTTGTAATGAGGCAGCAGCTTTTGCTAAGAAAAATTCCGCTAAAATTAAGGCTCGTCCTAAGGTTCAAGCGACATCAGGAGCATTTATTGTACCTGTAAACTAATAACTCAAACATACTTTCTCAGGACTTTCGGGATACGTTTTTTGTATTCCGAAAGTTCCTATTGAGATAAGCTAATAACTATTATGGCATTATAAGCATTCTAAGTATTAAAATTTAGAGTGGGACTTAATGTATATCATATTGAGTACCCTAAGGACACATATCATTAGACAGATATTGTTGTTAATGTGCTTTAGTCTTGGCATTGTTTCGTATGCCCAGATGAAAGTAGGCGTTAACAATACTACGACGCTGTCTGTAAGCGAGTTGGCAACTAATGCCGATTACGTATGGGAGCTCTATGATCAAATTCCAACAGATTTTGTAAAAACTACAGGAAATTGCCCTACAGAAAAAGCCGTATTTGTTGGCGGAAATACAGGACATAATGTCAAAGTAAAATGGCTAAAAAGTGGTGTTTATTTTTATAAAGTAACCATAAATAACTCGTGTACGAATAACTTAAAAATAGGAAAAGTGATTGTTGAGGAAACAAATCAACCTACAGCTCCTAAAATAAAAGTTACGTACAATTGCGATGGAACAGCAACTTTAAAAGCTACTAATTATAGCGGTGATTTATTATGGAGTACAGGCGAAACTTCTGAAATAATAACTGTTTCTGAAGAAAGAGAATACAGTTTAGTTCAAGTAGTCAATAATGTTCAAAGCGATACAGTTTATAAAACAGTAGAGCAACTACAAAGTCCGACTGCTCCAATGATAGAAGAGTCATTTATTAATATTGGAGTAGGAGAGCGTGTTACTTTAGATGCTGAGGCTTGTTCGGGAGGCACACTTGTTTGGTATCAAGATGAAGAATTAACTCAAAAAATAGAAAATCTATCCTTTGTTTTATCTAAAGAAGGAGAATACAACTACTATGCTGTTTGTGAAAATGATAAAGGATGTGTTAGCCCTTATTCGAAATTAACTGTTTTAGTTATAAAGGATTACTGTGATTCTTTATTCAAGTCTATGAAAATTCCACAAGGACTTTCTCCTAATGGAGATGGACTTAATGAGACGTGGAGAATTGATGATTTAAAGAAATACTGTGAAAAATGTAATGAAAAAGCCAAGGTATTAATTTTTAATAGGAGAGGTACTAAGGTATATGAAAAAGACAGCTATATGTTTAATGACTTATTTAAAGGATTTGCCAACAGTGGTGCTACGGTGTTAAAATCTAAGAAATTAAAAGTAGGAACTTATTTCTACGTTATTAAGTTTAAAGATGGTAAATACAAAATAGGGTATTTATACCTTACTTATTAAATAGAGCTTTAACGATTGTTAATTTGTATATTTGAAAATCTCAAGGCAGAATCAAAACATTGAATTTAGTTTTCAGTGAGCAGTTTTGACTGAATACTGTCTGCTCAAATGTATTTTTCATCAATGGGAAAAGTAAGCGTATGATTAAAAGTCTCATACATATTTATTTTATTTCTTATCTTCGTACCTTGATTAAGAAATGCAAAACTTACAAACTTCCATAGCATATTTAAAAGGCGTAGGACCTTCTCGAGCAGATTTATTGAAGTCTGAGCTCAATGTCCGTACTTTTTCTGATTTGCTACATCTTTTTCCTAATAGATATATTGATAGAACACAGTTTTTAAAGGTCAATCAGCTACAACAAAATAATTCTGAAGTACAACTAATAGGTAAAATTAGCAATCTACGAACGGTTAAGCAAAAAAAAGGAAGTAGATTAGTCGGAACGTTTACGGATGATACAGGAATAATGGAGCTGGTTTGGTTTAGAGGAGCCAAGTGGATGAAAGATAATATAAAGACCAATGTTCCTTATGTCATTTTTGGAAAAGTGAATTATTTTAATGGGATGTTTAGTATGCCACATCCTGAAATGGAATTACTATCCACTTACAAAAAAGGTCTGCAAGCGGCGATGCAACCCGTTTATCCATCTACAGAAAAATTGACGAACAAAGGAGTTAGTAGTCGAGTTATTAGTAAGTTAATTCAAAATATTTTTCAAGAAACAAATGGACGTTTTTCTGAGACGCTTTCCGATGATGTTTTACAGAAATACCATTTATTGTCCAAAAGTGAGGCTTTATTAAATGTTCATTTCCCCAAAAGTCAAGAACAACTGACAAAGGCAGAAATTCGTTTGAAATTTGAAGAATTGTTATTCATTCAGTTACAATTAGTCAGACGAAAATTGGTGAATAAAGCCAAAATCAAAGGATATTCTTTTGAGAAAATAGGGGATGTTTTTAATGATTTTTATAAAAATGGCTTGCCTTTTGAATTGACGAATGCCCAAAAAAGAGTATTAAAAGAAATTCGAAAAGATGTCAATACAGGAGCTCAAATGAATCGTCTGTTACAGGGCGATGTTGGTTCTGGGAAGACAATTGTTGCCTTGTTAGCGATGTTAATGGCATTGGATAATGATTTTCAAGCAACGCTAATGGCTCCTACGGAAATATTAGCCCAACAGCATTTCAATGCTTTTGATGAGTTGCTGAAAAACACGCCGATTAAAGTAAAATTACTTACAGGTTCTACTAAAGCAAAGGAACGAAAACAAATACACGAGGAGTTACTTTCGGGAGAATTGCATATTTTGGTAGGAACACACGCTTTGATTGAAGACAAAGTGAAGTTCAAAAATTTAGGAATGGCTATCATTGATGAGCAACATCGTTTTGGTGTAGCTCAAAGGGCTAAAATGTGGAGAAAGAACGATTTACCACCGCATATTTTAGTAATGACAGCAACTCCAATTCCACGAACATTGGCAATGAGTGTCTATGGTGATTTGGATATTTCGGTGATTGATGAATTGCCACCAGGGCGTAAGAGTATTAAAACCATCCATAAATACGATAGCAATCGTTTGGCGGTATTTCAGTTTTTACGAAAAGAAATCGCCAAGGGCAGACAGGTATACATCGTTTATCCGTTGATTAACGAATCGGAGGCGATGGATTATAAGGATTTAATGGATGGTTATGAGAGTATCGTTCGAGAATTTCCTCTGCCAAATTATCGAGTAAGTGTCGTTCACGGTCAAATGAAACCCGAGGATAAGGACTATGAAATGCAACGATTTATCAACGGTGAAACGCAAATAATGGTAGCAACAACCGTTATTGAAGTTGGTGTAAATGTCCCTAATACCTCTGTAATGGTGATTGAAAGTGCTGAGCGATTTGGTCTATCCCAATTACATCAATTACGAGGTAGAGTAGGACGAGGAGCAGAGCAGAGTTATTGTATTTTGATGAGTGGGCAAAAATTATCTTCTGATGCAAAAGTTCGTTTTGAAACAATGGTAGAAACAAACGATGGATTTAAGATTGCTGAGGTAGATTTAAAATTACGAGGTCCAGGTAACCTAATGGGAACACGGCAAAGTGGTGTTTTACAACTCAAAATTGCTGATATTGTAAAAGATCAACAGCTATTAAAAGCCGCTCGAACAACAGCCATTGAAATACTAAAAGAAGACCCAATGTTAAGTCTTGCTAAAAACCAACGAATCCGAGAGGCTTATACTAAAATGGGTAAAAAAGCATCGCTTTGGAGTAATATTAGTTAATTTTTTGCTGTTTTTTCATAAAAGTAAGAAGTAAAAGAGTATCTTTCCTCTATATTTTTATAATCATTTTTTTGTACACTTATAAATTTTATGTAGGTTTGTTCCCTAAACCCATTATAACGAATACTAATATTATGGAATATTTAGACTTTGAAACTCCAATTAAAGACCTTGTAGAACAGTTAGATAAATGTTCTTTAATAGGCGAGGAGAGTGGTGTTGACGTACGCCAAAGTTGTGAAAATATTGAAAAAAAGTTAGAAAAAACAAAAAAGGAAATCTACGGTAATTTAACGCCTTGGCAAAGGGTTCAATTATCGAGACATCCTAACCGTCCTTATACATTAGATTATATCAATGCTATTTGTGGAAATACTTTTATGGAGCTTCACGGTGATAGAACTGTAAAAGACGATAAAGCGATGATTGGAGGATTAGGAAAGATAGGTGACCAAACGTTTATGTTTATCGGGCAGCAGAAAGGAACGACCACCAAAACAAGACAATACCGTAATTTCGGAATGCCGAACCCTGAGGGATATCGAAAGGCTTTGAGGTTGATGAAAATGGCAGAAAAATTCCAAATTCCCGTGGTAACTCTTATTGATACTCCGGGGGCTTATCCGGGTATTGAGGCAGAAGAAAGAGGACAAGGAGAGGCAATTGCAAGAAATCTTTTTGAGATGGCTCGATTGAAAACACCAATTATATCTATCGTTATAGGTGAAGGAGCATCTGGAGGTGCTTTAGGAATTGGAGTAGGGAACTTCGTGTATATGATGGAAAACACTTGGTATACAGTTATTTCGCCTGAGTCTTGTTCTTCTATATTATGGAGAAGTTGGGACAACAAAGAGGAGGCCGCAGAAAAGTTAAAATTGACTGCGGAAGATATGAAGAGGTTGAAATTAATAGACGGTATCATAAAAGAACCACTTGGAGGGGCTCATTATGATGCTGATATGGCTTTTCAATCCGTAAAAGAAACGATTTTAAAAACATATGATAAAGTTAAAAAATATACTCCTGAAAAATTGATGGAACAACGTATGGAAAAATACGAGAAAATGGGGGTATATAAAGAGTAGTTTTTAATAATACTTTAAACTAAAACACAGCGGTTGAACTTTGTTCAAACGCTGTGTTTTTTTATATCATTTGATTCGTGAACGAATTAGATTAGTTTTTTAAAGGCAAAAATACCTCTGCCATCATACATCGAGCACTTCCTCCACCACAGATTTCGATAGTTTCTAATGAACTATGAAGTATTTCGCAATGTTTTTCGATTTTGTTAATTTGCTCTTTAGTTAATGAATGATAAGCCGTTGATGACATTACCAAATAATCTTTTTCTTTCCCTTGAACTTGTAGCATATTGCCAGCGAAATGATGAATTTGTTCCTCTGTAATGCTAATGATTTCTTTTTTATCTTCTTTGAGGTGCTTGATGACATTTTTGCGTTCGTCTTTAGCATCGATAGAATCCAAGCAAATGATAGCAAAATTTTTAGCAACACACATCATTACATTAGTGTGGTAAATAGGTAAACGTTGATTGTCAACGTTTTGATAAGCTGTGAAAATTACTGGGGCAAATTCAAAATCTTCGCAAAATTCAATAAATAAATCCTCATCAGCACGAGGGGATAAAGCACAATAGGCTTTTCTATTGGTTCTGTCAAGTATCATACTACCTGTTCCCTCCAAAAAAACTTTGTCCTCCTCCGCACTTGTATAATCTAGGATGTTTTGAATTTCAAAACCTTTTTCTTCAACGATTTTCAGAATATCCTCTCGGCGTTCCAATCTTCTGTTTTCCGAAAACATTGGATATAAAGCAACGTCGCCATTTTGATGAAACGAAATCCAATTGTTAGGAAATATCGAATCTGGTGTGTCTGGTTGCAAAGTATCCTCAACTACAATAACGTTCACGCCCACAGACTTTAATTTTTCTACAAAAGTGTCAAATTCTCGCTGTGCCTTAGCATTTACAGTTTCGTTGGTCATATTTTTTATCTCCTGTTGGAAATAATTATTAACTGCTGTTTGCTCATTCATTCTAAAACGCACAGGGCGAATCATCAATATTGTATTGGTTATTTGTTTCATCTACTTTTTTTATTGTTTTTCATCTATTAGATGTTGCCTTTGATATTGAAAATAATCATTTTATGGTAATAATTATTTCTAACATCTCGGTTTCATCTGTAATTTGATTTTTGCGAGTGCAAATGTACATTATATTTTGGATGTAGAGGTAGCGTGTGAAAATTATTCTCTAATCAAAGGTAAAGTACTACATCTCAATAACCCTTCTTGTTTCGCTATTTCAGCATAAGGAACTTCTTCTACAGTGATAC
>PDWI01001280.1_pt1 | contig 47267 bp, 33 predicted proteins | sample 1430891 | NCBI WGS metagenome assembly PDWI01 (sample SAMN01162508, study PRJNA174530) | Oral metagenome, whole genome shotgun sequencing project. | biome: Marine environment; feature: Marine mammal; material: Swab sample of the gingival sulcus; isolation source: swab sample of gingival sulcus...
ATAAATGGTACGAAGACAATATTACTAAAAAAAATAAAGCTATTTTTGATAAACTAAAAATGCCTATTACGTAAAAAGTGAAGAGTTAGGGTTTAAAAGATAAATCCTTCTAAATTGATTGAAACCCCAGGTATAACCACAGTTATAGCAAGGCTTTAAACGATAAGCCGGCTTATTTTTCTCCACCTATATGCGACAACTTATAGTCTAAATGGTATTATTTGAACCTTGCAGCACTTCAATTAACACACTGATAACCGGAACTTTACAAAAAAGCACAAAACCGGACAAACACATAAAGCCATAAAAATGATAACCACAAAGCTACGGCAAAGCAAACCATAACTTTGTGATTATCAACAAATTAAATTACTAAAAAACTTTACTGTTTACAATTACCTCAGGAAAAACTTCTCCGTTTGTAATTCGTAATTTAACAAAGTATTCTTACTTCTCAATTCTTATACGAGCATCAACGGCAACTACTTTTTTGCTATCGCCAAGCAAAGGGTTCAAATCCATTTCAGCTATTTCGGGTACGGCTTCGGTAAGTGCCGATAAACGAGTAATTATGTCGGCAAATTTTGCTTCATCAATTCCGGCTTGTCCTCTCACCCCTTCTATTATTTTATAAGATTTCAAACGTTTTATCATAGTCTGTGCTTCTCCCAAAGAAACAGGCGATAAACCTGCCTGAACATCTTTAAGCACTTCTATAAATATTCCGCCCATGCCTGCCAAAATCAAATGCCCAAACTTATCTTCACGTTTTGCGCCGGCAAATAGCTCTTTACCACTGAGAAATGGTTGCAAAAGAATACCCGTTGTATCCTGTATCTTTATCATTCGATTAAATTCTTTACGCAAAACTTCCTCCGTTTTAACGTTTAATACAACACCACCAACATCCGATTTATGAACAGGTCCTACAACCTTCATTACTAAAGGATAGCCTATTTCTTTCGCTGCTTTCACGGCATCTTCCTCCGAACCTACAACCAATTCTTTGGCTCGCGAAATACCTGCTGCATCTAAAAGTGCCTGTACTTTTTCAGGGTTCAAATAGCCGTCAGATGCTTCATCAACTACTTTTCGAGCTGCTTTTACATCTATTTCAGGAAGTTTAAGATTGGCACTTTGAGGCTTGGCTGTGTAATATATTTTTGCGAGAGCATCGCCAAGTAAAACTTCTTCGGGGAAAAATGTATTACCTTTTTCAATAAATTCAGAAACCTCGGCAGATGCTTGATTAACTGACGGACATATAGGTAAAATAGGCTTTTTACAAGTTTTTATTTTTTTATCAAGAACCCTGTAAGCATCAAAAATTTCCACAAGTCCGGGTGTTCCGAATATTACGGCAATAGCATCTACATTGTCAAGATTATTTTCACAATAATCAATTATAAGTCCTAACTGTTCGGCTGTTCCGGTAGCAAGAAAATCTATCGGGTTTTCGGTTGACGACCCGTGAAACAGTTGCGATTTAAGCTCATCTATCTTTTCTCCTTTCAGTTGCGGTATGTTCAATCCGCCTTTTTCCAGTGCATCAGTGAGCATTACTGCCGGTCCGCCGGCATGAGTAACAATAGCTATGTTTTTACCTTTAAGTTCAGGATACATAAATATAGACCCTATTGTAATTAATTCTTGTCTTCCGTAAGCCCTTACTATTCCGGCTTTACGGAAAAGAGCATCTACGGCAACATCAGAACCTGCCAAAGCTCCTGTATGCGAAGATGCAGCACGACTGCCTGCCGACGAGCTTCCCGATTTCACAGCTGCTATCTTACAGCCTTTGTTTATTAATGAAGAAGCATGTTTGAGAAGTTTTTTGGGTTTTGTAATTTGCTCAAGGTATAGAAGTTTTACTTTGGAATCTTTTTCAGGGTCGAAGTTTTCGTCCATATATTCAAGAATTTCCTCCACTCCAATTTGTGCGCTATTACCTACCGACCATACGCTTGCGTATTTTAATCCGACAGGTATTCCTAAATCCAATATAAACACAGCGGTAGCTCCCGAACCTGAAATAAAATCAACACCTTTGGGGTCTAATTTTGGAATAGGCGAAGTGAATACGCCGGCATAATGAGGTGTTAGTACGCCTATGCCGTTAGGTCCTATCAGAACTCCATTGTGTTTTTCTATGAGTTCCACAACGGCACGTTCAAGTTTAGCACCTTCGGGTCCGCTTTCGCTAAATCCTGCCGATAATATTATAAATGCCTTGGTAGCTTTATCTTCACAAAGTATTTTTATTGTGTCGTAACAAAACTTTGCCGGAATAGCTAATATTGCCAAATCTGTTTGCGGCAAATTATTCAAATCGCGATACGATTTTACACCTTGAACCTCATCTTCTTTTGGGTTACTTACATACAAATTGCCTTTAAACTTATGGTCTAAAAGGTTTTTCAGCACTTTGCCACCGGGTTTATGAATATCGGATGAGCCGCCTACTACTACTATACTTTTGGGTTTTAATAATTGTGTATTCATATTGATTTTTTTTTTTACAAAAATAAATATTTAACCCAAAATATGCAACAGAAAATCTATTACAACACTTAGCTAATTTAAAATTTAAGAATTTCTGAAATTATCTATTGTTAATTTTTAGAAGTTACCTTAAACAACAGTTCTTAACTTAAAAATTAAAAATTACAAACAACGAAATAATCATACGAGCAATCATGTACTTAACACACTGACAATCAGATAGTTACGAAGCAGGTTTTTACAGCATAAGTCTCTGAATATCAGTCGTTTACATAAAGATAATGAATTATTGTTTACTAAAACTAAGCTATGCCCGAAAAGCCCATAAAAGCCATAGCCAACAGTCCGGCGGTAATAAATGCTATCGGTACGCCTCGCATTCCTTTAGGAATTTCAACAAGGTCGAGGTGTTCGCGCAAGCCTGCAAAAAGTACAAGTGCCAAGCCAAAACCAATGGCTGATGCAATGGCAAATACTGCGGTTTCAAGTATACCGTATGTTTCAGAAGTGGCTGCCAATATAGCAATACCCAATACGGCACAGTTTGTAGTTATTAATGGTAAAAATATTCCAAGCGCCTGAAACAAAGCAGGACTTACTTTTTTCAAAATTATTTCAACCATCTGCACCAGCGCGGCAATAACAAGAATAAATGATATGGTTTGCATGTATTCTATGTTGAAAGCCTCTAATATATATTTTTGAATTAAGTATGCAATTATTGTGGAAATTGTCATAACAAACAACACTGCGCCGCCCATTCCCAAAGCAGTAGATATTTTTTTGGATACGCCAAAGAAAGGACAAACACCCAAAAATTTCATAAGAACAATGTTGTTTACAAATATTGCCGATATTATTATTATTATAAATTCCATTTTTTTAAATTTTGCGCTTTAATAACTTTTTTATTATCAAAATAACTGCCACGAAAAGGGCTTGCTTTTTATTCAAATATTTACTTTTTCTGTAATTTATTCATTCCGGCTATCAGGTATCCAAGTACCAAAAATGCTCCGGGTGCAAGAATAAATAATAATGCACCGTCGCCGGCATATAATTTTATATCGAAAATTGCACCACTTCCCAGTATTTCTCGTATTGAGCCTAATATTGTGAGTGCCATTGCAAAGCCTAATCCCATACCGAGTCCGTCTAATATTGAATCAAATATTGAATTTTTAGATGCAAATGCTTCGGCTCGTCCGAGTATTATACAGTTTACAACGATAAGCGGAATAAACAAACCGAGTACATTGAATAAATCGGGCAGGTAGGCTTGCATTATGAGTTCCACTATGGTAACAAAAGATGCTATTATAACTATGAATGAGGGAATACGAACTTTTGCAGGTATTTGTGATTTTATGAGAGCCACTACAATATTTGACATTACCAGTACAAAAGTTGTAGCCAGTCCCATCCCCAATCCATTGAGTGCGGAAGTTGTTGTTCCCAATGTAGGACAAAGTCCGAGAAGCATTACGAATACGGCATTTTCTTTAAAAAAACCTTTTGTGAAGATACTTAATTTACTCATGGTATATCGTTTATTTATATTTTTTTCAATACTTTAATACTGTATAAACAGTTGTTAATCAAACGTTTATCTTGTAAACATTCCTTAACTTTTAACTTTTAATTCTTCAAATTTTTTCATAGCAAGAGTAAATGCGTGATAGCCGCGGTTTATTGCATCGCTGTATGCTCTTGAACTGATTGTTGCCGCTGTTATTGCATGTATCTCTCCGCCATCTTTTTTTACTTTTATGTTTGAAGGGTGTTCAAAATCGCCTTCTTTTGCATATTTGGGTTTTATTCCCTGAAATTGCTTTGTCCACCAGGTGGTATCTTTACTGCCGTCCTCTTTTTTTGTTATTTTCAGTGATTTTGATTTTTGCGTCTTATCGCCCAAGCCCGGGGTCTCTTTATGTTCGAGTACCATTGTGTTGTATATTGTTCCATCCGGCAGAAAACCTGTCATTATCAACATTTCGCCGCTGAACCCTTTTTTTGTATCCGAACGCACTGCCATACCTTTGAATTCACCTTTCATTAAAGCAGGATAACATTCTAAACTGTCGCCCTCTTTCAAACCTACCTTAAACATTTCGCTTACAGGGTCATTATCAAAAGCAGGTACTACCTCCCTAATTGCTGTTTTCTTTTTATCTAACTTAGCCTTTTTTATGGGTTCTTTTGTAAGTTGATAAACGTATGCTAAAGCCGTAGCGGCTACCGCAGAGACTATCAGTAGAGTTAAAACCATCGACAGAAATGTAGATTCTTTTTGTGCTGCCATAAAGCATTATATTTTATAATTATTTTTATAAATTATTTTTTCTTTTTTACTTCTCCAAATCGTTTGGGTTTCAAATACATATTCAATATTGGTACAACAGCGTTCATAAGCAAAATTGCAAACGAAACACCTTCGGGATATGCGCCGAAAACCCTTATTACAACAGTTAATATTCCTATTCCTGCACCATATACCAGCATACCTTTTTCACTCATTGGTGAAGTAGCATAATCGGTTGCCATAAACACAGCACCAAGCATTAATCCACCTGCAAACAAGTGAAATAAGGGGTCTACATATTGAGCCGGATTGGCTACCCATAAAATACCCGATAGTATTGCCGTACTTCCAATAACTGCCACCGGAATATGCCATGTTATAATGCGTTTTACGAGCATGTATACAAGTCCTATCAATATGGCTGCTGCGCCTATTTCGCCGGCAGAGCCTCCCATTTGACCCAAAAACATTTCGGAATATCTTGGTATTTTATCCATAACTTCGGCAACGCCTCCTTTACTACTTTGTAAAATACCTAAGGGAGTAGCGCCAGTAGTAACGTCAGTATAGCCTAACATTCTTTCGGTTAAGGGGCTTGGTTTAGGCCATGTGGTCATGTGAACAGGAAAAGAAATCAACAAGAATACACGTCCCACAAGTGCCGGATTAAAAGGGTTGTTGCCAAGACCTCCGAAAGTCATTTTTCCTATACCTATGGCTACCAAAGCGCCTATTATTACGAGCCATATAGGAGTATTGGAAGGCAAGTTGAATGCCAATAATGCTCCTGTAATTACGGCTGAACCGTCTGTAATGGTTGGTTCGCGTTTAAGAAATAATTTTGTGATAAGGTATTCAAAAGCCACGGATGCCAATATTGAGGTAAGAATTATCACAATGGCACCAAGTCCGAAGTAAAAGACTGATACGGCAAAAGTTGGTATTAATGCAATTAATACGCCGTACATCAGTTTTTGTACCGATTGATTGCCTAACTGGTGTGGTGACTGTGAAACGACTATTTTATTCATATCAAAAAAAATGTTTTTGTGTCAATTTTTATTTTTTAACTGTTTCTTTGGCGAATAATCAAACCTACTCGTTTTTTGCCTAATCGAATATAATCAAGAAGCGGACGGTCAGAAGGACATGTGTAGCTGCAAGAGCCGCATTCAATACAATCCATTACATCCTCTTTTTCTTCTCTTTCATACATTTCTTTTTGCGTAAGCGACATAAGCAAGTATGGTTCTAAGCCCATAGGGCATACAGAAACGCATTTTGAACAACGAATACAGGGTTTTATTTTTTTTCTGTATGATTCATTTTTCGGCATTAACACAATGCCTGATGTGCCTTTAGCAACGGGGGCTTCCACGCTGTGCAAGGCTTTTCCCATCATTGAACCGCCGCCTATAATTTTGGCAGTATCTTCGGGCATTCCGCCTGCGGCTTCTATCAGTTCGCTTATGGGTGTGCCTATGCGTACCATGAAGTTTGACGGATTTTTTACACTTTTACCGGTAACGGTAACAACACGTTCAACCAGTGGTTTGTTTTTTTGTACCGCTTCGTACACGGCTACCGCTGTTCCCACATTATGCACCACTGCGCCTACCTCAATAGGTAATGCACCTGATGGAACTTCTCTATTTATAATGGCTTTAATAAGCTGTTTTTCACCTCCTTGAGGGTATTTAACTTTTAAAGGCACAACTTTTATATCATTGCCTATTGCATGTTTTTGCAATACTTCTATTGCATCTTTCTTATTATTTTCAACTCCTATGTATGCTTTGTTTATCTTCAAAGCTTTCATCATTATTTTGATGCCTATAATCAGTTCTTGCGGTCTTTCAAGCATCAATCTATGGTCGGAAGTCAGATATGGTTCACATTCTACACCATTTATAAGTAGTGCTTCTGCTTTTTTGCCCCGTGGCGGGTTTAATTTAACATGCGAGGGGAAAGTTGCACCTCCCATACCTACTATACCGGCTTGTTTTACTTTTTCTAATATTTCTTCGGGTGATGCTTTTATTTCAGTTATTATTTCATCGCTTGTATCTATACCCTCCAACCATTCGTCTTCTTTTACGTCTATGATGACTACATCTTGTTTGTAACCCGAAGTGGTTTGAATTTGCGAAATTCGTTTTACAACTCCCGACACGGGTGAGTGTATATTAGCTGAAATAAATCCTGCGGTTTCGGCTATAATTTGTCCTGCTTTTACTTGGTCTCTCTTTTTTACTAAAACTTTTGCAGGCGCTCCTATATGTTGGCTAAGCGGAACATATACAGTTTTCGGAACAGATAATTTTTCTATGGGTTTAGCTGCCGATATTTTATTTTCCGGAGGGTGAACTCCGCCTTTTTTGAAAGTTTTTAACATATAGCTTGGCTTTTTTTAAGCAATATCTTTTGTTTCGTTATCTTTACTAATATTGTTAATATTGTCGTTTTTAGGTTCTAAATTTTCTTGTTTCTTATCTTCCGTTTTTGTTGCTTTCGGTGGTGTTTTTACTTCTGTTTTCGGTTTTTCAGTTTTCACAGAAATCTTTTTTTCTGTATTTGCTTCTTTTTTAACTGCTGCTGCGGGCTTCTTTGCCGGCGCTTTGCGTCTTGCGGGGAAATTCAATTCATGTATGGCATCGGTAAATTTACAGGCATCCGAATGTATGTATGCTAAATTATTTTCCATTGTAATAGCATCAAACGGGCATGCTTTAAAGCATTTGCTACAACCTATACATGCTACACTACATGCTTTTTTGGCTTGACCGCCCAAGTCTTTATTTAAACACGAAACGTATATTCTTCGGCTTTTTTTACCAACAGGGCGCAGTTCTAATATATTTTTAGGACAAATTTCTATACAAGAATTACATGCAGTACAATTTTCTTCTATTATTTCGGGAAGTTTTGTAATCGGGTTTATGTATATCGCGTTAAAGTCGCATACATCAACACATTCGCCCAAGCCCAAACATCCGTACTGGCAGTCGGTTTCACCTGAATAGAGACTTGAGACCATTGTACAGTTTTTGGCACCGTCGTAAATATTGTTGTGTTCGCGATATTTGGGTGAGCCGTTGCAAAGTAATACGGCAATCATTTTTTCTTTTTCTTGAACTTCTTTTCCCAGTATGCTTGCCACCTTTCCCATTGTTGCATTGCCGCCTACGGGACAGTTAAGACTGTTCAAATCGTCGGCTTTGACACATGCCTCGGCAAAATTTCTACAGCCCGGGAATCCACATCCACCGCAGTTGGCAGCGGGTAAGGCTTCTTCTACTTCGTCTATGCGCGGGTCTTCAAATACTTTGAACTTTTGCGAAGCCCAATACAAAATGACGGCTGCCACTGCACCTATGGCGCCAAGACTAATGATGGTTGCAATAACTACTTCATTCATATTTTAAGGGACTTTAATTTTTGCTACAGAAAATGCAAATGTTTTTTTCAATTTATTTTTTTTGAAATATAATATAAGGTAATAAGGAACTAATAATCCGAGTGCCACTAATCCCGATAGTCCCTCTTGTCCTGTTATAAGCATCATAATAATTAAACTTACAAGAACTATTAAAAACGGTAATAAATATCCGAGAAACAAGGCTCTGAAACCAAGAGTTTGTTTATAAAACACATTTACTTTGTCGCCACTTTTAAATGATTTAGCATCAAAAGTTTGAATATCTATAATTTTTTCCTCTTTTTCGGACATATCGCATATTTCTTTAACACTGCATTTAGCGCATACCGAATCTTGCATTATGCTAACTTTGACTTTGTTGTCCGCCGTTTCTGTAATAATTCCTTTATGTTCTATTTGCTTAGTTTCTTTCATTTTTTTTCAAAAATCCCCGCAAAAGTAAATACCTTAAGATAAAAATATACATTATTCTATATGTTTTGTCGTAATTTAGATTTGTTTTAAATAATAACACTCCATTGAGAATTGAAAATTGAGAATTAAGAGTTAAAAAAGAAATATTAAATGAATGTATAACTTAAAAAAACGGTCAACCTTATTTCAGGGACGTACAATTTTTAACTCTCAACTTTTATAAATTTAAAATTTTTAATAATCCCTCTCTGTTTTAAACTTAATATGTAAGTTCCTGATTTTAAAAACTCTACGTTAATAAAACTACTCAGTAATTTTTGATTATCAATAATTTTTTCTCCTGTAATTTTAAAAATAGAAAATGAAATTTCATCTATATTTTCAGTGTTCAAATATATGAAATTTTGAACAGGATTGGGACTTATTTTTAAACTTTTTGCGTATTCTTCTTTAAGGTTGGAGGGTATTATTTTTATTTCTTTCGAGTTTTTGTCTTCGCAATTATTTTTATAGGCTGTCAGATTAATAAATTTCGTTCCTGTTTCCGAGAAAGTGTAATTTGGCGAAACTTCATCAGTATTAAATTCGTCATTAATATTCCAATCCAGCAAATCATAATTGGTAGATAGGTTTTGTAATTGAATATTCATACCGTCTATGGTGTATGAAAAATCGGCATGCAGGTTAAAGGTATTAATAAACCATTGTTGCATGTCGGGTAGCACAATATTATCGGATATATTTTGCAGATTTATGGCAGTTTGTATATCTAAATCGCTATAAAAATTCAGGGGTTGCAACTCGGTTTGGTATAATGTATTGAAAATAGCACAAGCCACCATATACGAGCCTGCCGGACTTGGGTGGATGTCGTTATATGAGTTGTGCAATAAAAGGTCGGGATTTGTTTCGTAGTAATTTCTAAAACATTCACCTGCGGGCGCAAATGGCAGCTGCATACCTTCTGCTATTTTTGCAATGGTATCTCTTATTTTTGTTTGTGTTGCAAAATAATTGTCATAATTGCCGTTTCCGTTGCCATCGGGGGCAATACCGTTAGATATTTCGTATAGTATTATTTTTGCACATGGGCTGTGTGTTCTAATGGAATCTATCAGTCGTAAACCTCTTTGTATTGTTTGTTCGGCGGAAGAAGTAACACCTGCCGACTCGCCCGAACCGGGTTGCAACACCACAGCATCCCATTTTTGCGATGCGAATAAATTATAAACTGCGGAATTGTCTACATGATGTATAAATCCTGTGCCGCCGGGCGTATGTTGCTCTATTTCAATGTCTTTACCTTTAGCTTTTGCAATTTCGCCGAACATGGAAGGCATATCATTAAAAAAAGTTAAGCTATTGCCTATAAAAAGTACTTTTTCTTGCGCCGAAATTTTTGCACAATTTAAAATTATAAAAAAGATAAATATTGAAATTTTTTTCATGTTTTATTTACTTTATAATAAGCTCGTATGTTTACAAAATCAACGAATTAAGAAATATTGAAATTTAAATTCGGACATGTATTAACCAATATCCCCCAAAAAAACTACCTATACCCCGGACAATTACAACCTTTCCCTCCAAATCCGGGTAATATAAAATGCAAACCCATAGTAAAACCTAAAGATTTAGGATGACACTGACTTATACCGGCTGAAATGCGTATCTTCTTATTTACTTCATAAATATACTCGGCATAAGCAGTTACAGGCATCAGTTTTCTTGACGGCGAAATATCAGTTTTGTATTTTTCATCAGGTTTATAGTTGTTGGGATAGTTGCGATTTTGCCAAAAATAAACCTTAGGTCCTATGCCTATGAGTACACGGTGCTTTTTTGCTTTCACAAGCATCCACGCTATGTTTATGCCCACCGATGCCGTAAATCCACTAAAACGATCGCTTATTGCTTGCAGCTCAATACCATAGCGCAATCGGTAATACAATGGGAAATTTATATCGGCAGATATGCCCGGCTCCAAAGTAAAATAAGCATCGTTGTCGATATTATTTTTATGTAAGGGTAAATCATTTTTTGCCAAAGGATGCGCTGTAAGGCTTATCAAACGAACGCCTACATCTATTTGCGCAAATACCGACAAAGGCGACAAAATCAAAATTATAAATACTAATCGAAAAGTCATTTTTATAGTAATCGAAAAATCAAGTTTAAAAATTACAAGATGCACAATCGGTGTTTATCCTTTTTCGCTTATAGTTTTTATCAATTATTGCTTGTTCTTTTTTCGGACAATAAATTCCTTTTTTACTAAGGGCTTTATTACCGCCTACCGAGGTATTAGGAAATTTTTTCTTTCTTGAAAAAAAAACTCCAATTCCCAGCCCCAACACTGCAACTACCAACAAAATGATACTCAAAAGAAATATTATAACAAACATTTTTATAAAATTTAATTATTTTATGCAAATATATCAGCAATATTCAAAAATACAAACTCCTCCTTTATTGAAAAAATAATATCTTTGTATTTTAATATTTCAACACTTCGTAAAATTGAAAATTAAAATACTGATTATCAGGAAGTTAAGGAACGACGACAAACTCATAACCTTCTGATTATCAGCCAATTACAAACACTCGAAGAACTATTGATATTTTGAAATCTTTTTTTTATGAACTATATAAAAGGTACAAATTTAACAAAAGCATACGGCGACAAAACATTGTTTAAAGACATTGAATTTACTCTAAATCAATACGATAAAACAGCGCTTATAGCCCGAAACGGAAGCGGTAAAAGCACCCTTTTGCGAATAATTACGGGAGGCGATATTCCCGATGCCGGTGAGTTATACATCAGGGATGGGATTTCGGTGGGATTTTTACCGCAAGAGCCTGTAATGGACAACAATCAAAGGGTTTGGGATGTTATACTAAATTCCGATGCTGAACTCACCGCTGTTGTGAAAGAATATAGAAACGCACTAAAATCGGGCGATGCAGAAAAAACCGAACGCGCTTCGGCACTTATGGATGAGAAAAATGCGTGGAATTTTGAACAGGAAATAAAAATTGTACTCGACAAATTAAATATCTTTGATTTAGAAAAACCAATAGGGCAAATGTCGGGCGGCGAAAAGAAAAGAGTAGCCCTCGCAGGCGCGCTTCTGCAAAAACCGGACTTATTAATATTGGACGAACCAACAAATCATCTTGATTTTAAAATGACGGAATGGTTGGAAAATTATATTTCAAATCTTAAAATAACTCTATTGCTCGTAACCCACGACCGATATTTTTTAAATCGTGTTTGTAATAACATTTGGGAACTCGACAAAGGCAAAATGTATGAATATGAAGGGAATTTTAATTTTTTCTTAAAAAAAAGACAAGAACGCATAGAGCTGTTTGAGAAACACCAACAAGACCTGAAACGAGAAATAAAAAAAGAAGCCGAATGGGCAGGACGACAACCCAAAGCCAGAGGGACAAAAGCAAAATTCAGATTAGATAATTTAGATGCTTTGAAAGAAAAAGTAGTAAACAACCGAGAGAAAGATGTAAACATAAATATAAAGGTGAGGCGACTTGGTAAAAAAATTATTGATATTTATGGAATTTCAAAACAATATGACGGAAATTCGCTTATTTCAAACTTTTCATATAAATTTTCGCGTTTTCAAAAAGCAGCAATAGTAGGCGATAACGGTACAGGAAAAACTACTTTTTTAAACCTCATCACAAACAATCTTGCTCCTGATAAAGGTCATGTAGATATTGGCGAAACGGTTGTGTTCGGGTATTACAAACAAGATGGATTAAATTTTTCGGATGAGGATACTGTATTGGAAACAGTAAACAAAATTGCTGATAGTATCCAATTAGAAGACAGTAATTTCATTTCGGCGGCAGCATTTCTTGAATATTTTTTATTCCCTCGCCATACACACCACCGAAAAGTAAGTACGCTGAGCGGCGGCGAAAAAAAAAGACTTTATTTGCTCACAGTACTGATGCAAAACCCTAACTTTTTAATTTTAGACGAACCAAGTAACGACCTCGATATAATGACTTTAGACATATTAGAGAATTATCTCAAACAATTTAAAGGCAATGTGTTGGTTGTTTCCCACGACCGTTATTTTACCGACAAAGTTGCCGATTCTTTGTTTTTACTTGACGGAGAAGGTAATATTAAACAATTTGCCGGCAAATATTCCGAATATATTGAAATTGAGAAGCAAAAACTAAAGGAAGTAAGCAAAAAGAAACAAGTTTCGCAACCGATAAAGAGCCAAAATACTCGCACCAACAAAAAAATGACCTACAAGGAGAAAGTGGAATTTGAACAACTCGAAAACGAAATTGAAAAGTTAACTCAGGAAAAAAGTGAAATTGAAAAGTTTTTATCTTCACCGGAAACAGCGCTTGATAAAATAGCCGAAAAATCAAAAAACTTGGCAGAGATAAATGACTTGCTTGACGAAAAAGAATACAGGTGGTTAGAGCTTAGCGAAAAATTATAAAATATCAATACCTGTTAAATTGAGAATTGAAAATTGATGTTTCATAAAATCAGTTGACAAAAACTTAATTTTTTGCGTTCTTTACGGTTAAAAATTAACAAAAAGATTTCGCTAAACAGCCTACCTAAGGGTTTAATACATTGGTAATCAGTAGGTTTTGCAACCTACAACGAAACTACTATAAACTCCTGATTATAAAACATTTACAACAAAAAACAACGCATTGTTGATAATATAAATACACCTAAAATATAGGCTTTCAAAAAAAACAAGACACTTCCCAAAATTAAAGTTCTCTCGTTGCAATGTCAGTAAAATGGTTATTTTATAAAAAATTATCACATTTGCACTTCATTCCATAGAAGCAAACGATAAAATTTGAATTAAATCTACACTATAAATTTTAGTTTAAAATACATAACGAGAATTAAAAGAAGTGTCTTTTCCTAATAACTTTAACCTCAAATATTATTGAGGTACATCTACTTTGAGTATATCTTTTATCGTACTTTTTAAAGTATCTTTTGGAAGCGCACCTACGCTCATTTGAGGCTTGCCCTCCATAGGTACAAACAACAACGAAGGTATACTCTGAATACCAAACATTCCTGCCAATTTTCTTTCGTTTTCAGTATCTATTTTATAGATATTAATTTTTCCTTGATACTCCTCCATCAATTCGTCTAACACGGGAGCCAGCATTTTACAAGGTCCACACCAATCTGCATAAAAATCTATTATGCAAGGTTTATCACCTTCAAATTTCCAGTCTTGATTGTGTTCGTAATCAAATACTTTTTCTTTAAAATTACTTTCAGTTAAAAATTCTACTTTAAACATGTTATTTTTTTAGATTAAAAATTTTATTTTACTTTGTCAATTTGTGTGCCGAAGTAGTTTAAGCGACAAAAATAGTAAATTTTTATTGACATATCGAAATATTGTCATGTTTTAATGCCTAATTGTCAAAACTCCTTATGTTAACTTCTAAAATAAACAATTCGGTATTATTTTTTAATTTTAAAATTACAAATAAAGTTCAATATTTTGCAAACCTTAATTATCAATATGTTACTAAAAAAATAACCTATTGATTACAACAACAAATGAAAAAATATTTTAACGCACCCATATTCCAAATAATAGCCGAAACGGCAAATTTTAAAAAAACAAAAGCCTTTGTAATAGGCGGTTATGTAAGAGATTTAATATTGAAACGTCCTTCCAATGATATTGACATTGTGGTAGAAAAAGATGGAATAGCTTTTGCAAAAGCCGTGGCAGATAAACTTCCGGGCAAACCGAAAGTTACAATATTTAAGCGATTTGGAACGGCTATGATACCTTACGGAGATATAGAATTGGAATTTGTAGGTGCAAGAAAAGAGTCATACAGCAGAAACTCCAGAAAGCCTTTGGTACAACAAGGCAGTTTGACAGACGACCAAAACCGTAGAGATTTCACAATAAATGCACTTGCCGTAAGTATGAACTCAGAGAATTTTGGCGAACTAATCGACCCATTCAACGGATTGCTCGATATGCAAAATAAAATACTGCGTACACCTTTAGAGCCTGGCAAAACCTTTTCCGACGACCCTTTACGCATGATGCGAGCAGTGCGTTTTGCAGCTCAATTAGATTTTGAAATAGCTCCCGAAGTTATAAAAGGTATAAAAGATAATCTCGATAGAATAAAAATAGTATCACAAGAAAGACTGATTGCCGAAATAAATAAAATTTTGCTTTGCAAACAACCCTCAAAAGGTTTTCTGTATATGGATAAAACAGGGCTTTTGGAAGTCCTTATGCCTGAAGTTCATAAATTAAAAGGGGTTGAAAAACGTAACGGCATATCGCATAAAGACAATTTTTTGCATACCATACAAGTTGTAGATAATATTGCATTAAACACTGATAATCTTTGGCTTAGGTGGGCAGCTTTGCTACACGACATTGCCAAACCGGCAACCAAACAATTTACAAATAATGCTTGGACTTTTCACGGACATGAATATCTGGGCTACAAAATGATACCCTCAATATTTAAACGTTTACATCTGCCATTGGGACAACCTATGGATTATGTACGAAAATTAGTCAAACTACACTTACGTCCGATAGCATTGGTAAGTGGAAAAGTAACTGATTCGGCAGTGAGGCGCATACTTTTTGAAGCAGGAAACGACATTGATGACCTCATGACCCTATGCGAGGCTGATATTACTTCGGGTATAGAAAAAAAGGTGCTCCGATTTAAAAACAACTACAAACTACTGAAAACAAGAATAAAAGAAATAGAAGCAAGCGATAAGTTGCGTAATTGGCAACCTCCTATTTCGGGTGATGAAATTATGAAAACCTTTAATTTAAAACCTTCCCGTACAATAGGCATAATAAAAAATGCAATAAGAGAGGCAATATTGGACGGAGAAATAAAAAACAATAAGCAAGAAGCATGGGATTTTATGCTAAAAAAAGGACAAGAATTAGGCTTGCAAGCTATTTATTAAATATTTCCACAATTCAACTTTGGGAAATCTCTACTAAAGGTAACCTATAAAAATACAAAAAAATGCTACTTATAATACTTTTTGCAATAATTGCGTTTTTTATAACAGGCTACTTATTGTTTGTAAACCTTTACTCCGGTTTTGGAGGCAGAATAAACAAAGCTCTACAAAAGAAATATATTAATTCACAACAATTTGAAAATGGTAAATTTGTTAATAAAAATCGTACTGTGCCAAAAAGAAATTCGTTTAAAGAAACACTGAAAATAGGCTATAAATTCTTTACAACAAAAACCGAGAACGGTCGCCCCAAAAAAGATATAAAACCAATAAAATTAAACACTGCCGAAGTAGCAAACTACAATTCTCCGAAAGCTCGCCTCTTTTGGTACGGACATTCGGCATTTTTGTTGCAAATAAATGGCAAAAACCTACTACTCGACCCAATGTTCGGCAAAGTGCCATCGCCTTTAAAATTTTTAGGCGAAAAACGATTTAACAGTGAGTTGCCTTTAAGTATAAAAAAACTACCCAAAATTGATGCAGTAATTATATCACACGACCACTACGACCATTTAGATTATGTCTCAATTTTAAAACTAAAAGAAAAAACCGAACATTTTTTTACACCTTTGGGCGTAGGTGTTCATTTGGAAAAATGGGGTATCAAACCCTCACAAATTACCGAATTGGATTGGTGGCAAGAACACGAATTTAAAAATTTGAAATTAGTTTGTACTCCCTCTCAACATTTTTCAGGCAGAAAATTGGAAACAGGACAAAGCACTTTATGGTGTTCGTGGGTAATTGTATCGCCAAACGAAAAATTATTTTTCAGTGGCGATAGCGGATATGCTGAACATTTTAAAAAAATCGGCGAAAAATATGGCGAGTTCGACCTTGCCCTAATGGAATGTGGACAATACAATAAAATGTGGTCGGACATTCACATGACTCCCGAACAAACCGCCCAAGCCGGCAAAGAGCTAAATGCAAAAAAAATAATGCCAATACATTGGGGCGGGTTTAAATTAGCAATGCACGATTGGCGTGAACCCATTTTGAGAGTAAGCAAAAAAGCTAAAGAATTGGATTTACCAATTATTACACCCCAAATAGGCGAAGAAATAATTATTCAAAACAATATAAAAACTTATGAAAAATGGTGGGAAAAATATTAACCGATTTGTACAACAAAGAGTTAAGAGTTACAAATAGTTAACGCTTCGCACACAAAATATAACACCCTGATAATCAAATAATTATAAAACAAAACACTAACACCGGCGTAATCTTTTGATTATCAAAACACTAAAATTTCAATCACTTTCCTGAGGGCTTCGCCGGTCTCAATTTAACCCGAATTATGCGTTAGAACATCGTGACGAGTATTCAAATTACAATAAAACAAGAATTTACAAAATTGATGCCTAGCACAACTATAATGAAGTTTTGTAAATTAACGGAGTACTTTGTTTTGAAGTAATTTGAGTGCGTAATAGATTTTCTAATACATTCGGGTTTAACTTCTTAGTTTAATGTTTACAAGTTTTTGTCAACCTAATATTATGAAACATCAAAAACTTTAGAACGGTAGTGAGCTTAGCTAAAGAAAAAATCATTTTATCCGCCATATTTGTCGTATTTTATCCAAAAAAATTAATTTTGCAAAATATAACAAATCCCGCTCACGGCATTGCACATTTTGAATGTTTATATTTCAAAACAGCAAAGAATATTGTTAGAATTAAGTTATGAAAACACTACTTACAACAACCATAATTGCTTTTATATCGCTTTTTGCCCAAGCACAGGCAATATACCACAAACCATACAAAAATTTGGTTACAGACCCGCAAGGCGACGGGGCAAATATAGACTTCATAAATTTCTCTGTATCAAACGATGACAAATTTCTTTACATAAAAATAAAAATAGCCGAAGAAATACTCCTAAACGACGGACACAACATAACTTTTGAAATAGATACCGACAACAATCCCGAAACAGGATACTCCATAAACGGAATAGGTGCAGAATTAGGCTGGTTCTTTGCAGACCGACAAGGATATTTCTCATCATCGGGCAATCCCACAACCACAGTAAAGCACAACGATATAGGATTTTTAGCACTGCCAACGGTAAGCAGTTCCGAATTTGAAATGGCTTTTGCACTCGATGCTGAAATAAACGGGAAACCGCTATTCACAAGCAATACCGTAAAACTATTCTTTTACGACTCATCCACAGGAGGCGACTACATACCCAATGCAGGACAAGCATATTCATACACCCTGAACGACAATACCGAAGCCCCATTCACTCCATTAGATTTAGAAAAACAAAACCCGAACCACATAAGGTTAATGACCTACAATACCCTATTCGACGGGCTTATAGACAACCAACGAAAAGATAAATTCAAACGCACACTCAAAGCAATAAAACCGGATATAATTACCTTTAACGAGGCATGGGATACACAACCCGAACAAGTAGAAACAATGCTTAATAACTGGTTGCCCTTAGACAACAAAAACTGGACTTGTATAGAAGCCGATAACGGAAACATAACATGCTCCGTATGGGAAATAACCGAAACATATCGTATATTCCCCGAACACAGACTTACCGCCAATCTGATAGACCTACCTGAAATGTACGGCACTGATTTACTGTCGGTAAATGCTCATTTCAAATGCTGCGGCGGCACAACAAATAACAACATAAGGCAACAAGAAGCCGATGCTTTTGCAGCTTTTATGATAGATGCCAAAACTCAAGGCGGAAATTTCACTTTACCGAAAAACACCCCCGTAATACTCAGCGGCGACCTTAATTTAGTAGGTTACAAACAACAACAAACAACCCTTATTACGGGCGATATACAATACACAGAAATGTTCGGACAACCTGCCCCCCTCGATTGGGACAATACCGACCTTACCGACCAAATATCAACTCATACCGACGACAGAAATAAATACACATGGTATGACCCTACGATAAGCTATTGGCCCGGCAGATTAGACTATATAATATACACCGATGCAGTAATGCAAGAGACGCATTCATACACATTAGACACTCGTTTAATGTCGCCCGAAAGGCTATCACAATACGGGCTGCTTGTCGATGATGCAACAGCTTCCGACCACCTCCCTAAAGTCATGGATTTCATACCTTTAGCATATTCTAATATAAAGGAACAAGCCATAAAGCCGGAACATTTTAGATTGGAAAAAACAAATACGGGATATGCTGTAAGCTGCAAAAATTCAAATAATATAACTGTAAAAATATATGATATAAAAGGCAGACTCATAAAAAGCCTTAGTAACAACAAAAATAATATATATATAAATAGTCGCAATTTCTCAAAGGGCATGTATATAATTAAAGCTAAGAGCCAAAATATAAATCAAACTTTTAAAATTATATTATAGAATGTCGAATTACGAAAATATAATCAACACAACGAATAAAAAGGCAACATACCAAGCGCTTTTACCCCAAATAAAGGCACTAACGGCACACGAAACAAACACAACAGCCAATCTTGCCAATATAACGGCGGCTATAAAACAAGCGTTTAACTTTTTATGGGTAGGATTTTACAAAGCTAACAACCAAACCGACCTAATACTTGCAAATTTTCAAGGACCGCCTGCCTGCACCCGTATAGCATACGGCAAGGGAGTATGCGGTACGGCTTGGGCAAAAAAAATAAGCATTATAGTACCTGATGTTAATGAATTTCCGGGACATATAGCATGTAGCAACAAATCAAAATCGGAAATAGTAATTTGTGTTATGAAAAATAAAGAAGTTTGCTATGTGCTTGATATAGACAGTGATAAATTAAATGATTTCGATGAAACAGATCTTTTTTATTTAGAAAAATTATGTAATGAAATAATTGTACCGATATTGTAAACACTTTGTTGAATTGAGAATTAAGAATTGAGAGTGACTTTGTTACATGGTTCAATTAGCGTTAAAATACTTGTTGAGAGTTTTTTACATTTAATAATACTTCGTTAAATTACGAATTATCAATTACGAATTACGAACGGCGAAGCCCTCACAATAGTAGTTAAACCACTAATAATCAAACAATTACAATACGCATATGACTACCAAGTTAACGAAATGATCATAAGATATTTATAATAAAAAATAACGAACCATTAATATATAAAAATTGGAAAAGATAAAGAAACAAAATACACGAATGAAGCCGGATTGGCTAAAAATAAAACTACCGCAAACAACTAAGTTTCGTTCTGTACACCAAGCGGTAAACGGCAAAAATCTAAACACTATTTGCACAAGCGGTAAATGTCCCAACATGGGCGAATGCTGGGATAGAGGCACGGCTACATTAATGATTCTGGGTAATATATGCACCCGAGCATGCAAATTTTGCGCCGTTGCCACCGGCAAACCACTCCCACCCGACCCCAACGAACCTTTAAAAGTTGCCCGCTCGGTTAAAATTTTGAACTTAAAACATGTAGTTCTCACTTCGGTAGACAGAGACGACCTCGAAGACGGCGGAGCAGCACACTGGGCAGAAACAGTAAGGCAAATTAAGAAACTAATGCCTTCAACAACCATAGAAACACTCATTCCCGATTTTGACGGCAAACCGGAACTCATAAAAATAGCAGCAACTGCCGGTCAGGAGGTAGTGTCGCACAATTTGGAGACAGTGAAACGTCTGACACCCAAAATACGAAGTAAAGCTCGCTACGAAAAAAGCCTTTCGGTTATTAAAATACTTTCGGAAACGGGAGTTAGAACAAAATCCGGCATTATGGTCGGTATAGGCGAAACGGAAGAGGAAATAATACAAGTTATGGACGATTTGCGTTCGGTAAATTGTGAAGTTATTACAATAGGACAATACCTGCAACCCACCCCAAAACATCTTCCCGTTAAGGAATATATAAACCCGACGGTCTTTGCACGTTGGAAAACAATAGGCTTAGAAAAAGGCTTCAAACACGTAGAAAGCAGCCCTTTGGTACGTTCATCGTACAGAGCTGAAAAACATGTAAAATAAAATTTGAAAAAATGCCGAAAATAAATTTCATAAATAAAAGTTTAATCTCATACCAAGAAGCTTTTGATTTTCAAAATAAAATCTTGAATGAAAAAATTAATCAAAAAAACAATAACGAAAAACCTCAAAACCACATTATATGGTGCGAGCATCCGCATGTGTACACGCTCGGCAAAAGTGGTAACAAAAACAACCTTTTGATTAATCAAGATTTTCTGAAAAAAATAAATGCCGAATATTTCCAAACCAACAGAGGCGGCGATATTACATACCACGGTCCCGGACAATTGGTTTGCTATCCGATAATAGATTTAGACCAATTTAAAATAGGCATAAAAGATTATGTTTACATACTTGAACAGTCTGTAATTGAGCTTATTAAGAGATATAACATTGCAGGACAAATTAAAAAAGGCGCAGCAGGCGTATGGTTGGATACAGGCACATCTAAAGAACGTAAAATTTGCGCAATAGGCGTAAGAGTAAGCAGAGCCGTAAGTATGCACGGTTTTGCGCTAAACCTCAATACCGACCTCACATATTTCAATCACATTAACCCCTGCGGATTTACCGACAAAAGCACTACTTCCGTACAAAAAGAAACAGGGCAAACCGTAGATATAAACGAAGTAATAAAAATTTTAGAAGAAATATTACCGTATAATCTTAAAAATTTTAAAAAATCTGATAAGTCATTACTCTTGTAGTTAATCCACTGATAATCAAACATTTACACAGCAGAAGAATAACTACTATAACTTCCTGATTATCAAAGCATTAGCTTTTATTTTTGGAAATTTAACTACAACTCAATTTCTTGCAAAAACAAAAAATATATTAATTTTGTCAAAGACATTTTAAAAATTTACAAAAGTGCTGAAAACACTTACCATAGAAAATTACGCTTTAATTGAACATTTAAACATAAACTTCAACGCAGGTTTTTCGGTAATAACCGGAGAAACAGGTGCCGGTAAATCTATATTACTCGGGGCTTTGGGGCTTATTTTGGGAAACCGCGCCGATACTTCTGTTCTTAAAAATAAAGAAAAAAAATGTATCGTAGAAGGACAATTTAACATTGCCGAATTTGGCTTAAAAAGTTTTTTCGATAAAGAAGAATTAGACTATTTCGACGAATGTATGCTTCGTCGAGAAATATCGCCACAAGGACGCTCAAGGGCTTTCATAAACGACATTCCCGTAAGCCTTACACAAATGAAAACATTGAGCAAACAACTCACTGATATTCATTCGCAAAATCAAAATCCGGAACTTAGAAATCGAAAATATCAACTTTATACTTTAGATATATTTGCCGAAAATAAAAAGTTATTACAAACATATAAGTCTCTGTATCAAGATTTTAAGAATAAAGAAAAAAAATTATCGGAACTGCTCGCAAAAGCCGAAGCCGAAAAATCGGACAGAGATTATTGGCAGTATAGATTTGATGAATTGGAAAAAGCCAACTTGCAAGCCGATGAACAAAATCAACTTGAAAAAGATTTTCAACTTATTGAAAATTCGGCAGATATAAAATTGGCATACGAGAGCGCTTTTCAAAATTTATCTGAAAATGATTTCAGTGCAATTCAAAAAATTATAGCAGCATCGGATTTTTTGAACAAAATAAAAAAAATATTACCCGAAGCAGCCCAATATCGCGAAAGGTTGGAAAGTTGCAAAATTGAACTGCAAGACATAGCCTCAGAACTAGAAACAAAAGCCGAAGATATTGAGTATAATCCCGATGAGGCGCAGGCTGTAAACGACCGCTTAAATCTTATTTATGAACTGCAAAAAAAGCATAAAGTTGAAACCATCGAAGAGCTTTTGAGTATAAAACAAAAACTTTTTGAAAAAATATCGGATATAGAATCCTATGATGAGCAAATAATAAATCTCGAAAAGGAACTAAATAATTTAAAAACACAAGCAAACAATAAAGCAACTGAACTTCATAAAACAAGGACAAAAGCTGCCAAAAATTTTGAAAAAGAAATCCAAAAATTACTTAAACGTCTTGGTATGCCCAATGCTGTATTCGACATACAAATATCTGATAATGAAACTCTTAACGAGATGGGCAAAGACCAAGTAGAGTTCCTTTTTTCGGCAAATAAAAATGCCCCGCCCGCCGACATAGCCAAAATTGCGTCGGGTGGCGAAATATCCCGACTGATGCTTAGTCTGAAAGCAATTATAGCCAATTCCGTAAAGCTGCCTACAATTATTTTCGACGAAATAGATACAGGAATATCCGGCGACATAGCCGACAAAGCGGGCAATATAATGAAACAAATGTCTGCCAATATGCAAGTAATAGACATCACGCATCTACCCCAAATTGCCGCTAAAGCCGACAATCAATACATAGTATACAAGACTGAAAATAAGAACTCTACTCATACAAAAGTAAAAAAACTTAACAAGCAAGAACGAATATCAGAAATTGCAAAAATGCTTAGTGGAGAAAATATAAGCGAAGCCGCCATAAAAAATGCTCAAGCCTTACTCGAAAACAACTCTCAACTGTAATTTACTGAAAATGAGATAGTTATAATCTAAAAATTCACTTTTAAAAACTCGAAAAAACAAATTAATGCTGTCAACAGACTCATATACAGAATTATACACCCGTCACCCGTTATTCCCTGAACTTCTGCAAGCCGTTTTAACGAACGAAGCAAAAAAAATTCAACTGAAAAATATTGCACCCAATTTATCGGTATTGCCTGCGGCAGCATTGGTTTTAAAAAGTGAAAAACCTTATTTATTTTGTTTTTTTGATAAAGAAAAAGCGGCATATTTTCACAACGACCTGCAAAAACTGCTACCTCATAAAAATATTGACTTTTTACCATCGTCATACAGGCGTTCAAACTTAAAAAATACCAGCCCCGTTGCCGACAGCGGAAATGTAGTGCTTCGTACCGAAATATTAAATAAAATGGCAGCCGGAAAAACCGAAATAATAGTAACCTACATAAATGCCATTTGCGAAAAAGTGCCTAAACTAAATGATTTTAAACAAAACTCTTTCGATTTAGAAGTGGGGCAAATACTTGACCAAGAGACACTTATAGAATTTATAGAAGAATATGAATTCCAAAGGCAAGATTTTGTATACCAACCCGGGCATTATTCAGTGCGAGGCAGCATAATAGATATTTTTTCATACTCAAACGATTATCCTTTCCGATTAGATTTTTTTGATGATGAAATAGAATCAATACGCACTTTTGACATTGTAACTCAACTCTCAAAAGCGAAATTTGATAAAATCACGGTAATCCCTGATATTCAGGCTATTACCGAAAACAAAGAACATATCTCTTTGTTTGAATATATTGATAAAAATACAATAATTTGGACAGATGATATTTCTAATATGATAAAAATTTCAAATTCTGAAAACAGTCAAACATACACAAACGGCGAAGAGTTGATTGAAAGTTTTTTGAAACACACAGTCTTTGAAATTAACAACAAAGCATATTTCAACGGTAACAAACAATTTGAACTTAACATAAAAGAACAAACTATATTTAATAAAAATTTTGAACTGTTAGCCGCCGACCTTACCCAAAAGCAACTTGATGGTTATCAGCAGTTTATAATGTCTGACCACGAAGACCAACAAAACCGAATAAAAAAAATATTACATTCCGATGAAATAAAAAACTCATTAGAAAAAAACAATAATTTATTCATTGCAACAACGGATACCGAACCCAATAATATTTTCAAATATAAAGCAATAAAAGGCAATTTATCATTTGGGTTTTATGATGAAGATATAAAACTTTCGGCATACAGCGACCATAGAATTTTTGGCAGATATTACAAATTTAAACTAAAAACGGCATCATTCACTCAAAGTCGCGAAGCCATAAGCATAAAGGAACTAAACGACCTTAAACCCGGAGATTTTGTAGTACATGCAGACCACGGAATAGGACAATTCGGAGGTTTGCACGTAACCACACAAAACGGCAAACGCAAAGAAGCCGTAAGACTTTACTACAAAGACAACGATATTTTACTTGTGAATATTCACAACTTACATAAAATATCCAAATATTCAGGCAAGGAAACCGGAACTCCCAAAGTGCACAAACTCGGCGGAAAAACTTGGGCTGCACTCAAAAGTCGCACAAAGAAAAAAGTAAAAGACATAGCCGAGCAGATAATAAAACTTTACGCACAACGCAAAGCACAAAAAGGGTTTGCATTTTCGGGCGATACATTTTTGCAGCACGCACTGGAATCATCATTCATATACGAAGACACCCCCGACCAAGCAAAAGCCTCCGAAGCTGTAAAAGCAGACATGGAAAACTCAAGTCCAATGGACAGATTGATTATAGGGGATGTTGGGTTTGGAAAAACCGAAATTGCCGTTCGAGCCGCGTTCAAAGCAGCCTACGACGGAAAACAAACAGCCATTCTGGTGCCTACCACTGTGCTTACATATCAACATTTCAAAACTTTTAAAGAACGATTTAAAGAATTTGGTGTAAAAGTAGACTTTCTCAGCAGATTTAAAACCCGTAAAGAAATAAAAGAAACACTACAATTGCTGGAAGAAGGCAAAATTGACGTTATAGTAGGCACACATCGACTTATAAGCAAGGACATAAAATTCCATGATTTAGGTTTGCTCGTTGTTGATGAAGAACAAAAATTCGGAGTTGCCGTAAAAGACAGACTCAAAGAGCTAAAACTAAATGTTGATACCCTCACAATGACTGCAACCCCTATTCCGCGTACATTACAATTTTCGCTTAATGGCGCAAGAGATATGTCGATAATAGCAACTCCACCGCCAAATCGCTATCCTATTGAGACAGAGCTTCATGTATTTGACAAAAAAATAATAAAAGAAGCTCTACAATTTGAAATTTCACGAGGCGGACAAGCATTTTTCATACACAACAGAATAGAAAATATAAATGAAATACGCGATATGCTGCATCGATTACTGCCACACATAAGCACCGGTGTAGTACACGGACTCATGAAACCTGCCGAAGTAGAAGAGCTAATGACTGGTTTCATAAATGAAGAATTTGGTGTATTAATAGCTACAAGTATAATAGAATCAGGTTTGGATATTCCGAATGCCAACACAATTATAATAAACAATGCACAGAACTTCGGATTGAGCGACCTACACCAACTCAGAGGCAGAGTAGGACGTTCAGACAAAAAAGCTTTCTGCTATATGCTGGCACCACCCAAACACGCATTAAGCAACGATGCTCGCAGACGCTTAGAGGCACTCGAAACTTTTTCCGACTTAGGAAGCGGCTACAATATAGCAATGCGCGATTTAGACATTAGAGGCGCGGGAAATCTGCTCGGAGGCGAACAAAGCGGATTTATTTCCGATGTAGGCTTCGACACATACCACCAAATACTGGACGAAGCACTTAACGAACTGAAAGAGCAGGAATATAGGAATAATTTTTCGACTGCCGACCAACAAGAAATTCCACCCAAAGACTTTAAATATGTTACGGATTGCAACATCGATACCGATATGGAGATACTTTTCCCGCCTTCTTACATAGAAAACATTACCGAACGATTGAAATTATATCGCAAACTAAACAAGCTACAAGATGACACCGAATTAGAACAATTCAGGCAGGAACTTACAGACCGTTTCGGAAAATTACCCAAACAAACCGAAGAATTATTGAAAGCCGTAAAATTGCGTCGTCTCGGAATGGACTTAGGAATGGAAAAAATATTCCTCAAAAATAATTATTTGCGTGCTTACTTTGTGAAAGATAAGGAATCTTCTTTTTATGCCTCACCCGTTTTTTCCTCAATTTTAAATTATGTTCAAAAATACCCCAAACGCAATAATTTAGCTGAGAAAAAACAAAAACTTACACTTACAATAAAAAATATAAGCTCCGTATACGAGGCGCTTAACGTTCTTGAAGACATAAAAAAACTCCAAATATAAAATATTTACCTAACACCTTAATATATAACTAAAATTTTGGATAAAAATCGCACGCTCTGATAACGCATTGATAATCAAAAGATTAAACAACAACTTATTATTTTTTAAACTAAGATACAACCTAACAACCAATTAATAATCAGCACGATAAACCTACATTATAAATATACTTAACTACTATTAAATAATGTTAATTAACATAATCAACATTATTTATTTAGTGCTTTTATTAAATTTTTTGTTTTTATTTTTATTTTTTTTTGAAAAAAACAATTTATCCACTAAACCACTGATTATCTGAATTATAATAATAAAAAAAGAGCATATACAACCCTAATTTCATATAGAATTTAACAATTATATTAATAAAAATTTAAAATAAATACTCATAATAAAATATATTATATTATATTTGTACCCAATGGTTATTTTATAAATTAAAAACAAATTATTATCATGAACAAATTTTTTTTATTATCAATTGCAATGTTTTTAGTTGGAAGCATTGCTTATGCACAAGAACTTCCACCAAATCCTGAACCCGGAAAATGTTATGTAAAATGTATTACAGCTGATGAATTTGAAGAAGTTACAGAAACAGTAACAGTTTCACCTGAATACAGAAAATTAGTAACTTACCCTGCTACATTTAAAACAGTAGAAGAAAGAGTTTTAGTAAAAGAAGCATCTAAAAAATTAGTTTACGTACCCGCTGTATATGAAACAGTAACAGCATCTTACGTAAAAAAAGAAGCTGCTAAAAACTTAAAAGTGATACCTGCATCTTTCGGAAGCGACAGCAGAACATTTGAAGTTTACCCAAAAGTAGGACGTTGGGAATACACCAAACTTAAAGACTGTCCTTCTGCAAACAAAGAAGAATGTATGGCAGCATGTTTTGTTGAACGCCCTGCAAGAAACGAAGTTGTACAAATTCAAACTTTAGTATCTGATGCTTCAACAGCTCCTGTTGATATTCCTTCCGTAAAAGGTACATACACAAAACAAGTTGTTAAAACACCTGCTACTGTAAAAGAAATTGAAATTCCTGCACAATATAAAGTGATTAAAAAACAAGTAGTAGACAGACCTGCACGTACAGAAGAAAAAATTATACCGGCAGTTACAAAAACAGTTACAAGAACATTACTTACCAAAAAAGGTGGTATGACAGTTTGGGAAGAAGTAGACTGCAAATTAGTAAGTGGAAATCCTAATATAATTCCGATATTCTACGAAACAGGAAGTTCAAGACTAACTAAATCTTCAGAAGGTGTTATAGACCAATACTTACTATCTTTAATGAGAAGCAAACCGGGTATTCGCATTGAAATAATGTCGCACACCGACTCAAGAGGAAATGACCAATACAACAAATCGCTATCGCAACAACGCGCTCAATCAGTAGTTAATTACTTAGTGAAAAAAGGAATAAGCCGTTCAAGACTTGTAGCCAGAGGATATGGCGAAAGCAGACTTGTAAACCGTTGCTCTAACGGTGTAAATTGTTCAGAAGCTGAACATAAACAAAACAGAAGAACTGAATTCCGTATTTTACAGTAATCAAAAGTACTATTAACAAAAAACTGCTCTCTTAAAAGGGCAGTTTTTTTTGTGTCTACACTTTCCATAGAATACCTTTTTATTTTTAAATTCAGTAAAGAAGTATCGATAATAACAAGGGAGCATGCTTCCTTGTCAATGAATAGAGAGACGTTGCATGCAACGTCTATACTTACGAATATAAATTCCTTTTCCGGTATAATTTGATGATTCTAAACAAAAATTACGAATGGCTAAGTCCTTACAACAGTAGCCTAAATCACTGACAATCAATAAATTACAGCACATACAGACACCAAGTTAAAGAATTGATTATAAGGTGCTTACAATAAAACAACGAACTATTAACACCTGATACAGTTCCATTTCGCAGTAACCAAAACCAAAGCCCCATATGTAAGCCTAAATGTCGCTGAGCGAAGCCGAAGTGCCGAATTAATAACACAATCAAATAAAAAATGCCATCCCAAAAGGACAGCATCTTTTCATTAAAGGCAGCTTATAAAAATCTACAATTCTAATACCATTTACAATTATACATGGAATGAGTTGTTTTAAACCCGAATTATAAATCCCTTGCTTTATAATTTTTTAACTACCTCTATAACAACTATTTTTTACTTATTGAAAATACTATTTTTCTTAATTCTAAAATAAGTTACCGTACCATTTCCTTTCTCTATTTTTATACCAAATTCATCGAACAACTCCATTTTCATTAAGTCATCAAAATAAAAATGCAAATCCCAATCGTACAGTTTTTTATTATTTCCTTTGTATAAAAATGTTTTACCTTTTATATTTCCAAGTAATAAGAAAAAATCGGCAATACTATAATTATCGGCTTGTATACGTTCTTCGCCCAATAAGTAACTATTTAAAACTTCCTCGCCCCAGTCTATCTGGTCGGCTGCCCACAGTCTTCTTCTTTTTGCCACATCTACCAAATATACTTTCTCTTCCATTTCTTTTGATAGTATTGAAAGTTTAAATTTTTGCTCTACAAAACTTAAAACCGAGTCGGGTTTTCGTTCCCATATTTTAGTAGGACTTTGTAAATGCAAATAGAAATTATCTTTTTCTCTACACTTTATAAAATGTGTAGGAACACGTTTTATTTGCCCCACCAATTCTGAAATAGTTCCATAAAAATCTACATAGTTTTTCTTTTTTATAAACTCAGAACTTTCATCTTTTATTTTTTTTGCAAAAAGACCTTTTACAACTCGTTCTTCTTCCAAGTCTTCCGGAGCGGGGGTTAGCACGGTCATAAATTCATCAACGCTCGATTTACCTTGAATGTTTCTATTCTTACGGTGGAACTCTCGTATTTGATAGTCTTTCAAATCCGAAGGATGACCTTGCCAAAGTAATTTCCCGTCAGCATTAAATAAAATAGCATAAGGACGAGCATATATATTGAATTTACGAATAAGGTTTCCTGCAATATCACGCGCCACTAAAAGTTTTGCCGAACGTTTCTTAATATAACGCTCCACCGCCTCATGACCTTCATCGGTTACGGAAACTATAAACAATTCGTCTTTAAACTGCTCTTGCAAAAACTCCAACTGTATTGCAGCAGGACGACACGGGGCACACCAAGTAGCCCAAAAATCGACTAAAATCAATTTTTGTCCTTTGTAATTGACTATGGAGTTGGGAGCATTAATTTCCGATACCTCTAGCGGAAAATCTTGCGATTTGACAACTCCCGAAAATAAAATCAAAACGGCGAAAATCAGTTTCTTAAAAGACATAAAATATTTTAAATTTAGTTAAACAAAATATGAAGCAATGCTTCTTTACAAAAGTAATGGAATAGTTAAAACTTTAAATAATATCTTAACAGTTCTTTATTAAATTATGAATTACGAACAGCAAAATTCTTACAATCTTACTCTAATAATCTATCAATAAAATACTTATAAGTACGCATTAACAATTATATAATTTTCAAATTACAGTCATTTATAAGAAAACGACTAACTACTACCTTATTATTGTTACAAAAATAAAAAAGAAACCGTAAATTTATAAATTACTGTCTCAAGATATTTTATAGAAAATCAAAAGCTAAACTCTAAAAAATCCTAACTCTGCATTACTTCAAAATTTTAAAATTCTCAAGTACAAATATAAATCTATTTTGTATATAATTTGAAATTTATAAAAAATAAAATTGCAAAAATAAAATAATAACGTACAACTCTTTTATAATTAACTACTTAGAAAAAAATATGATTTGAATAACTATTTTTATGTTAAGTTTTTTTTAATTTTTATCTTTTGTACAGTATTTTTGATAACTTTACGGTGTTAAATTCGGATTTTTTTACTAGAACTTAGGTTTAACAATGTTCCATTCATTTAATTGAAAATTGAAAGTTTAAAACTAAGAATAAAAACCTAAATTATTGAAAATAAAGATATTACAAAAATAAAATTTTAAAACTTTTTTTATAAATTTAATATATTACTATCATGAAAAAAAATTTAGCAGAATTTCTCGGTACATTTTGGTTAGTTTTTGGAGGTTGCGGTAGTGCTGTATTTGCAGCCGGCATTCCACAATTTGGAATAGGCTATTTAGGAGTAGCATTAGCGTTTGGTCTCACTGTTTTGACAGGTGCTTATGCTTTCGGACATATATCGGGCGCTCATTTTAACCCCGCTGTAACTTTAGGACTGTGGGCAGGTGGCAGAGTAGACAAAAAAGACATTGCACCTTACATAATATCGCAAATTTTAGGTGCACTGGCAGGTGCTGCTCTTATATACATTATTGCTTCAGGACTTGATAGTGGATTCAGCATAGACAATACACAGGCAGGTGCATTTGCAACTAACGGATATGACAGTTTTTCGCCCCACGGCTACAATATGATTTCTGCCGTAGTTGCTGAATTTGTACTTACTTTCATATTTCTAATTGTAATTCTTAATGCAACAGACGAAAAAGCTCCCAAAGGCTTTGCCGGAATAGCTATTGGTTTGGCTCTCACTCTTATACACTTAATTTCTATACCAATAACTAATACTTCGGTAAATCCGGCACGCAGTATTTCACAAGCAGTATTTGCAGGCGGTGTACCCTTAACTCAACTATGGTTATTCATTATAGCACCCATAGCCGGTGCTTTAAACGCAGGTATTGTTTACAAATTTTTTAAAAAAGAGAAAAAATAATGTAAAATACATAAAAACCTAACTATATATAGCCCCAAAGATGCCATTAATGCTATCTTTGGGGCTGTATGTTTATCGAACCTAAAATACTTTTCAGTAAAAAAAATTGTAAATAAATACCAATACAATAAAATTCACAGAAAAATACTTCTTAGCCTTGGCTTAATCTACAATTTATAAAAATAAAATCGTAAATTTGCAGCGAACAACCCAAAGTGTGAAAAAAGATAACGAAATTAATACATAAAAAATGGCACAACAAAAACCAGGTATACCAAACGGAACACGCGATTTTTCATCAGAAGAAATGATGAAACGAAACTATATTTTTGACACAATAAAAAAAATATACCACAAATTCGGATACCTCCCAATAGAAACTCCCGCAATGGAAAACAACTCGGTTCTACTGGGCAAATACGGCGAAGAAGGAGATAGATTAATTTTTAAAGTACTAAATTCGGGCAATTTTCTGAAAGGTGTAACCGACAAAGAATTAAGCGAAAGAAATAAAAACTTATTAGCCTCGCTTATTACCAAAAAAGGATTGAGATACGACCTCACAGTTCCATTTGCAAGGTATGTAGTGAAAAATTTCGGGACATTAAGTTTTCCGTTCAAACGCTCACAAATACAACCCGTATGGCGTGCCGACAGACCTCAAAAAGGACGTTACAGAGAATTTTATCAGTGCGATGCAGATGTGATAGGCAGCAAAGCCCTTACCAATGAACTGGAAATGGTGCAAATAACCGATGAGGTATTCGCAAAACTGAATATGAAGGTAAAAATTCGTATAAATAACCGTAAAATTCTAACCGGAATATCCGAATACATGGGGCATAAAGACCAAGCAGGCGCAATAATAACCGTGTTGGATAAACTCGAAAAAATAGGCGAAGAAAAAGTAATTCAAGGACTTATAGACAGAGGAATATCACCCCAAGGCATTGAAAAACTTAAACCCATACTGGACATTGCTAAAAAATCTGAACAGCTACAAGAGAAATTAAAAAATCTGCTCAAAGATTCCGAAATAGGCAATCAAGGAATACAAGAAATAGAAAAATTGTTCCAATATTTAAACCAATTTGAATTTAAAAATAAAGTTGTATTTGATATAACTCTGGCACGAGGTTTAGACTACTACACAGGTACTATTTTTGAAACCGTATCGGAAGAAATACGTATAGGCAGTATTTGCGGCGGCGGACGTTATGATAATCTTACGGGAATATTCGGCTTAGATAATATGTCGGGCGTAGGCATTTCGTTTGGCGCTGACAGAATTTATGACGTGTTAGAAAAATTGGAACGTTTTCCTGTGAAAAAATACCCCAAAGTGAAAGCATTATTCATAAATTTTGGCGAAAAAGAAGAAATGTACTGCCTGAAAATGGTAGAAAATTTAAGAAATAAAAATATATCTGCCGAACTCTACCCCGAAACTGCAAAAATTAAAAAACAAATGAAATATGCAGATACCAACTCCATACCTTTTGTAATACTTGCCGGCGAAAACGAAATAAACGAACAAAAATACACTATTAAAAATATGCAATCGGGCAAACAAACAACTTTATCGGCAAACGAACTTATGGAATATTTGAAATAAACTCTAAAAATTTATAATTTTACATTACTTTAAGATTTTAAAATACCTTTAGTTAAATTTATGTAAATATTTGGTAATCAAGACTTTACAAAGGGACGCCTCTTATATAAAGTTCTGATTATCAACGCTTTAAGACAAAGCAAGATAAATTATAAATTGTTAAATTATTTCAAACATTGTTTATTTTTTTTTGTAGAGAAAAAAATAATAGTACTTTTGTCGCCGTAAGCGGGTGTGGCGAAATTGGCAGACGCGTTAGACTTAGGATCTAATGTCTTATGACGTGGGGGTTCGAGTCCCTTCACCCGCACTGCAACCAAGGAAACCGTCGGCTAACGACGGTTTTTTTGTTCTTTATAATACTCATAAAATCTATTTTAAATGAACATCAGCAAAAATATTAGAGAAGACTTGACAACCGTAATAACCCTTAACATGGTTGAGGACGACTACAAAGCACAAGTAGAACAAGAACTAAAAAAATATAGAGCTAAAGCTACCTTAAAAGGCTTTAGAACAGGTAAAGCTCCAATGGGACTTATAAAAAAGTTGGTAGGAAATACCATTTTGGTGCAAGAAATAGATAAATTAGTATCGCGCTCGCTTAGCGACTACATGCAAAAAGAGAAAATGGAAATCATAGGACAACCACTTCCCGTGAAAGACCAAGCACCTTTAGATTTAGATAATAAAAAAGACTTTTCATTTGCATTTGAAGTAGGCGTAGAACCTGAATTTGAATTAAAAATAGATGAAAACATACAAGTTCCCTTTTACACAATAAAAGCAAGTGAAAAAGAATTAGACGAACACACAAAAAAAGTACTTGATAATTTCGGAAAAATGGAAGATATAGACCAAATTACCGAAAAATCATACATAAAAGCAAATCTTCTCCAAAGTTCGGCAGAAAACGTTACAGACCCCGAAGGTATCAGCATTGAGGACACTCACATGGCAGTAGATTTAATAAAAGATGAAGAGATAAAAAAAGTATTTTTAGGAAAAAAAGTAAACGATGTGTTCACTGTTGACTTAGCCAAAGCATATCCTAACGAAACAGAATTATCTTCACTTTTAAACATAGAAAAAGATAAAGTTTCGGATATAGACCCTCATTTTGAAATTACAGTAAACAAAATAAGCGAATTTAAACCGGCTGAACTAAACCAAGAAGTATTTGACCAAATCTATGAAAAAGATACAGTAAAAACAGAAGAAGAATTTAGAGCAAAAGAAAAAGAAAAGTTAGAAAAACTATACGTAGACCAATCCTACTATCTTTTTAAAGAAGATATTAGAGAAATTTTGCTTGAACAAGCCGATATGAAATTGCCCGACACTTTTTTGAAACGTTTTTTACTCGAAGGAAAAAATAACGAAGAGCAAGAAGAACTATCAAAAGAAGAAATAGAAAAACACTATGTGCCATTCAGCAAAAACTTAGAATGGAGTCTTGTAAAAAATAAAATATTTAAAGAGCAAAAATTTGAAATTGAAGATGAAGACATAGAAGAAGAAGCCATAGCACACACCTACTATAAACTTACACGTTACGGAATAGATGTCGATAAATTAGATTCTGAAACACTTGACAGCATAGTTGATGAAGAACTGGGGAAACACGATAATCATCGAATATTTCTTGAAAGTGCCATTGAAAAGAAAATTGTGGCTTTTATAAAAGAAAAGGTAAAAGTAGAAGAAAAAGAAATTAGTTCAGATGAAGTAAAAGAGATATATAAGAAAAAGTTAGAAGATACCCAAAAAAGTGAATAAATAATTTTAAATTATCCTTTAATTTGTAATTTCTGAACTTATAACAGCAATAAAAACAATGAATAACAAACAAGAATTTAACCGTTTTGCTACCAAACATCTCGGAATTGGAAGCATGAGGCTTCATGAATATTATCAAAATTTTCAAAATAGCTATATATCGCCTACAATTATAGAAGAACGACAACTCAACGTGGCGCAAATGGATGTGTTTTCACGACTAATGATGGATCGTATAATATTTTTAGGCTTACCAATAAATGACTATGTAGCAAATATAATACAAGCTCAATTATTATTCTTAGAATCATCAGACCCCTCAAAAGACATTCAAATTTACCTTAACTCACCCGGAGGCTCAGTACATTCGGGATTGGGAATATACGACACAATGCAATACGTAAGCCCCGATGTAGCAACCACTTGTACAGGAATGGCAGCATCAATGGCAGCCGTTTTGCTTGCCGCTGGAAAAGAAGGTAAGCGCGCAGCACTACAACATTCTCGAATAATGATTCATCAACCAATGGGAGGCGCACAAGGACAGGTTTCAGATATAGAAATTATGTATAAACAAATTACTTCGCTGAAAAATGAACTATACGAAATACTTGCTCATCATTCAGGTAAAACTTTGGAACAAATAGAAAAAGATTCTGACAGAGATTATTGGATGACCTCAACCGAAGCAAAAGAATACGGAATGATAGACCGAGTTATGATGCGCAATAAGGATTAATTTTAAACTTGTCGACAACTTTCTGATTATCAGGAAGTTACTGAATTAAAACTAAAATCAAAAGCGCTGATTATAAGGCTGTTGAAAAAGAGACAAAGAGTTGAATTTTAATATTTTATAAAATATATTGTGAAAGAAGAAGGATGTGCATTCTGTGGCAGAAGTGAACGAAATGTAGAATTTCTGGTAGAAGGATTAAATGCTTTTATATGTGGTGAATGTTCTGAAAAAGTTCATGAAATAGTAAAAAGAGCTGAAAGAAAAGAGCAAAGAGTAGAAGACCTGAAACTAAAAAAGCCTAAGGAAATAAAAAAATTCCTTGACCAATACGTAATAGGACAAGATAAAGCTAAAAAAACACTTTCGGTAGCTGTTTACAACCACTACAAAAGACTAAAACAACAAAACGACACAGATGATGTTGAAATAGAAAAATCTAACGTTATCTTAGTTGGCGAAACAGGAACAGGAAAGACTTTATTGGCACGTACAATAGCTAAGCTATTGGAAGTACCTTTCACAATAGTTGATGCCACTGTATTGACCGAAGCCGGATATGTAGGCGAAGACATAGAAAGTTTACTTTCAAAACTTCTGCAAGCTGCTGACTACGATAAAAACTTGGCTGAAAGGGGTATTGTATACATAGACGAATTGGACAAGATAGCCCGCAAAACAGACAACCCTTCAATAACACGCGACGTATCGGGTGAGGGAGTGCAACAAGGCTTGCTTAAACTACTGGAAGGTGCAGTGGTAAACGTTCCACCCGAAGGCGGACGTAAGCATCCTGAACAGAAATTTGTTCAAATAGACACCAAAAACATTCTTTTTATTGCAGGCGGAGCTTTCGATGGTATAGAAAGGCAAATAGCCAAACGAATGAATACCCAAATGATAGGTTTTGATAAAAAAGCAACAGAGCAAATAAACAAAAATAACTTATTACAATATGTTGCACCGCAAGACTTAAAATCTTTTGGTTTAATTCCTGAAATAATAGGACGTTTACCGGTACTTACCTTTTTAAATCCTTTGGAAAAAGATACTTTAAGAAAAATACTTACCGAACCTAAAAATGCACTGACCAAGCAATATAAAAAATTGTTTGATATGGATAGTATAAAACTTAGTTTTACTCCCGCTGCGCTGGACTACATAGTAGACAAAGCAATGGAGTTTAAGCTGGGAGCCAGAGGATTACGAAGCATTTGTGAAACAGTAATGACAGATGCAATGTTTGAAATGCCGTCTAAAAAAGTATCTGAACTAAAAATAGATGTCAAGTTTGTTGAAAAACAACTTAAAATGACAGAATTTGCAAAATTCAAAAAATCTTAAATTTTAACCCAAATATAAATCTATCACATAACTTGGGTTTGATGACGTATAGTATATTGAGAGTGTTCAAAATTAAATTTTGAACACTCTCAACTTTTTTACAAACAAGAGCAAATACTCCTCTGTCTAAGGTTTTTATTTTTCAAAATTTATTACTTTATTTGTCTTATGAAAAATAAAAACTTACTGAAATGAAAATACCACATAATTAAAAGTTTTTAAACAGGCAACAATGTGATTTAGATACAGAAGACCGAAGTTGATGCCAAACTTCTAACTTCCCTCTTCCCACTCCCAACTTCTAACTAAAATATAAACAGATGAAAAACATTATACTAAGTTTTATAATAATTAGTTCGTTACTATTTATAAACAAAAGTTTTGCTCAAAAGCAAAATATGCCAACCCCAAAAAAAGCCGTGCAGATAAACGCACCGGCAAATGGTATACATCCCGTACCTACTCGCAAATCCGCTGAAACAAACCATAAAGTATTGCAGAAAAGCAAAAAAGACAGAATTTCGGCAAATCAAAAAGCAAGCTCTACACATAGACCCGTAAAATACACAAAACATAAACGCCAGCTCAAAAAAATAGGTATAGAAAGACATAAAGCTGCTAAGCGAATTGATACAATTTCAAATAAAAATAAATCAAAAAACAACAGTCCCGTATTTTTTGAAGTAACAGTTGTAAACGGCTCTGATACCGACGGAGACGGATATTGGGACGCATGGGATTTTGAAATAGATATAGACCCCAACAACGGCGGTATAGCCCAAGCGGTTTGGATAGATATATATGACAATTTCGGAAACGAATGGTTGGATATAGGTCCGTATGATTTCAATGGCAATACTGATTATGACAACATTCGTGTTACCGATTTTGATGCAACTTTATGGAAATTTGAAAATGAAACTGATGTAACTTTTTCTTTTCATGCAAGAAATAATTACGGCAACAGTAATTACTCTATGGATGTTAAGGTTGATTTACCCCCTGACTATCCTATTGTTTCCAATATTTACATTATAAATAAAGAAGATATAGACAATAACGGATATTATGAACTTTGGGATTTTGAAATTGACTTAAGTCCTTACTATGGCGATATTGCCGACAATGTATATGTAGAGGTGTCAGACAATGAGGGCAATTCATGGGGACCTTTCGGACCTTATGATTTTTCGGGATATACACAAGATGATAATATTTTCATAAATGATTTCGGAAATGATTTCTACAATTTCAATAGTGCTGAAAATGTGAACTTTACTTTTAAAGCATACAATGCCTATGGCGAAAATGAAAATACTAAAACTGTTCCCGTAGACAGCTATTTAAAAAGTCCTGTTCTTTATGAAACATTTGCATCAAACACCACAGATGCCGACAACGACGGATACCTTGAGCAATGGAGCTTAACAATAGATATAGATGCACCGGGCGGAACAGCAGAAAATGTTTATATAGACATAAACGACAATCAAGGGAATGATTGGGGAACATACGGTCCATACAATTTCACGGGCGAAACACCCGACGATAACGTAACAATAAACAGCTGGACTATGGACGACTACGTACTAAACTACCCAAAGGACGTAGAATTTACTTTATATGCTCACAATGATTTGGGCAATACGACCCAATATATAAACATAGCCGTAGATGCTCCCCTTAGTTCTGATGCAGATTTAAAAAGTATTGCTATTGACCAGACAAACATAGCTGATTTTAATCCGAATACGCTTAACTACACTATCACGCTACCCTATGGCACAAATGCTATTCCGAACGTAACGGCTGAAACAAATCATACGGCTGCATCATTGCAAATTACCCAAGCATCAAACCTTAACGGGACAACGGGGCAACGAACGGCTACTATAAATGTTACGGCTGAAAACGGAACTACCATGAAAACTTATTCGGTAATTTTTAACCTTTTGCCGCCAAGCAACGATGCTACTTTGAGCAATATACAGGTTAATCAACAAAATATTCAAGGATTTAGTCCGAATACGCTTAACTACACTATCACGCTACCCTATGGCACAACTGCTATTCCTAACGTAACGGCTACAACAAATCATACGGCAGCATCATTGCAAATTACCCAAGCATCAAACCTTAACGGAACAACGGGGCAACGAACGGCTACTATAAATGTAACAGCTGAAAACGGAACTACCGTAAAAACTTATTCGGTAATTTTTAACCTTTTGCCGCCAAGCAACGATGCTACTTTGAGCAATATACAGGTTAATCAACAAAATATTCAGGGATTTAATCCGAATACGCTTAACTATGTTAATTATGTAGCTTTCAGTGAGATACAAGTTCCTATTGTAACAAGTACAGCAAACAACCCCAATGCAACGATACAAATAAATTCAGCTATAAGTCTTGACGGCACGCCGGAGGAACGTACCACAACAATAAACGTTACTGCCGAAGATGCTACCACAACGCTTACTTACAAGGTGATATTCAACAGGTTACCGGCAAGCAATAATGCAAACTTATCAAACCTGACTGTAAATGGACAAACGATACAGGGGTTTCATTACAGTTCGATAAACTACTCAATGGAATTGCCCAATGGCAGCTCTGTACCCCAGGTGGTAGGCACTCCCGAACATGAATACGCGCAAATTACAGTTGTGAATGCAACAAATTTAAATGGTACTACCGAAGAACGCACCACAACGGTAAAAGTTACGGCAGAAGACGGAGAAAGTATTAAAACATACAGTATTTTATTTAATTTAAAACCTGTTGTTACTGAAAATATTGACAAAAATGATATAAAATTATATCCCAATCCTGCTGTTTCTGAATTATATATAAAAACATCGAATATTGATATTGATAATGGAAGTATAATTCAAATTTTCAGTATGTCAGGAAAATTAATAAAAACTAAAGCAACTGTTTATAAAGAGCTTATGAGAATTCCTGTAAGTCATTTAAGTCCCGGAGTATATTTTATCTTAATAAAAAATAAAGATGAAAAATATCTGAAACGTTTTACAATCACAAAATAATATTTATAAAAATTTATTACTTTTAATAATTTATCTTTATTGTAAACTCTGAAAATCTCAAATTTGCATTACTTTAAATAAAAAAAATGAATTGTGATTTTTTAGAGATTATTATATGAAATAAAATTTAAGGTATGAAAATGTCCGATATTATATTTATCATAAATCCCAACTCCGGGAAAAAGAAAGCCGATTTACTTTTGAAAAAAATAAAATCGGAATTTCCCGAAGCCGATTGTTATATAACTAAAAGCATTGAAGAATTTGATGTTTTTATGCACGAAAATATAAATAAATACACATTATTTGTAGTAGTGGGAGGCGACGGAAGCGTGAAATCAACAGTTGAACATCTGATAGGGAAAAGTGATAAAATTTTAGCAGTATACCCCGCAGGTTCAGGTAATGGATTTGCACGAGAATTAGGATACAAAGCAAACTTAAAACATCTGAAACAGGCGGTAAACCAAATGAAAATACGCCCGATAGATATTCCCAAAATCAATGACGAATATTGCGCCAATGTTGCCGGCGTGGGCTTTGATGCTGCTATTGCACACGCTTTTTCAAAATTAAACACACGAGGGTTTTGGTCTTATTTTAAACTTGTTGTTAAAACAATGTTCTCTTTCCCAGCTTTTGAAACAGAAATAAATTATGGAGATAAGTCGTTAGTATCCAGTTGTTTAATGATGTCGTTTGCAAATACCCGCCAATTCGGCAACAACGCTCTTATAGCTCCTGCGGCAAAACCCGACGATGGCTTGTTGGATATTGCCATAATGAAAAATTGTTCAAGATTATACTTCCCTATTTTTGCAATAAAATTAATGACCGGCAGATTAAAGCCGTCAAAATACTACAAATACTTACAAACAAATTCAGAAATAATTGTAAAAACAAAATTCAATCAATTTCATATAGACGGCGACCCCAAAACATTTGCAGATGACGTAAGTATCAAAATATCTGATAAAAAATTAAATATTTTAGATTGTAGATAATATTTTTTTATGAAAAAAAACACTAAATTAAATATAACTCCTTTACTTCAACGATTTTTAAAATTATGTCTGCATATTTTACTTTTGCTTAGCTTATTTATGTTGTTGCGAATGGTGTTTTACAGGTATAATATCAATTATTTTACAGACCTGTCAGTTTCCCGTTTACTTTATTTGTCAATAGGCGGAATGCGATTTGACTTATCGGCATTAATGTATCTTAATACATTGTATATCAGTTTATTCCTACTACCCTTTCCTTTCGTACAAAGAAAAAGCTGGCGAACTTTTATGCTTTATTTGTTTGTTATTGTAAATTCAATTGCATTGGCTGCAAACATTGCCGATATTTTCTATTTTGACTTCACCTTAAAACGTACCACCGCCGATGTATTTATGTATGCCGGAGAAAGTAATATGGGACAAATACTTGTTGATTTTTTAGTAGATTTTTGGTATGCCTTTGCATTGGGTGGAATTGTTATTTTTTTATTAGTTTTTTCATACAAAAAATTAAATTTTAAAGAAGCGCCGGTAAAAAATAATATTAAAAGCATAGCAATAGGATTTTTGTTTTGGAGTGTAAGCATTACGCTTTCCATAATAGGAATGAGGGGTAGCATAGTAGATAAAACTTTCCCTTTAGATGTGGGCGATGCAGCCCGATATGCCAAAAAACCCGCCGAAATGGCACTTGTGTTGAATACTCCTTTTTCAATACTAAAAACTTTGGAAAGAAGGGCTTTGGAAAAGAAAACATATTTTTCGCAAACTGCTTTAGATACAATGTATACACCTGTATACACGCCTGCCGAACAAGCAAATTTTAAACCCGACAATGTTGTTATATTGATAATGGAAAGTTTTTCGCGAAAATTTGTGGGATATTTCAATTCCAAAGTAAAACCGGAGGAAAGCTATACCCCGTTTTTAGATTCTTTGGCTAAAAACTCATATTGTTTTATGAGGGCTTTTGCCAATGGCAGACAATCCATATCGGCACTTCCGGCAATATGCGCAGGTATACCATACGTGAAACAACCCTATGTAAAATCGCCCTATGTTTTCAATAAAATAGAAGGATTGGGACACCTTTTCAAAAAGAAAAAATACAATACTTCATTTTTTCATGGTGCAAATAATGGCAGTTTGGGACTGGGTGGTTTTATGAAATCTGCCGGCTATGATAGCTACTTCGGAAAAGATGAGTATAACAACAATGATGATTACGATGGAAGTTGGGGAATAAGAGATGAAAATTTTTTCAATTTTTTTGCCGATAAAATAAAAAATTTCCCGCAACCTTTTCATTCTGTAATTTTTTCTTTGTCGTCGCACCACCCATACAGCTTGCCAAAACACTATGCCGACAGTTTTCCAAACCTAAGCGACCCACAAGCAAGAGCTTACAGATATTCGGATAATGCTTTGAGAAGTTTTTTTGCTAAAGTGAAAAAATATGATTGCTATAAGAACACTCTTTTTATTATTACGGCAGACCATGCAACTCGCTCAGCAGCAGACACTTTAAGCAACACAGTAGACAATTATGCAATCCCTATAATTTTTTTCCATCCGGGCAATGACACTCTAAAAGGACAGGACAGCACTGTGGTACAACATTTGGATATTATGCCTACCATAGCACATTATTTGGGCTATGATAATGCCTTTTTTGCTTTCGGGCAAAATGCTTTTTATAAAGATGATGCCGGCGAGGCTTTTATAAATATGGATGACATCTGGCAATACATAAGTGGCGATTATGTAGCTCTTTTTAAACAAGATAAGGTTTTTGCTCTTTATAATTACGAAACAGATAAAATGCTCGCAAATAATTTAAAAGATAAATTACCAAACAAAACTATGCAATACCAAAACAAACTGCAAGCATTTATTCAAACACATAACAAAGCTATGCTAGAGAACAATTTAACCCTAAAATAAGCATTAACTTATTATGTGTTAGCTACGGAGTATTTTTATTTTTCAATTATTTCTATTTCTTTATTCGTTAAGTCGTATAGTTGATATACAAGTGTATCAATTTCTGCTTCTTGCTTAGTAATATCTGCTTGATTGTCAGTTTCTTTAATTTCTAATATTTCATTTACGATATTTTCTATTTTTGTTGCAAGTATTTTATTTTCTTCTGTAATTTCGGGTATTGGAAAATTTTGTAAGATTTTATTTTTTGACCTGAATGTATCGCCTTGTAAATATATATTATTCATACAATAAGTAAAAAGTTTTGAGTTTAAAATAGACAAAATATACTTCAAATTTTCACCTGTCATCATAAAAGTAGTAACGTCTGAATACTTACCTTTTATATCATAGTAAAAATCAAATTTCTTTGTAATAGCTTGCCATATTATTTTTTCTTTTTCAAATTCAGGGTAGTAAGAACACGCACGAAGCTCCCACCAAAAATCACCTTTATCATCTCTATTTGCTGCCTTTTCTTTATATTTTTTTAAATGATTTGAAATAGAGCGATGATTTGTAGTTATATAATTCCATGCCTTTTTTTCTGAAATAGTATCATTTGATTTTAAGTTATCCTCCATTCCTTCCGTAGTATACCCCTTACGAAAAATAATTAACCACAAATCAGCAAATTCAACATTATATTTTTTTATATCTCGCCCTCTAAGAAGCGGTTTTATCAATTTTTCATTATTTTTATCCGACTTTATTAGTCGGTTTTTTGTTTTACCACTAATAATAAATGCTTCATTTAAACCTGTTAAAATTCCTCGATTTATATTAATATTCCATTTTGAGAGCGGTTTGCCTACTTTCTCTAATTTTGTTTTTATTGCATTTTCGCGTTCCGATATAAAATTCCAACTATCTTTGGTCAAACCGCTAAGTTCTATTTTATGTTGCTCAAAATATTTGCCTATGTCGTCTTTTTCTAAATTAAAAGTTTTGTCGAAACGAACTGTATTTATCTTTTTGCCGTTCTTTTGTTTTTTTAGTTCAATAATTCCTGTATCAACGGTCGCCTCGTTAAATACTTTCAAGCCGTCAAAATCAATTATTTTCTCGATTGTGGTGTTTTCTAATAAATATTCACGCAAATTTTCGCCATAAGCCGAACGTAACCATTTATTAGAAGTAATCATGCTAAGTTTTCCTTTGTCTTTTAATATTTGCATACCTCGCTCGATGAAAAGTGTGTAAATATCTGCCGTGTTTTTAAAAATTGTATAATTTTCGTTCACTTCTTTCAAAGTAGGCTCTTTACTTATGGAAAAATATGGCGGATTGCCAATGATAATATCAAAACCTCTAAATTTACCCTCATCTGTTAATATTTCAGGAAATTCAATAGACCATTCCATTGAATTGGCATATAGATTATGATAATTATTTTTATATTTGGTTTCAAGTTCGGCAACTTCTTTACTTAAAGAAGTTATTTTATCTATAAATTCCTTATTTGTGGAATTTACATTTAGTAATTTTCCCAGTTCATCTTTCTTTTTCAGATACTTACGATAATATTTATCTTGCGGAATTGCATATTTTCCAAGCTCGATTTGTAATCTGCTTATTTGTTCTCGCAAAGATTGTTTTTGTAGGTAATCAGTAGTACCTTTATATTGGTCGGTTATAAATTTGTATTGCTTAATTAGATTGTTTACAGCTTGTCGTTCAAAAATATTTAAGCCCGTATCAAACTTGCTAATCAGAGAGTTACCTGTTTTTATATTAATGTCGATATTGGGCAAGGTTTCCAAAAATTTAAAATTACTTTCTTCGGTATAGAAAGTATTTTTAAGTAATTCTATCCACAAACGCAAACGACAAATAAGTACTGACTTGGGGTTTATATCCACGCCGTAAATACAATTTTCTATCAAAATACGTTTTTCGTTGAACAAAGTTTTTTGAACTTCTTGAATTTCTATCGGCGGTATATGTTTCTTGTTTACATAATATTGAAACGGCTCGCCTCTTTCTTCGTCTATTATTTCAAGTTCATCGTTGTAGTTCTGAATTTTTATGCCTCTAAGGCGTTTTCCCGCTGCATCTGACAAAATGCGCAGTTCACTTTTTACGGCAACTAACTCATTTAGAACCGAAACAAGAAAGTGTCCCGACCCAACGGCAGGGTCGCAAATTTTCAAATTGTTTATTATTTCATTGGCTTTTTTGCGTTCTTTTTCATTAGAATAATCAATAAAATCTTTGAGCTGTTCAAAATTTTGGAACTGTTGGTTGTATATTTTGTTGAATCGTTCAACAACCGTATTTCGTATTACTTCCCGACTCATATAGGAGGTAATAAAACTCGGCGTATAAAACGAACCGTCTTTGTATCCGTTTATTTTCTCGAAAATTAAACCCAAAACCGCTGCATTTATTATTGTTCGATTGTCGGTTTGTATTTGGGCTTTGTCGTCGCTTGAAAAACTGTAAGCATTCAGAAAATTAAATAAATATTCGAGGGTATTTAACTCGCCTTTAATACGTTTGCCTTGCGAGTCTTTTAAAACTGTCTGTTTGAATACATCAAGTGTTAAACGGTCTTTCAAATTGGCAATAAAAAGAACATTATCTTCTAATTTTGTGATTTCAAACAAAGAGCTATTTAAATAAGGTAAGTTGCCGAATTTTTTGGTTACGGTTTTGCTCCTTTTTTCGGGAAGTTGTGCCAAAACTTCAAAAAACAGCTCGTCTAACTCGTTGAAATCTCTTATTTTATCGATATTTATAAACTCATAGTCTTTATTTTCTTTATGATATTTTACTAATTGAGCTTCAAGTAGTTTTAAAAATAATATTCGATTTAGCCAAGTTATCACAAGTTCAAGAGCTATGCTAAAAATTTGCTCATCTTCGGTTTTGCCAAATAAATTAAGCCTTTCGAGGTGTTGTAAGCGATGTTTTGATTTTATTATATTTATAGTGTTTTCAAGTAATGAAGCCGCTTTTCGTTTTTTTTGTTTAACGCGAGTTATCAATTTTTTGCCGTCTTTTTGGATTTCTTCAAGTCCGAGAATATGCAAAAGTTCATTGTAAAAACCTATGTCTATTTTATTGTAATCGTTGGCAAAAGGGAGTTTCAGCAGATGTTCGGGCGAAAGTATTTTATATAAATTGATAAGTTTATTATCTTCCGTTTTTTCTCTGTTTTTTATTATATTTTCATACTCCAAAAGGTTTATGTGTACGCATTTCAGAGTTTCTATTTCTTTTTCGATATATGGTTTGGCAAGTTCCGTGTAAAACCAATCAGTTTTGGTGCCGGCTAATTCTTTGTCTGTCCATTCTTCATATTTTTTTCTGAACTCTTTATTTTCGTAAAAATATTTTTCAAATTCTACTGCGTCAAAAATAAACCATTCATAAATATTGGTAATTATCAGATGTTTAATTTCTTTATTCCGTTTTTTTATCCTTTCATTCAAATAATAATGAACGGTTTCGTGCAAGGCTTTGGTGTTTGGATTTTCCAAACTTAGCATTTCAGACTTATTAGTCGGACTTTTAGCTTCAATAATTACTGAAACGGCTGTTTCACTTTTGTTTCCTTTGTGTATTACAAGGTCTTTTCGCCCTGCGGTATTTATCTCGTATTTATCTTTGTAAAATGTGTTTTTCAAAAAATCAGAAATAATATTTTTGTTGTGTTCTTCGCTTTCTTTGTAGTTTATTCGTTCAAAAAGTCTTTTGAAATTCTCTTTAAACAACTCAATATCAGCACGTTTTAAACTTTGTTTAAAATATGCTTTATTTATTGCTCTGTCTGACTTTATTATTTCTAATTTCATGCGAAGAGTGTTAAATCCATTTAATATCGAAAATCATATTGATTATATTTTGCAAATTTAATTTTTTCAAATAAAATATACCACAATACTTCTTTAAACTAAAAATAAGAATGATACCCCCCTATCAATAACAACATAAAACACTAATAAACAAACCTTTATTCCTTTTTTTACTTTAACAAGGTATCTATTATTTGCCTGTTTTTTTGTTCAATTCCTGTAAATAATTGTTGTTCAAATTGAGCAAAATTTTTCTTATCACAACTGTAACTTATTTTACCTTTTTCAAGATAATGAATATAATCACACAAATTTGTTAATGTCTCAATTATGTGAGACGTAATGATTATTGTCTTACCTTTTTCTTTAAATTTCAAAAGTATTGAACGAACAATTCTTGCCGTCTCTACATCTAAACTGTTAAATGGTTCGTCGAGTATAATTATTGGTTTGTCTTGTTTTAAAACACCCATAATAGCTAATT